>Ga0065707_10082881_pt1 | contig 11610 bp, 10 predicted proteins | sample SwiRhicommuniRL3_FD_59094 | JGI IMG/M metagenome (GOLD analysis project Ga0065707, IMG submission 59094) | Switchgrass rhizosphere bacterial communities from Rose Lake, Michigan, USA - RL3 v2 (version 2) | ecosystem: Host-associated > Plants > Roots > Rhizosphere > Soil | place: East Lansing... | reverse complement strand
CGCCATTGCGGCCGGCGCGGGCAACGCCAAACAGGCGGCCGTATCGAGGCTCATTCAGATCTGGAGCAATCGGGGCCACCTGGTAGCAAATCTCGACCCATTGGGTCTCATGCAGCGTCCGCGCCCGCGAGCGCTCGCCCTTGAATATTTTGGGTTGAGCCCGGCAGATCTCGACCGCGAATTTGTCACCGGCAGTCGCACGGAGGCGATCCCGCAGCGCATGAAGCTTCGGGATATCCTCGCGCAGCTCGAGCATATCTATGCGGGTCCCATCGGCGCCGAGTTTGCGCACATCTCCGATTCCGACGAACGCCTCTGGTTGCAGGATCAGTTTCAAGCAGGGCGCGTGCTGCACAAATTCAGCACGGAAGAGCGCCGCAATATTCTCTGGCAGCTCACCGCCGCGGAAGGACTGGAACGCTATCTCCATACCAAATACGTCGGTCAGAAACGCTTCTCGCTCGAAGGCGGCGACGCCCTGATTCCTTTGCTGGACGATCTGGTGCAGCGCTGCGGCATTGCTCAAGTGGAAGAGGGCGTCATAGGCATGGCGCATCGCGGGCGCCTGAACGTGCTCGTGAACCTGCTCGGCAAATCGCCGTCCGAATTGTTCTCGGAGTTCGAAGGCAAATACGATACGGGCCACGTGCGCGGCTCGGGCGATGTGAAATATCACAAAGGATTTTCGGCGGACCTGCGCACCCCGGCGGGCAATGTGCATGCCGTGCTCGCTTTCAATCCTTCGCATCTCGAAGTGGTGAACGCCGTGGTGGAAGGCTCGGTGCGCGCGCGGCAGGAGCGCCGCGGCGATGAGCGTGGGGATCGCGTGCTGCCCGTTTTGATTCATGGCGACGCCGCTTTTGCAGGCCAGGGCGTCGTGATGGAAACGCTGCAGCTGTCCCAGGCGCGCGGTTTTTACACCGGCGGCACCGTGCACGTGATCGTGAACAACCAGGTGGGCTTCACGATGTCCGATCCGCGCGATGCGCGCTCCACCCGCTATTGCAGCGACGTTGCGAAGATGCTCGAGACACCCATCTTCCATGTGAACGCGGACGATCCGGAAGCGGTCGTGTTCGTCGAGCGCCTTGCCCTCGACTATCGCATGCGTTTCCATAAAGACGTCGTGATCGATCTCGTTTGCTATCGCCGCCATGGCCACAACGAAGCGGACGAGCCGGCGGCCACACAGCCGGTGATGTATCGCACCATCCGCCAGCATCCGACCGCGCGGCAGTTGTATGCAGACAAGCTGGTTGCCGAAGGTATCCTGCCGGCCGACGAAGTGACGAGCATGATGGAACAATACCGGCAGGGCCTCGATGAAGGGCGGCCGCAAGCGCGCGCCTCGCTCGGCCTCATCGGCAACAAATACACGGTGGACTGGAGCAAATACGCGCAGACGGACTGGAACGAACGCGTTCAGTCCGGTGTTGAGTTGCGCAAGCTTCGTGCGCTCGGCGAACGTGTGGTCACGGTGCCCGGTGACATCACCCTGCATCCGCGCGTTGCGCAGGTAATGACCAATCGCGTGAAGATGCTCGCGGGCGAGCTGCCGCTCGATTGGGGTTGCGCGGAAACGCTGGCGTATGCCTCATTGCTGGACAACGGCTTTGAAGTTCGCATCACCGGCCAGGACAGCGGCCGCGGCACATTTTTCCACCGCCACGCGGCGCTGCACGATCAGCAGACCGACCGGATTTATATTCCACTGCAGCATATCAATGACCCGCAGCCGCGCTTTCAGGTAATCGATTCGGTGCTCTCCGAGGAAGCGGTAATGGGCTTTGAGTATGGCTATTCCACCACCGAGCCCAACGCGCTCGTGATCTGGGAGGGCCAGTTCGGCGACTTTGCAAACGGCGCGCAGGTGATCATCGATCAATTCATCAGCTCGGGCGAAGCGAAGTGGGGACGGCACTGCGGCCTTACGCTCCTGCTGCCGCATGGCTATGAGGGGCAGGGGCCGGAGCATTCTTCCGCGCGGCTCGAGCGCTTCCTGCAGCTTTCCGCGGAAATGAACATGCAGGTGTGCGTGCCTTCGAATCCGGCGCAGATGTTCCACATGCTGCGGCGGCAGATGTTGCGCGGCTTTCGCAAGCCCCTGATCGTGATGACGCCGAAGAGCCTATTGCGCCATGAGCTGTCGGTGTCGCCACTCGAGGACCTCACGAAGGGTTCCTTCGCTCCCGTAATCGATGAGCTCGACGATCTCGCGCCGCGGGAGATCGATCGCGTCGTCTTCTGTAGCGGCAAGGTCTATTTCCACTTGCTGAGTGCCCGCCGCAAGGACAACATCCGCGGCGTCGCGCTGGTGCGCATCGAGCAGTTGTATCCTTTCCCGAAAGAAGAATACGAAGCTGTGCTACGCAAATATTCCGCGGCGCGCGATATCGTCTGGTGCCAGGAAGAGCCGCAGAATCAGGGCGCGTGGTACCAGATCCGTCATCGCCTGCAGGACGCGGCGGGTAGCCGCGAAGTGTTGTACGCCGGTCGTGCGCATGCGGCGGCGCCCGCCACCGGCATGAGCAAGATCCATGAGACCGAACAGCAGGCCCTGGTTGTTGCCGCGCTGCGCGGCACCACAACTGGAGATGCCACACGCGAAACGCCGCGTTTGACCGCCACGCCGATGAGGAAAAGCTCTTGACTACTGAAATCCGTGTTCCCCAGTTACCGGAATCGGTTGCCGATGCAACGCTCGTGGCGTGGCACAAGAAGCCCGGCGATGCCGTCAAGCGCGACGAAAACCTGGCCGATCTTGAAACCGACAAGGTGGTATTGGAAGTGCCTGCGCCGTTCAATGGCGTGTTGCGTGAGCTCAAGGTGCAGATGGGCGCCAGCGTGAAGAGCGGCGAGGTGCTCGCCCTCATTGAAGAGGGCGCCGCCTCGGCTCCTTCCTCACCTGCGACATCCGCAGGGGCAAAAGGGCAAGGTGAGGGAGCGGATTCAAACAAACTGAGCCCGTCTGTTCGCCGCCTCGTCGAGGAAAACAAACTCGACCCCGCTGGCATTCCAGCATCGGGCCGCGATGGCCGCATTACCAAATCGGACGTCGTGGATTATCTCGACAAGAAACAGGCCCCTCCCCCAGCAGCAGCGAAACCCGCGCCTGCCCCTCCTGCCCCAGCGGCCCGTCCGGGCGCCCGCGCAGAACGGCGAGTCACCATGACGCGCCTTCGTCAACGCATTGCGCAGCGCATGGTCGAAGCGCAATCCACGCAAGCGCTGCTCACCTCCTTCAACGAAGTCGACCTCACCGCAGTGCAGGAATTGCGCGCACGTTACAAAGACCGTTTCGAGAAGGAGCGCGGCGCGAAGCTCGGCTTCATGTCCTTCTTTGTGAAAGCCTCGATTGAAGCGCTTAAAAAATTTCCGGTCGTCAATGCATCGGTAGACGGCGGGGACATTGTTTATCACGACTTCTACGACATCGGCGTTGCCGTTTCGACGGATCGTGGCCTCATGGTGCCGGTGGTCCGCGATGCGGACGCCAAAAGTTTTGCCGACATTGAAAAGCAGATCGGCGCTTACGCGGCGAAGGCGCGCGAGGGCACCATAGGCATCGAGGATCTGACCGGTGGCACGTTCACCATTACCAACGGCGGCGTGTTTGGCTCGCTGATGTCCACGCCCATCGTCAATGCGCCGCAAAGCGCGATATTGGGCATGCACAAGATTCAGGAGCGTCCCATGGTGGCGAACGGGCAGATTGCCGCGCGCCCCATGATGTACCTCGCTCTAACCTACGATCACCGCATCATCGACGGGCGCGAAGCCGTGCAGTTTCTGGTGACCGTGAAAGAAAGTCTCGAAGATCCGGGCCGAATGCTGCTTGGCATTTAAGCAGGCCCTCTTTAATTAGGAGAGTCCATGGCTGATTCATTCGATGTCGTCGTCATCGGCGGCGGCCCCGCAGGCTATCCCGCCGCGATCCGCGCCGGGCAGAACAAGCTCAGCGTCGCGTGCATCGACGAGTGGAAGAACCACGACGGCACGGCAGTGTTCGGCGGCACGTGTTTGAACGCAGGCTGCATTCCTTCCAAGGCCCTGCTCGAATCCTCCGAGCTGTATCACCGTGCGCACGAGGAATTCGCCGCGCACGGCATCAAAACTTCCGGCGTGGCGCTCGATCTTGCCGTCATGCAGAAGCGCAAGGCCGGCATCGTCAAGGTAAGCACCCAAGGCATTCTCGCATTGTTCAAGGCCGCGGGAGTTACGCCTCTGCAGGGCCATGGCAAGCTGCTGCCGAACCGCAAAGTTGAATTCACGGCGCACGATGGCAGCAAGCGCGAGCTCACGGCGAAGCATGTGATCCTCGCTTCCGGCTCCATTCCTACGGAGTTGCGCACCGCGCCTTTCGATAGCAAGAACATCGTCGATTCCTGGGGCGCGCTCGAATTGGACGCAGTGCCCAAGCGGCTGGGCGTTATCGGTGCAGGCGTCATTGGTCTCGAGCTCGGTAGCGTGTGGCGTCGCCTCGGTAGCGAGGTGACCGTCCTTGAAGCGCTTCCCGATTTTCTTGCGATCGCAGATCAACAAGTTGCCAAGGAGGCGGCGCGTCACTTCAAAAAGCAGGGTCTCGATATTCGTCTGAGCGCGAAGGTGAGCGGCGCCAAGGTGAGCGGCGGGGCAGTGGAGGTGACATACACGGACGCGAAGGGCGAGCAAAAGATTACCGTGGATAAACTGGTCGTGGCCATTGGGCGGCGGCCTTATACGAAAGATCTGCTGGCGCCTGGCACGGGCGTCGAGCTCGACGAGCGCGGTTTCATCAAAGTGGATCGCGAATGCCGCACGGGCGTCGCAGGTGTGTGGGCCGTGGGGGATTGCGTGCGCGGTCCCATGCTTGCTCACAAGGGCAAGGAAGAGGGTGTGATGGCGGCGGACCTGATCGCTGGCCGTTTTGGCGAAGTCAATTACAAAACGGTGCCGTCGGTTATTTACACCGCGCCGGAGATTGCATGGGTCGGTTTGACTGAAGAGCAAGTCAAAGCCAGCGGTCGCGCCTACAAGACGGGCGTGTTTCCCTTCCTAGCGAGCGGCCGTGCCCGGGCAATGGAAGCTGCGCAAGGATTCACCAAGCTGATCGCTGCGCAGGATAACGATGAGATTCTTGGCGTGCACATCATCGGCCCGATGGCAGGCGAGCTGATCGCTGAAGCCGTGCTGGCTCTGGAATATTCCGCGAGCAGCGAAGACCTGCAGCGTACGATCCATGCGCATCCGACGCTCTCCGAAGGCTTGCATGAGGCGGCATTGGCCGTGGACAAGCGGGCGATCGATTCACTCAATCGTTGAGCCGGGCATCAGGAAGCTCGTAGCCGATCAGTGATGCAGTGTTGATCTGCGGCCGCTCCCTGCAGACATAGCCCGTCCGGCCGCTTTTGCGGCTATCATAGCCGCCACTTTTCCCAAGCCCGGCAGGAGCTTAGTCCTTCCTCCATGTCGAGATATGCTTCGAAATCCTGGCGCGCATTCGATCCGTCGGTGAAGCCTGCGGCAGCGCCGTCGCCTCGGCTCGCAGCGGTCTCATGCGTGCGCATTCTCGGCCTCGACCCCGGCTCGCGCCGCACCGGCTTCGGTCTCATTGAATGCCGCAGCGGCGACAGCGTCTATCTGGCCCATGGCTGCATTGCGGGCGAAGGCGAAACCATGGCCGAGCGCCTGCGCACGATTTTCGAAGGCGTGCAGGCGCTGCTCGACAAGCATCGCCCCGACGAAGTCGCCGTCGAGCGCGTTTTCGTCAATCGGAATGTCGATAGCGCGCTGAAGCTCGGTCAGGCTCGCGGCGCCGCGATCTGCGCCGTGCCTGCCGTAACACCCGTGTTTGAATATGCGCCGCGCGCCATCAAGCTCGCCGTGGTGGGATCCGGCAAGGCCGAGAAACTCCAGGTCGCACACATGGTCCGAACGATCTTGCAAATCCAGATCCGCATCGGGGCCGACGCGTCGGATGCACTCGCGGTCGCGGTATGCCACGCGCATTCGCGCCGCGTGCTGGAATTGGCGCGCCGATGATCGGCTCGCTGCACGGGCGCATCGCCTCCAAAAGTCCGCCGCAGCTCGTGGTGGACGTAGGCGGCGTCGGGTATGAGCTCGAAGCGCCGATGTCTACATTCTTCCTGCTGCCGGCCGTTGGGCAGGACGTGCGCTTGCTCACGCACATGGTCGTGCGCGAAGATGCGCAACTGCTGTATGGATTCGGTACTGAAGAGGAACGGCGGCTGTTCCGCAATCTGCTGAAGGTCTCGGGCATCGGACCAAAAATCGGCCTTGCGCTGCTGTCAGGCATCAGCGTCGAAGGCTTCGCGCATTGCATGCGTAACCAGGATGTCGCCGCGTTGACGCGCGTGCCGGGAATTGGACGCAAGACCGCCGAGCGCCTGTTGATTGAAATGCGGGATCGGTTGAATGAGGCGGAAACCGCATCGGGCGCGACTGCCGTGCCGCCGGGCGCAAGCGCAGAAGCGGAAGCGTTCGGCGCGCTGGTTGCGCTGGGATACAAACCAGCGGAGGCGTCGCGCTTGCTCAAAGGGGTTGAGGGCGGTACACAGTCGACCGAAGATATGATTCGACGCGCGCTGCAAAGCGCGGCGCGGGAGTGAAGAAGATGCCCCCACCCCTAGCCCTCCTCCGCAAGCGGGGGAGGGGGAGAACGGCGAGACAACTTCGATGATGGAAAGAATTGTCACGGGCCTGGCAAGCAGCGAAGAGGAAGCTGTCGAGCGCGCCATTCGTCCGCGCCGGCTCGATGAATATGTCGGGCAGGCGCCGGTCAAGGCGCAACTTGAAATTTTCGTCAGCGCGGCGCGCCAGCGCAGTGAAGCGCTGGATCATGTGCTGATCTTCGGACCGCCGGGTCTCGGCAAGACCACGCTCGCCAACATCATTGCAGCAGAGCTCGGAGTGAATCTGCGGCAGACCTCCGGTCCCGTGCTCGAGCGGCCGGGCGATCTCGCCGCCATTCTGACGAATCTGCAGCCCCGCGATGTGCTGTTCGTGGACGAGATCCACCGCTTGAGCCCTATCGTTGAAGAGGTGCTCTACCCGGCGATGGAGGATTACCAGCTCGACATCATGATTGGCGAAGGGCCGGGCGCCCGCTCCATCAAGCTCAACTTGCCGCCGTTCACGCTGGTGGGCGCAACGACGCGCGCGGGGTTGTTGACTTCGCCGCTGCGCGACCGTTTCGGGATTGTGCAGCGCCTGGAATTTTACGGGGTGGCGGATCTGGAGCGAATCGTCACGCGCTCGGCCTCCATTCTCAACGTACCCATCGATAAAACCGGCGCGCTGCACATCGCGCAACGCTCGCGTGGCACGCCGCGCATCGCCAACCGCCTGCTGCGCCGCGTTCGGGACTACGCGCAAGTAAAAGCCAATGGAAGCATCGACGAAGCGGTCGCCGGCGCAGCGTTGAATCTGCTTGAGGTCGACCCGCAAGGCTTCGATACGCTCGATCGGAAACTGCTGCTCGCGGTCATTGAAAAATTCGATGGCGGACCCGTTGGCATCGACAGCATCGCTGCGGCGGTAGGCGAAGAGCGTGGCACGCTCGAGGATGTCATCGAGCCTTACTTGATTCAGCAGGGGTTTTTGATGCGGACAGCGCGGGGCAGGGTGGCGACCCGAACGGCATATCTGCACTTTGGCCTAAAGGTTCCCGAGCGGCCGGCGGGATCGATGCCTTTGTTCGAGGACGCGCGTTGAGCTCGCCAGAGCATTCTCATTTCGCCTGGAAGGCGCGGGTTTACTGGGAAGACACCGACGGCGGCGGCATCGTTTACTACGCCAACTATCTCAAGTTCCTCGAGCGCGCCCGCACCGAATGGCTGCGCTCCTTCGGACACGCGCAATCCCATTTGATCCGCGATGCGGGCATTGCCTTTGCCGTCGCGAGTGTGAACATCGATTATCGCAAGCCCGCCAGGCTGGACGATGAGCTCACCATCACCTGCGCCGCCGGGCGCATCGGCGGAACGACAGTGACCTTTACGCAGAAGATTTATCGCGGCACGCCGGACGATCTCGTCGCCGAGGCGCAAGTGCGTGTCGTCTGCATCGACACTCGCACAATGCGTCCCAAGCGCCTGCCGGCCTTTCTCACTCAGGAGATGCTCACCTCATGAACTCCGATCTTTCCATCATTCGTCTCATCGGCGAGGCGAGCATCGCGGTGCAGATCGTGCTTGCCATCCTGATCCTCGCCTCGATGTATTCCTGGGCCATTATCTTCCGCAAGCGCATGGTGATCCGCCGCGCGCGCCGCGAAGCCGACCAGTTCGAAAGCAACTTCTGGTCGGGAGGCGATCTGTCGCAGCTGTATCGCGGCATCGAATCGCGCGGCGGCGCCACGGGCATGTCCAGCATCTTCGAGTTCGGCTTCCGCGAATTCGCACGCCAGCGCCAACAGGCCAACACGCCGCCCGATCAGCTGCTCGAAGGCGCGCGCCGCTCGATGCGCGTCGCGCAGCTGAAGGAAATCGACCGGCTCGAGCAAGGGCTCGCAACGCTCGCTACCGTGGGGTCCACCAGTCCCTATGTGGGCCTCTTTGGGACAGTGTGGGGCATCATGAGCGCGTTCTCCGGCCTGGGTAACGTCCAGCAGGCGACGCTTGCAATGGTGGCGCCGGGTATTTCAGAGGCTCTGGTCGCAACAGCCATCGGCCTTTTTGCAGCGATTCCCGCGGTAGTGGCCTTCAACCGTTATGCGGATCAGGTGGGCCGCCTCGAAGTCCGCTACGACGCGTTCACAGAGGAATTCTCCACTATCTTGCAGCGCCACGCCTCGCGCGGCGCGCCAGTGCAGGGGACCTGAAGCCATGGCTCAACTCACTCGCGGAAGACGGCTCATGGGCGACATCAACGTGGTGCCCTATATCGATGTAATGCTGGTACTGCTCATTATCTTTATGGTGACTGCGCCGCTGCTGACGCAAGGCATCAAGGTGGACTTGCCCAAGGCCGGTGCGCAGCCTATCGAGCCCAGCAAGCAGGAGCCGCTGGTGTTATCCATAGATCGGCAAGGCCGGCTCTTTCTCAACATCGGTGGCGCGCCGAACAAACCCCTCGAAGCCGCAGCGCTCACGGCTCGCGCCACCTCTGCATTGCAGCGCGCGCCGGATCGCCAGGTGCTGGTGAAGGCGGATCAACGCATCGCCTATGGCCGGGTGGTGGAGGCCATGGTGATGCTGCAGCAGGCTGGCGCCCAAAAGGTGGGCTTCATCACCGAACCCCCGCCCGCCGCAAAGTAAAGGCGCATGGCTGAGCGCACGAGCGATCGTTTTATTTCGATGCTGCAGTCTTTGCTGCTGCATGGCGCCGTCGTCGGCCTGCTCGTCTATGGTTGGTGGACCTACAAACAGCATGCGACGCCGCCGCCCGCTCAAACGCTGGCAATCGAGGCTTACGCACTGGATTCAAAGGCGTTCGATAAGCCCCAGCCTGCGGCCCCCGCTCCTAAGCCAGAACCCATACCCGAGCCTCTCCCCGAAGAGCCGGAAGTCGAAACCGGGCCTCCCACTCCGACACCCGAGGAAGTCGCGCAGCGCGAAGAAGAGCGCCGCAAAGCTGAGGAGCAGGAAAAGGCGCAGGAACAACGTGTCGCTGAAGAGAAACGAGTCGCCGAAGAAAAACGCGAGCGCGAATTGGCCGAGCGCAAGAAGCAGGATGCAGCCGAAGCTAAGCGTGTCGCCGATCTCAAGCGGAAGGCGGAAGACAAGAAAAAAGCGGAGGAGGCGCGGCTGCGCTATCAGCGCGAGCAGGAGCTGCGGCGCAGCCTGGAAGCCGAGGAACATGTCATGGCCGTGCGCTCTAGCGGCGCCCTAGCCAATTGGGTTGGGCAGATCACGGCGCGTATTCAACGGGCATGGTTACGCCCGCCGTCGGCGAAAACGGGCATCGATTGCGTGGTATATGTAAGCCAGATACCCGGCGGCGCTGTAACCAACGTGCGGGTGGGCGAGTGCAATGGCGATCAGGCAGTGCGGGAATCCATCGAATCCGCGGTGTATCGTGCGTCCCCATTGCCGCCGCCCCCGGATCCCTCGTTATTCGAGCGCAACCTCGAGATTCGATTCAAACCTGTCGATTGAGTGACGAATGAAAATACCAGCCAGAACTTTGAGCTTGATTGTGCTTAGCGCTGCAATGGCCGCTCACGCACAGCTACGCATTGAGATCACATCGGGCGTTACGGACCCTATTCCTATTGCAGTGGTCCCGTTCGCATCTGCGGGTGGCGCGCTCGACATCGCAGAGGTCGTCCAAGGCGATCTTGCGGGCAGCGGGCGCTTCCGTGCCCTGCCGCGAGAGCAAATGCCCGCAAAGCCGACTCGCGCGGACGACGTAGCATTGCCTGAGTGGCGCGGGGGCGCCAATGATTACATCGTCGTGGGTCGCGTCAGCACCATGACAGACGGTCAGCTGGCGGTGGATTTCGACCTTCTGAATGTGCTGAACGGCCAACGTATGGTGAGCCAGCGCTTCACCGGTACCCCGGCTACGCTGCGCAATGCCGCACACCGCGTCAGCGATGTGGTCTACCAGAAGATTCTCGGCGTGCGCGGCGCATTCGCCACGCGCATCGCCTATGTCTCCATCACGGGCACGCCGCCGGCGCAGCGTTACAAGCTCATCGTCGCGGACATGGATGGTGAGAGCCCGCGCGTGGTGCTGGAATCCGCCCAGCCCATCATGTCGCCAGCGTGGTCGGCGGATGGGCAATGGCTTGCGTATGTTTCTTTCGAAAGCAAACGGTCCGCGGTGTTCGTACAGCGCGTGCGCACTGGGGAGCGCCGCAAAGTTTCCGCACGCGCGGGAATCAACGGCGCGCCCGCTTGGTCGCCGGATGGGCGCAAGCTAGCTTTGACGCTGGGAGGCGGCGGCGGAAATCTCGATCTCTATGTGCTGGACCTTGCTACGCAGGCATTAACGCGGGTGACTGAAGACCCTTCCATCGATACCGAGCCCGCCTGGTCGGCGGATGGCGCCAGTCTTTACTTCACCTCCGATCGCGCGGGGGGACCGCAGATTTATCGCGTCGGCGTCACGCCGGGCGATCGCCCGAAGCGCATCACTTTCGGCGGCACTTACAATGCGCGGCCGCGTCTCTCGCCGGATGGGGCACAACTCGCCATGGTGACACTGGATCAGGGAAACTACCGCATCGCGGTTCAGGACTTGGCGAGTGGCGCGCAGCGTGTGCTGTCGCGCGGCAAGCTGGATGAATCGCCGAGCTTTGCGCCCAATGGCGCGATGTTGATTTATTCGGGGCAGGAACGCGGACGGGGCGTGTTGGCGACGGTGTCGGTCGATGGGCTGACTGGGCAAAGGCTCAACTCGGATGCGGGGCAAGTTAGAGAACCTGTCTGGGGGCCGTTTGCGCAGTAAGCGCAGTGAGAATGCCCCCACCCTGGCCCTCCCCCGCGGAGCGGGGGAGGGAGAAGAAGCGTGGACGCAGATTTTTTATGGTAGAAAGCGCTGCCGCTCGCGCAGCGAGGAAACTGGAGTTAAGGCTAATGAATAAGACTTTGATGATTTTGGCGATCGCCGCAGTGCTGGGCGTGGCAGGGGGCAAAAGCAAGCCGCCACAACCGGATGCCTCAG
>Ga0065707_10082880_pt1 | contig 11611 bp, 7 predicted proteins | sample SwiRhicommuniRL3_FD_59094 | JGI IMG/M metagenome (GOLD analysis project Ga0065707, IMG submission 59094) | Switchgrass rhizosphere bacterial communities from Rose Lake, Michigan, USA - RL3 v2 (version 2) | ecosystem: Host-associated > Plants > Roots > Rhizosphere > Soil | place: East Lansing, MI... | reverse complement strand
GGAAACTATTCTTCGTATTGGATGCAGCCCGCAATCGCCGGCTTAGAACAGACGACGCAGACCAGGCAATTTTATGATCGCCTGCTGGATCGATTGAATACACAATTCAATGGTGTTGTCTCATTCAGAGTCGTGCCGATTGGAGATGTGTTTGCCAAGATTGATCAACTGTCGCGTGCAGGCCAATTGACGGGGCTGACGAATATCAGTGAGTGCTATCGAGATGCACTTCACATGGGCGACGTCGGGCGTTACGTCGCTGCTGCGACACTGATTGCCACCATTTATCAGCGTCGTCCTAGTGCAGGACTCGCCGTTAGTTACTACCAATTCAATCAGGGTACGGCGCGCCTAACCACCGAGCTGGCAAATCAGTTGCTGGATGTCGTTTGGTCGGTAGTCTCCGCAGATGATCGAACCAGAGGTTCAACATCTGGAAGCAGCTCGAGCTCCTCTTTATCCACGTCAAGTTCCAGCAGTAGCGCGACGTCAAGTGCTGGAAGCTCGTCATCGAGCTCCGTTGAGACCACCGTCAGTGGTGCGTCAAGCGTTGAAATACTCGGCTTATTAATGGTGCTGCAGCTTATAAGACGCATGACATGCAAACACATGTGGTCAATCGATTAATGCAAACGCTGACTGGTAGCTTTCATGTAGCATGTTTACAGAAACCATTGGCGCTAACTCAGAGCACTAAATCGGCAATCCACGTTCTCTTCTTTTTAACTCCGCTGTCTTGCAAGAAATCATGTATTCGTAGAATGAAATCAGTAAAGCATAGGTAAAGCCGGCATTTCCGTCGAGAAAACCGCGACGCCATATATAACTATATAAAAATCTTATTGCTGGCTTTGCCGGCATCCTGACGAACAGATCTTTAAGTACCCTACGTCTTTCAGTCGGATCGGACGACAACAGCGACCCTCCAGCCTTACGAGTGCTTTGCACTTTGAGCGCTTCTACTGCTTCCATATCCGAGTAACGATTATGCCGAGCAATCCAATGGGCTACGCCGTGACTGAAAGGGTGATGAATGATATCTGCACCCAATTCTCCGGTAATGCCATCGACGACGGCCACGGGATTTACCAAGCGCTCATAGCGAATATGTTGTGGGCGAAATAATCTGACCAGCCAAGTAGGGTATAGCTGCGCATGCTTCAACCATTGGCCCATGAAATAGTCTTTACGGCGTATGCGGAACGCGCATTCTGGCGACGTGGGAGTGGCTCGTGAAAGTACTTCATCACGTAACTCCGGCGAGCAACGCTCATCGGCGTCAAGATAAAGTACCCACGGATGTTGGAATTCGATGTTCTGCACTGCCCAGTTCTGGTGTGCGGACCAGTTATCAAAAGGACGAGTAATGACCCGGGCGCCATGTTCTCTGGCGATCTCTTGAGTTCGGTCGGTACTCAGCGAATCTAGCACTACAATGTCATCAGACCATGCCAATGACTCAAGGCAGGCGGCGATATTGGTCTCTTCGTTCAGAGTAAGAATGAGTGCAGATACCTGATTCATGCGTTGCGTAGCCTTCGTTCTTTTATTGTTCGTGGCGGCGATCCCGCCACGACAATCCACGGCGCTACATTCCTGGTTACGGTAGAACGTGCGCCGACTACGGCACCGGCGCCTACGGTGACACCCGGTCCAATGAAAACATCAGCAGCGACCCAAGCATTTTCTTCAATAGTGATCGGCGCTGAGACTAGAGGGTGTGAGATGTCCATGTAATCGTGGCTCGCGCCGCACAGGTACGAGTACTGACTGACCGTAGCACGAGCGCCGAGTCGTATCGGAGCTACTGAGTAACAATCAACATGGTCGGCAAGACAGCTGCCGGTTCCCATTTCCAGGTTCCAAGGGGCCCATATGCGTGCACTCGGATAGGGATGTGCGTCACGGGCTATTCGTGCGCCGAAGGCTCTTAACAGCAATCGTCGCCATGCATGCATCGGACGAGGGCTTGGTCGAAACAACAATATCCACACCAGCGACCAAACAGCGCGGCGAGCTCGATTTGTTGTAGAGATATGAGTTCGTACGAGAGGAGACATGCGATCTCTTTGCCTGCTTGTAAGCTTCGGGTGTCCTAATTGAGTTAATTGGGAACAGGACTTGCCGCAAGAACATTCGAGTACATTTTTTCGAGTCGCTTACCAAATGCTCCAAGCGAAATCTCTTGCAAAGCGAGCTGGCGGCCTGACTCTCCAGCCGCGCGAAGGCGCTCTGCATTCTGAAGCCAACCCATAATAGCTGTGGAAAGCTGTTGTGCATTGGCTTCGCAAACTTCTCCGGCACCTGAATTCGAGACCAGCTCGGCGAGCGCGACACCAGGCGATACAATTACGGGTAGGCGTGATGCCATAGCTTCTACTACTGCGAGGCCAAAATTTTCGGACTGAGATGGCAAAACAAATAGCGAGCTATGTTTCAAAAGCCATGACTTCTCGTCGCCAGATACAAAGCCCAGCCAATGTACCTTACTGGAAATTCCAAGGGCTTCGGTGCGCTGCTTTAATGATTGCATGAGGTCTGGTGCACCATCTCCGGCGATGGCTAGAACAGCTTCTGGGACCTTAGTGCGGACGTCGCGGAAAGCATCAAGCAAAATATCTAATCCTTTTTTCAAATCCACTCGTGAGAAAAATAATATTGTCGGCTTTACGCCTATATCGCTCGGAAAGTCATCCGGTCGATCCGCAGCAACCGAATCGTCGATTTTGCTCAAATCCACACCAAGGGGAATAACTGCACTCTGGAAAGGCAGCCGTAATTCTTGTGCATGCGAGCGTTCTATTTCACTGGTGAAGTGAACAACCGATGCAGCTTTTAATATTCGAGATTCCACCATGGCAATTGAAAAGCGTTTGATGTGTGGACGTCTGTTTTCTCGCCCCCAACGATCCAACGTACCGTGTGGGGTGAGGACATAGGGAACGTTCGCGCGCTTTGCAGACCAAGCCGCGGCACATGCCGAAAAGTTGAACAGACCGTGCACGTGAACTAGATCGTACTGGCGTATCTGCCGACGCAACCAAGCAAACATGGGTAGCGAAGTTGAATAAAATTCAGTCTGCTTTCTAAAGTGAATGAGTCGGCCGCCAAATGCGTCACTAAATGTTCCGCAATCTATATTTAAGTGCTTTCCCGGGCCATCGTCATCCGTCGTTGCAATATCTGTAAGAATTCCAAGTCGGTTTAGAGCAACGCTGAAGTTGGCAATAGCTGTACTTGTTCCTCCCCGCAATTTGCTAATAGAGGCGATGACCTGTAAAACTTTCATAAATCTACGGTCTCATACAGCGTAGGTTGCAATGGATTCAATAAGTGCCGAGTAGCGTAAGTGCACAAAATTTATCGAGTGATTAGTGCAGCAAGTTTGAGGCAACAAAGGAATGTGCGATCGGCCCATCAATGCTCACTTCGGCTTTTTCCTCGTCACCTGTGGCCTCGCCGGATGCAACGCATAATCCTGCAACCAGCCACATATAAAGTCCTATTCCGCCTGGCGAAAGAAATGCCGCTTCGCCGAGATTAATGAGAATTGCTGCCGAGAAAGCAGCCACCCACCTTAGGTCTGTATTTCTCCATACTGCGCGCGCCAAGCTAGCAACCATCCATATGAATAGGCAGGCGCCAATTATTCCGGTCTCTTCAAGCACTGCTGTCGGTAAAAATCCTTTCTCAACCGGTGCGGAAATCGGAATACCCGCAACTTCGACTATTCCTTTTGGAAATTCACCGTTGGCATAAACACCGAAGCCATGGCCTGTGACAGGTTGATCCAAGAAGTTTTGCCATTGTGAAACGATGCCCCAGCCGCGCGATTGATAAAACGATACATTTATATCGTTCGATTTCCGTTTCAGCACAAAACCATTTACGACATCGCCGATTTTTCCGGTCGCTGCGTCAACGCCAATAACAGACATTATTCCGATCAAAATTGAACAGACTAAGCGTGTAAAGCCCGCTTGTGTGGTAACACGCCTTCCGGAAAAAACGCGCGTAATGATCGCTACGATAACTGCCGCGGTGGCTGCAACTGCGGCGGTTCTCGACAGCGTGAGAACCATCACTACCCATACTAGCGCTGTCATTGCCAGCTCTAGTAGTCTGGCTTTAGTCCGCATTAGTAATACGCTTGAAAGCAACCAGGCTGCCGCTGGCGCTAAGAAAGTGCCAAGACTCTGCGGTTGATTAAGAATCCCTTGCAGACTGCCAGGAATGACACTGTGCGCTACGTGGGGATTCAACAACGTAACTGCAGAAGCGACTGCCACTATGGCAAGGAAGGTCAACAGCCATTGGCTGATATCCGCTAATTCCGATTTAGTCAGTGACGCATATGCCACCAATATGGTGGTCGATATCCAGGCGAAGGTAATCACCTTCATTACCGATACTGCGAGTGCAGGGCTCGATATTAACGATAAGAGTATTGCTGTCAGGGAGAAGGCAAAAATGGGTAAAAGTTTTGCATCCGCATTTTTAAGTAAAGGTAATATGCGCAGCCCACTTACGAGGATCAGGATCCAAAAAAGTAGTCCGGCTGTGGAGTCATAAGTAGCCAGCGCTGGATTGATGTACTTAAGAGTTAAGGACAGTGCTGCAGCTTTGATGATATGAACTGGACCAAGTAGCGAATAAACAATTAACAGGCCAATTACGATAGAGAAAAGAGGAGGGAAGGCTACTGGCAAGGCAATGACCAGTACGATAAAGAATACTTGTTTTAAGAACGTTGGCATCCGTCTCTTCTTTAACTGCGCAAGTCAGATGCTAAAAATATGTTTACTGAATGCCAAGTTGGAGTTAACCGGCGATACCCCAAATGCATTTACAACATGCTCATTGAGAGAAACCAATACTAGATGCTTTCGCCTATCTAGCCGTAAAACGATATAGAGGTAATGTGACAGTACGGCGACATGGGATGTGCAGCAGATTAACAAGTCACGCGTTTGCAATAAGCGTGCGGTATTACTTGAAAAGTTAATTTTCTGGACTCTATAAAGACGAGTTGCCATGGCTTCAGAACAAGCATTGGATGAACGGACGATTGGTGCGGCAGTTCCAGTATGGCGTCCATCTATCAATCTTGTTGTACTGATCAGCTTAGTGCTTTTGCTATCGACAGTGCCCTTTCTGAGAGGATTGGACCTGATGTGGGGCTGGTGGATGGATCGCCCAGAATATAGCCATGGCATCTTAATGCCCGTGCTGGCTGTCTTCTTAATCTGGCAGCAACGCGATCGATTCGAGCGTTTGCCGTTTTCCGGTAGTTGGTGGGGCGTTGCGCTGACGGGGTTTGCAGCGCTGGTGTTGTTGCTGGGTAAACTCGCGTCGGTGCTGACGCTGGTGCAATACGCTTACGTGTTGACCTTGGGTGGGTTGATGCTGTCGCTGGTGGGCATGCGGGCAGCGCCGATGTTGCTGGTGCCGTTCTTTATCTTGGTGTTGATGATTCCGTTGCCGGAATTTCTATTTCAAAACCTCACCGCGGGCCTGCAGCTTTTCTCGTCGAAACTGGGTGTGGCATTCATACGCTTGTGCGGCGTTAGCGTCTTTCTCGAAGGCAATGTCATCGACCTCGGCACTTATAAACTTGAAGTGGCCGAAGCATGCAGCGGATTACGCTATTTGTTCCCGTTGATGACCCTCGGCTTCATCATGGCGTATTTCTACAAAGCTGCGATGTGGAAGCGCATCGTTGTGTTTCTGTCCAGCATTCCTGTGACTCTGTTGATGAATAGCTTGCGCATCGGCGCGATCGGCGTGATGGTGGATCGCTGGGGTAAGTCGATGGCCGAAGGCTTTCTGCATGACTTCGAAGGCTGGGTAATCTTCATGGCCAGCAGCGCGGTGTTGTTGCTGGAGATCGTCGTGTTTAGCCGGATTGGTGGCGATGTGCGACCGTGGCGTGAAATATTCGGTGTGGAGTTCCCGGCTGCGACACCGAATTCTGCGCCGCGTGAAAAGTGGCAGCCCAATGCGCCTTTGGTTGTCAGTTCCTTGTTGGTTGGTGCGCTGGTCATCATCAGCGTGCTGATGCCCGAGCGTGTTGAAAAGATTCCGGCGCGCAGCAGTTTTGCCGAGTTTCCAACGCAACTCGAAAGTTACACTGGCAAACGCAGCATGATGGAAGCCGTGTATCTCGACACACTGAAACTCGATGACTATTTGATGGCTGACTATCAGGGTATGAGCGGTCAGCCCATCAATCTTTATATTGCGTGGTACAACTCGCAACGGGGCGGCCAATCGACGCACTCGCCGCGAACCTGTTTACCGGGCGGTGGCTGGCGTATTGCGTCGCTCACGCAGACACGTGTGCCGCAAGCAACAATCGACGGGCAAGCACTGAGTGTGAATCGTGCACTGATCGAGAACGGTAACAATCGGCAATTGGTGTACTACTGGTTTCAACAACGCGGCCGCGTGGTGACCAATGAATACATGGTGAAGTGGTATCTGTTCTGGGATAGCTTAACGCGACAACGCACCGACGGTGCATTGGTACGCTTGATCATGCCGATTCCCGATGGCGCATCGGTTGAGCAGAGCGAAGCACGGCTACAAAGCTTTGTACGACTGCTTACCACAACGCTGCCCACTTACGTCCCACAATAATCATGCAACTGCTGTTCGCGGCCTTGCTGTCGATGGGTATCACAGTGCTGCTGATACCGCCATTGATGCATTGGGCTGCGCGCCTGGGCGTGCTCGATCAACCCGGGGTCCGCAAAGTGCACGCCAATCCCATTCCGCGAGTGGGCGGCATTGCCATGGCGGTGGGCATGCTAGTGGCCATGATGGTGTGGGGTTCGAGCAGCACGCCGATGCGTGCTTATCTACTGGCTATAGGTGTGCTACTGATTTTCGGCATTCAAGATGATCGCTTAACGCTTTCTCCCGGCTGGAAATTGCTTGGCCAAATATTGGCGGCGTTAATCGTGATGTACCTGGGTCATGTCAACGTGAACATCTTGCGTCACGTCGATGCCCATGAACTACCGACCTGGTTATCGATGCCGATCACGCTGGTGTTCATCGTCGGCGTAACCAACGCCATCAATCTCGCCGACGGTCTTGATGGCCTCGCGGGCGGCACGACCATGTTGTGCATGAGTGGGTTGTTGCTCCTGGCATTGAGCAGCGACAGCGGCGATGTGGCATTCGTCTGCATGGTCACGGTGGGTGCCGTAGTGGGTTTCTTACGCTACAACACCCATCCGGCACGCATCTTCATGGGCGACGCCGGCAGTCAGTTGCTGGGATTTTCCGCTGCCGTGTTTTCGCTGGTGTTGACGCAGGATCGCGAGCTGCCATTCAGCGCTGCTTTGCCATTGCTGTTGCTCGGCGTGCCGGTGATCGACACCTTGACCGTCATGACCGAACGCGTGCTCGATGGTCGCTCGCCGTTTCAAGCCGATCGCACGCATGTGCATCATCGACTGCTTGCGCTGGGTTTCGATCACCATGAAGCGGTGATGGTTATTTATAGCGTGCAGGCATTGTTATTGGTGCTGGCTTGGTACCTGCGGTTCGCATTCGATGTAGTGATCACCGCTGTCTTTGTTGCGGTGGCCGTCAGCATCGTTACGCTGTTGCGTCAAGCGCGACTGCGTGGTTGGCGTTGGCGCGCGGAGAGTAAAGGAGCGCCAAAGAAATCCTGGTTGCGCCTGCAGATTCAATGGTTGAAACACGACGAACGATTGAATCGTTGGGTGGGGTATCTCATCGGCACTGCGATTGTTTCTTACGCAACGTTGTTGATTGTGAATCGACCGACGCCACCCTTGGACATTCGTATCTTGTCGGCGGTATCCGCAGCCGTGGTATTGGTGAGTGTCATCGTGCATCGCGCCGGCACGCAGGCGGGCTGGCTGGAACGTGCGGCGCTGTATGTCAGTGCTTTGATCGCCGTGTCGCTGGACCGACCGGGCTGGTTACCACCCGATATCAAGTTTGTTTTCGAATTGATCATCTTCATCGGGCTTGCTGCGGCGATCGCCACACGCTTGCAGTTGTCTGCGGATCGGCGTTTTCGCGTGACGCCATTGGATGTTCTGGTGTTGTTGATCGCCGTTGCGTTGCCCAACTTGCCGGGTTCTATCATCAGTGGCTATGCGGCAGGCTGGATGGTGGCGAAAATATTGTTGCTGTTATATGGCATCGAAAATCTTTCGGTATCCGCTGGTATGCAATGGCGCATTCTTACCGGCGGTACTTTGGTGTTTCTCACCGCAGTGGCGATTAGCTCTGCCACCTGAGAAATATTTCATTCCGTTCGCGTTGAGCCCTTCGGCGAACTCAGGACAGGCTCAGGACGAACGGAATAAATTAAACAACGAACACACGCAATGTCCACGTTGCCTGTCACACGATCGTCAAGTGTGTGACATACGCTGCCGCTCCCCGCTTTAACTCCAACCTCCACATGGCAGTCATGCGCAGTAAAAGAATATTTCCCGTCATCGGCGTTACATTGTTGGCGTTGGCCTGTGTGGCATGCAGTGGCGCGCAGGAGCGCAAGGTGAACTATCTGCAAAAAAGCCAGGCGTATTACGATCAGCAAAATTATGACAAGGCTCGCATCGAGTTACGCAACGCGCTGCAAATCGATCCCAAGTATGTAGAAGCACGCTACTTGTCCGGCCGTGTTGCCGAGAAACGCAATGAACTGCGTGAAGCCGTTGGTCAGTATCAAGTAGCCATGGATGAAAATCCCAAGTACATGCCGGCGCGTGCCGCGATGGCGCGTTTGTACTTGCTTGGTGGATTGCCGGACAAGGCAACGGAACTTGTCGACGCTGGTCTTAAAGATGATCCGCAGAATGCGGCACTGTTGACGGTGCGTGCCGGCATTCAAGCGCAAGCAGGACGGGTGGTGCCCGCGCTTGAAGATGCCGAGGCCGCGTACAAACTGACTCCCAATGACGAATACACCATTGCCTTGCTGGCTTCGTTATACAAGCAAAGTGCGCGGCTCGATAAAGCCATTGAAGTAGTGAGCAACGGCAGCAAGCAATTACCTAAGAGTGTCGATCTGCATGTGGTGCTGGCGGATCTGGAAGCGAGCCGACAGAACTGGCCTGCCGTTCAACAACAGTTCGAGCAGGTCATCACACTCGAACCAAAAGTATTGGCGCATCGTGCGCGCTTGTCGCAGTTCATGCTGTTCCGCAAAGATGCAGCCGGCGCGGAAGCAGTATGGCGACAAGCAATTAAAGATCTGCCCGATCAACAAGAGCCTAAACTTGCACTTGTCGATTTGATCTGGTCGCAACGCGGCGAGGCCGCTGCAACTGAAGAAATGCAGGCCATGGTGGCGCATGAGCCGAACAATAATGATCTAAAACTCAGCCTCGGCACGTATCTCGAACGTCAGGGCAAACTCGATCAAGCTGAGCAAACATTTGAAGAAGTCATTAAAAAGGCGGACAAGGAGCCGGCGGGTTTAAGCGCTCGCAATCGTCTCGCCGCCTTGTACTTAATCAAGCGCAACGATGCGACGCGTGCTTCTGCGCTGGTTGCTGAAGTACTAAAAGAAAATGCCCGCGACAACGATGCGTTGATCCTGCGCGCCAACATGGCGATGCAGAAGGGCGATCCCGCGACCGCAATTACCGACCTACGCGGTGTGTTGCGCGATCAACCCAACTCAGCGCCGTTGATGCGCACGCTGGCCAAAGCGCATGTGCAGAATAAGGAAATCACACTGGCTGAAGAAACCTTGCGTAGTGCGTTACAAGCAAATCCTGGCGACATTCCTACTCGCAAGGATTTGGCGCAGTTGTTGTTGCAGGAAGGTAAGGCCGATCAAGCCAAGTCCATGCTCGATCAGTTGGCTTCGGTGCAGGGCGTCAACAGCGATCTGGAAATCATCGATGCGCAGTTCAAGGCGCAGTTGATGTCCAAAGATTACGCAGCGGCACAACAGACCGCCGAGAAGCTGCAGGGCTTGCGTCCCAACGCGGCAGTGGGTTGGTATTACGCCGGTCTGGCTGCAGAAGGTCAGAAGTCCATCGATGTAGCGCGTAAAGCGTATGAGACCGCGTTGGAAAAACAGTCAGATGTTGCTGAGCCATTGGCAGCGCTGGTGCGCTTGGACGTGGCCGATAAGCAAAGCCAACGTGCGCTGGCTCGCATCGATAAAGTGATTGCGACCAATCCGCAGCACTCCGTTGCCTACAATCTGCGCGGCGAGCTGTTGCTGGCAGATAAGCAATATCCCGGCGCGATTGCTGCTTTTACCAAGTGCATGGAACTGGCACCTAAGTGGTGGGCGCCGTATCGCGGTCTAGCCATCGCCCAGCTTGGTAACGAGCAAACCGACGCAGCCATCGCAACCTATCAGCAGGGCATCGATAAAACTGGCGGCGCGATACTAGCAACCGATCTGGCTGCATTGCATGAGCGCCACGGTAAAGCTGATGACGCTATCAAAATCTATGAGCAATGGTTGCAACGCGAACCCAAGTCAATCATGGCAGCAAATAACCTCGCGATGCTGTTGCTCAATTATCGCAACGATAAATCCAGTCTCGACCAAGCAACCAAGCTGGCTGATTTATTGAGCAGTTCGAATGAGCCAGCGTTGCTGGATACCCGCGGTTGGGTGAAGTTCAAGACTGGCGATTATCAAGGTGCGGTGAACTTGTTGCAGCAAGCAGCCAATGCCAGCGCCGATTCCAGCACCGTGCGTTATCACCTAGGCATGGCGCAATGGAAAGCTGGCGATACCGCCAATGCACGCAGCAATCTGCAAGCCGCGGTGAAGGACAGCAAACCATTCTTCGGCGTTGAAGAGGCGAAGAAGACGCTGGCCTCGCTGGGTAGTGCCGGTTGATGCAAGCAATTCTTGAGAGCGGAAGGTTAAAGCGGAAAGGTCACATCATGATGAAGCGAATCAAATGGAATTTGTTGCCGGTGTTGTTGAGCATGGCAAGCAGTGTTTATGCCACGGTACCGATCGACACAGCCATCGTAGCGTCGGCCGACAAAACTCTTGCAGCGATGGTCGTATCGGCAACCACCGTGACCATTGCTACCTCCGGCACGTATACGTTGACGCTGACGGATCTGCAAAAGAATGGACCGGGTGCGGCCTTCTCGTCGTTGGCAGTGGTCATTTCGCAGGGTTCGCAGTTAATCAAGCAAGTGAAATTGCCCGATGGCGCGGCGAATAGCACTTCAGCCGCGGCCACCTTGGCGGCCGGTCAGTATCAAGTGCAAGTGTTGGGTGTCACACCTGAAGTTAGTCAGTATGGTGTCGATCTCATCGACGCAAGTAATGTATCGGTGTGGCACGATTCGGCAGTCATCCAACGACCGGCCATTAATCCCTTGGGCATACAGCAGCCATTGGCATTAATCGACGGACAAAGTTACACGATGACGCTAAGCGATCGAGTATTTCCGGTTGCATTGACCAATCTGCAGGCGAGCATTGTGCAGGGTGGCAACACAATTACCTGTCCGTTAACAGCAACGGGCACCAGCGCCAGTTGCTCATTCGTCGCCGGCAATTCAAGCAATAGCTTGGCGGTGGTTGCCACTGAAGCGCCTGGCAGCGCCGGCTTGTTCAGTGTGAAGGTGG
>Ga0065707_10000765_pt1 | contig 11613 bp, 5 predicted proteins | sample SwiRhicommuniRL3_FD_59094 | JGI IMG/M metagenome (GOLD analysis project Ga0065707, IMG submission 59094) | Switchgrass rhizosphere bacterial communities from Rose Lake, Michigan, USA - RL3 v2 (version 2) | ecosystem: Host-associated > Plants > Roots > Rhizosphere > Soil | place: East Lansing, MI... | reverse complement strand
GAAGGGCAGCTGGAGCAAGTACTATCGCAACTACGACGGCGACATCGCGGCTAACGCCTACGGCAGAGCCGGCGAGCGCAGCGAGATGCGCACGTGGCTCGACCGGAACCTCACCCCCAACAGCAACAACCCATCAGGGGCTGCGGGCCTCTGTCCCGGGATCAAAGTTCTGCCGACCGATTGCGACGGCATTGCGCAGGACAACGAGATCGGACTGAGCCCGAGCAACGGTGCGTTCGCGAACCCTGACAGACCCGATCGCAAACCGCTGAATCTCGAGCGCCAGTACAACGACGAATTCACGGCCGGCGTGCAACACCAGGTAACTCAGCGCCTGGCAGTCGGCGCGATGTTCTACAAGCGCAAGATCGCCGACCTGGCGTTCCAGGATCGGTTGAACATCGCCGAGACCGACTACACCCGGTTCGAGACGCCGATGCCGGATGTCTCGAGAGATCCGGACGTCGCCGCCGTCCTGAATCCGGCTGACATGGTTCCGGTCTACAACCTGAATCAGGCCAAGCTGGGCGTCTTCAACGTCGGCGTCGTCGATCGCAGTGATACGACCAACGACACGCTCTACACCGGTTTCGAGGCGTCATTCAACGTGAGACTGCCCGGTGGCGCGATGCTGTTCGGCAGCTGGACCGCAGAGCACACGCTCCAGCGGTGGTGCGACAACAACGACGATCCGAACGGCCCGACGACGACCGGACAATTCAACCCGACGGCCGCTACCACGGGTGTGGATGCCCCGCTGGGGGGCCGCTACTGCGACCAGACGCAGTTCGACTACCCGTTCATTCAGGAGGTCAAGTTCGCGGGAAACTACTCACTCCCGTACTCGATCGATGTCGGCGCGGTTCTGCAGAGCTACGGNGGCCAGGAACGCGTNATCACCTGGACGCCNGAACAGGCACGGTTCCCNAACAACCAGCGCACGCAGGCGCAGACGTTCATCCTGACTGCGCCAGGATCGGTCTTCTACGATCGCTGGAACCAGCTCGACCTCAACGTGAAGAAGAACATCCGGCTCAACAGCAAGGTGCTGACGTTCCAGATCGACATCTTCAACGTGCTGAACGCCAATGCTATCCGCCAGGCCAACAACGTCGTCGGCGCGAGCCTCGGCAATGCGACGACGATCATGACGGGGCGCTTCCCGAGGCTGGCGGTGAACTACAAGTTCTGACCACGAAGACACGAACCGCGAAGACACGAAGAGATAACCACGAAGGCACGAAGACACGAAGATAGGAAAGAACGTAGTGTCCGGCTTCAGCCGGACCGCGGAGGGCAGGTGGACAACCACCTGCCCTTTTTTTGCGTCCTGAAGATCTCTTTATGAGTCAGGCAACCGCACGTCGTAGCCCTTCAACTGATCGATCACGTATTTGTGCACGTCCTCGATCGTCTTGAACGGGCTGTTCGAATGCCGCTCGATGTCGAACGCCATGTCGCCCGGTCCCCATGAGATCCAGTCGATGCCCGGTTTCACGATGTTCCTGGCGTTGAGCGCCGCACGCAGGGTTTCAATCTGGAATCCCAGCAGGCCGTTGCCGTTCCACCACTGCGAGTACTTCAGGCGATCGGTGGGCGGCTTCTCACGGAATCGGAATTCCCCACCCCAGCTCCGGTTGCCCAGCGGGGGGTAGTAGAAGTTGTTGATGGCCTCGTTCGCCGTCTCCACGTCCTCAACGAGCGGCACCATGACGGCGAGCACACCGAGATCCGCGTAGCGGCCGGCCAGGTACGCCAGCCTGGGATGTTGCAGACGAATCTGCACGCCCGCCCCGAGCTCTTCCGCCATCTTGCAGAACTTCACCAGCTCGCGCTCGTCCGGCAACGGACGATGCTGCGCGTCGAGACTGAAGAGCTCTGCGCCGCCGGCCTTCTTGCTGATTTCCTGGAGCTGGGCACGCGTCGTATCGATGGTCGCGGCCGCCGATCGAATCCGCTGGCCGGTGTGCATCTTCTCTTTCAGCGATCCGGGGAGTGGCTTGAACTGGCTCCAGCTCGGAATTGCGGGCGCCTGCGCGGCCGCGGCACGAGCGGCCGCGGTCATTCCGACCAGCGTCATGCCGAATGCTCGACGATTCATCATGCCCTCCATTTAGTTTTCAGTTTTCAGATTCTAGATTTTAGATGCCAGATTCTAGCCGGTCTCACAAGGTGAGACCGCCTTGACTTGACCCGCCTCGGGGGGACAATTCGAGAAATCGCACGGGAGGAACGCGATGTTGATGCCACTGTTCCCTCGAAGATCCGTCGCTTTTTGCCTCGCCTTTGCCACGGCTGTCAGCGTGCTCGCCCTGGCGGCGCCGGCCGGTGCCCAGACCGGATCGGGCACCATCCTTGGACAGGTCACTGACGATGCGGGTGGAGCGCTTCCCGGCGTCACGGTCACCCTCAGGAGCCCTGCGCTGCAGGTGCCAGAGGTCACGGCGATCACCGACGAGCGCGGCGAGTACCGGATCACTCCGCTGCCCATCGGCGTCTACACCATCGAGTACTCGCTCACCGGATTTCAGACCCTCCGGGTCGAAGATGTGAGGCTGGCGACGAACTTCTCCGCCAAGCTCGACCAGGTGCTGCAGATCGGACAGCTTGCGGAAACCGTGACGGTCTCGGGCCAGTCGCCTCTGGTTGACGTGACGCAGGCATCCACCGCCACGCTGCTCGAGACCGAGGCGCTCGAGATGATTCCGTCAGGGACCAACGGGATCGTCGGCTTCCTGTCACAGGTGCCGGGCGCGCAGAGCAACATCGAGGTCGGGGGTTCGGCCATCACAGACACGAACATCTTCGTTTCCAACGGGCAGGGCAATGAATTGTGGTCGCTGCTCGAAGGCGTCTTCGCCGCCGCGAGCCAGACGAGCGCCAGCGGCACCCACTACAACTTCAACGCCATCGAGGAAGCGCGCGTACAGACGAGCGGCAACGGCGCCGACATGCCGAAGCGCGGCATGAGCGTCAACCTCATCACGAAATCGGGCGGCAACACCTACCACGGTGCGCTGGAGGGCAGCTTCACGAACAGCAACTTCGAGAGCGACAACATCACGCCCGCGCTCAAGAAGCAGGGGGTCGTGTCTGCGCCGAAGCTCATCACGCGGCAGGACGGAGGCGGCCAGCTTGGAGGCAAGCTGATTCAGGACCGGTTGTGGTTCTTCGGCGACCTTCGCTATCGGTATGTCGAGCGGGAAATTCCGTTTGCCGCCAGGCCGGACGGTTCGATTATCCACAGGCCGCAGCATCAGTTCTTCCAGGCCTACAAAGTGTCTGGGCAGCTCAATAGAACGAACAAGCTCATCGCGTTCTGGCACCGGTACGGCGACCACGAAAAGCGCAGCGCGAGCCAGTTCGTGCCCGAGCGCGCGATGGAACAGAACAACGCGTGGGGAGAGACGTGGAAGCTCGAGTGGCAGTCGACCATCGGACAGTCCCTCACCCTGTCAGTGCAGCACGGCCGCTTCGAGCACGTCAATCAGTTCACGGGGTTCGCGCCCGGCATCCCGCGAACCCGCGACATCGTGACGCTGATGGAAGACGGCGATGCGGTCTCCGACGGGCGGTACAGCACGACGGGCCAGATTCATGACAGGGCCGTGCTCTCCTGGTACAAGCCGAATCTGCTCGCGGGCAACCACGGGTTTACGTTCGGCGTCGACTTCCTCGACGGCGGCAACGGCGCAACCAATCCGGCTCGGCGGAGCGGCGACTATCGCCTCCTGTTCAGCAACAACACCCCGTTTCAGATCGAGATCTACAACACGCCGAACGCCCCGGAACTGAAGACACGCTACCTCGCCGGCTACGTCCAGGATTCTTGGACGATCAACCGCCGGCTGACGCTCAGTCTCGGCGTTCGCGCGCAGCGCGATCGCGGGTGGGTTCCCGCGCAATGTCAGCGCGTCGGCGCATTCGTGCAGGCGTTTCCGCCAAACTGCAACGACGAGGTGCATCCGAACATCTTCAACTCGGTCACGCCGCGTATTCACGCCGCCTTCGACCTGAGCGGCGACGGTCGATCGGTCATCAAAGGCGGCTACGGCCGCTTCGTGCACATCCGCTCGACCGGGGCCGAGATCAACAACTTCAACAAAAACGGCCAGCGGACGATGACCTACGACTGGCACGACAACAACGGCAATCGCAACTACGACGCGGGTGAAGTCAATCTCGACCCGAACGGGTTGGACTTCAGGTCCGGCGGTGCGCAACTGAACGCGTTCCTGAATCCCGATGAGCGCATCCCGGGGTCGCAGGAGTACTCGGCCGGATTCGAGCGGCAACTGTCCACGGATTTCGCGGTTCGCGTGACCGGCGTCTACCTGGAGAACTACAACGTCAATCGCAACCTGAACCCGCTCCGGCCGTACGACGCGTTCAACATTCCGATTTCGAGCCTCGATCCGGGACCGGATGGCAACCTGGGTACGTCTGACGACACGGGCGTCCTGCTGACCTACTTCGACTACCCCGCCGCCTACCGGGGCGCGGCGTTCGAGGGAACCAAGCTGGTCAATGACGACCAGAAGAACGACGCGACGTTCAAGACGATCGAGTTCGCGGCCACCAAGCGGCTCGCGAACGAGTGGCAGTTCATGGCATCGTACTCGGCCACCAAACGCCACGTCCCGTTCGTGGACGGGTCGGCGCTCTCGCCGAACGCGGAGATCAACACGGCGGACGAGACCTGGACGTGGATCGGGAAGATGTCAGGGTCGTACGTCTTTCCATGGGACATCATCGGCGGCCTCAACTACAGCATCCGAAACGGCACTCGTCTCGCGCGGCAGGTACTGCTGAGAGGCGGTGGGTCGATTACGACGCTCGTCGTCAATGCAGAGCCCATCGGCAGTCTCAGCCTCGAGAACGTCGGCCTGTTCGACGTGAGGGCCGCGAAGCGGTTCCGCTTCGGTGGGCAGAACCTCGAGCTTCGTCTCGACTGCTTCAACGTGATGAACGTCAATCCAGTGACGTCAATCGTCGTCCGGGCAGGGCCGACGTTTGGGAACGCGACGGCGTCCGAGAACGGCGGGCAGAACGGGACGGGGCTGACGCCACCGAGGATTTTCCAGTTCGAAGCTCGGTATACTTTCTGAGGAATAGTCAGCAGTCGGCAGTTGTCAGTCGGCAGTTGTCAGGTCGGCAGTTGTCAGGTCGGCAGTTGTCAGGTCGGCAGTCCTCAGTCGACTGTCTCAGCCGACTGTCGACGATTGACGTCGACTGGCGACCGTCGACTGGCGACTTCGACCGTCGACTGCCAACCGTCGACTGCCGACTGTCCCCCTACTTCTTCACCCCGATCACACCGAGAAGCGGCGGACCGAAGAGGACCGCCGTCCGATTTTCTTCTTGTGTCCGCCACCACGCCTGGTAGATCTCGGACTCGGATTGTGTGAGATACCCCTTCCGCACCAGCACGGGAAGGTAGAGCCGCTGGAACTCTGCAACCCACTCCCACACGGACGACCCTGGCTGCCCCGTCTGACACAGCGCCTCCACGTGCGTGACGGTCAGCCCCACCCGGTCGAACATCGCGGGCAGCCGCCCGGCAATGTCGAGGGAGCCTCCGGCGTCGGCGAAACTGTCATAGACGGCCCGGAAGACTTTTGCGAACAAGGGGCTGGCGGGCTCGGTGCGCATCGCGAGATAGTTCCAGTAATCCATGACGGCCACCGTCGCTCCGGCACGAAGCCCCGAGGTGAGGCGCGCGATCGCGGCCTCTGGCCGTTCCACGAAGGAGAAGAGCCACCGTGCGAACAGGCCATCCGGGTTCCACGGAGACGGATCGAATTCGGCGACGTCTGCCGTCACGATCTCGACGTTCTCGATGGCCCTCTCTTCGGCGATCTTCCGAAGCTGATCGGTCGCGGTACTGGAAGCATCGACGGCGATCACACGACCCGGCCTGCCCACGAGCTGCGCAAGCTCGACCGCAGCGAACCCGGGACCACTACCCAGGTCGACGAGCGTCTGACCGGCGCCAAAGCCAGCCAGTTCCCAAACCCTGTGGGTCTGGCCACGCCAGGCGGCGTGCTGCCGCTCGAGCCGCGCAACTTCGGCCGGCTCCATCCCAAGCAGATAATCGCTCCGGTTGCTCATATCGAGGTGTCTGCCAGCAGCGCCATCACGACGTTGTCGTCGTATTCGCCGTCCAGCTTTCGGGCACGCCGCTTCGTGCCTTCGATGACAAACCCGAGCGCACGATAGAGGGCGATGGCGGCTGTGTTGGACGCGAACACCTCGAGCTCGATGCGCTCGATGCCCATCTGTCGCGCCGCACTGATGGCGTGAACCGCCAATTGCCTGCCCAACCCTCGTCCGCGATATTCCGCAAGCAGGCCCATTCCCAGTCGGCCCACGTGTCGAAATCCTTCGTGCGGATTGCGGATGATGTCGCACCAGCCCACGACCGTGTCCGTCGGCGTGACCGCCAGCATCTGGATACCGGACCCGTCGACGAGGCTCTGAATGAAGTGGCGGGTACCCTCGAGTGGCGGCCCTTCGACGAAGCCGATGTACTTCCGCTCCCTCGCAACGATATCCACGGCAGCATTGAAGCTGTCCGCGTACTTGATGGCCGTAGGAACGATTTGAATCTCTTCCAAGGAAGGACGTTCGCCGATCGCTATGGCGCCGCCGCCACCGTGAACTCCATCTGCCTGCTCGCAGACTGCCCGAGGCGCGAGCGCGCCTCGATGGTCAGGAGATAACTGCCGGGCGGCAGCTCGCCGACGGGAAGACCGATGCCGTGCACGTACGCGCCGTTGGCGCCCTTGAGCTCGTCCGACGATCGCTGGTCGTTGTGCTCGAACACGACCTTCCCCTCGCGGGATTTCACCGTGGTCGTGACATCGACCGTGTGCGGCGTGGTCCCCGTCCGATCGTAGATTTCAGTCACCACCGCCACCTCGTCGTTCTTCGGAAACGTGCGAAGCGCCGCGGGCGGCAGCTTCAGGAACTTCTGCAGCTCTGGGTCTCCACGCGCCGTCACCGTCGAGACGGCCTCCCTCGACGTGACGAGCAGGCCGCTCATGCTGAAGGGCAGCTTGCTGAAGGCTGGAACGTCGAGGTCGTACATCACCGTTCCGATCGCACCGTTCGCGGTGTCGTAGACACCGACACGGAGCTGGTAACGGCCTGGCGGTAGGTTCAATCGCTTCAGGAAACGAATGCCCGTCTGCTTGATCCGCGCTTTGGCGTCCGGCGGAAGCTGCTTCAACGTGAAGGATTCCTTGTCGGTTCTGGTCTCGCCCGATGAGTCCAGAGACACGTAAGCCAGGTCCAGACGACTGTTGTCGGCCAACGCGAGGTCCGCGCCTCGCAACTCGAGCCCCAGCAGCACGGATGCGTTCGCACCTGTGCCCAGGAACGGCGCGGCGTAAAGGCGCATCTTCAGACCTGTCGCCGGGACGATGCTCGTCAACGCCCGCATCAGCTGCGGTGAGACGTCGTTGTTCCCGGTGCGCTGGTCCTTCGCATTGCTCTTGGGCACGACATAGCCCCGCCGCGCACGAATGGTGAGGCCGGGACGGGACGTTCGAACCTCGATCCGATGGAACTTGCCATCCCGCTTTCCCGAGGGCGGATAGTACGCCAGCACGTAGTACGAGCTGTTGGCGCTGACAATCCGCTCGAAGGCGGCGTTGAAATCGTTCGCGTTGACCGCAGCAAACCCGTTGGTCTCGTCTGAAAGCGTCCTCAGGCTGTCCTGCGACACCTGCAATTCGTTTCGAAGCGAGCTCATGCCAATGCCGGTCTGCCGCTGCATGGCTTCGGGCGTGGCATCGGGCGTGTCCTGAGCCGTGATGGGCCGCTGATCGGCGAACATGCCGACTTCGATCGTGTCGTCGCCCAGCGTCGTGAGCCCTCGCGGATCGATCGCGTAGATGCTGACGTTCGAGCGCGTCGCCGCGGCGATGGCGTCGCGGATGCCGTCGAGCACGATCCCTGCGGAGCGATTGTTCATCACGTCGGTGATGTCGTAGTCCAGGCCCTCGCTGACAAAGAGAATCGATTTCCGTCGCCCTCGTATCGCGCTCAACTTGTCGGCCACCTCGGTCAACACCCGTGTCGTCGCTCTCGCGTTAAAACCCCGCTCGGCGTCGAGGGGATCCTCGATCGTGCCGTTGGCCACCGACGCACCAGCGTAAAACTGCTCGTTGCGCGCCAGCGTGGCAGACACAAGCTTCTGGCCCATGAAACGGTCAACGGCCGCGGAAAGAAGACGCTTGTCGCTCGTGAATTCCTGGGAACCCGCCGACGACCCTCCATTGTGCAGGACCGCCATGAGATCGTTTGCCGCCAGGTACTTGTCGATGAACTGCTGCGCCGCCCGCTTCACACGAGGAGCCCGCTCGGGCGCGGTATGGAGGGCGTCCAGGATCAGGACGTACACGCGCCCTGCGAAGGGTTGTTCGTTGGTGGCGACATCCGGCTGCCGCGAGCCGGCAGATAACCGGTCGCCGGTCTCAACGGGAATCTCGATGAACGCGAATCCCGCGATCGACTGCGACTTGCCGTCTTCGAAGATCTGGAAATCTTCCTTCTTGAGGTCTCTGACGAGCGCGCCGCTCTGATCCGTTACCAGCGCATCGACTTCGACGTATTCGACCTCGGCTTTGAATGTGGGGAGTTCCTGGGAGGCGACTGACGCACACAGTACGCCTCCCAGAACGACGATCACGGCTGGAATAGAACGAGGCAAGGCCTTCATCCACAATCGCTCGTTCGAGTGCCGTCACTTGGCCCGCCCTTGCAATTCATCTTTGGCTCCTGCCGTTAGAAATTGTACGTCACGCCCATCTGCAGGATGCGGGGCAGAATGATGGCATTAGGAACGAGGTAAGTCGATCCCGCGCGCAGATTCCGGCCCGTCACGAAATTCGCGTTGAACACGTTGAAGAAGTCGAACCGCCCCTCCAGCGTACCGGAGCCGTGGATTCTGATCCGCTTGGCAAACCGGAAATCCACGAGGTTCGTGCTCGGCAGCCGAATCGTCCCCAACGGATCGGTATTGAGCACGATCGATCGAATGGTCTGGCCGCCAGTGTACTGCACCTGTCGCGACTGCGGAGCACCCAGGCGCCGCTCGTAGTTCGCCGACGCGACGATCTCCCATGGCAGCACGTACCCTCCAGATATTTTGGCCGTATTCTCCCAGAACCGCTCGGCCGTGTTGATCTCTGAATTTGGATTCAGGGCCTGACGATCGGCGAAGTCTGCATCGGCCCGGGTGAACGACGCCGACGCGTTCATCTGCCAGCCGCCGGCCAGCCGCCTCGTTCCGGCGACCTCGAAGGTCTTATAAACCTGGTTGCCGGGCCAGTCGACCAGCGTCGTACCTGCGAATTGACGGCCGCTCAGGGCCAGCGGGTACTCCCAGTAAGTCTGGGTCACTCCTGGATCGTCGGCGGTCCTCGGGAGGCCGTCTGGTCCGGGATCCGGATTCGTGATGGCAATGTTGTACGCCGAGTACGGCCTGTAAATCTCCTCCGTCCGGCGAAGGTCGTAATTCCTCGCGTAGACCGCAGTCCCCCGAATGCCCCATCTGCCGGCGACCTCTCGTTCGAATGTGAGCGACCACTCGTCCGACTTCGGCTGGACTTCATCCGGATTGGGCACCGCGTCGGTCACACCCGTGATCGACCGGAAATCTGCACCGTTCGGATCGAAGTTGATTTCGCCGCTGTCGAGGAGACGATTGTTGTTGTTGTCGTGCCAGACCCAGTTGGTCGTCGTTCGGTTGTTGCGATTGGCGGTCACCACTTCCGGATTCACCTCGCGCAGATTCACGAACATGCCGTAGCCGCCTTTGAGCACCGACTTGCCGTCGCCCATGAGATCGAGCGCGAAGTGGATGCGCGGGACGACCGAGTTCCAGATTCGCATCTGGATCTCGTCGTAGCAGGCGGCCGGCGCGAAGTCGGTCTGGCCGAGGCACTGTGGAGGGGCGTACGCGTTGTCATGGGCGTAGCGCACACCGAGACTGAGATTGAGCCGGCGGTTGATTGCCCACGCATCCTGCAGATACAGGCCCAGGTAGCTGTTGTCGTTGAACGGTCTTACCGGATAGTTGAAGGTGTCGACCGAAAACGGCACCGAGTTCTGGTAGTGCAGTTGGTAGTTGCCGCCGGGACGCGACCCGTTCTTGTGAGGATACCCGCCGAACAGGTAGTCGAACCCCGTCTTCAACTGGTGTGTCCCTGGACCAATGAAGTCTGACCCGAAGATGCTGACGGATCCTTTGAAGTGGTTCCTGAAGTAGTCCTCGACGCGCTGATCGCTCAAATGATCGCCGGTGACGTACTGAGTGCTATCGTCGATCGTCGCGACCTTGTGTCCCTCTCCGTTGTACCCGGGCAACGCAAAGTAGTACGCGTGCTTGTACCAGTTGCCGTACTGCAGCGAAGCCACCATCGAATTGCCCCGCACGTTTTGCCACTCGCCTTTGTACATCGACACCGGTCCGCGATGGATCTCCATCGATTCCGGCGGGCGGAACTGGCTGGCGCCTCGTCGCTGGATGTCGAGCGCGCCATGATAGAAGAGCGTCACCTTGTTCTGCGGCGAAAGCTGCCATTGCAGCTTCTCCGAATGGAACGCCTGATCCGTTTCGATGAGGATCGGCGAGCCGTCGGGATAGAAGGCGTTCAGGATTTCCCGGTTGTATCCCTCGCCGCGGGCCGACACGAAGAACCACAACTTATTGCGAACGACGCGGCCGCCAAAGGCGCCACTGTAGTCCCACATCCCGTGCAGCGTGGGCACGTTTTTCACGCCGGCCGCCGCAAGTTCGGCGTCAACGTTTTCGCTTTCGAGCGCATCGGACGATCCATAGGCGACGAATTCGCCGTTGAACTGGTTGCCGCCCGACTTCACAATCGAGTCGATGAACGGACCGCGCCGAGGCATTTCGGCGCTGCTGCCAACCGTCTGCAGCCGCGTCGACTCGATGGAGTTGAAGTCGACGTGCGCGCCCTGCACACCGTTGCCGCCCGACGAGGCGAACATGATGCCTTCGAGCATCTGCCAGGGCGCACCCTGCTGGCCGTAGGCGCGGATCACGATCGTGTCGGTCATGCTCGACGCCCCGACGTCGAGGTTGGTCCGCATGCCCGGCACCTGGGCCATGAACGCCTTCAGCCCGTCTCTGGTCGTCGGCAGCAGCTCCAGCGCGTCAGACGCCAGATCGACGCTGGTGGCAGGATTGGTCACATCGACCAGCGGCGATTGACCTGACACGGTGATCGTTTCTTCAACCGTGCCCAGGCTCATGCTCTGGTCAATGGTCGCCGTAAACCCCACTGCCAGCCGCACCCCCTCACGCTTCACCTGCTGGAAGCCAGCAAGCTCGAACATCAGCGTGTAGGTGCCCGGAGGCAGGCCGAGACGATATTCGCCCCGCTCATTGGTCACAGCGGTGACTTGAGGAACCTGCAGAGCGGGCCCCGTCGCGCTGACCGTCACTCCGGGAAGAATCGAGTTCGATGTGTCGGTGACGACGCCGATGATCGAGGCCAGCGTCGCCTGACCCGACGCCGGCGCTGCGAGTGACAGCAACTCCAGCGCGATCAGAAAGAGGACAACGACCGCCAATCTCCC
>Ga0065707_10082878_pt1 | contig 11623 bp, 7 predicted proteins | sample SwiRhicommuniRL3_FD_59094 | JGI IMG/M metagenome (GOLD analysis project Ga0065707, IMG submission 59094) | Switchgrass rhizosphere bacterial communities from Rose Lake, Michigan, USA - RL3 v2 (version 2) | ecosystem: Host-associated > Plants > Roots > Rhizosphere > Soil | place: East Lansing, MI... | reverse complement strand
AGTAGAAGCCATTGGTGAATGATTTAAAATAGTGGGTATAATAGAATTATAATTCATGTCCACTGAGTTCTCCTATTTATACGGATTTCTGCAAGAGATGCATTCATCATAAATTAATAAGCAGCGGCATTGAAATAGGTATGCTATTGATCAGACGTTACGACGTGTGAATAATCAACGTTCAAGACTTAGTCCTGTATTCTGCCATCCGAATATTCTACAAGATACGAAAACTCAAAAATACATCAAAATAGACTATATTTTAAAACCTTAAATGAGGGATATTAGCGACCACGATTGATTATCATCATGATATTGCATACCATCTTTGGTTAATTCATGGCATTTGGCTATTGAGATGTTTTGGATCTAGAAGTTATCTCGAAAATGTTTTAAAAAGAGTTTCAGCATATTAGGGCCGCTTAATCCGGGTCGATTTGACAGGTTACGGATTTCTTGAAATTTGCGCGGCAATAAATCCGGAACTTGAGTGTCCAACGGCAGATGTTAGTGAGCGGAGGGTATTAGAGAGCGGAAGAATTAGCGGAAGAATTAGCGGACGAATTAGCGGAAGAATTAATATCCGGCATATCCAAGAGTAATTAATGTGTTCGAGTCAGGACGCTAGTAAGAATAGGGACGATGTTGCATGCAGGCTCTTGGATGGAATTCTAAACATGGTTGTGGAGCACATCATAGGGTCCAGATGTATTGTTGGATGGGATATACGAACTAATCTGAATCAGATGATCTTGACGAAACATAATATGACTGACGTCACTGTATCTATTATACGTTTATATTTGAATTATTTGTTTCAATTTGAAAAGTAATGTGTCCTACAAAGTACAATATTGATTATTCTTTGCAGCCAATTGTAAACTTTCAAAGTATAACATCCAACACTGTAAAATAGTTAGTTTATTTGATCCAGATTTTATATTGTCAGTATCGCTATATAGAGCTAAATAACGAAAGTTGTAAACTTCTATTCAATTATTTCTATACAATTCAGAATCTGGAAAGAAGATCTATCCAAGGTAAACAAGAACAAGACTTCGTGGCCAAGCTGGTTAAGGCGTAAGACTGTTAATCTTGAGATCGTGAGTTCGACCCTCACCGAGGTCGCATTTGTTCGCCTTTATGGCCAAGTTGGTAAGGCACCTCACTAGTAATGAGGAGATCGTCAGTTCGACTCTGGCTGAAGGCAATATTAAAACATATTTTTTTGCATCCATTGAAGACATTATGGTGACAGTTTTAAACTAGTTATAAGTTGATGGGTGTTAAATGAACATGATTTACAGTAACTATGGAATTGGTCTTGGTATCATTGAATTAATTCTGGAATATTTGTGACAGTGACAGACTCGATAGGATTCGCTCGGACATTGATAGCACAAAGGTACGGATACCTTTTTATACTCAAAGGAAACGTGTAATCAGTTAACGTTTTAAATTTGTTGAATGACAAATCCAAAAACTCCAACGGAAGTTGGTTGAAAAACCCTTCTTTAAAGCATCGTAGATTCAGAAGACGATTTTGAGAAAGCGATAGATGACGTAAGTTTGAATTAATGAACAAACCTTCACAGAGATCACTGATTCTTTCCAAGTCCTCGTTAGTGATATGACATTCAACCAAGTATAACTTTCGGATCCGAGAAAATAGAAATTTGGCAAAAGCAATATCTGAAAATCGACTCATGTTGGCTATAATCCTTCTATTATAAGATAAATTCAATTCCTCTATAAAATGTGGCTGTGGGATGTCGAAAGTTATGTGGTGGATATTATTGTTGGAGATATTCAAGTAGCTCAACTGACGAATTTGTGAGTTTACAAAACTGAATGTTTTGATGTTTGAATCTGTGATCTCTAACGACTCAATAGTTGATGGATATTCAATCTCCTGTAAGGACTCAAGCATCTCATCTTTTAGTGAAAAGTGTTTCAAGTTTGGCATAGAACGAATTAATGAAGAATACAGAATAGAATCAATATTGTTGTGAGGTTCAGTTGCATGAAACGTAGTTGGAATTGAAGATCCGATATTATCTAGACAAAACTCAGTTAGATTTTCAAACTCGTTCCTTAAAATATAATCCAAAACTTCACGACAACACCTGTTGATTGTAATTGTTTGTATTTTATTTCTACCAAACAACCTCAGTAACTCAATCTCGCTAGCAACATTCCTGAGAACTAGTTGTGTTAAATTCGGTGCAAAGCCATCAATATCTAGACGAGAACCACTTGAAATGTCTAAACTTATAATGGAAGGGGTCAATTTCAAAGTTCCTGGCGAAAATAAAGTAACTTTCAATTTCATGATCCACATGGTATCGAAGAACCAATTATCACCCAGTATTTGACTAGTAATTGAAATCGAATTGTTTTCAAAGTCAAATATCCGACGGACCTCACTAAATAGATCTCTTCTAGACCCTTTGCCCTCTAATGCATCGATATTTCCGTAGTTCAAGTCAAAATTGATGTGTATTTTAATATCTTGATGTTGAAGAGCGATAGGTGAAGATATTCTTTCAAAATAGAACACGTAAGATTTCGCATTTGGGGGTAATATTGATATTCTCTCGGGATGGATATGTGTTTCCCAATCGCCTGTTGATATTGAGAGTGGACTAACAATAATGGTGGATCTGAGGGCTAGGATTCTTGCAGCAATTGTCAGAAATGGTTTAAGAAATAAGCATTTTCTTACATCCTCGAACTTTAGAAGACGTTGTCTAAGGATTAACTCAAGTACTCCGTCTGGAAGTGACTCCACCATACAATACTGAGCGTAGCGAAGTGTTGATTTGTTCGTGGAGGCAAGTATTTATAGTCGATATTTCAAATTGTAAAATGAATTCTGAGAATCGTCGCGCTAGAAAGGACGCTTCGGGGAAGAGACGAGAGTTGGATACTAAGCCAGATCTAAAAGATACTTTAAAGGTACCTGTCATTATTATTACAAGGAGAAAACTCTAGGAGTAATATGATCATCAAAAATATATCATAAAGACTACATTTGTATTCATAAGTTTAGATTATATCAACTACCAGAGGATGGAACACCAGAGAGTATTGAGAGTATAATGATCTAAATAGTTGTTCAGAATACTCTAGAAGTTAGAAATAGTATATGCAGCCGATTCATTGAGAGTAGAATATCTTCGTGAATCGTTATGATGAGAATGAGATTCGTTCTCATTAGTTCTTATCGAAGGGTATGCTGAAATGCAGATAAAGACAAGCTCTTGACTGCCCAATACCAGGAAGTTTCTAGTTGAAAAGATAGTTTTGGATGAAACAGCTGTCACATTATAATCATAAATATCGTTATAATTATAGTTACCATTATATTCTTGAACAATGTGCACTTAGACAATCAAGACTTTCTTTAGAGCACTAGCCTTTAAATAATATAACCAGAAGATTCTTGCATCGATTCATCAGTCATTATCATGAATCCTATTCTCCTCCAAGCAAACTCGATATTCCCATCAAACCCAATAATCCGAATTTGAAGTAGATGTTCTCCGTGATCAAGATAGTTATATATCCAACCATTGGAACGTATCCTTTAACAGTCCCTACGAGATCTGTCTTTTGATTCAAATATCTTTGTTTCTTTGCATATAATCCCAAATCATCAACAGCGTTGTTGTCACCTTTGGTTAACAAGTATTGTTTGTCAAGGTTGTGGTGTTCTCTCAAAACTCGATGAACAATTGGTATGGATTTGCCTTGAATCTCGTATACAACAACATCACCAACTATCGCCATAGAATCACGATTCCATAAGAATAAAACATCACCTCTTTGAAACGCAGGTTCCATAGATCCTGACAACACAACCACAATCGGCGAGTGAGAATTGGCAACTATCGACAATGTTTTCCATAACAAAAACGCCGATGAAAATACATAAGCCAACGTCAAGAACTGTGACAATTGCTGACGGATATTCATGATGTTGAGGTGGTTTGGTGGTGTTGACTGGTGGAATGGAATTTGTAGATAAATTTCGCGCACGACATTTTTGAACAGAGAGTAGAGGCAAGAGACAGAGACAGATACCAGAGACAGAGACCAGAGAAAAGAGAAAAGAGAAAAGACTCTGCTGAGGCCTGGATAAAGGCTGGACAGAGGCCGGCCAGATTACTCAACCGTTCACAAAGATAACCCAACACTTAGTTAGTTCTAAACTAGTTATTTCTAAACTAGTTAGTACTAGTTACATCATTCTAGTATGTATCAAAATTAGAGTATTATCACTTTTGACACACTTGATCCTGATTTACATTATAATTTCTGTTATCTTCTACATCACATTCAATGACACTAAACTCACTTCAGATAATTGTTCTTTGCTGATGGCTTAAATAAGAAGGTCGGCTATTGGGATAAATAATATTACTAGATTTCGGGCCGACATAGCTAAATTTAACTATCGGTTAAGTAGGGGCGAGATATTGCGGTAAGTATGTTATTATAAAATTTGGAGATGTCGTTTATTGTAAATGTCGTCATTTGCCTTGGTCTTAGTATGTAATCAGCTTCGTTGTCATATTTTGCTATTATTGAGATTACGTCAGTCCTACAATTACACGACCAAAACCTCTACTCTGATTACTCTTGTCTCTATTCGGAGAGTAAGATGATTTACGAAGCTGGGTATTCCAATGTTGTTCCCTAGGCGCATTTTCTAGTGATAGGATGATCTCGGTAGGACGGCCGAAGCGGGACCTGACGATCGTTCATACCCAGATCAAAATACAATACTAAATTATTCGGGATCGGGAATCCTTGTAACCATACGTCTCCACTCTAATTGGAGGATCTTGAACCCGTGGCTTAGTCTGTAAACCCCTTCTCCTCCAACATTAATTCAAAATATCGCATTGGCGACATTTCGCTAATTCTTTCCCGACATTCTCCAACATTACCAGGGGATTGCGAAGTAAAAATACCTTTCACAGGAAGCCGAATTAGATTTAGATTTAGATTCATCCCACAACTAGTCGGCACTAACCGCCAGAAACGGTCCAAATCTAACTGTATGCGGAGAAATACGAGTGCCCAACCCAAATTTTCATACTTTTCTAGCAATACCACACATCCTGCCACATTTGTACTAGTCCCACGCTTGTACACAAACAGTTGCGGTATCGAGGTTGCGAAAAACATCGTAATTTTAATCTAAATTTTCTGACCCAACTTAGAAGATTTGGCTCAAGAAAATTTCATTGAAGCCCATATTGTAAAAAGGGTTGTAATAAGGGTAATGGAACTGCCGAGAGAAAGAGAATGCCAACAGCAGTCTCAGCAACTGCTGTCTGCACAGCCACAACAAGGACAAGGACAGGGCCAGGTCCCAACTCATCCTACACAACAGCAGCAAAAACAGCAACAGAAGCAACCACAGGGTCTGCAGGTGCAAACACCACCAATACATTCCGTGGTTCCAATCAGAACCACCCAATCAGTCTCATTCAGTGATTTGGATAATCAAGAAAGATCTCGTAGGTTCACAATCTCGGCACATCCTTCGACTGTCAATGTTAGTAATCAGGAATACAAAGCGTCGCCACAATCAACGCATTCACAAACTCCTCAAAACATTAATTCCCACCACCAATTGTCGGCGTTGCTTACTGGACCAACGTCAAGAAAAACTTCCTTAACACAGAGTCGGAACAATTCCAGCACCAACGATGTTATGTCGTTCATGACTTCCAGCAACCATAATTTTATTTCGAATCAACTCAAACAGAACCTGAATATCAACCACGAGTTCATTTCTAGTAATTCGTCGTCGCGTGTCAATTCTCCCATTGAATCGACCCCTTTGAAGCATAACTTTTCCTTTGAGCTGACCAACGAAAACAAGAATAAATCTCCTTCACCTCCTCCTGCAGCAATGCATTCCAAGGTCGAATCGCCTTCCAGCACCAGTTGTAAAGCTAGCAATACCAATTCCCCTTCACAACTCGGCGTTGCTACATTTCCCAACTCTAGTCAGCCTATTATAATATCGAGTGGGAATGTGTCTCGCAGGAACTCCACAAAAAAGTCTAACAAGACAATCGTAGCATCGCCAGTGGGACCTCCTGTTCCATTCCAACGTTACTTGAGCAAAGAGGATGATGGAAAGTTCCACATTTTGTTGGGATGCACAGGTTCTGTTGCTACCATCAAAGTGCCTCTTATCATCGACAAGTTATTCCAGACCTTCGGCAAAACGAAGATCTCTATTCAATTAGTCGTAACGAAATCGGCGGGCCATTTCTTAAAAGGATTGAAGATCCACAATGACGTCAAAATCTGGCGTGACGAAGACGAATGGGCAAACTACAACGAAGAGAGCTTGTTCAATATTACGAACACAATCGCAGCAAATCTCTCCAACCATTCCAACTTGAACCCTGCATCTGCGGGCTCTACTAAGAAGCACAAGAATCCGTTTGATAAATTGATTCTACACAACGAATTGCGGAGATGGGCTGATATAATGTTGATCGCACCGCTCTCTGCCAATTCTCTTGCAAAGATCACTAATGGTATTGCAGACAACTTGTTGACATCTATCATCCGTTCATGGGGTCCTTCAATCGCCACGTCCCAACAGGGCCAGATCAAGAAACCGATTTTGGTGGCTCCTGCTATGAATACGTTTATGTACACTCATCCTATCACCGCCAAACAACTTGCGATGTTGGTAGCGCCCGAATACGGGTTTGGAATGGAGATTTTGAAACCAGTTGAAAAGGTTTTGGTATGTGGAGATATTGGAATGGGAGGAATGCGGGAATGGTCTGATATCGTTGAAATATTGCGTAGAAGAGTTACAGTCTTGAAAGCAGAGTCGAAAAAGAGAGACGAGATAGAAAAGGGGAAAGTCATCACCGAGCAAGAAGAAGATTTTGAAGAGGATGCTGACGAAGAGGACGAGGAAGATGATGACGACGACGATGACGATGACGATGATGAAGATGATGACGACGAAGACGAGGATGACGACGATGAGTCAGAAAACGGCCTCAGTGCAAAATTAGCTGCAAATACCAAAATTCTTGGAGAAGATCCCGAGCTTAACGAAGATATGATCTTTGATATTACAGACCAAGAGGGAGATGAAGCCAACGGAGAGGGTAATGGCGAGGGTATTGCCGAATCTGTCAAAACTGACATCGATGCTACTGTCACCTAATAGATACATCCCAGTCTAGGGATTGTATACGAATAAACACGACACGATCGAAGTAATATACTGATGTTTTAAACGCCTGGCATCGAGGGTATCTCATAATACTTCTAAGTTATGGGATATATATGCATCCTGTTTAGTAGAACTGTTGTATAAATGTATCCTATAACTTTCTGTACGAGTTTTAATAGCCCTGTTCTCTACTAGCAGAACTTTTTGTAGTCTTCAACCAACTCCAACCCCAACTTGTCCACCACTGGCTTTATCAACTGGATATGCTCGTATAACTTATTCTCAATAAATCCTTCAATATCTCCACCGTCTAAAAGACGTGATAGATGGATCTGATTTGTAAACTGGGCCTTGATGGTGAGATTGTAGAGTAAAGAATCAACCAAATCATCGATTTTATTGTTAGACATGTCCCGGATTTGCAAATGTGCCAAAAGTTGTTTGTTTCTACTCTTTTCCGAAGTGAAGGAAAAGCCATCAAGAAGATATAATGAATCTAGCCAGGAATAAACGAGTTCTGTTCGTATATGTTTCGAATACTTCTTCTGTGAAGGACGAGTGATAAACCGATTGATCCAGAAACTTAGCATGGACGCAGAATGCATGGGGACTATCAAGAGAGAAGAATACTTTGGATTTGATATCGAGAGGTTGTATAACGTCGAGTATAAGATGTTTTCGAAAGTGTAGTTCAAAAGAACGTTGGGAAGCGTTTGGCGGTTTCCTGTGGAACGGGTCCGCTGAATTTCCATGACAATTATGTGGGGACGAGAAGTCGACAGAACTACGATATCATCGATAAGGCTCGTACATAGGTGATTTAAGTACCGTTTTGTATCGATGGTGGATTCCGGTGCTACAAGTGGCCGAAATGTTGGAGCATACTTGAGGTGAAGATCAAATTTGGACCACTTACAGATCCGGGAAGGTCCGGATTCCCGTGATATGTCTATTCCATCCATTTGACAGTATGAAAAGTTCTTGATCCCTATATCCATAGATAAGATATTGAGGTTGGTGGTTGTTGGAAGATGGGTAGTTAGCGCTAGACCATTTATGATGGATGATATTCTATTAGTTTTGTTTAGTACTGTTGGGATAGGCAATCCACATATTAGGGCTAGTTGATTGAGTGAAGTAACCTTAAGATTTTGAAGCATAATAGATGAAGAAGAGGTGAATGATGGAAGAAGAATATGTGAATGGAAGATGAAAAGTAGATGATCTTAAGAATCTTGAGAAGAGTTTCAGTTATTATAAGTTCAGATCTTTTAGATCTTTTAGATCTTGATACAAGAATTCTCAGATATAGTTTTCGGAGCCAATATCAATATGGTAAAATATCTGAACTCTATCAAGAGTAACGCTGTTCTATTGTTTACTTAAATGGTCGTTCGTGGATCAAATTTTTGTGGCCCCGGTACTGCATGTAATATTATAAGACGTGTAGTGAAGAACGTAGTTATGAGTTGTGGCTGAAATGATTGTTAGAGATGTAGTCGGGAGGCATACTCGAAGAGCTTAATTATTATTCTCTAGAAATGAAGATTATCATATTGGTTAAAGATAAATTATGTTGGAATTTACAGGGAATGTGGAAGACGGTTATATGAAATCTTTTAATGTTATCGATTCCCTTTTAGTGTTTGTTATCAATTCAATTCCTCCTCTACGACCTTTTAGTGTTATCGATTCTTCCTCTACATCCGAGTCGCTAAAGAGCGAATTATCTCATTGACAGTCTCTCGAGTGCTATTGAGCTTATGATAAAATTTTCTGGCTGGAACTTTATGAATCGTCAAGGTAACATTACTGTACGCCGAGAGATGTTTCGAGTTAGATCGCGGAGCGCTGATAGGGGTCTTGATTGAGTCGTATCGATTTGATTCCGGGATAAGCAGACGTGATTATTATATGCCAAACTTTTGTGGAGTTATCACGAATTTTATTTTGCGCGATTCTCGCTTCGATTTCGGGAGGAATTGTCACTTCAATTTAGGGAGGACTTCTCGCTCAATTTAGGGGTGTGAAGATCTCTTATTCCCCACAGACGATGGTGCATTCCAAATATCGTCTATTTAACTCCGGCCAGGCGTCTACTTCGTCGTCTCCTGTTGTCTCTGTATTGTCGCTATTAACATCAATTAGGCATCGTGTCCATCAACTTTTCCTCCATTTCTCTTTCATCACTACATCTTTTCTTGAGCTTCGTGTACGCACTCAACAATAGTCGCTATTCTTGAGTATTGTAGAATCGTGCTTGGCGGGCCGGTTTAATTTGGTTATATGAACGCAAAATTAGAGTGAAAAATAGAGTGAAAAATAGAGTGAAAAATAGAGTGAAAAATAGAGCGCAAATTAGAGATAGAATTCGACATTATATAGAGAAATACTCAAGAAAGGTGAATTACATATTACCACAACTTGTGTCTATTAAACAACTACAGAATTTCATCTAGAATCACCGCCATACAGCCACCAACCTTCTTTCGTCCTCAGGCGTCGAGACTACGCCGAGTTTTGTTGTCGAATAAGCTTAGGAAACGCGAAAGTTTTTTTCTGCATACTTAATTTCCATTTCCCATTTCCGGTAAATCTATTTCCAGACAAATTAAACCATTTAGGCACAGTCCACGCGCCATATTTGAGCTATTTGCGAGCCATTTACGGCACCTGGCGGAAAGTATATAAATAAGAGAATTCCGCTCGATTCTTTTTATTGAATTTCGAACATCATCATATATTCACAATGCAATTCCAATCCGTCCTTATCACTTTAGCTATTGCTTCCATCGTCTCTGCCCACGATGGCCATGACCACAATGAAACCAACGGTTCCAACGCCTCCAACTCTACCTCTTCTACCAAGAACGGTGCCACTCAAATTGGTGCTGCTGGTTTCGTTGGTGCCGTCGCTGCCGGTGCCGTTGCTTTATTATTATAAGGAATCTAGCTTGATCTAGCTGCTTATAATTCATAATCTAACCCTATGGGCTGCCTTATCTTACCTAGCCTCGTGAAGCTGTTTCACTGATTGTAATATAGCCATATGGGTCTACAAATGGTAGCGAATGCTACTGTCGCTGATAGACTGTTGATAGTTAATAAATCCTGGTGGCCTGTGGCCCCAGCTATTAATATATGTTCTAGACCTACCCAAATACTCAAATTTGTAGAATCGTAAACGTGAAATTGTGAAAATTCAAGCAGATTTTCAGGTATTATTTTCAACCAGTTCGACGCGGCTGCTCTACGATGGCTTGAAAATTCTATTTTAAGATTTTGGGGTCCGGGTGTCTTAATAGGAGACGAGGACAATTTACAACCCACGTTAGTCATAATTAAGACATTTTACAACCCATAGTCATAATTTCTCCTAATTCCCTTCTTAATCTGATGAATTCGATAAAATGGCTGGGAAAGAGCTCTTAACTTCTACTGAGATCGTGTTACTGCATATAACAACAACGAAATACAAACCAAGAGAGGTTCCAAGGATGGATCTCCTATAAATGAAACTTAGATCTTTAGATTCGTTTCATGGAGATAGAGTACTTTATCTCGGTAGCGTTTACTGACTATCTTACGTTAATAGGTCAGTAGGGGTTATAACCAACTTGATTATTTACCAAGATAAGAATACCTGTCATCTTCCTATCTCACTTTAATAGAAGTTTTGGAAGATTTTGAGGGATTATGATTCTTGTCTCTGCCGTTTAACTGCTAGGGTAGCCCTGTAAGGCTATATACCTGTGGCTTGATTAAAATATCAGTATATTGTATTCAGGCTCATACCAATATTAAATGTTTTGAATGGTCCGCATTACTATTCTATCAGTGTATGGTTGGTATTCTCTCAGTGTACCGTTGATATTCTCACTAAATACGTACTGGGGCCCGATGAATTCGAAAATTTGCAAATACTCCACTAAATCCCACTAATACCTCCATAAGTCACTATTCAAAATATTTCAATTCTCAATATTTGCTGTACGATTTCTATTAATAAACCAGGTTCAAGCTATTGATAGATTTTAGAGTGATATCAAAGATGTAACCACTATCTGTTTCGAAACAGAATTCATTAACAATGTAATCGCTAAATTTGACCTGTTTCATTGACTGATCCAGCGGAGCCAGCGCGACAAAGAAAACACCATCGGGGAAATGAGCCAGTGACTCCCTCGCTGAGGCGATACTCAGGCGCGTCTTCCCGATTCCCCCGGGGCCGATCAAGGTGACCAGGCGGATATCTGGATGGGTCAAATAGTCGTGGACAGTCGCAATATCCTTATCCCGCCCAATCAGAGAAGTGAAGGTTGCCGGTAAATTCGAACGGGGATGCTGGGCTAAAGCAGCTTGGGTTGAGGCGCGCCAGGGTGCTTCCTCGTCGCC
>Ga0065707_10082876_pt1 | contig 11628 bp, 10 predicted proteins | sample SwiRhicommuniRL3_FD_59094 | JGI IMG/M metagenome (GOLD analysis project Ga0065707, IMG submission 59094) | Switchgrass rhizosphere bacterial communities from Rose Lake, Michigan, USA - RL3 v2 (version 2) | ecosystem: Host-associated > Plants > Roots > Rhizosphere > Soil | place: East Lansing... | reverse complement strand
TTCGAGCGGATATTCGCCTTTCACCTTGATGCGCCCGTCCACACGTACCACCTCAGTGGGATGCGAAGCCACCGATTGCAGACGAAGCTCCGACAAAATCGGTTGAATGATGCGAGCGCGATCGGTTTCGAAATCGAACACGGTAATTTGGTCGCGTGGCATCAGCACAACATCTGCGGAGCCCGTTGGATCTTGCAACGCCTTAGCGAGATCAGCCGACAGTACGGCTACTCGTCGATCGGGCGGCAGCTCGCGGCGAATCAACACATAGTGCAGATCCGCATTTGGTTTGAGTTCGTCGACCGATCTGATGACATCGCTCAATCGCAAACCTTCATGCCAGGCGACAGCTCGCGGCGAATAAACATGACCACCAATACTGACGCCTGAATCCAGCGTGGGCACAACCCGCGCGATGTTGAGCGAATCGCCATCACGGACGAGTTGCGTCTTGCTATTGCCGTTATTCAAATTGACATCGACCGCTACTCGTTGTGATTGCGCATTGATACGCGTCAACTCGGCGCGGCTGCCATCTGCTTGTGGAGTCAGCCCGCCAGCCAAAGCGATCACTTCCGCAACGGATTGCGAGCCTTTCAATTCATAAATAGCCGGACGACGCACTTCGCCGTTCACCGCCACTGTCGCGCCGACGGTGGGAATGTAGATCACATCGCCTGGCAGCAAATTGGCATCGTTGCTGGTATCGCCTTTCAGCAACAAGTCATAGAGATCGAGTGTCCGCACTACCGCGCCCTGGCGCTTCAGCTGCACATTGCGCAATGAACCGATCGGTTTGACGCCGCCGGAAGCGAACAAGGCAGTGGTCATGGTACCGAGACCACTGATGGTATAAGACCCCGGTAGGTTGGCTTCACCGAGCACAAACACACGAATAGAACGCGTTGCCCCCATCGATACGCTAGCGCGCACGCCGATCATTTGTTTGGAAACGCGGTCTTCCAGCGACGCTTGCACGGCGCTGAAATGCTGACCGCCGACGCTAATTGGCCCCAGCTCGGGAAAATTGATTCGCCCATCGCGGCCAACCATCAACTTGGTTGTACGGTTCTGGCTGCCATATAACTGCACGGTCAATTCATCGCCGGGCCCGACAACGTAATCGGATGGCACAGGAGCGTCGGTAACTGGCGTGAAGATGGACGGATCTTCTTCGAACAAGTCATAGCCAAAAGGCTTTAGCGCTTCAACACCGCGCTTTTCCAGCGGCAGCAAACTCAATTTCAATTTCAATTGCAGAAAAGCCGGTTCAGCGCCAATGCGTGCGGTCGCCTGCTCCACCGTCAAACCAGCCAATTGCATGGGCGCAAAGCCGGGTAACTGCAAAGCACCGTCGCGAGTTAATCGATACGGATTTTTGCTGCGAACCAAATCGATCAACTCATTCAGCTTGGTTTTTTCCAGCTCAGTAAGCGGCACTTCGGGCTCAGCCACCGGCACAGTCACGACCTGCGCAGCTTGTCCGTTGGTGCCGGGAACAATGGTTGACGTTGGACGGGGAAAATCAATGTCGATAATGACCGTGTCTTCAGCTTTCAGCGTCACCACTTCCGGCGATTCATTTGCCTTGTTTTTACGGGCGAGCGCATTGCGATTCGAGCCCCTGTCCATGTTGTTGGCGCCTGAGTTTGCGGTCGAACTCCCGCTACCGCTGTTCGGCGCTACGCCGTTGCCGCGTTGTCCCAAACTTTGCAGAATCGTTTGCTGCTGCGCCGGATCGAGGCTGTTGAACATCTGCAACTGCTCGGCAGTGGGCGTCGACGTCTGCGCATTCACGAGCGATGACAAAAGCGCAGCCATGATCACGAAGGATGCAGAAGCGGTGGCTCGCAAGCCGCAGAATCCCGCCATCCGCTTAATCGCCATTCGTGCAAATTTCACTCGCCCGTTCCCTCAATCAATAATGCCGACGAAATCAGCAGGCGATTCTAGGGGTGGGGTGCTGCTATCGCAACTCATCATTTCAGCTCTGCGATGGCATTCGGCAAAGGCGACACCATCACCTTGGGCGCAAGTGTGTACTGTCGAGCTCCAGGGTAAACGACGATGAGCTTGTCCAGCTTGAGATCTACACAGGCAGTCGTCATGGACGCGGTCATCTTGGGCGCATCGCCATACTTCACCTCGACACCTATGCGTCGGGCGCGATGAAACAATAGCAAATCCAATTCCGCACCAGCCTGAGTACGCCAGTAGTAAGCCTGGCTTGGACGTATTTCTGACAGCAACTGCTCGATCACGAAGCCTTCCCAGGAAGCACCTAATTTGGGGTGCCTATCCAGTTCATCCTGTGAACGAATACCCAGCAAGGTATGCAGGAGACCAGTGTCGCGTACATAAACCTTGGGAGCTTTGATTTGCCGCTTGCCTAGATTTTCGAACCAAGGCTGCAATACCCTAAGGACCAATGCTGAAGACAAGACATCAAGGTGCCGCCGTATCGTGGTATGCGACTCACCTAGTGATCCACCAATAGCAGAGCTATTCCAGATTCCGCCTGAATGATGCGCCACCATGGTCCAGAAACGACGCATGGTTGCCGCGGGCATACGAACCCCCAACTGCGGCAAATCCCGCTCCAGAAAAGTACGAATAAAATCCTCACGCCATTCCATGCTCGCTTGTTGAGTGCGAGCCATGAACGCAAGCGGAAATCCCCCACGAACCCATAGGCGAGGCAAAGCATCAGTGCCCACCTCGGTAAGACTGAAGCCAGACATTTCGATCATGGCGATGCGGCCAGCCAGCGTTTCGGATGTCTGTTGCAATAATTCCGGCGCAGCACTACCTAGAATCAAGAACCGCGCTCGAATCGGCTTACGATCCAGCAATACACGCAACACAGGGAAAAGATCCGGTCGACGTTGTACTTCATCGATGACTATCAACCCACGCAATCGCTGCATGGCCGCCATAGGCTCAGCCAGCGCCTGCAAGTCAGCAGGATTCTCCAAATCGAAATAAGTGCTTTGGGTTTGCGCAGCCAGCCATCGCGCCAGCGTACTTTTTCCGCATTGTCTCGGCCCCAGTAGCGCCACCCCGGGGGACTGCCGAAGACGGCGCTTGATCTGCGCAACCAGTTCAGTTCGGTGGAATTTCATACCTTGCATATTGAACATCGGACGTTCAATTTACAAGGTGCGGATTTAGGTTGATTTTGCCCTTCAGTGGAATGACAAATAATTAGTTTCCACTTAAATCTACTGCGCCTGAGTGATGACCAAATCCCGGCGATACAAGGCGGCGTACCTACTGCACAATATGGATGAGACTAGAGTCGGTCAAATCGTCATCGTGCAGCGTGAACCCACTACGAATAGTGTTTTTCCAGCCACTGACGGTAGCTGCCATCCATGACGCCGCGCCACCATGATTCGTTGGCGAGATACCACGCGAAGGTGGCGCGCAGGCCCGCATCGATATTTACCTGCGCACGATAACCCAGTTCACGCTCGATCTTGCTGCAGTCGATTGCATAGCGGCGATCATGGCCAGGGCGATCTTGTACATAGGTGATCAGTGATGCACTCGCGCTGCCGTTTGCAGCCGGTGCTTTGGCGAAGCGCTGCCGCAACGCTGCATCGTTAGCAAAGGCTTCGTCGGCAATCGCACACAGGCGTTGTACCAAATAGAGATTCTCGGCTTCGGAACCGCCGCCGATGTTGTACACCTCGCCGGGGCGGCCGTTCTGCAACACCAGCTCGATACCGCGGCAATGATCAGTGACGTGCAACCAGTCACGGATGTTCTTGCCGTCGCCGTAAATCGGCAGTGGCTTGCCGTCGAGAATATTCACGATCATCAAGGGAATCAGTTTTTCCGGAAAGTGATACGGCCCGTAGTTGTTGGAACAATTGCTGGTGGTGACATTCAGGCCATAAGTATGGTGATAAGCACGCACTAAGTGATCGGAAGCTGCCTTACTGGCCGAATACGGTGAGTTCGGCGCATAGGGCGTGGTTTCGGTGAAGGCGGGATCGGTGGCGCTCAACGAGCCATACACCTCATCGGTAGACACGTGATGAAAGCGGTGCTCGGCAAGTTTGCGTTCGTCCAGCCACACTTTGCGTGCGGCTTTAAGCAACGAATGAGTGCCGATGACATTGGCTTCGATAAACGCATCCGGGCCATGAATCGAACGGTCGACATGCGACTCGGCGGCAAAGTGCACAACCGTATCGATAGCTTCTTCGCGCAACAGTGATTCGACCAATGCGGTATCGCAGATATTTCCCTGCACAAAACGCAACTCGGCGCGTTGCCGCACGCTGTCGAGATTGGCGAGATTGCCCGCATAGGTAAGTGCATCGAGTACCACGACGCGATCACCAGCATGTTGTGTAAGCCAGTGATGCACGAAGTTCGAGCCGATGAAGCCGGCACCGCCAGTGATTAGTAGCTTTCTCACACATATCTCCACATTCTTTCGTAGGGGTCGCTCGTGAGCGACCCTCTTGAATTCTTTAAGGCGGTTCGCGAACCGCCCCTACAATCGCACCTGCGCCATCACTTCACGCAAACGCAGCCGCCAATGCACAGGCGGTATATCCAACGCCGCATGCGTCGCCGATTTATCCAGCACGCTATAAGCCGGTCGCCGCACCGGCGTCGGAAATTCGTACGTCGCAATCGGCGTCACTTCGGGTAGCGTTTTCAATAAGCCCAATGCGAACGCTTCTTCGGCGATGGCCACGGCAAAGTCATACCAGCTTGCAACGCCGGCATCGGTCCAATGGAATATGCCGTTCAACTCAGGACGCGTAGCAAAGCTCCACAGTACCTGGGCAAGCGACCGCGTCGATGTCGGCGTGCCGACTTGATCGGCGACCACGCGCACCGCGCCGCGCTCATTCATCAAGCGCAACATGGTGCGCAGGAAATTTTTACCTTCGGCGTCATAAACCCAGGCTGTTCTGACAATCAAGGCGCGCTCGCCCAACACTGCTCGCACCGCTTGTTCGCCCGCCAATTTGGTTTGCCCATAAATACCCAGCGGCGCGGGCGCTGCATCAGGCGGATAAGGCGTGGAACGGCTGCCGTCGAAAACAAAATCGGTGGACACATGCAATAGACGTGTATCCGGCAGTGCAAGCGCCGCTTGCGCCAGATTGCGCGGGCCCTCGACATTGCCTTGCTCGGCGGCCGCCACTTCAGTCTCGGCTTTATCCACCAACGTGTAAGCGGCTGCGTTGATGATGAGGCTTGGTTTGAAGTCACCGACTAAGCGCTGCGCGGCGGCCGCATCCGCAATATCCAGTTCAGCGCGTGTCACGACTAACAACTCGACATGCTCGGGCGCGGATGCGCGCAACGCGCGGCCCAGTTGCCCTTGGGCGCCGGTGATCAATACTTTCATCGCTTGCATCTGAACACTCACGCGAAGGTTTCAGCGCCCTTGATGCCGCTCGCCTGCGCATCGCGAGCCGCCAATTGTGGTTGCACGCCCGCAGGTATTGGCCAGTCAATGCCCACATCGGGATCATCCCAACGAATGGTGCGTTCATGCTGCGGCGCATAGATGTCGGTGCATTTGTAGATGAAATCAACGCGTTCGCTCAGCGCCAGAAAACCATGCGCAAATCCCGGTGGCACCCATAGCATGTGATGATTAGAGTCGTTCAACTCAACACCCACCCATTTGCCAAAGTTGGGCGAACTGCGGCGCACATCGATGGCCACATCGAACACCGCACCACGCGACACCCGCACCAGCTTTCCCTGCGTGTTTTGAATTTGATAATGCATGCCGCGCAAAATCCATTGCGATGAGTGACTGTGATTGTCCTGTACGAAATTTGCACGAATACCAGCTTCGGCAAATTTATTTTGCTGCCAGGTTTCCAGAAAATAGCCGCGCGGATCGCCAAACACTTTGGGCTTGATCAACACAACTTCAGGCAGGCGGGTGGGAATGAATTCCATGATGTTCAACTATTCTTCAGGAGATCGAGCAGGTAAACGCCATAGCCGGTCTTGCCGAGATTGGCCGCCATGCGTTCGAGCTGCGATGCGTCAATCCAGCCAGCGCGATACGCAATTTCTTCCGGGCAACTGACTTTTAATCCCTGCCGGCTCTCCAGCGCTTCGATGAACATGCCCGCCTGCAACAAAGATTCGTGTGTGCCCGTATCCAGCCAGGCAATGCCGCGACCGAATAATTCAACGCTCAGTGTTCCCCTCTCCAGATAGGCTTTATTGACATCGGTAATTTCGTATTCGCCACGCGCCGAAGGCTTGAGCGCAGCAGCAATGTCGATCACATCATTGTCGTAAAAATATAAGCCGGTAACTGCGTAATTGGATTTGGGTTGCTTGGGTTTTTCCTCGATGCCCAGTGCTTTGCCTTGTGCGTCAAAGTGGACTACGCCATAACGTTCCGGATCTTTCACTCGATAAGCAAACACGGTTGCTCCAGATGTTGCGGCGGCCTTGTGTAATTGCTCAGGCAGGCCGTGGCCGTAAAAAATATTGTCACCCAACACCAATGCGCAACGCGAATTACCGATGAAAGGTTTACCGATGGTAAAGGCCTGCGCCAATCCATCAGGCCGTGGCTGCTCGGCATATTGAATATGGATACCCCATTGATGACCATTGCCCAGCAGACGCTCATACAACGGCAGATCGAATGGCGTGGAGATCAACAAGATGTCGCGAATGCCGGCGAGCATCAACGTCGACAGTGGGTAGTACACCATCGGCTTGTCGTACACGGGCAGCAGTTGCTTACTGACGCCCAGCGTTACGGGATGCAGCCTGGTGCCTGAGCCACCGGCGAGAATAATTCCTTTCATACCTTTCTCAATTCGTTATCGATTAATTGCTCAAGGCGTTTAATTGCTCAAGGCGTTTTAAGCCGGTTTTTTTGTAGGTCGGGTTTTATACCCGACATCTTCGGAATGTCGGGTATAAAACCCGACCTACAATTGAGCCAAAGCCCAACGCAACTTCCTACTTCCGCCACTTACTCACATACCCCAACAAATCCTGCAACGCAGGCGCTGTCTCGGCAGCGCTTTCCGGTTTCTCTAATGCAGGCACCAAGGAATCAGCCAGCTTCTTGCCGAGCTCCACACCCCATTGGTCGAACGAATTGATGCCCCAGATCACGCCTTGCACAAACACCTTATGTTCGTACAGCGCGATCAACTTGCCCAATGTCTTGGGACCGAGGCGCGGGAACAACAGTAGCGAACTGGGTCGGTTACCGGGATGAATTTTATGTGGCAGGAGGCGAGCGACGGTAGCGTCATCCATGCCGCGCGCGACCAACTCAGCATGCACTTCCTCTGCGCTGTAACCCAACGCGAATGCCTGCGCCTGACCGAAACAATTCGCTAGCGCGAGATTCTGTTGAACTTGGTATTCGCTAGATGCATTCACCGGCGCGATGAAATCCAGTGCAACACGCGCAGTGCCTTGATGTAGCAATTGAAAGAACGAATGCTGTGCATTGGAACCCGGCTCACCCCATAGCACGGGGCCGGTATCGCACTCGACTGACTCACCTTCGCGTGTAACGCGCTTGCCATTGCTCTCCATATCGAGTTGCTGCAAGTACGCAGGCAATCGATGCAGGCGTTGATCATAAGGAAGCACCGCGTGCGAATCGATATTTAAGAAATTACGATTCCATACGCCGATCATGCCCATCAACACGGGAAAGTTATTTTCAAATGGCGTGCTTTGAAAATGCTCATCCATCAAGCGTGCGCCAGACAGCATGGTTTCAAAATTATCCATGCCGATGGCCAGTGCAATCGATAAGCCCACCGCCGACCACAACGAATAACGTCCGCCTACCCAATCCCACATCGTGAAGCGGTTCTGCGGCGCAATTAAAAATGCATCCATCGCCTTAGCGTTAGTGGACACCGCAGCAAAATGCCGCGACACCGCACCGACGCCAAGCCGATCCACCACCCATTGCCGCGCGAGCCTGGCATTGCTGAGTGTTTCAAGGGTGGTAAACGTTTTCGAACAGACAACAAACAAGGTGCGCGCCGCATCCAGCTTTTCCAGCACATCCGCCAGTTGTGAGCCGTCGATATTCGACACACAGTGCAAATTGATATTGCGATGGCGATAACGCGCCAGTGCTTCTGTCGCCATCACGATGCCGAGATCGGAACCACCGATGCCGATGTTGACGATGTCGGTAAACGTTTTGCCGTTGAAGCCTTGTATCCGACCGGTGTGTACGCCGTCGACAAACTGTCGCATGCGATCCAGATTGGCACGCACTTCGGGCATGACGTTTTGGCCGTTGACTTGAATGTTGCGTTCCGGCGCAGCGCGTAATGCAGTGTGCAACACGGCGCGCTGCTCGGTGGTATTGATGACGTCGCCGTTGAACATCGCCGCAATGCGCTCGCGCAGTCCGCGCGCTTCGGCAAGTTTGAGTAAGCCTTGCAACACGGAAGCCGTGATGCGCTGCCGCGAGAAATCGAACAGCATATCCATATCGCAACGCGAAAATTCCTTGAAGCGTTGCGGCTGTGCGGTAAACAGGTCACGCAAATGTGTAGCGCCATCGGTTGACACCAGGGCGCTTAACGCCTGCCATTCCGGTAATTGCTGTAACGAACTCATGACTGCACTCGCTCCAGTGTGACAAAACTATAAGCGTAGGCGTGACGCTCATCAGCCGAATGATCTTCGCGTGCGATTTCACGCCACTGCTGTGCGGACAGCACAGGAAAGCGTGCATCGCCATCGATGTCAGCATGCACTTCGGTCAGCTCGACACGATGCGCCTGAGCAAGTGCCTGTCGATAAATATCGCCACCGCCAATCACCATGACTTCATCGGCCCGATCGACTTCACCGGCAGCGGCTTGCAGCGCAGCGTGCAATGAATCGACTACCACGCAACCCGGCAACGATAAATTCGGCTGTCGAGTAATCACGATGTTGGTACGTCCCGGCAGCGGTTTGCCGATGGAATCAAAGGTCTTGCGACCCATGACAATGGGCTTGCCCATGGTCAGTGCTTTAAAGCGTTTCAAATCTTCCGGCAATCGCCACGGCAACTCGTTCTGCCGACCGATGACGCCGTTATCAGCCACGGCGACGATCAGTGTCAATCTCACTTGCCGCTCCGCTGGCCGGTTTTTTTCTTGGCGGCTTTCTTTTTGCTGGATTTCTTTCTGAGTGCTTGCTTTGTTGTAGCCGATTTCTTACCCGCTGCTTGCGCGCGTGCCTTGGCGCGTTTGCGTTTGGCGCGCTCCGCCGCGAGATGCTGCTCGATGGATTGCGCGTCCAGCATGGTGCCACGGCAATTTTTTGCACCACAACGACAGGTATACAACGCCAGATCTTCCGGCGTGTCAGCTTCGCTCCAGGTTAATTGATAGTCATACCCCAGCTCGTCACCGGGCTTAATATCGCGCGTGGCCTCGATAAAAATGCGATTGTCTTCGGTCACCGTCTCGCAATTGGTGTCGCAGCGATGATTGATATAACGCGCATCATTACCTTTGCGTGTGCCATCAATGACCGTCTGACGATTCACCACGAACAGAAAGGTGTGACCATCATCGTTACGCTTGCGCGAGAAGCGGCGATCCGCTTCGCTGTGACTGATGCGTTCGCCAACATATTCGTAAATGCGCGTGCCTTTCTTGATCGGCGCAACGGCATACACACCGCGACCGTGAATGGGTGAATTGCGAACTTCCACCAGCTCCGAATGAATCAGATTGGGCTTGCTTGCTTTACTGGTCTTGCGCGGTGCAGATGATTGGTTGCGCTGGTTCTTGCTGGCCATGAGTGCTGCGAACGATTCCGGTTAAAGGTCAGATAGCCACCGCCGCCTTGATATGCGGATGCGGGTCGTAGTGAGTGATCTCAAAATCTTCAAACTGATATTCGAATATGGACGGCGGTCGACGCTTGATCTGCAGTGTTGGCAATGCACGCGGCTCACGCGCCAGCTGCACTTCCACTTGCTCAAGATGATTCAGATACAAGTGGCAATCGCCGCCGCTCCAGATGAATTCGCCGACTTGCAGATCGCACTGCTGCGCGAACATATGCGTCAATAACGCATATGACGCGATATTGAACGGCACGCCAAGAAAAATGTCCGCGCTGCGTTGATACAACTGGCACGACAATTTTCCGTTACCCACCCAGAACTGAAACAGCGCATGACAAGGTGTCAATGCCATCTGTTCCAGCTCAGCCACATTCCAGGCATTGATGATGATGCGGCGTGAATCCGGATTGCGGCGAATCAGATCCACCGTGCGACTGATTTGATCGATGTAACCGCCATTGGGCGTTGGCCAGGCGCGCCATTGGCGACCATACACCGGGCCGAGTTCGCCATTTTCATCGGCCCACTCATCCCAGATCGAGACATTGTTGTCCTTGAGATATTTGATGTTGGTGTCGCCGCGCAGAAACCACAGCAATTCGTACACGATGGAACGCAGATGCAGTTTCTTCGTGGTCACCATGGGAAAGCCCGCTGCGAGATCGAAGCGCATCTGATGACCAAATATCGAGCGCGTGCCGGTGCCGGTGCGGTCGGTTTTCTCCACACCTTGATCGCGCACCAGACGCATGAGGTCGAGATACTGACGCATTTAGCAATGCTCTCGTGGGTCGGGTTTTATACCCGACTCTTTTCGGATGTCGGGTATAAAACCCGACCTACAATCGGATACATGGGTCAGCATCACGACGCAACCACCGCGTAATTGCCACTGGGACGATTCAGCCGATAAGCACGAACTAGGAAATACAAGCCACCAACGATCATGGGCACGCACAACAGCTGCCCCTCGGTGACCCAACCCCACAACAGATAACCACGATTGGCATCAGGCACACGCACAAATTCCACCGCGAAACGGAAGATGCCGTAGCACATGATCCACAAACTGGTCGGCGCGAGTTGCGGCCGCGGCTTACGGGTGAATATCCAGACGATGATGAACAACACAAGACCTTCCAGAAACGCTTCATACAACTGCGATGGATGCAGCGGCGTGCCATTAACGATGAACGCCCACGGCACGTCTGTAGGCTTGCCCCACAATTCACCGTTGATGAAATTGCCGATGCGGCCGGTGCCCAGACCAATAGCGGGCAGCGGTGCGATGAAATCCAACGCATCGGCAATCTGGCGACCACGGCGTCTGGCAAACATGGCCACCGCGATCATGCCGCCGATGATGCCGCCGTGAAATGACATGCCGCCTTCCCAGATGCGCAGGGCACGCAGCGGCTGATGAATGATGTCCTCGATGCCATAGAACAGCACCCAACCCAGACGACCGCCGATGATCAACCCCATCGCCGCGAAGAACACCAGGTCGTCGACGTCGATGGCTTTCCAGGTCGAGCCCGGTTGCGCTGCACGCCTTCTCCCTAAATACCAGCCGCCGAAGATGCCGATGACATACATCAACCCGTACCAGCGAATGGCTAACGGGCCGATGGAAAAGATGATGGGACTGATTTCAGGATAGGTAAGCATGAGCGCGCGATCTTAGCAGCTAGTATTGATCTGCATGAAGCCTTGCGCGGCAACAGCATTCGGAACAACTGCTTAAGTATTTGTCATCCCGGCGCAAGCGGGGGCAAGCAAAAAATGTG
>Ga0065707_10082875_pt1 | contig 11637 bp, 10 predicted proteins | sample SwiRhicommuniRL3_FD_59094 | JGI IMG/M metagenome (GOLD analysis project Ga0065707, IMG submission 59094) | Switchgrass rhizosphere bacterial communities from Rose Lake, Michigan, USA - RL3 v2 (version 2) | ecosystem: Host-associated > Plants > Roots > Rhizosphere > Soil | place: East Lansing... | reverse complement strand
GGCCGCCTCTTCATCGGCTTCGCCGCCGCCGAGCTTCTCGGCCTGCTGGCGTTCGTCGTTGCGATGATCCTGCTGTTCGTCGCGTGACAGCGGCCTGACGGGAAAAATCGGCCATGCCTCAGATCGCCCAGATCGCGGAGACCTACGCGTCCCAGATCTTCTGGCTCATCATCATCTTCGGCCTGATCTATTTCGGGATCGGGAAGGCGATGCTGCCCAAGGTCGGAGGCGTGGTCGAAGCCCGTGACAAGAAAATCGCCGACGATCTCGCCGAGGCTAGCCGCGCGCGCGCGTCCGCCGACGAGATCGAAAGCGATTATCGCGCGAAGATCGATGCGGCCCATGCCGATGCCGTGCAGGCCGCACAGGCCGCCAAGGCCAAGGCAACGGCCGATGCCGAAAAGCGCGTGAAGTCGGCGGATGCCGAGCTTGCGCAGAAGGTTGCGGAGGCGGAAGCGAAGCTTTCGGCCGCCAAATCGGATGCGCTGGCGGGCATCGAAACCGTGGCGGCGGAAGCGGCCGTCGACATCGTTGGCAAGGTTTCCGGAGCCGCCGTCTCGCAAGACGCCGCTCTGGATGCAGTGAAGGCGGCAATGGCCAATGGCTGAGACAGAAACCGACACCCCGGCACCCGGCGCCCCTGAAGCATCCGCTCATACTGAGGCCGCCGGTCATCATACGCCCGATCCCACCGCGCTGGGCATGGACGCGACCGGCTGGGTCGCGTTGGCGATGCTCGCTGTCATCGGCATCATGCTGTGGAAAAAGGTGCCGGCGGCGATCGGCGGCGCGCTCGACAAGAAGATCGCCGGCATCCGCACGCAGCTTGACGAAGCCGCGAGCCTGCGGGCCGAAGCCGAGGCGATCAAGGCCGAATATCAGGCGAAGGCCGCAGCTGCTGCCAAGGAAGCCGAGGCGATACTCGCCCATGCGCGGGACGAGGCCGACCAGATCGTCGCCAAGGCCAAGACCGATGCGAGCAGCCTGATCGAACGCCGCGGCCGCATGGCGGAGGACAAGATCGCCGCCGCCGAGCGTACCGCGATCGCGGAGGTCCGCGCCAAGGCTGCCGATGCCGCCGCCGCCGCCGCCGCCGCGCTCATCGCCAAGGGCCATGACGCCGCCGCCGACAAGGCACTGGTCGATCGTGCGATCTCCGGCATCGGCCGGCTGAACTAGCTGCTCTTTTCGTCATCCCGGTGAAAGCCGGGATCCCGCTCCTTCTTTCGGCAAATAAAAGAGATTCCAGCCTTGGCTGGAATGACGGGTGACGACTGGCATACCGCGCCGTCTCCCCCTAAATCCCTCGTGTGACCGATCCCACCCCGCTTGACCGCTTCAATGAGGAGCGCGCCACCTTTGCCGTGCGCGGGTCTGACAAGCCCGATCTGGAAACCGGCGTCGCGGCGATCCGCAAGGTGCTGAAAACGTTGCCCGCTCGACCGGGCGTCTACCGCATGGAGGATGCACGCGGCGACGTGCTCTATGTCGGCAAGGCGCGGGCGCTGCGCAACCGGGTGACCAATTACACTCAGGTCACGCGGCTTTCGAAGCGGCTCCAGCGCATGGTCGCGCAAACGCGCTCGATGACGATCGTCACCACCCAGTCCAATGCCGAGGCGCTGCTGCTTGAAGCGCAGCTCATCAAGCGGTTCCGTCCGCCTTACAATGTCCTGCTGCGCGACGACAAAAGCTTCCCGTTTATCCTGCTGCGTGCCGATCATGCTTTTCCGCGCGTTCAGCTCCATCGCGGCGCGCGGCGTTTCAAAGGCGATTATTTCGGACCTTTCGCTGGGGCAGGATCAGTCCGCAAGACCCTGAACGCGCTCCAGAAACTGTTCCTGCTGCGGAGTTGCACCGACAGCTTCTTCGCCAATCGCGATCGGCCCTGCCTGCTCTACCAGATCCGCCGCTGCTCGGCGCCCTGCGTCGATCGCATCTCGGCGGAGGATTATGCCGAACTGGTCGGCGACGCGCGAGCCTTCCTCAGTGGAAAATCGACCCAGGTGCAGGCCAAGCTCGGCATGGCGATGCAGGCGGCTTCGGACGCGATGGATTTCGAGCTGGCGGCCGTCTATCGTGATCGCCTCCGCGCGCTCACCTTCATCCAGGGCAGTCAGGCGATCAATGCCGAGGGAATCGGCGACGCCGACATCTTCGCGCTGGCGGGGAAGGGCGGGCTGGTGGCAATCGAGGCCTTTTTCATTCGCGGTGGCCAGAATTGGGGGCATCGCAGCTTCTTCCCCTCTCACACAACCGACGTACCGGAGGAGGAAGTGCTGTCGAGTTTCATGACCCAGTTCTACGCCGATGTCCCGCCAGCGCGGCTGATTCTAGTGGATCGCGTGCTCGATGATGAAGTCACGCTGTGCGAGGCGCTGGCCGAGCAGGTTGGCCGCAAGATCCAGATCAAGCAGCCCCGGCGTGGCCACCAGCGCCGTCTGCTCGATCAGGCGAAGCGCAACGCCGAGGAAGCTCTTGACCGCCGGCTCGCCGAGAACACCCAGCAGGACAAGGTGCTCGCCCAGCTTGCCGAGACCTTCGACCTCGATCGCCCGCCGCAGCGGATCGAGGTCTATGACAACAGCCATGTCATGGGCACCAACGCGGTCGGCGCGATGATCGTCGCCGGACCGGAGGGCTTCCGCAAGAACGCCTATCGCAAGTTCAACATCAAGAGCCCGGAAGTCACCCCCGGCGACGATTTCGCGATGATGCGCGAGGTACTGGGCCGCCGCTTCGCCCGGCTGGAGCGCGAGGACCCCGATCGCCAGTCTGGCGAATGGCCGGACCTGCTGCTGATCGATGGCGGCAAAGGACAGATCAGCGCGGTGTGCGAGGTGATGCAGGATATGGGGGTCAGCGACGTGCCGGTGATCGGGGTATCGAAAGGCCCCGATCGCAATGCCGGGCGCGAGCATTTTCACACCCCCGATGGCCGCGAACTCACGCTGCCGCCCAACTCGGCGCTGCTGTTCCACATCCAGCGCCTGCGCGACGAGGCGCACCGCTTCGCGATCGGCGCGCACCGCACCAAACGGGCGAAGACGATGACCGCGAGTCCGCTTGATGAGGTGCCGGGCATCGGCCCCGCCCGTAAGCGCGCGCTGCTGATGCATTTCGGCACCGCGCGGGCGGTGCGCGAAGCCTCGCTTGCTGATATCGAGAAGGTGCCCGGCATCTCGAAGGCAACCGCGCGGGTAGTTTACGATTATTTTCGAGGAAGCCGTTAGGCCCGCGCAATGGCAACCAAAATTCTGCTGACGGTCGATACCGAGCTGCTCTGGCGCTATGCCAGTGGCGGCCAGGCGTGGCAGGATGCTTATGCCCGATCCTATGATCCGGCCGATGTCGGCGTTCCCTACCAGCTTCGCCAGCTGGCCGATCACGACCTGCGCGCGGTCTTCTTCGTCGATCCCATGCCGGCACTGCATTTCGGCATCGAGCCGATTCGGCGGATGGTCGCGCCGATCCTCGAAGCGGGCCAGAGCGTCGAACTTCATCTTCATCCGCAATGGTCGCGGCTGGTCGAGGGCAAGCCGACATCGTCCTTCGAGATGATCGATTATCCGGAAGACGAGCAGCGCGCCTTGATCGAACAGGCCTGCGATCTTCTGATGCAGGCGGGCGCGCCCCGACCCATCGCTTTCCGTGCCGGCAGCTATTCCGCCAATGATGCGACCCTGCGGGCGGCCGCGGGGTTAGGCTTGCGGTATGATTCGAGCCATAATGGCGCCGATCATCCCTGGCCCAGCGCTGTCTCCCTGTCGCGCGATCTGATCGCGCCAATCAGGCATCAGGGCATCACGGAAATTCCCGTCACCCTGATCCAGGATCCGTCCGGCATCCGCCCGCTTCAGATTTGCGCGGTTTCGCTGCGGGAGATGGAAGCTGCACTGCTCCATGCCTTGGATCGACACCATCCCGTCGCGACGATCGTGAGTCACAGCTTCGAACTCGCCGCGCGGAACAGCCACCGTCCGAACCGCATCCATACCCAACGCTTCGAAGGGCTCTGCGCCTTCCTTGACCAGCATCGCGCGCACCTGCCGACCTGCTCCTTCGCCGATCTTGAAGATGTGCCGCTCGATACGGCGGCGACGCCATTGCCGAGCGCGCTTTTCCGGACCTGGCTGCGCCAGGCAGAGCAGCTCTGGTCGAATGTCTACGAGGAGCGGAGCGCTTGAGCGCCCCCCAGACCTACCCCCTCAAATTCCAGATTGGCGCGCGCACCCTTTTCTCGATCGATCGTCGCCTGATCCGCGTCCCCTTTTCGCTGGATGCAGCGCTCGCCGGCCATATGGCTGACCTGCCGCCGCTGGCTGACGCCGACGGCTATGCGATCACCTCGCTGCCCGAAAGCCTGATCGGGCAGGCCGAAGGGCATGGTTTGCACGCCCATGTCCGCCAACGCTACACGCGTTATTTCGCCGATTTCGCGGATGGTTTCGATGCCTATATGGCGCATTTCTCCGGCAAGAGCCGGGCCACGCTCAAACGCAAATGCAAGCGTTTCGCCGAGGCGTCGGGCGGCTCCGTGGATATTCGTGCCTATCGCACGCCCGACGAAATCGAAGCCTTCGCCGCGCTTGCCGCGCCGCTCTCCCGCAAGAGCTACCAGCACCGCCTGCTCGATGCCGGACTGCCCGTGGATGACCGGTTCCGGCTGGAGATGTCCACCCGCGCGGCCGTTGATCGGGTCCGTGCCTTCCTGCTGTTCCGACAGGGCCGGGCGGTCGCCTATCTCTATCTGCCGGTGGCGGAGGATATGCTGATCTACGCCTATCTTGGCTATGACCCCGAGGAGGCCGATCTCTCGCCCGGCACGGTGCTCCAGCTCGAAGCAATCCGGCTGCTCGCGGAGGAGGGGCGTTACCTCCGTCTCGATTTCACCGAGGGTGAAGGTCAGCACAAACGCTTGTTCGCAACCGGCGGTATCGCTTGCGCTGACGTCCTGCTGCTCCGCTGGACCTTGAAGAACCGATTTGCGGTCGGTGCGCTGGCTGGCTTCGACACTCTGGTCTCGAAAGCCAAACATCTGAGCACCGCGCCCGGTTTCGGCTGGCTCAGGTCGCTGCGGCGCTGACATGCACATCGCAACCGACGCCATAGTCTGCGCGGTCCTGGCACATGGCGAGCATGGCGCGGTGGTACGGGTGATGACGCCGGCTGACGGCTTGCAGGCGGGCTTTGTCCGGGGCGGCCGCTCGCGGCAACTCCGCCCGGTGCTGCTTGCCGGCAATGTCGTCCAGATCGATCTGAGGGCGCGCACCGATAGCCAGCTCGGATCGATGACGTTGGAACTGGTGCACAGCCGCGCGCCGCTGCTTGGCGAGCCCCTGGCGGTCGCCGCGATCGATTGGGCGACCGCGCTCGCCGCTGTCGCGCTTCCCGAGGGCCAGCCTTACCCCCGCCTGTTCAGTGCGCTCTCCGCCGTGCTCGAAGCGATCGAGGCCGCGCCCGCCGCGCGGGGCTGGGCGGTCGCCTTGGTCCGCTATGAACTGCTGGTGCTGGCTGAGCTCGGTTTCGGCCTCGATCTTTCAGCCTGCGTCGTCACTGGCGTTCAGAACGATCTCCGCTGGGTTTCGCCCAAGAGCGGTGCCGCGGTCAGCGCCGAGGCGGGGAAGCCTTATGCTGGCAAGCTGCTGCCCTTGGCCTCCTTCCTGGTCCAGGGCGGTTCGGAAGCGGACTGGCCTGACATCCTCGATGGCTTGCGGCTCACCGGCTATTTCCTCGACCGCGATCTGCTCACCGAGCGGCGCGGGCTGGTGCTCGACGCCCGCACCCGTTTGATCGATCGCCTGCGCCGTATCGTCGGATAGTTGCAAGCCGCCTCTTCTCGCGGCAAGAGCGCGCCGCGAAAGGAAATCCGATGACATTGATTGCGGTTCTGCCGGGTGACGGGATCGGCCCCGAGGTGACGGCGCAGGCCGTGCGCGTGCTGGACAAGGTCTGCGGCGATCGCCTGACCTATGAGGAGGGCCTCGTCGGCGGCGCTGCGTACAAGGCAAAGGGCCATCCGCTGCCACCCGAAACGCTGGAACTGGCGAAGCGCGCCGATGCGATCCTGTTCGGCGCGGTCGGCGATCCCGATTGCGACAATCTCGAACGCCATCTCCGCCCCGAGCAGGCGATCCTGGGTCTTCGCAAGGCGCTGACGCTCTTCTCGAATCTCCGCCCGGCCAAGCTCTTTCCGGAGCTTGCCGACGCCTCAGCGCTTCGTCCCGAAGTCGCCCGCGCGATCGATCTCGTAATTGTCCGCGAGCTCAATGGCGACGTCTATTTCGGCGAAAAGGGCATGCGCAAGACCGCCGATGGCCTGCGCGAGGGTTATGACGTCATGTCCTACAACGAGGCCGAGGTTGCCCGCATCGCGCGCAGCGGCTTCGAGACCGCCCGGGCGCGCAACCGCAAGCTCTGCTCGGTCGACAAGGCCAATGTGCTCGAAACTTCGCAGCTCTGGCGCGATGTCGTGATCGAGGTCTCGGCCGACTATCCGGACGTCGCGCTCAGCCACATGTATGTCGACAATGCCGCGATGCAGCTCGTGCGCAATCCCGGCCAATTCGACGTGATCGTCACCGGAAACCTGTTCGGCGACATCCTCTCCGATCAGGCGTCGATGTGTGCCGGCTCGATCGGCATGCTGCCCTCAGCGTCGCTCGACGCCAATGGCAAGGGTCTTTACGAGCCGATCCACGGCTCCGCGCCCGACATCGCCGGTCAGGGCAAGGCCAACCCGCTCGCCACGATCCTGTCGGCGGCAATGATGCTGCGCTATTCACTCGGGATCGCGGGGGAGGCTGATCGCATCGAAGCCGCCGTCGCCAGGGCGCTGGCCTCCGGCGCCCGCTCGCCCGATCTCGGCGGCACGATGACCACCGCCGAAATGGGCGATGCCGTGATCAGGCAGCTATAGGTGTAAAAAACGACTGCTCGTCCTGAGTGGGACACTGAGCCCTTCGGCTGGCTGCTTGCAGCAGCTGCTCAGGACGGGCCCGCCGAAGACTCGTTGTTGTAGAAAGCGAAACTATGTGGAGGCCCGAGCCGGAATCGAACCGGCGTATACGGATTTGCAGTCCGCTGCGTCACCACTCCGCCATCGGGCCTGAGGCGCGGGGCATTCCCACGCAGGCGGCGCTTTGTCAATGCGACGTGCGGGCGGCCCGATCCTGCGCCGTCCATTGATTCAAGCCTTGGTCTGACGTGCGGCAGAGGCTACACGCGGCCAGCGGCTGTATTGCGTCGCTACCACACTTATGCCACGAGGACCGGCGTGACCGAGCTCAATTTCGAACAGATGCGGCAGGCCATGGTGGCGAGCCAGCTTCGCACCACCGCCGTCAATGATCCGCGCGTGGTCGCGGCCATGGGGACGGTGCCGCGCGAGCATTTCGTTCCGGCTGAGAATGCCGCGATCGCCTATATCGACCGCCCGATTCCTTTGGGTGCCGGCCGCGCGCTCAACCCGCCGATGACGACTGGCCGCCTGCTGACCGAGGCGCATCCCAGGCACGAGGATCGCGCGCTGGTGATCGGCGGAGCGACCGGCTATGCTGCCGCATTGCTCGCCGAGCTGGTATCGTCCGTCATCTCGCTGGAAGAGGACAAGGTCTTGCTTGAAGGCGCGCGCAAGACATCGCTACCGTCGCACGTCGCCGTCGTCGAAGGATCGCTTGCCGCCGGCTGGAAGAAGAAGGCGCCCTACGACCTTATCCTGATCGACGGGGCGGTCGAATATGTGCCGCAGCCGATCATCGATCAACTGGCCGATGGTGGACGATTGGCCGGAGCGATCCTCGATCGCGGCGTTGCCCGGCTCTCGATCGGCAGGCGATCGGGCAAGGGCTTCGGCCTCATCGCGTTCGCTGATGCCGAGGCTGCTCCGCTGCCTGGTTTCTCGCGGCCGCGGGGCTTCAGTTTCTGAACGGGCAGGGGACGGTTTGATGCGCGCGATATGCTTGTCCGGTGTCGCCTCGGCAGCCTTGATACTGGGGTCGCTGCCAACGTCACCCGCCTCGGCGGACACACTGCGCGATGCGTTGACCCAAGCCTATAACAGCAACCCGACGATGCTCGCGGCGCGGGCGCGGCTGCGCCAGATCGACGAGACCGTGCCGATCGCGGCTGCGGACGGGCGGCTCGGGGTGTCGGCCAGCGGCGGCTACACCGAAAATGTGAAGCGATCGACGGCGCTTAGTTCCTTCAACCCCCGGCGCCAGATCTCGGCTGGGGTGAATGCCGATCTCCCGGTGTTCCAGGGCGGGGCGGTTCGCAATGCCGTGCGGGCCGCGCGCGAGCGCGTGGAAGCCGGCCGTGCTGATCTTCGCGGCGCCGAATCGCAGATGTTCACCGATGCGGTGGCGGCCTATATGGACGTGATCCGCGATCAGGCGATCGTCGCGCTCAATTCCAAGCAGGTCGATGTGCTCGGCACCAATCTGCGGGCCTCGAAGGATCGGTTCGAGGTCGGTGACCTGACCCGCACCGACGTCGCCCAGTCCGAAGCGCGCCTGTCGCTTTCGCGTAGCCAGTTCGAATCGGCGCAGGCGCAGCTCGTCGCCAGCCGCGAGAATTATCTGCGCGTGGTCGGCAAGAACCCGGAGAATCTCGAGCCGCCGCCGCCGCTTCCAGGCCTGCCCGATACGGTCGACAAGGCTGTGGAAACGGCGCTCGCGGACAATCCCGATCTGGTCGCGATCAAGAAAGAAAGCGATGCCTCACGGCACGATGTCGGCGTCGCACGCGCAGCCCGACTGCCCAGGATTTCAGCGGTCGCGGGTGGCGATTATGTCGATTATCTCAATTCGCTGGGCGGGATTCCCCGGGATCATGGCACCACCGCATCGGTCGGCGTTCAGGCGACGCTGCCGCTGTATCAGGGGGGCGGGCCGGGCGCGCGCGTACGTCAGGCCGAGGCGCGCGTCAGCGAGGCGCTTGAGCAAACCATCGCCGTCGAGCGCCAGGTGATTGCGCAGGTGCGCTCGGCTTATGCTTCCCATAATGCGTCGCAGGAGGTGATCCGGTCCTCGCAGACAGCCGTTTCGGCGAACGAACTTGCGCTAGAAGGTGTGCGGGCGGAAAATGGCGTCGGCACCCGTGACGTGCTCGATGTGCTCAATGCCGAGCAGGAGCTGCTCAATGCCAGGGTGCAGCTCGTGTCGGCGCAACGCGACTCTTATGTTGCGGGCTTCGCGCTGCTGGCGGCGATGGGCCGGGCCGAAGCATCCGATCTGGGCCTGGACGGCGGCCCGCTGTACGATCCGGTCGCGAATTATAACCGGGTAAAAAAATCGGTCTTCGATTGGGGCGATGACGGCATGCCGACCGCCAAGGCGAGCCGGACGACGGGCGTGGCGCCGCTGCCATCGGAATCCCTCCAGCCGATGCTACCGTTCGAGCCGGTTGACACCGCGCCGGAGACGATCTCGAACACCGTGACAAATCCAAAGAACTAGGGCATTAACCATGGCCATGGGGGAAGCAAAACCGGAGCCGTCGATGGAAGATATTCTGGCTTCCATCAAGCGCATCATCGCCGACGACAGCCATGCTGCCGAAGAGGCCGTTTCGCATGTGGAACAGGTTGCAAGTAGCGGAGAATCGTCACGTTTTGGTACGGCGGCGCTGCATCTTGCCAACGATGTGGACGAGCCGCTGGCGGAGGAGGTCCTGGAATTGACACAACAAATCGAGCCCGCCGAATCGACCACGCCGATTCGCGATGAGCCGCCGGCTGAGGCAGCGACGCGAGATACCGTACGCCGACCCGAGGTTTTTGCGAGCCGAGACGTGCCGGCGCCCGCGCCATCGATCGTCTCGGAAAACGCTGCATCCGCGAGCCGCCAGTCGCTTGCCGCGCTGTCGGCGCTGCTGGTCAAGTCGGACGAGGAGCCCGGCGAGAATACCCTCGAAGGGTTGGTGCGCGAGATGCTGCGCCCGATGATGAAGGAATGGCTCGATCAGAAGCTCCCGCAGCTTGTCGAGCGCCTCGTCGAAAAGGAAATCGCCCGGATCGCCGGCCGGCTGGGCTGATCCCGGCTTCAAGCAGGTTCAGCCCATAAGGGTTGGCCTTTGAACGGCCAATCCATTCCTCTTGCCGCAACGCAGCGTCGCTGGCACAGAGCCACGCCATGACGATCGACAAGACCTTCGACCCTGCCGCTATCGAGGCGCGCTGGTATCGGCATTGGGAAGAAAGCGGCGCGTTCCGACCGGCTCGGCCTGATGCCGAACCGTTCACGATCGTCATGCCGCCGCCCAACGTTACCGGCAGCCTGCACATCGGCCATGCGCTCGACAATACGCTTCAGGACGTGCTGATCCGCCACGCGCGGCTGAAGGGCAAGGATGCGCTGTGGGTCGCCGGCACCGACCATGCCGGCATTGCCACCCAGATGGTGGTCGAGCGCAACATGGCGCTCGGCCAGCAGAAGCGTACCGATTTCACCCGCGAGGAATTCATCGCCAAGGTCTGGGAATGGAAGGCCGAGAGCGGCGGCACCATCACCCGCCAGCTGCGTCGCCTCGGCGCTTCGTGCGACTGGTCGCGCGAGCAGTTCACCATGGATCCGCATTTCAGCCGCGCGGTCACCAAGGTGTTCGTGGACCTCTACAATCAGGGCCTGCTCTACCGTGACAAAAGGCTGGTGAACTGGGACCCCGGCCTCAAGACCGCGATTTCGGATCTCGAAGTCGAGACCCGTGAGATCAACGGCAAATTCTGGCACTTCCGTTATCCGCTCGCGGACGGCACCCGCCATATCACCGTTGCTACCACCCGGCCGGAGACAATGCTCGCCGACATGGCCGTCGCGGTGAACCCGGAAGATGTGCGCTACAAGGACATCATCGGCGCGATGGTGCGCTTGCCGATCACCGGGCGGTTGGTGCCGATCGTAGCGGATGAGCATGCCGATCCGGAGCTTGGCTCGGGCGCGGTCAAGATCACACCGGGGCATGATTTCAATGACTTCGAGGTCGGCAAGCGGGCGGGTTTCAAGCCCGCCGACATGCTCAACATGCTCGATGCCGACGCGAAGCTGATCCAGACCGCTGACGGACTGATCCCGGAGGCGCTGCTCGGCCTGGATCGTTTCGAAGCGCGCAAGCGCGTGGTCGAACTGATCGAGGTGGAAGGGTTGCTCGAAAAGGTCGAGGACCGCGTGATCCAGACCCCGTTCGGCGACCGCTCCGGCGTGGTGATCGAGCCTTGGCTGACCGACCAATGGTATGTCGACGCCAAGACGCTTGCCGGCCCCGCGATCGACGCGGTGCGCAATGGCGACATCAGGATTGTGCCGAAGACTTGGGAGAAGACCTGGTTCAACTGGCTGGAGAATATCCAGCCCTGGTGCGTCTCGCGGCAACTCTGGTGGGGGCACCAGATTCCCGCGTGGTACGATCCGGACGGACAGGTCTATGTCGCCGAGGATGAGAGCGCTGCTCAGTCGCTTGCAGGCAACAAGCCACTTACCCGAGATCCCGATGTGCTCGACACCTGGTTTTCCTCGGCGCTTTGGCCGTTCGGCACGCTAGGCTGGCCCGACGAGACAAAGCCCCTCCCTTCCGAGGGAGGGGTTGGGGTGGATGGCTCCGTCCAGGGGAATGGTCCAGACGGACGGACCCACCCCCAAC
>Ga0065707_10082874_pt1 | contig 11640 bp, 13 predicted proteins | sample SwiRhicommuniRL3_FD_59094 | JGI IMG/M metagenome (GOLD analysis project Ga0065707, IMG submission 59094) | Switchgrass rhizosphere bacterial communities from Rose Lake, Michigan, USA - RL3 v2 (version 2) | ecosystem: Host-associated > Plants > Roots > Rhizosphere > Soil | place: East Lansing... | reverse complement strand
CAGCGCCGATATCGATGGCACCGGCAACGAGCTCGCCAACGTGCTCACCGGCAATGGCGGCGCCAACGCGCTGACCGGTGGGGTGGGCAACGACACGCTGGCGGGCGCGGCGGGCGACGACACGCTCGACGGCGGCACCGGCAATGATTCGATGGCGGGCGGTCTCGGCAACGACAGCTATGTGGTCGACTCGGCCACCGACATCGTCGTCGAGGCTGCAGGCGCCGATATCGACAGCGTCACGGCTTCGATCAACCACACGCTGGCGGCCAATGTCGAGAACCTGACGCTGAGCGGATCGGCCAACATCAACGGCACCGGCAACATCCTCGACAACGTCATCACCGGCAACAGCGGCAATAATGCGCTGAGCGGCCTGGCGGGCAACGACACGCTCGACGGTGGTGAGGGCAACGACACGCTCACGGGTGGCGCGGGTCAGGATGCGTTCATATTCTCGAGCGTGCTTGGCAGCGCGAATATCGACAACATCGTCGACTTCAACGTCTCCTTCGACCTGATCCGGCTCAGTGCGGAAATCTTCAACCTTAGCCAAGGCGCCCTGGGAGCCGACAATTTTCGGGTTGGCACCACCTCGGTCGCGGCCGACGATCGTATCATCTATGATGGATCGACAGGGGCGATCTTCTACGATGCCGATGGCGATGGAGCGGGAGCTGCCCAGCAATTCGCGTCGTTGACGAATCTGGCTGCGGTGTCGTTCAACCAGTTCTTTGTCTTCTGATAAAGGATGCTACCAATCGGGGGCAGCAGTCAATGGAGAGACAGCGGCGAAAAGTACCATCTTGAGATCTCGGTCTCATAGGCGGACTCAAACATCGGAAGATCAGAAGTTCCAAGGTCAAATCGACGTTCTCGAAGCAATAAACGAGAGACACTTCTGCTCTGAAGATCAACCCACGTTATCTCAAAGGTGAATTAGAAGAAGTTTGAGATGGGATCTTATGTTAAGGGGAGGGGGCAGGCGGGCGATTTCACTCAGAATGTGGTGGGGCTTCGGGTCGGCCGTCTACGATCAGCTATCCGTTCACGACGCGTTCGATAATCGCCACGCCCGTCGCTACTCGCCTCGACCGCGCCACTGTATGGTCGTCTGATATGACGATGCGATAGTCCGTCCGGATCTATCATGCGCGGGATTGAAACGGGCTTTCGCGATCACCGCGGTACACGCGGCTTGATCCAGTTCGATATCGCCGCTGGAGTTGACTACATCACAGGTCGCGACCCTTCCTTGTTCGTTGATATGCAGCCGTATTGTGGACGAGCCACTTCTTCCATAGGTCGCCGGCATCAATGGATAATCGCTCGATGAAATCCAGTCGCTTCTGTTGATCGGCGTGGCCCACCTTAACCGGCGCATATCTTTTAGAGCATTCTGTGATTAGATTGACGCATAGCCTGAGTTTCTGAGGTAGTTGGCGCATTCGTGCGGCGAGAAGGCGTCGAGGAGTGATCCGATGCGGCGCCAGGTTGCTTCGACCGATCGTTCGGCGGCTTTTCGCAGCAGGGTTTTGAGTTTGGTGCATCATCCGGGCGACGACCGCGTCTACTGGGTCGACATCAACAATTCACTCTACGCGAAGCTCGAATATCCCGCATTTATTGCTGTCCTGACGACCAACGGACGTCGGTTTGTCGAATATTTGCGCGAGGCTGGCCGTGCCGATGTGCGCGACAATCAGTTCCTGAGCCTTACCGCGCGACCGCATGTGCAGATCGAAGCGTACGCGAGCTTCGACCTGGTCGACGGCCGGGCGATGTTCGGCCCTTTCACGGACGTGCTGGCGATCCGCTTTAACCCTTACCTCGACTATTATGAGCTGACGCACATCGCTCGGTCATCTTCGGATGACACGCCTGTGGAGATCGTCGACCAGACGATCCAATATCACGAGCTGCGCGAGTATATCGCGAACCGGTTCGAGCAAGTGGACAAGGACAACCTCTTGTTTCGCTATCTCGACATACCCCTTAGTCCTCTGGTTTGCTGGCTGGAACTGTGGAACCCAATCCGAGCGGAATGCCCACCGAGGAGTTGCGCGGCAAATCGGTGACTGACTGGGCTGGCTTCCATGACGAGTGGATGGCGATTCTGCCGGGCTCGGCGACGGTCACAGAACCGCCGGAGATGCCGTTTCCGATACCAGTGTTGGCGAGTGGCGAACGGCTGCTGAGGGCCCTGGGATAATCTCACAAAGCAGATGCGCTATTGGCTCAATGAACGGTAGTTCCGATCAGGGGCGGCACCGAAACCTGCCTTTCTGGATCGTCCAACATAGCTGCCATCGCACGGCTCGGGCAGCGTCTACCGCATCGCGAGCCCAGCCAAGTGAGCGCCAAGGTCTATCAGGCGCTCGCCGCGCTGGCGACGATGGCGCCCGCGCAGTTGAAGGACGAATGGCGGCGGCTCCAGAAGACCGAGCCGCCGCGGCTCGGTCCCGATCTGCTTCGCCTAGCTATCGGCTATCACATCCAGGAGCGTGCGGATCGGCCGCAATCGACCAAAGCGGCACGGGCGCTGCGCAACGCGCAGAGCGGGCAGGGGCGCAGTGCTGCTCCCCAACTCAAACCTGGCACGCGCCTGCTGCGCAGCTGGAACGGCCAGACTATCTCGGTTGTCGTCACCGACCGCGGCTTCGAGTATCGCGGCCGGAACTGGTCGTCGCTTACTGCCATCGCGCGTGATGTAACTGGGGCTGGCTGGTCGGGACCCCGCTTCTTCGGCCTGACCGGAGATGCCGCGCGTGGCTAGAAAACCCGTCACCGATCAGCGCGGCGGACAGCGCACCGTTCGCTGCGCGGTCTACACGCGCAAGTCGACCGAAGAGGGGCTGGATCAGGCGTTCAACAGCCTCGATGCCCAGCGCGAGGCTTGCGACGCCTATATCCTCAGCCAACGTCATGAGGGCTGGACCCTGGTCAAGGATAGCTATGATGATGGCGGATTCTCGGGCGGCAATATGGAGCGGCCCGGCCTGAAGCGCCTCCTGGCGGATATCGAAGCGGGCAAGGTCAACGTGATCGTCGTCTACAAGGTCGACCGGCTGACCCGCTCGCTGGCAGACTTCGCCAAGATCGTCGATGTGCTCGATGAGCGCGATGCATCCTTCGTGTCGGTCACCCAGTCGTTCAACACCACCACCAGCATGGGCAGGCTCACCCTCAACGTGTTGCTGTCCTTCGCCCAGTTCGAGCGCGAGGTGACCGGCGACGGGCAGGGCGCTGCTCGATGAGCTTGAACGGACAGGATACCGGACCAAGAAATCGTCAGCCCGCGGCGGAATCGTGTTCACCCGCGGGCCGCTTTTCCACATCCTCAACAATCGCATCTACCTTGGCGAGATGGTCCATCAGGGTTTCTCCTATCCCGGCGAGCATCAGGCCATCGTTCCTCAGGAGCTGTGGGATGCGGTCCAGAACAGCATGGCCGGTCAACGGGTTACGCGCCGATCTCAATCCAATGTGCGAGAATCGAGTTTGCTGGCTGGGCGGATCTTCGATGGCGAGGGGCGGCGGATGTCGCCGAGCCATGCGAGCAAAGCCGGGCGCTGCTACCGCTATTACATTACGCCCCAGGCCGAACTTGGCGATGATGCTCGTCCTGCGTGGCGGGTGCCGGCGCACGACCTTGAGGCTGCGGTGATCGGTCGGCTGCAGAAGATGTTCAGCGATCGAAGCGCCATCGCCTCGGTGATCGGCAGCGCGGGAACCGACGCCGCCACGCTCAAGACCGCGCTCACCCTCGGGCAAAGGCTCGCTGCCTATCCCGGGTTGCCCGAGCATCGGCGGGGTGTGATCGAGCAGCTGGTGGCCAAGGTTCAACTCGCCAACGATCATTTCGCCATCGACGTCGATGGCGCCGCGGTGCGGAGGCTCCTGCAGATCGAGCCCCGCGACGATTCTGCGGACGAGCGCATCACGCTGGTCAGCTCGGCCGCGAAGGTAAGGCGCGGCAAGGATGTGAAGCTGGTGATCGCGGACAATGACGGTCGCGCCGATCAAGCCCAGGACCATGTGCTGGTCGCGCTGCTTGCCGAAGCGCGCGATGCCTATGCGCTGGTCATTCGCTGGCCCGATCGCAGCGTCAGGGAACTGGCGCGCGAGAGCGGCAAGTGCCGGACCCGGTTCGGACGGCTGATCCGCGTTGCGCTGCTCGCGCCCGACATTGTGCAGTCTTGCATCGACGGGACGCAACCGATGCGGCTCACCGCGAGGATGCTGCTCGAAGCGGACCTGCCGATCAGCTGGGATGCGCAGCGCAAGATGCTCGGCTTCATCTGATCGAGCCTTCCCACCGCCACTGATGCCGGCCGCCGTCCTTCTCGCGACGGCGGCCGGTCTCGGTTTGTCTGCTCGTCATCGACCATCATGTTCATGGCCGTGCAGTCTCGAATTCGGGGCCTCGAGACGCGAGGCCAATTTAGCGCTTCGAGCGTCTCGCTCTGTGTCTCAAGACTGCATGGGCAAAATTCACTCAGCCGAATCGCCGCGCAAGCGCGGGCTTTTCAGGCGGCTCGCCTCAAGAGCGTTTCTAGCGGGTGATTTCCGGAATGGGTCAGAAGAGGACTCGAAAACGGCATATTTATCATTATAATTCAGTATTTTACTATGGTTGTGATCGGTCGATACCATAATCGATACCCTGGGACTTTTTACTTCGGAGGTTCGAGTCCCTCGGCGCATGTTCAAGCGCGAAATTGAGTCCGTCAGCGGCGTGATTCGCTCCAGGCGTTGGTCGGCACGAAAACCTAATTTCCGCGCAGCGCAATAACCTAAAATCCGAACGTCCCAGGCAGCTCGACCCAAGCCCAGAGGCTGGCCGAGTCATCCCGCCTTGATGAGCAAGCGCCTAGCCCGATCGGCAATCAGATCGGCAAACCTGACAAAGTTCTCACTGCCTGGCAGCCTCTGTTTCAGGCTGCTGCCGGGCGCATCCAATTGCGCCAGGGTCGTTTCGCACAACTGCCGTATGCGCCGCCGAAGATAAGGGGCGCCAATATTGACGTCCTCCGCGAACTGGTCCCAGTGGCGCGACTCGATCTCTTCCAGCGTTGCCTTCTTCGCAATTTTCATCGCCAGCTTGGGCGACAGATCGCGATAGGCGACCGTGGAAAGTAGGTCATAGAGCGGCGCCAGCCGGATTGCCCCATCGATGTGCAGCAGGCTGAAATTCTTGGCGTGCGCATCGGCATTGCCGATGATCAGATTGAAGATGGCCGCATCCGCCAGCTTCAATACGTCGCGCGCGGGGCGGGTGGCGGCCTGGCGTAGCAGAGCGAAGCTGTCCTTGAACGTGGGGCCACCTTCGCTGGCATATTTGCGCTGTGACGGGACGCCCAACGCCTGGGCAAAATCTTCCTGATGAAGGCGAACCAATCGGCCGTCGGCGTCCCGAGTTCGGTCGTAACGCTCGATCAGCAGGAAGGATTGGTCCCGGACCCGCCGCATGGTGACCGATGCCACGTCCAGCCCGATCTCTCGGGCCAAGGTCATGCAGTAATATTCGTTCTCGGTCGTCTGCTCGAACCGCGCGATCGGTGGCTTGAGAATATGGCTGGTGGGCTGCCCCGGTGCCGGGAGCGCGATATGATCGTCGATCAGCAGGACGGGCAGCTTGGACTGCGCGCCCGCCAGGGATAGGCGCAGACCGCCTTCACCGGCGAGCATGGGTCTCATCGGCAGATGCTGCAGTAATTGCAGCAAATGCTCATCATCAAGAATGTCAGGCGCTCCGCTCGCAGGTGCTGGAGGAAGCTGACCTTCCGGTAACAGCATCAGTGCGCCGGCGACTTCGCCGCCGAGATGCTCCAACAACTGGAATTCATTCCCGGCCGAAACGCCTAGTGCCCTGGCGATCGCGCTACGCTGCCCTTCTTCCGGCAGAATACCGCCGAAGAAGGAATGACATACCCGTCTGCCAAACGGCTCCACCTGCTTTGGCAACGAGAAAGACAGCGCTAGCGCGTCGGCGTCTTTGAGCCATTCGGGTGCGTAGCTGAACCCCATGTCGCCATAGTCGTTGAGGTGCAGGAATCCGGCGACCTTATCGCCCCACCATACGGAAAGCTGCTTGCTCATTTGATGCGTGCTGGCGTTGCAATGGAAACATCGCAGCCGAGGGTCGCAAGAACCTGCAATGCCTTGCCCAATTGTAGCGTCGGCTTGCCTGCCTCGAGGTCGACGATGAAGCGCACTCCGACACCGCAAGCTGCGGCGAGCTCTTGCTGCCGCAACCCTTGCGCCTTGCGTTCTTCCCGAACGATCCTGCCAAGTGCGTTGCTATCCATATTCCCGATCGGGAATATAAATCATCCGGCCCGCCTAAACAAGGCATTTATTCCCGATCGGGAAATTATCTGACGAACGGATCTTCGAAGGGTTGAATTATTCCCGATCGGGAATTTCATGGCAACTCTACGAAATCAACCCGGGAAATGCTATGTGACAAAACCTTGTTATATTCTAATTTCGTCATAGGAATTGTCACATGACCACCGACACCGCGAACCAGCGTGATCGCCTGAGGCGCTTGCTCCAATGCAGTGCCCTTGTGCGTGCTCGGGAACTTCGCAGCGCCGGAATAGCCTCGGAAACGATCGCGCGTGCGGTGAAGGCCGGCGAGATCGAGCGGGTCGCGCGTGGACTCTATCAGCGCCCGGACGCGCCGATTGATGCCGCTCATGCGCTCGCAGAGACTGCGAAGAAAATCCCGAAGGGGGTGATCGCCATGGTTTCGGCGCTCGCATTCCACGAACTCACCGACCAGATGCCGCGCAGGGTGTGGGTTGCGATCGGCCGCGGAGACTGGTCGCCTGTCGCTTTCTATCCTCCCACGCGGATTATTCGTCTCAGCGAGAAATATCTCCATCAAGGCGTCGAGCATCACATGATTTCGGGCGTCAGCGTCCCGGTCTACTCGGTTCCGAAAACGCTCGCCGATCTGTTTCGCAACTCCAGACTGGTCGAACGTTCCATTGCGGTGGAGGGGCTGCGCGCGGCCCTTGCCCAGCGCAGAGCGACCCCGGGCGTGATCGCGCAAGCGGCCATCGCCGGTGGCGCATGGCGTATCATGCGGCCTTATCTCGAAGCTCTCACCTGTTAGCGCTCGACCAATCGCTTGATGCATCGGTAGGGGATGAACGTGGATCGCCCGATCTTGACAGTTTCGATCTCGCCGGATTGGATAAGCTCATAGAGGGTCGAACGGCCGATACCCGTCAACTTGACTGCCGTCTTGATCCGAACGGTGAGCGGTTCCATCGGCAGTGCATCCTGCTCGACTATCGCCTCGAGCGCCTGCTTGCGACGCTCGTCGTCACTCAACCCGCGGGTCATGATCTGGTCCGCGAACGCGCAAACCCGCGATCGCTTTCGAGGAATGCCGTCAGCATCGCGGGGATGAGTTCAGCGATCGGTTCTTCACGCCCATAGGCTGCGGCGTAGAGCGCGGCATAGTCCTGTAGCATCTGGTGCAGGTCGGGTGTGACGGTGATCGGCAGTTTGATCGGCGTCCTGTCCGGCAACTTGGGAAGCTTGAGTTCCGGCATGTGTTCCCCCTAACCGCGCCACGGCGCGAGAATGAGATCGCGATGTACGATGAGCCGGACGGGCGCGCCGGGCCGGATGGTGATGGTCGGTTGGATCTGCAGATTGCGGGATGTGATCTGGTCGCCGGCGCGCGACACGTTCTGCTGCGTCGATTCCCGGATCGCCTGGACGAGATCGCTCTCGCCGGAGAAGGTCACGTTCGCGCCCACGCCAAGCAGAGTCGAAATCGCGACGCCCTTGAGCAGCGCCCAGGTGTGGAAATCGACATGAGAACACGCGCCGACGCCTTTGGCCGCGAACGGCTTGGACATGCGCGTCGGCCACCCGGCCGCACGATGGCGGGTAAATTATCCCATGCGAGGTTCTCACGCCTCGGCACCGCCAAAAAGCGGTGCCAGATCAGACTAATGCAGGATCGAAGAGAAGCAAGCCCGGGGTTTCGGGTTGTGATCGGCCCGCGGCTTGGACGATCAGGCGTCCTAGCCAACGCATGAAACGCCGATTGCCGGACACTCGGGTGCGGACAATCTTTCGCGAGAAATTACCAGGGATGATCGCGCCTGAAGTGTCTGTCGTCAGGCGACATAGGATGAAGGGCAGTCTTGTTGGTGAGATGGCAGTGCACAGTGCGAAACAGACGAATTCAGAAAGTGACCGGGTTGGTCCCGCCAGCCTGACCCGCCAGGAACTTCATGCGCTGGTCTGGGCACATCCCGTCAGCCATCTCGCCAAGCGGTTCGGGATATCCGATCAGGGGCTGGCCAAGATTTGCGATCGGTTCGACATTCCACGTCCTCGAGCCGGGCATTGGAACAAGATCGCCGCAGGCAAGGGCATCGCCATGCCGGCATTGCCGCCTGCCAGGACCGGCACGGACGAGACGATCACGATTGTCCCGCCCACTGCTGGAGGCGTCACGCCAGTCGGGCACAGCGCTCTCGCGGCCGCGCGTCGAAACGCCAGGCCGGTCCGCGTAACCGAGCGCCTGTCGGATCCGCATCCCATCATTGCCGGTTGGCTTGCGGATCGAAAGGAGGCCATCGCGAAGGGACGGTCGGTCGCCGACATCTGGGCCAACCGACCGCTTCCTGCCGCGCCTTTTACGCCAACCGAACGGCGCCGTCTCAGGGTACTCGATGCATTGCTCAAGGCGCTGGAGGCGGCGCAGGTCGTAGTCACCGAGAACGGTCGGCGTGGACTCGTTGCCCGGTGCGGACGAGACGAGATCGAATTTCAGGTGAAGCCCAAGCTCAAGGAGGTGCGGCAACCGCTCACCCCCGAGGAGAGGCGATGGTACGCCGGCAAAGAATACAGGCGCGAACTGGTCGAGACCGATACGCTGGTTTTCGAGGTCAAACGCTGGTTGCCCGGCGACTTGCCGCACAAATGGCAGGACGGTCGCAAGGGCACGATCGAGACAATGGCCGGTGATATCCTGGTGACCCTGCTTGCGGCATTCCCCTTGATGGCGATGGCGCGCGAACGGGCGGAGGAGCGGGAACGGCTGCGACAAATCGAGGAGCGCCGCCGATATGAGCTGCAGCAGCAACGCAAGCTCGAAGAGAACCGCTTTCGGCGTCTGCTCGAACATGCCGGAAAGTGGCGCGAAGCCGAGCTTGCCCGAGACTTTCTCGGCGCGCTTCGTGCCGCGATCCCGGACTCCACGTCGCACATCGACGGCAAACCGGCCGGCGAGTGGCTGGAATGGGCGGAGGCGCGCGCGTCACTCCATGACCCGCTTCAGTCGGACCCGCTCGGGATATTCGAACCGATCGCCAAGGTCACGAACTGGACCTATCGCGACACCTGATCAGGATCGGCCTTTCAGCCGCGAGCAAAGTTCGGCTTCAGCACCTTGGCGCCGTCGCGCAACTGGTCGAGATGATCGGACCAGTGCTGCATCATCCGCACGCGCTCGTCCCAATATTCGCCGCGGGTGTAGGCACGCCGGATGGCGTTGGTCTCCATATGGGCGAGCTGGCGCTCGATGGCGTCGGGATTGAACTTGCCCGTTTCGTTGAGCAGCGTCGCCGCCATCGCCCGGAAACCATGCGCCGTCATCTCCTCCTGGCCGAAGCCGAGCGCCCGCAGCGCCGCATTGACGGTATTCTCCGACATCGGGCGACGCGGCGAGCGGAAGGAGGGAAAGCAGTATTTCCCCGTGCCCGTCAGTTCCCAGAGCTGCTCGAAGAGCTTGGTTGCCTGCGTGGACAGCGGCACCCGGTGCGGCCGCCGCATCTTCATCTTCTGCTCGGGAATGTTCCAGACCGAACGGTCGAAGTCGAACTCGCTCCATTCGGCTTGGCGCAATTCGCCGGGGCGCACGAACAGGTGCGCCGACACCTGAGCCCGAACAGGGTGATGGCATGGCCGGTATAGCCTTCGATCGCGCGCATGAGTTCGCCCGCGCCCTTGTCCGTGGTGATGGCGGCGAGATGCTTGGCCTTGGGCACGGTGAGCGCGCCGCGCAGGTCGCGTGCCGGATCGGTTTCGGCCCGCGTGGTCGCGATGGCATAGCGGAACACGCGACCAAGCACGCTGCGCATGCGCCGTGCGCTTTCGTAGCGGCCAGTGGCCTCGATCGAGCGGAGGACAACAAGCACCTCCTGCGCCGTGATCTTGGCGACGGGGCGATTGCCGATCCTGGGATAGGCCTTGTCGAGCAGCCAGCGAATCTTGCTGAGGGTGATCTCGGCCATCCCTTCGCGTTCCTGCTTGGCGACCCATTCCTCGGCGACCAGCTTGAAGCTGTTCTCCTCGGACAGCATTTCGCGCGCGGTGGCGAGCTTGGCTTCGTGCGAGGGATCGAGGCCGGCCGCGATCAGCTTGCGCGCTTCGTCGCGCCGCTCGCGCGCATCGCCGAGACCGACATCGGGCCATGCGCCGAAGGAGAGCGTGCGCTGCTTGCCGAGATAGGCATAGTTCAGCGGCCAGAGCTTCCGGCCGTTCGGCTTGACGAGGAGATAGAGGCCGGCGCCGTCGGTGAGCTTGTATTCGCGCTCCCTCGGCCTGGCGCTCGTAACGGTCGTCGCGTAGAGTTTTCCCATGGTATCGGCCCGTCCATAAGGGGCCTTCGATACCATGCAGGATACCATATTTGTTCCCGATTGGTGCCGGATCAGCCCGGATTTGACCGGACGGTCTTAGCACAAAAAGTGGCTGAAATCAGCCATTTTTCGGACGTCCTCGGATGTCCCCGGAAGAACAAATGGTGCCCAGGAGAGGACTCGAACCTCCACGGCCTTGCGGCCACTGGCACCTGAAGCCAGCGCGTCTACCAATTCCACCACCTGGGCATCGGGTGCGGAGGCCGGGCGGATAGCGGCGGCGCTTGCGCCTTGTCAACCGCTTCTGTGCAGGGCAATGCGGGAAATCTGAACATCAAGGGATTCTGACGATGAGCCGTCTTGTCACATTGTTCGGCGGTGGCGGATTTCTGGGCCGATACGTCGCGCAAGAGCTGCTTCGCGCCGGCGCGCGGGTGCGCGTCGCCGAGCGTGACCCGTCGGATGCCTGGTATCTCAAGCCGCTCGGCGAGCTCGGCCAGACACAGTTCGTCGCGGCTAGTGTCACCAGCCCGGCGACGGTCGCACACGCGGTCCGCGGCGCCGACGCCGTCGTCAATCTGGTGGGGGTCCTCAAGGGCGACTTCGACGCGATCCACCGCAAAGGCGCGGCCAATGTCGCTGCCGCCGCCAAGGCGGCGGGCGTCGGCGCACTGGTCCATATCTCGGCGATCGGCGCCGATCCCCAGTCGGCCTCGGGCTATGGGCGCAGCAAGGGCGAGGGCGAGGCGGCGGTGCGCGAGGCCTTTCCCGCCGCCACCATCGTGCGTCCGTCGATCATCTTCGGACAGGAAGATGCCTTCCTCAACCGTTTCGCCGCGATGCTCGGTTTCCCGGTGGTGCCGGTGCTGCGCGGCCGGGTGCAGTTCCAGCCGGTCTGGGTCGCGGACGTCGCCAAGGCGATCGCTGCAGCCGCGCTCGATCCCGCGGCGCATGGCGGGAAGACCTACGAGCTGGGCGGGCCCGAGGCGATCACGATGGCCGGCCTGCATAGCTGGCTCGC
>Ga0065707_10001538_pt1 | contig 11650 bp, 8 predicted proteins | sample SwiRhicommuniRL3_FD_59094 | JGI IMG/M metagenome (GOLD analysis project Ga0065707, IMG submission 59094) | Switchgrass rhizosphere bacterial communities from Rose Lake, Michigan, USA - RL3 v2 (version 2) | ecosystem: Host-associated > Plants > Roots > Rhizosphere > Soil | place: East Lansing, MI... | reverse complement strand
AATGAAATCTGACTGGGTCGAGCGCATCGGGTACATGGCCCTCATCGGGTTCGTGTCGGCGCTGCAATTCTCGATCGCCGCGGCCAATATCCTTCTCGCTCTTGCGCTGTTGATGTGGCTCGCGCACGTCGTGTCGGCCCGGCGCATCGAGGTGCCGTCGTTCTTCTATCCACTGGCCGCGTATGCGACCCTGACGCTCGTCTCGGCGGCGTTCTCCGACGATCCCAACGCCAGCTTCGTCGACTCGAAACAGCTGGTGCTGTTCCTCGTGGTGCCGATGGTCTACGAGTTCGCGCGCGGCACGAAGGCGCCGTTCGTCGTGCAGGCAATCATCACGGTGGGCGCGGTGAGCGCGCTGTTCGGGATTTTCCAGTTCGGCGTGCTGCAGTACGACAATCTCGGGCGGCGGCCCCAGGGCGCGCTCGGCCACTACATGACCTACTCGGGCGTGCTGATGCTGGTGACGTGCGCGGCGGCGGCGCGCATCCTGTTCACGAAGGATCGCATGTGGCCATCGCTCATGATGCCCGCGCTGCTCGTCATCCTGGGCCTGACGTTCACGCGAAGCGCGCTGGTCGGCGCCTGTGCGGGCATCGCGTTCCTGCTGCTCCTGAAGGACCTGCGGCTGATGGCCGTCATGCCGGTCCTGGCCGCGCTGTTCTTCGTGCTCGCGCCCCCGCAGGTGACCAACCGCTTCATGTCGATGTTCGACGCGCGCGATCCGACCCGCTCCGATCGCGTCACGATGCTGAAGGTCGGCACCCGCATGGTCGAGGCGAACCCGCTCGCCGGCGTCGGACCGGCGCGCGTCGGCGATCGCTATCGTGATTTTCTCGATCCGAGCGAGCCGAACCACGTGAACCCGCACCTGCACAACGTGCCGATGCAGATCGCGGCCGAACGGGGCCTGCCGGCTTTGGCCGCGTGGCTGTGGATGATTGTCGTGCTCGTCATCGACATGGTGAAGCGTCTCAAGATTACGGACTCGCGCTTCCTTGCGGCGACGGGCCTCGGCTGCATCGTGGCGATGCTCGGGGCCGGCATGGCGGAGTACAACTTCGGTGACTCGGAATTCCTGATGCTGTTTCTCACGCTGGTGACGCTGCCCTACGCGGCGCTGCCGCAACCAGAGCGGACCTGACCTTCCTTCGATTGTGCGCACTGCACTGCGGCCGATGTTCGCGCTGGCGGCTCTTGCAGTAGCCGCTCGCCTGCCCTTTCTCATCAGCGGGAAAATTCCATTCGATTCCGACGAAGCGGTCGAAGGCCTCATGGCGCGGCATCTGCTCAATGGCGAACTGCCGGCCTTCCTCTGGGGCCAGGCCTTCAAGGGCGTGCCCGAGGTCTATCTGGCGGCTGGCGCCTTCTCGGCGTTCGGTTCCAGCGTCGGCGTACTCAAGGGTGTGACGCTCGCGCTCTTTGCGGCGTTCGTCGCGCTTCAGTTCGTGCTGCTCGACAAGATCGCCTCGCGGTGGGTGGCCGTCGCCGCATCGGCGTTGCTCATCGCGGCTCCCCCGACGCTGGTGTTCTGGAGCCTCGATGCGAGCGCCGAGTACGTGTGGGTGATGCTGCTGGGAACGACGCTGGTCCTCTTAGCGTCAGGACGAACGCGAAGGCCGGCGGCAGCCGGTTTCCTCGTCGGCCTCGGGCTGTGGGTGCATCAGCTGATTCTCGTGTATCTGATCCCACTGGCCGTGCAGCTCGTGGCGGGCAGCGAATGGTGGCGGCGGCGCGATTTCGGAAAACCCCGCGCGGCCGCTTTGGTACTCGGCGCGATCGCGGTCTTCTATCTTGCGCTCGCCGCGGTCGCGTTCACGACCGGTGGCTTTGCCCTCGACGTTGGGGGCATCGAGATGGGCGTGCGGGCGCCGCAGAAAATGGCGCGCATCGCCGCAGCCGTCGCCGGACTCGCCCTCGTCGTTCATCTGCTGGCCACGACGACGCGCGCTGGCATCCGGCAATTCGCGCAGGCACACTGGCCGGCCGCCGCCGGATTCCTTGTCGGATACCTGCCGGCGATCCTCTACTCGCTGCTGGTCGAGCCCGCGCGATCGCCGGCCCGAAACGCCAATCTGCGCCAGCTGGTCGAGGCTGCACCAGACATCCTCGGCAACATCGTGCCGATTGTGGCCGGCTTCAAGATGGCGACGACCGAGAGACTGGCGATTCCACTCGTGGCTGCCCTGCCCGGCGCCGCTGCGCTTGCCGCGTACGTGTGGTCGACGCGCCGTGCGCTCGCCACGAGCTTCTTCCCGCTGTTCGTCGTGTGGGTTCCCTTTCTGTTTATCGCAGGGGGCGCGTATCTGGACACGCAGTCGTACCGATATCTCGTGCCGTGGTACGCCGGCCTTGCCGTCGCCTGGTCAGGAGGGAGCCTCGCGTTGGCTGGAGGCCGCCGTACGATCGCCACCGTCATCGTCGCCTCGATCGTCCTGGTACACGGATGGCAGCAGGTGGTCTGGTATCGGAGACTTCAGCCCGATGTCCAGTCGCCGGCGCTCATCGAGTGCCTCACCCGGAACGGAATCCGCGGCGGCTACGCGGANTATTGGACGAGCTACAAGCTGACTTTTCTGGCGGGCGAAGCCATCATCNTCGCACCCAGCGACGNTGTCGATCGCTACCCGCGTTACACGGACTTCGTACGATCCCTGCCGCCTGAGGAGCGATTGGAAGACGCATCACTGTGCGACGCCACGCGCGCGTCACCCGAGAGTGGGCGCAAGGTCCGCTAGTGCCGGAAATGCCGCCGGCCGGTGAACACCATCGCCAGGCCATGCTCGTCGGCGGCGGCGATCACCTCGCCGTCGCGCATCGACCCGCCCGGCTGGACGATCGCCGTCGCCCCGGCCTTCGCGATGGCGTCGAGCCCGTCTCGAAACGGGAAAAACGCATCTGACGCGGCTACGGACCCGGCGAGCGCGCTGGCGCCCTCGGGCTTCAGCGCCTTCATGACCGCGACCTGCACGGCATCGACCCGGCTCATCTGCCCGGCGCCGACGGCGAGCGTGCGCGCCGCGTCGGTGAAGATCACGGCGTTCGACTTGACGTGCGCGCAAATGCGCCACGCGAATCGCAGCGCTCCCCATTCAGATGCCGTGGGCGCACGCCTGGTCGCCACCTTCAGCCCGGCGGCGGCAAACGTTGCGGCGGTCCATGGTTCGCGCGCCTCCAGCACTTCGTCGCGCTGCTGCACGAGCATCGCTCCCAGAATCGAGCGGACTTCGCGCTGGCTCGAAGGGCCGCCAGCCGCCCCGAGATCGGCGATCACCACGCGCATGTTCGCCTTGGTCGCCAGAATCGCCCGTGCCTCTTCCTCGACGCCAGGTGCGACAACCGCCTCGATGAACGTCGACACGAGCGCCCGCGCCGTGGCCACGTCGATCGATCGGTTCAGCCCGACGATGCCGCCGAAGGCCGCCATCGGATCGGCCTCGCGGGCGCGAACGTAGGCCTCATCGATCGTGGCGCCAATCGCCGCGCCGCATGGATTGGTGTGCTTGATCACCGCCGCCGCCGGCTCGGTGAACTCGAGGGCGATACGCGACGCCGAATCGAGGTCGAGCAGGTTCGTGAATGACAGCTCCTTGCCCTGCAGCACCTGCGCGGCCCCGAGACCGAATCCGTGGTCGACGACGTACCACGCGGCCGGTTGATGCGGGTTCTCGCCGTAGCGCAGCTCCTTGATCTTCTGCAGGCTGAACGCGAGGCGTGCGGGGGTCACGCTCGGTCCGATCGTGCGCTTGAGCTCGCCGTCCGCGGTGCTGAACTCGCCCAGCGTTCCGGCAATCGCCGCATCGTAAGCGGCCGTGTGCGCGAACGCCTTGCGGGCGAGGTCGAAACGGAACTCCAGAGACGGGCCACCCGGACGCTCGAGCTCTGCGAGCGCATGCGGATAGTCGGCCGGATCGACGATGACGAGCACGTCCTGGAAGTTCTTCGCGGCCGACCGCACCATGCTGGGCCCGCCGATGTCGATTTCCTCGACCAGCGCGCCGAACGCGATCTCGGGCCGGGCCGCCGTTTTCACGAACGGATACAGATTCACGACGACGATGTCGATCGGAGCGATCTTGTGCTGGCCCAACGTCTCCATGTCGTCGGTCCGGCTGCGGCGTGCGAGGATGCCGCCGTGAACCGCAGGGTGAAGGGTTTTGACCCGTCCGTCCATGATTTCCGGAAAGCCGGTCACGGCCGAGATGCCGGTCACGGGCACGCGGGCCTCTTCGAGGGCGCGCGCCGTGCCGCCTGTCGACACCAGCTCCCAACCACGGGCGGCGAGCGCTTGAGCAAAAGGAACGAGACCGTCCTTGTCGGAAACACTGAGAAGGGCTCTGGGCATCTGTCTACTCGGTGCGCAACGCGATCAGCGGGTCGACCATTGTGGCTCGCCGTGCCGGGCCGAGGCACGCGATCGCGCCGGCCGTGAGAAATGACGCCGCCACGAGGATCAGCACGAACGGATCGTGCGGCGTTGTTTGGTACAGATAGGCTGACAGCACGCGGCTCAACGCAAGAGCGCCCGCGAGACCGATCGCAAGACCGATGGCCACCAGCGTCACACCCTGGCGCACGACCATCGCAAGAACGGTCTCTCGTCCGGCACCCAGGGCCATACGCACGCCGAACTCGCGCGTCCGCGCCGTCACCGACGTCGCGATCACTCCGCCAATGCCCGCCAGCGTCATGACGAGCGCCAGCCCGGCAAATATGGCCAGCAACGTAGCGGTGAGCCGCGGCGCGGCAAGCGCTTCGGCCCGAAGGTCGTCAAGCGTCCTGACAGACTCCACCGGCTGATTGGGATCGACGTCATGAACGGTCCGGCGCAACGTGCCCTCCAGGCGCGCGGGATCGCCGGCCGTGCGCAGCAGCACCTGGCCCGCGAAGTTGAAAGGCGACTGCGAGAGCGGAATGTAGATTTGCGCGACCGTCGGCACGGCAAGGCCAAACTGCCGCACATCGCCCACGATGCCAACGACGGTAAACCATGTCTTCCGGTTGGTCGAAATGCGCGTGCCCAGGGGATTCTGGCCCTGCCAGTATCGGGCCATCGCGCTGTTGATCACGGCCACCGGGAGGCTCTCCTGGGTATCAAACCGGTTGAACACGCGTCCGCTCACCAGTGGAATGCCGATTGTCTCGAAGTACCTGTCGCTCGCCACACGCACATCGGTCGTCGGACGGAGGTTCGGATCGTCCGTAGGGCGACCCTCAACCTCGAAGCGGGTCGTGCCCGGGGCCGCACCCGCGAGAGGCACGGCATTGGTAATCGCCGCCGACACGATGCCAGGCTGGCCGTCCAGCCGATCGAGAATCGGCAAGTAGAGACGGCGGAGCGCGTTGATGTTGCCGTACCGCGAAAAGTTCCCGTACACCTGAGCCGAGAGCACGCCTTCGGAGCGATAGCCGGCATCGACCCGCTGCAAACGGTAAAAGCTCGTCAGCAAGAGGCCCGCGCCTACGAGCAGGACAACCGACACAGCGACCTGCGCCACGATGAGCGCGCTCTGCATGCGCCGCCGGCCGGTGCCATCGCCCGCCTGGTTGCTGCCCTGCTTGAGGGCGCTGACGACATTCACCCGCGTGCCGAGAGCCGGCAGGGTTCCAAACAGGATGCCGGTCAGGACGGAAATGAGCAGGGTGAAGAGGAGCACCGATACGTCGATCGAGACTTCGCCCGTACGCGCGGTGAAGCGCCCCACAAACCTCGTAAGCATGTCGACGGTGCCGAGCGAGAAGAGGACGCCAATCACGCCTCCAGCCACCGCGAGCAAGGTACTCTCCGTGAGCAACTGACGCACCAGCCGTCCGCGGCCGGCGCCGAGCGCCGATCGCAGGGCCAGTTCCCGATCGCGACTCAGCATGCGCGCCAGCGTGAGGCTCGCCACGTTCGCGCACGCGATGAGGAGGACCAGGCTCGTGATGCCGAGCAGGATCAGCAGGAGATCGCGCGCACCATCGGTCAAGGCGCGCCGGAGCTCGAGCGTTGTGGCCTGGAAGCCCGAGCTGGCGACGCGATACACGTTTGGGTAATCCGCCACAAATCGCTGGTTGATCGTGGAAACGGCCGATGCGGCCTGCTCGTGTGAGACACCGGGGCCGAGGCGTCCGAAGACGCTGAGCCCCCCGAATGCGCGCCTGTTCTGCGCGATGTTCCGTTCGGCCGCCGCCCGGAAGGGGCACGCCAGCACCGGCATGTAGACATCGTTCTCCTGCGGGTAGTGCGGCACGTTGGGCAGCACGCCGATGACGCGATGCGGCCGGTCGTTCATCTCGAACATCCGGCCGACAATCGCCGGATCGGCGCCGAACTTCTGGCGCCAATACCTGTGGCTCAGGATAAGCACGGCCTCCGCGCCAGGTTCGTCGTCCGCCTTGACGAAGCTTCGCCCGAGGATGGGCGTGATGCCGAGGAGATCGAAGAAGTTGTGGGAGACGACGCCGGCGTCGACGCGGTCCGGCTCGCCGCGGTTCAGCAGATCGAAGTTCATCTGGTGATATTCGACAAGTCCGTCGAACACCTTCGCCTGCTCGCGGTAATCGTAGTACTCGGCGACGGCGACGCCTATCTGCGCCTGACCGGAAAGGGGGGCGGACTGACGCACGATGGCCAGGCGATCGCCGTGCTCGTAGGGCAACGGCTTCAACAAGACCCCGTTGATGACGCTGAAAATGGCCGTGTTGGCCCCGATGCCAAGCCCGAGCGTCATGCCGGCGAGCGCCGCATAGCCGGGGCGCTTCGCCAGCGTGCGAACCCCATAGCGCACATCCTGGAACAGCTCGTCCAGCCAGCTCATCCGCGTGCCTCCGTCATGGCGATCGCAATTATGTTCAAATCTGGATACCTGCGTGTTCAAAACTGATTACTTGGATGTTCCACGGAGTTGACGGAATCGTGACAAGCCATTATTATTTTTGCGGCGCTTGCGAGGATAGCGCCGTCAACGGAAGGCCGCACCGTTGCGGTCTTTTTTTTTGAGTTCGCGGTACTCGCGCCGCACGTAAGTAAGGAAGAGGAACGATGCGTATCACAGGCAAGGTCAAGTGGTTCAACAACGCGAAGGGTTATGGGTTCATCGAACGCGAGGGTGGCAGCGACGTCTTCGTCCACTACTCCGCAATCCAGGGTGCCGGTTTCCGGTCGCTGGAAGAAGGACAGGCCGTCGAGTTCGAAATCGTTGACGGACCCAAGGGACCACAGGCCGGTAACGTTACCAAGGCCTAACCCGCAATTCAGCCTGGCCCCCATTGAAATGGCTCCGGGAGCTATTTCAAGAAGGGGCCAGGCGACCTTGCCTACTTCGCCCCCTTCAATCCCCTCGCCGTAAAGTTCAGCTTTCCGTCTTTCACCGACACACGAAACGCGACTTCGGGCGCGCCCTCTTTTTTCAGCTTCGACACCTGCGACTTCACCAGCTCGGTGAACTTGTGGAACGGGATGTTCTGCTCGCCCAGTTGCTCGCGCGCGTCGCGCAGCGTGTCGTACAGGTCGTGGAGCTTGTCCATCTCCTTCATCGGGTCCCTGAACGACGCCACGAACAGAATCTTGTCTTCCGCTTTTGCAGGCGTCCTCGCGGTTGCCGCCGGCTTGCGGCTGAACGGGCCGGGTCGCCCCTCTTCGCGCGCGCGCAAGCCGCGGTCCCAGAGATCGATGAAGGCCGCAAACCGCGATTGCAGCGTCGAGAAGCGGAAACGGTCGCCGTAGTTCTGGATATAGCTGCGATCGAGCTTCTTGACCAGACCCTCGACGCGCGAGCGCGTTTCCCATGGCGGACGCGGCAGCCGGCCGGCGAAATACATGTTGTATTCCCCCTCCAGCTTGCGCAGTTCGACCTCGAGGATCTGCAGTTCGCGTTCGATCTCTTTGACGTCGGGCACTCTGGTCAGTCTACGGTTTACCGTTCATCGTTTACCGTTTGCCCATCACCGTTTCGCTGCGGCTTTGCATGACGGTCAACGGTCAACCGTAAACGGTGAACGCTATCGCGGTATCAGAAACCAAATGAGCGGAAGCCACAACTCGCGGGCATACGGGACCGGCCGATCGTCGATCAGCACGTCGCAGGTGTCGAACCGACCGACCAGCTCGAACAGATCGCGGAGCTTGGTGGCATCCGACGGCCAGAAACGCGCGCGGTGACGAAACGACGACCCGCTGCCGGTCTCTCGATATTCCGCAGACGCCCTGGCCAGCTCGACCGCGCGGGCATAGTCGGGCGAGTCGAGGACCGGAAAGACGAGCGTCACCGAGAGCGGCCGCTTGGGGGCGCCGAACAGCTCGGCATGCAGATCGGGATCGAGCTTCGCGATCTCCTCGTCGGTCAGCTGTTCCGGCAGCTCGACGTACGGCCAGAACCGCTCGCGCGGACGGTACCGCGGCGGATCCGACGCGGAAAGCAGGGGCTCGTTCTTGGAATCGGCGGACATTGATTAGTTTGTCGTGGGGGCCCACCCCCACGACCGGTGCCTCGCGACCTCGGTCGCTCGGCAATGCTTGCAGCGCTTTCTGCTTAGTGCAGCAAGCGAAAAAGCTTCACGATGTTATCAAAAATCGTATGCTTGAGGTGGATGCGTTATCTNGTNACNGCGCGCGTGAAGCCCGGCCGCGAGCAGGCGCTCGCNGAGGCGATCGAACAGGGCACGCTTGGCGCCGGCTCGATCGCGGGCGACGAATATGTGCGCAACATGGAATGCGCGCGCCGCCTGCGCGACGGCACGGTGAAGTGGGTCGAGGTGTGCTACTGCGCCACGCCGCTCCAGGAAGAGCGGCCGTACTGGGAAGAGTACTTCGATCTGGTNAAGGTGCAGGACGCGCACGCGCGATCGCGCTGCAAGGATCTCAATGGCACCGAGCCGTGGGCCTGCTCCGACTGCGACTGCACGGACAAGCTGGAGGCCCGGCTCACGACCTGGGGCCCGCTGTTTCTCGACACCCCCTCCACGTCACAACGCTGATTCGTCGTCTAGAGTTTCGCGTCTTTGCGTCTTGGCGTTGGGACGAACCTACAGGATGGTCGCGATCGACTCCACCGCGAGTTCGAGCACGCGGCCCGGCAGAATGCCCAGATAGAACGTGGCGACCAGGGGAACCGCCAGCGCCAGGATCGACAGCGACGACGGCTGCGTGACCGGCGACGTCGACGTCTCGTCGGTCATGTACATCATGACGACGACGCGCAGGTAGAAGAAGACCGAGACGACGCTCGTGAGCACGCCGATAATGGCGAGCGCGAAGGACCCGGCGCTGACCGCGGAACTGAAGAGATACCACTTGCCGATGAACCCTGCCGTCGGCGGAAACCCTCCGAGCGAGAGCAGGAAGATCGACATCAGGAAGGCCAGAAGCGGCTGCCGCTTCGACAGCCCCGCATAGTCGCTCAGCTCGTCGTTGGTCCGGTCGCGCGTCGCCACGAGCGCGGTCACGCCGAACGCGCCGAGGCTCGTCAGCGCGTAGGTCAGGAGATAGAACAGAATCGCGCCCTTTCCGGTGTTGTTGCCCGCCGCCATCGCCATCAGCATGTAGCCCGCGTGCGAGATGCTCGAGTACGCGAGCATGCGGCGGACGTTTCTCTGAACGACGCCCACCACCACGCCGAAGATCATCGAAGCGGCCGACAGCATCCAGATGACCGGCTCCCACTGCGGCTGCAGCCCGCCGAACGCCGACATGAACACGCGGACGAACGCCGCAAATGCGGCCGCCTTGACGCCGGCCGACATGAACGCGGTGACCACCGCCGGCGCCCCTTCGTAGACATCGGGTGTCCACATGTGGAAGGGCACGGCCGACACCTTGAAGGCAAAGCCGACCAGGAGCAGGCCAAGCGCGACATACGTCAGCAGCTCGCGGCCGCCGGCCAGCGTCGACATCACCACGACCACTTCGTTGAGCCGCGTCGACCCGGCGATGCCAAAGGTGAACGCGACCCCGTACAGGAAAAACGCGCTCGAGAACCCGCCGAGGAGGAAGTATTTGAACGCCGCTTCCGCCCCGGCTTTCGACTCGCGGCGCATGCCCGTCAGGATGTAGACCGAGAGCGACAGAATTTCGAGCGCGATGAAGATCACGAGCAGATCGACGGCGGCCGCCATCAGCATCATGCCGCCGATGGCGAAGAGCGTCAGCGAGTAATATTCGCCGGCATTGATGCCGTCACGTTTCACCACCTGCGACGACAGGGCCACCGTGAGAATGCCGACGACGACCAGCACGAGGGCCACGAACAGGCTGAAATTGTCCGCCGTAACCACGCCGAAGCTGAACGCGCCGCGATCCCACAACAGCACCGCGGTAATGCCCGACGTCAGCAGCGAACCGATGGCAATACCCTCCATCGGCAGATGCTCGTCGGGCAGGCGGAATGCTTCGGCGACGAGCGCGAGAACGCCGCCAAACCAGACGCATACGATCGGGACAACGGCCAGATAGTCACTCATCGCCCGTCACCCAGGGATTGGGGACTGGGGATTAGGGATTGGTCCAGCGACGCGGGTACACGTCTCACATCGGGCCTATTCCCTAATCCCAAATCCCTAGTCCCTTCACGCACAGTCCTAATCCCAAATCCCCAATCCCGAATCCCTAGAGGTGCGCGCACAGTTTGGCCTTCATTCCGGCGCACGTGCTCAACCAGGCGCGCCACCGCCGGCTCCATCGGTTTCAGAAACGCCATCGGAAAGACGCCCATCACGATGGTCATCGCGACGGCCGGCCACAACGTGAACCGTTCGCGTGTGCTCAGATCCGGCAGCGTGGCGTTCGCTTCCTTGACGACCGGTCCGTAGTTCACGCGCTGGAACATCCACAACATGTACACCGCCGACAGCAGCACGCCGGTCGCGGCGAACGACGCGAGGCGTGGATCCCACCGGAACGCGCCGACGAGAATCAGCAGTTCGCCGACGAAGCCGTTGAGGCCCGGCAATCCGATCGACGACAGCGTGACCACGAGAAATGCCGCCGAGAACTTCGGCAGCACGCGCTTGAGCCCGCCGAACTCGGCGATGAGGCGCGTGTGCCGCCTGTCGGACAGCATGCCCACAATCAGGAACAGCGCCCCGGTGCTGACGCCGTGCGCCAGCATCTGGTAGACCGCGCCCTGCACCCCCTGGATGTTCATGGCGGATATGCCAAGAGCGACAAACCCGAGGTGGCTGACGCTCGAATACGCCACCAGCTTCTTCAGGTCGGGCTGCACCATCGCGACGAGGGCACCGTAGATGATGCCGATGACGGCCGCAATGCCTAGGTACGGGGCAAAGAACAGCGCGGCCTGGGGGAACAGCGGAAACGCGAACCGCACGAGGCCGTACGTGCCCATCTTCAGCAGCACGCCCGCCAGAATCACCGAGCCGGCCGTCGGCGCCTGGACGTGCGCGTCGGGCAGCCAGGTGTGGAACGGAAACAGCGGGACCTTAATCGCAAACGCCAGGGCAAACGCGAGAAATCCCCAGAACTGCAGGGCGATCGGAATCTCGAGCTGGTACAGTCGCACAAGATCGAAGCTCGGCACTCCCGATCCGCTCACCACGCCGTGGTAGTACCCCAGCGTGAGGATCGCGACGAGCATCAGCACGCTGCCGGCCATCGTGTAGAGCATGAACTTGATGGCGGCATAGACGCGGTTGTCGTAGCCCCAGATGCCGATAA
>Ga0065707_10082873_pt1 | contig 11652 bp, 7 predicted proteins | sample SwiRhicommuniRL3_FD_59094 | JGI IMG/M metagenome (GOLD analysis project Ga0065707, IMG submission 59094) | Switchgrass rhizosphere bacterial communities from Rose Lake, Michigan, USA - RL3 v2 (version 2) | ecosystem: Host-associated > Plants > Roots > Rhizosphere > Soil | place: East Lansing, MI... | reverse complement strand
CGTTCGGCCGCTTCGACAAATTTGTCGGCGACGATGTCGTTGCCGACTACGTCTTCCACTTTCTTGAGCAGATTGTTGATGCGCTTATTGGCTGCCGCGAGGCTTTGCGCATCGCCCAATTTCAAGAAGCTGACCAGCGCTCGCAGGCGTTGATCGAAGTCGAGTAATGAGGCGGGACGGTTCGCCAACACGGCATCGAACATTTCGGTCGTTACAGTTAACGCCGAGCCTTCGAGGTAGTAACCGCGTAGGCGCTCCATGATGTAGTTGTAAACATCCACATCTGTGGTTGCAGATCCACGCGTTGGCTGCAGGCTGATGGCTCTTTCGATCAGTGCAGTCAAATCGATATCCAACTGCCGTTCAATCACGATGCGCAATATGCCAATAGCAGCACGCCGCAAACCAAACGGATCTTTGGTCCCCGTCGGTTTCTCGCCTGCGGAAAAAATACCGGCGAGCGTATCGAGCTTATCCGCGAGCGCCAGAGCCATTCCGGTTTTGGTGACGGGCAGATTGTCGCCTGCACCGCGCGGCAGATATTGTTCGAGAATGGCTTCGGCGACTTCGGCTGCTTCCTGGTCATGCTGTGCGTAGTAACGGCCCATGATGCCTTGCAATTCGGGGAACTCGCCGACCATGTCAGTGACCAAGTCGGCCTTTGCTAACTGAGCGGCACGATCGGCAAGAACCGCGGTGTTGTCGCCTAGTTGTTCGCCAATAGCACGCGCGAGCTTACGCACGCGTGTTATGCGGTCACCTTGAGTGCCAAGCTTGTTGTGATACACAACTTTGTCGAGCTTGGGCAAACGCGATTCCAAAGTCTGCTTGCGATCTTGATCATAGAAGAACTTCGCATCAGCCAGACGCGGTCTCACCACGCGTTCATTACCTTCAATCACTCGACTTGGATCGGCAGGTTTAATGTTGCTCACTACCAGGAACTTGTTGGTGAGCTTGCCTTGTGCATCCAGCAGCGGGAAGTATTTCTGATTGGCTTTCATAGTCAGGATCAGACATTCGGCTGGCACTTCGAGAAATTCCTTTTCGAATTGGCAGGTCAGTACGTTGGGCCGCTCGACCAACGCTGTCACTTCATCAAGCAAGGCATCGTCTTCGATGGGTTTGAGAGATTCGTTACTTGCTGCCGCTTGAAGTTGTCTGACGATCTCAGCACGACGTGCAGCAAAGCTGGCGATGACCGCACCTTCGCTTTCGAGTTGCGTTGCGTAGCTGTCGGCGTCTTTCAATTCGACAATGGGTTTGCTGGCTTCGAAGCGATGGCCATGCGTAATGCGGTCAGCATCCAAACCCAGCACCGATACATTCACAACCTCCGCGCCATGCAATGCCACCAAGCCGTGTGCAGGACGTACAAAATTTACGCTTGTCCAACCATCAGCCAATTGATAGCTCATTACCTTAGGAATAGGCAGTTTGGCTAACGCTTCATCAATGGCTTTTTTCAAGCCGTCACTCAAGCTCACGCCCGTAACTACATTATCGACAAACAACGCTTCGGCTTTGCCATCGGGCAAGCGTTTCAAACTCGGCACAACGCTGGCATCAAGACCCAACGCCGACAACTTCTTGAGCAACGCTTGTGTGGGTTGACCCGCAGCATCCAAGGCAACGGCAACCGGCATCAACTTCTGTTGCACCGCTTTGTCGGCGGCTTTGTCGGCGACGGCGGTTACATGCACGGCCAAGCGACGTGGTGAGGCAAAGCTGGTGATCTTTGCATCGCTGCTTGCCAGACCCTGTGCCTTCAAGCTGTCACTTAAAGAAGCAGCAAAACTTTCACCCAACGTCTTCAACGCCTTCGGCGGCAACTCTTCAACAAACAGTTCAACCAACAGATTCTTCACAGCACTCATCTTCAGGAAGCCTTCTTCTTGTTGCTCTCGAGTTGCGCCAGCACTTCGACAGCCCATTCTTTGGGCGCCATCGGAAAGCCGAGTCGTGCACGACTGTCGAGATAACTGTGCGCCACGGCGCGCGCGAGATTACGAATGCGGGCGATATACGCGGCGCGTTCGGTCACGCTGATCGCGCCACGCGCGTCGAGCAGATTGAATGTGTGCGCGGCTTTCAGCACTTGTTCGTAAGCGGGTAGGGCGAGTTGTTGCTCCATTAAGTACTTGGCTTGCTTTTCATGCGCGCCGAAAGCCGTGAACAGGAACTCCGCGTCGCTGTGCTGAAAGTTATAGGTGCTCTGTTCCACCTCGTTCTGATGGAACACATCGCCGTACTTGGTGCCTGGCGCATAGACGAGGTCGTACACGTTATCGACACCTTGCAGGTACATGGCCAGCCGTTCCAGACCGTAGGTGATCTCGCCGGTAATTGGCTTGCAGTCGATACCGCCGACTTGCTGGAAGTAGGTGAACTGCGTGACTTCCATACCGTTAAGCCACACTTCCCAGCCCAGACCCCAGGCACCGAGGGTGGGGTTTTCCCAGTCGTCTTCGACAAAGCGGATGTCATTGGTTTTGAGATCAAAGCCCACCGCTTCGAGTGAACCAAGGTACAACTCGAGAATGTCCGCCGGTGCGGGCTTGAGCACCACTTGAAACTGATAGTAGTGCTGCAAGCGATTGGGGTTGTCGCCGTAACGCCCATCTTTGGGGCGGCGACTGGGTTGCACGTAGCCGGCCTTCCACGGTTCCGGTCCCAGCGCACGGAGAAAGGTCGCTGTGTGACTGGTGCCTGCACCTACTTCCATGTCGTAGGGCTGCAAGATGGCGCACCCGCGATCGGCCCAGTAGCGCTGCAGGGCGAGAATCAAATCCTGAAAGGTCCGCGGCATCGTCGCTGTCGCTGCCGGGACGGGATTAGAGGCTGAACTGGGCATAACACTCTGCGTGACGCGATCGCGTGGCGTTGAAACAATCAGTCGGGGTAGGCACAAGGGCGGCGAGTATAGCCGAGGCGGCTTATTCATCCGGTGCCGGTGTTGCGCTTGATCGCGCCACTCCAACTCCAGTCTGATCACCGTTTTCACGCCGTTGTGCACGTGGTTGGTGCGCAATGTTTCTTTGGCCGCTTCACGCTGGTGCTAACATTCGCCGGTTTCCCGGAGCTGGTAGTGAAGAATCAAGTCGTAGTGCTGTCTTGCGCCACGGCGGTGCGGTGGCACGCTTCCTGCAATTTCGTGGATCCAGAGCATGGCCTTTGATCGGCGCGGCAGGCGGTCGGGGGTAATCATTTAAAGGCACCTGTCGAAATTTCCCGGAGGAGTACTCAATGACAACCGGCGCTGACGTTCTCAGCTTACTTAAAGAGAAGGAATACAAGTACGTGGATCTGCGATTCACGGACACACGTGGCAAGGAACAGCACGTAACGGTTCCCGCATCGCAAGTCGATGCCAAGTTCTTTGCCGACGGCAAGATGTTCGACGGCTCATCGATCGCCGGCTGGAAGGGCATCAATGAGTCCGACATGATTTTGATGCCGGACGCGACCACGGCCGTGGCCGATCCGTTCTTCGACGATCCCACCCTCATCATCCGCTGCGACGTGCTCGAACCAGCGACCATGCAGGGTTACGACCGCGATCCACGTTCGGTGGCCAAGCGCGCCGAGGTGTATCTGAAGTCCACCGGCATCGCCGACGGCGCATTGTTCGGCCCAGAAAATGAATTCTTCATTTTCGACAGTATTCGCTACAACAACGATCTGCATGGCTGCGGTTATGCCATCGATTCGCAGCAAGGCGCTTGGAACTCCAACACGACCTATCCCGAAGGCAACACCGGCCATCGTCCGGGCATCAAGGGCGGCTACTTCCCAGTCCCACCAGTGGATGCATTCCAGAACATCCGCTCTTCGATGTGTAACGTGCTCGAAGAAATGGGCATGACCGTTGAAGTGCATCATCACGAAGTCGCCACCGGCGGCCAGTGCGAAATCGGCGTCGGCGCCGGTGGTCTGGTGCGCAAGGCTGACGAAGTACAGATGCTCAAGTACGTGGTACTGAACGTCGCTCACTTGCATGGCAAGACCGCGACCTTCATGCCGAAGCCACTGGTAGGCGACAACGGTTCGGGCATGCACGTGCACCAATCGTTGCAGAAGGCCGGTGTTGCCCTGTTCGCCGGCGATAAGTACGGCGGTCTGTCTGAAACCGCGCTGTACTACATCGGCGGCATCATCAAGCACGCCAAAGCCATCAATGCCTTCACCAACGCCGGCACCAACAGCTACAAGCGTCTGGTCCCTGGTTTCGAAGCTCCGGTGATGCTGGCTTACTCGGCTCGCAATCGTTCGGCGTCGATTCGTATTCCATGGGTTGCTAATCCGAAAGCGCGTCGTATCGAAGTGCGCTTCCCTGACTCATCGGCCAATCCGTACTTTGCGTTCGCCGCGATGATGATGGCCGGTCTCGACGGTATCCAGAACAAGATTCATCCCGGCGAAGCTGCGGACAAGGATCTGTACGATCTGGAGCCGGAAGAAGAGAAGCACATTCCGAAGGTGTGCCATTCGCTCGACATGGCACTGGAAGCGCTCGATGCGGATCGCGAATTCCTGAAGAAGGGCGGCGTGTTTACCGATGACGTGATCGATGCCTACATTGGTTTGAAGATGCAGGAAGTGACGCGTTATCGCATGAGCACGCATCCAGTCGAAATGGAAATGTATTACAGCTGCTAATGCTCTGCTGCGGAGGCTGGGTGGCGTCCTCCGGCGTCATTCAGCCTCCAAGGCCCCTGGTTTTTAGCCATTTTTTTTCGGCTTATTCGAGTTTTAGGTGAATTTTATTGAGGTGATGTAGCGCACAGGTTCTGCATCATCCTTTTGTTCTCTGGAGGACGAGCGGGTATGCTTCCCGACCATGCGTTACATGCCAGTTCTGCTGTTGCTGCTCACCATGCCCGTGCTGGCGGCAACTGTATGGAAGTGGCGCGACGCGAATGGCGTGGTGCATTACTCCGATCAGCCGGTGCAAGGTGCCGAACGGGTCAGTGGTCTGACAACGACGAACTCATTCACGCCAGCGCCCGTATCCAAGTCGGCAAGCAACAGTTCCTCAACGTCGGTGGTCGTGCCGACCACTTACACCAATGTCGAGATCTGGAAGCCCAGTCAGGAAGCGACCATCGCCAACAGCGGCGGTCAAGTAAGCGTTGGTGTGCGCGTCGAACCAGCCCTGGCGGCCGATCATCGGCTGGCCTTATATCTGGATGGCAAACTGGTATCTGGATTTCCCGAGCGCGGCAGCGAATACGACTTGTCGGAAGTCGAGCGCGGTGCGCACACACTGGTGCTGACCGTTGTCGATACGCAGGGCAAACGCGTGATTGCCAGCGCGCCGGTGACATTCTTCGTGCAGCAAGTTTCGATACTGAATCGACCGCGATAATCGCTGCCGCGGTCGCTACTTTTCCCCGCTTTTTCAAGTTATGCCGCACGCCTGCTGCGTCGCGGCGTTTGCCGCACGATTTGCAGTATGAACAGCGCGCGTCTGTTTGCCTGCAAGGATCGACATTCTCATGGTAGCCGTTCCCAGATTTCGCATGGAAACCTCCGTGAATGACCTAGATCGTATTCTTGATCATCTCAACACCTGCGTGCTGCTGGTGGATCGCCGTCAGGTCGTGCACTACATCAACGTCGCGGCAGAAACGTTGCTGGGCGTCAGCCGCAATCAGATCGTCGGTCGCACACTTGCAGAGTTATTGCGCGATGCCGATGAGTTGATGTCGATTGTCGATCGCGCCTTCGAAACCTGGCAGCCGTATGCACGTCGCGAACTCAGCATGCGTGGCGGCAGCGCCGTCGATGAACTGATTATCGATTGCGCAGTGAGCCCGTTTGAAGATCGTGGCGAGCAGTCCACCGTTTTGCTGGAAGTCTCCGATGCCACACAGCATCAACGTATTTCGCGCGAGACGGCATTGATCAATCAGGTCGGCGGCAGTCGCTTGATGATTCGACAACTCGCGCATGAAATCAAAAATCCCTTGGGTGGTTTGCGTGGCGCAGCGCAATTGCTGGAACGTCAGCTCGCCGAGCCGTCGATGCGCGAATACACTTCCATCATCATCAGTGAAGCAGATCGCTTGAAGACGCTGGTGGATTCGTTGCTCGGCCCCGGGCACACACCACATAAAGAACTGATCAATGTGCATGAGTTGCTGCAACACGTGCGGCAATTGCTGGCTGCAGATGCCCCTGAGGTCGTGATCGAACGCGATTACGATCCGAGCCTGCCGCCGATCAAGCTCGATCGCAATCAAATCATTCAAGCCATGCTCAATCTCGGTCGCAATGCCGTGCAAGCCATGAAGCATTCCGGTCGATTGATACTGCGCACGCGTGCGTTGACCAGTATCAGCATCGGTACCCGTCGTTATCGTTTAGTCGCATCAATCCAATTCGAAGACAACGGCCCGGGCGTGCCCGAACAGTTGCAAGACACTTTGTTTTATCCGTTCGTTACTGGTCGCGCTGAGGGCACGGGCTTGGGCCTTGCCATCGCGCAGGATCTGGTCAGTCGTCATGGCGGCTTGATCGAATTCGAAAGCAGGCCGGGACGAACCGTATTCACCTTGCTACTACCTTTTAATACTTATGATGCAGCAGATGGCCACAAAACCGCTTAATGTCTGGTTGGTTGATGACGACGCCTCGATCAGATGGGTGCTCGAGCGCGCGTTGAAACAAGGCGGCATGGTGCCTACCGCATTCGAACAAGCCGATAGTGCGCTCTCCGCATTGCGCCGTTCGCGTCCCGATGTCTTGATGACCGACATTCGCATGCCCGGTCGCAGCGGTCTGGAATTGCTTGCCGAGATTCGTGACTCGCAACCCGAGTTGCCGGTGATCGTCATGACCGCGCATTCCGATCTCGATAGCGCCGTCGCTGCGTATCAAGGCGGCGCATTCGAATACCTGCCCAAGCCATTCGATATCGATCAAGCAGTTGATTTAGTGCGTCGTGCGGCGAATCAGAAAAAGATTCCCGAAGAAGTGGTCAACGATTCCAAGCGCATTCCGGAAATGCTGGGACAGGCGCCGGCAATGCAGGAAGTATTTCGCGCCATAGGTCGCTTGTCGCGTTCGAGCATGACCGTGCTCATCAATGGTGAATCCGGTACCGGTAAGGAGCTGGTTGCCCGTGCATTGCATCGTCATAGCCCGCGCGCATCAAAAGCGTTTATTGCGTTGAATACTTCGGCATTCACTGCCGACTTGCTGGAGTCGGAATTATTCGGTCATGAGAAAGGTTCGTTCACCGGTGCCGATGCACAACGTCGCGGTCGCTTCGAACAAGCCGACGGCGGCACCTTGTTCCTCGATGAAATCGGTGACATGTCGCCGCAACTGCAGACACGTTTGTTGCGTGTGCTGGCCGAAGGCGAGTTCTATCGCGTTGGCGGTCAGACACCGGTGCGCGTCGACGTGCGCGTGATTGCCGCAACTCATCAGGACTTGAGCGAACGCGTGAAGCAAGGTCTATTTCGTGAAGACTTGCTGCATCGCTTGAATGTGATTCGCATTGAAGTGCCACCACTGCGTGCGCGTCGCGACGACATTCCCGAGTTGTTGCATTCATACATGGCCGCTGCGGCGACTGAACTTGGTGTGGAAGCCAAGGTGCTCACCAAGGAAGCAGAGACTGCATTGGTCGCATACGACTGGCCAGGCAACGTACGTCAGTTGGTGAATACCTGTCGACGTCTCACCGTCACAGCGCCTGGCCGCGACATCAAGGTCGCCGACATTCCCACTGACTTGGGTGGCGCGCCGAGTGCCGCCAGCCTGCAGGAAGAATGGGCGCGCCAATTAACGGGCTGGGCGGAAAAACGTCTCGCCATCGGCGGTGCGCCACTGCTCGACGACGCCATGCCCGAATTCGAACGCACCTTGATTCGCGTCGCGTTGCGCAAGACCGAAGGCGGCCGACAGGAAGCCGCGAAGCTGTTGGGCTGGGGCCGCAACACTCTCACGCGCAAGCTCAAAGAATTGAATATGGATGATGAGTGATCGAGGCTCATCATCTATTCAAATATGAGATGAAATTGTAGGAGCGGCCACTAATGATCAAGTAGGGACCGCGATTAATTATTCGCGGCCATGGGCCGCTCCTACAACAAGATAAATAGTCGCGAACTATCTCTGAAGCGCGGCTCTACATCATCCCCACGACGCAACCATCCTCGCGTCATACATCGATCCACATCGCTCGCGTCTGTTTTATCAGCGCGGTAACAAGCCAGTTATTGCAAAAACATCGCCCACAATTCCGCTTGCATTCATTCGGGTTCCTATCATTAATAGCTTCAATGCTGCCAGCCAATGAACCGCTGCTTACAGCGGCAACTCTAGCCACAGTGACCATGTCTTGTTCCTGGGTAGAGTTTTTTTGAAAGCGTTATGACTGCAGCCTCGATCCAACCATTGCATCGTTATTCCAGCGGCGATGCTCCATTCCAATTCACGCCTCAGCATCGAGCGGTAACTGCAGCCATCGTGGTTGCGCTGCTGCATCCCTGCGTATTTGCAGCAGCGAATACCGACGCATCCACACCCGATCTGGAAGAAGTCATGGTGATCGGCAAGGCGGTGCCCGGCGCGGTGATCGGTCATATCCCGGCGGAGAATCATCTCAATCCTGAAGACATCGCGGCCTACGGCGTCAGCTCCATCAGCGACTTGCTCAATGAGATCGCAGAGCAAACGCAGAGCGATCAAGGTCGCGACAACACCGCAGGCCCAATCATTCTCGTTAACGGCAAGCGCGTGTCGGGCATCAACGAAATCGGCGACTTGCCCACCGAATCGATTCTGCGCGTCGACATCCTGCCTGAAGAAGTTGCGTTGAAGTACGGCTACAACGCGCAGCAGAAAGTAGTAAACATTATTCTGCGTCGTGATTTCCAAGCCAACGTGATCAGTCTTGGCAGTGGCCTGTCTACTGCGGGTCACGGCGAGAATGGCTCGGGCGCTATCAGCTATACGCGCATTCAAGATAACGATCGCATCAATGTGGTGGCGCGCGTGCGAGCGCAGGCGGCGTTGCTGGAAAGTGATCGCGATGTGTCATCCACTGCCGGCACAGTCGGCGATCCCACCGGCGTGATGGGCAACGACAGCGACGCACGCACGTTGAAACCGGCAACGCGCATGTATTCATTGAATGGTGTGCTGGCGCGTACGTTATCGGACACGCTTACGGGTTCATTTAACGCACAGGCCAGCTATCAAACCAGTCGAGCGCTCGATGGTTTTCCCAGTGCTGAACTGGAGGTGCCAGCGAGCAGCCCGTATGCACAGAGCAGCGATGATGTAGTCATTGATCGTTACTTGTCCGACGCGGTATTGCGTCAAGATATCGACACTGCAAAAGCGCATGCCGGCATCACCGTGAACGCCGATCTGCCGGTGGCGTGGCGCTTATCCATGATTGGCGCGTACGACTACAGCGATGAACGCACTCGCACCGATCGCGGCTATGACGTGAATGCACTGCAAGAGGCGATTAACGCCGGCGATGTCGATCCCTATGGAGTGTTGCCAGTAACCGCCTTGGGTTCGTTGCGATATCAGAACGCAACTGCGATTACTCATACCGGCAGCGCCAGTGCGCTGCTCAATGGCACGTTGCTGCGGCTACCGGCCGGCAATCTCACCACCAGCATCAACTTCGGTGGTGACTTCAGCAGCTTCGATTCCAGCAGCACCGCCCAGCAGAGCAAGGGCACCAGCCGCAGCAGAACCAATGGACAGATCAGTATTGATCTGCCGCTCACCAGCCGTTCGAATCATGTGCTTGTAGCAGCCGGCGATCTCAGCGCCAATCTCACCGGTGCAATTACCAATGTGTCCGGCTACGGCTCGCTCGCTACGTTTGGTTATGGCCTGCACTGGATGCCGCGTATGGGCATGAACTTCATCGCATCAATCAATGAAGATCGTCAGGCACCGACGCTGGCGCAGCTCAATGGTCCAGTGGTGACCACCTCGAATGTGCGCGTGTACGACTATGTGCAGGGCACGACGGTGACCATCAATCAGATCTCTGGTGGCAACCCCGATTTGCAAGCCGATGATCGTCGCGTGTTCAAGCTCGGTGCTGCGCTGGCGCCGCTCAACACCGATAGCGTGAAGTTAAATGTCACGGCGAATTATCTGCGCAGCGTGACGCGTAACCTCATCGGTTCGCTGGGCACTGCCACCGCATTGACTGAACAAGCTTTTCCCGACCGCTTTGAACGCAATGGCACGCTGCTGTCGGTGGACACGCGCGCCGTCAACTTTGCACGCGAAGAACGCGAAGAAGTTCGTTGGGGATTCAATCTCACCAAAGTGCTGCGCGCGCCGACCAAGCCCAATCGAAACAGAGCTGGCTCTAACACTGCACGCGAAAGCAGAGAGGAGGCATTCGGCACTGCAATGGAGGGATTTCACGGCGGTGGAGCGCGAACCGACGGATTCGCTGCTAATACAGGTGGCTTTGCGGGTGGCGCTGGTCGAGGCGGTCGCGTTGGTCCTGGCAACGACTTCGGCGGCGGTAATGGCGCACAATTTGAGATGTCGCTGTATCACAGCTGGTACTTCGTCAATAAGGTGCGACTGAACGCCAATGGCCCAACGATCGATTTGCTTGATGGTGGCACCATCGGCTCCACCAGACAGGCGCGCCACAAACTGCAGCTCAACACCGGCGTGATCGACAACGGCCTCGGCCTGCGCTTGAACGGCAACTGGACTGCGCCCACAACCATTACTGACCAAGGCGATGGCTCCGGTGCGCTGTATTACGCATCGCTGACCACATTGGATTTGCGCCTGTTCGCGGATCTGCAACAGCGCCTCGCCAATAAAGCCTGGGCGCGCGGCACACGCGTGACACTGGCAGTGAGCAATGTGTTTGACGCGCATCAACAGGTAAACGATGCCGCAGGCACGACGCCGCAAATCTATCAACCGGCGTTTCTCGATCCTTCCGGCCGCTTCGCCAGCATTTCATTCCGACGCTTGTTTTAGCAGCAAGGCAGCCGTGCGTGTCCACCGTTTCGCTATGAGATCAAGGATACTTCTTACCTCTATGAGTTATGGTGAGGCAAACAGTTAGTGCCACAATGCAGCTAACCATCAGGAACTCAATCACCAAGATTCACACATGCAACCCTGGGCACTCAAAGCAATGCAGCGCTGGCCCAATGTGCCGGCGCTTTTCGGCTGGCTCTGCCTGGATCGTCGTGGCCGCTGGTTGATCAAGGACGAATTGATTACGCGTCCACAAATCATTGACACCATCAACGCCAACTACGAATGTGATGAACATGGGCGCTGGTATTTCCAGAACGGTCCACAACGCGGGTTCATGCAACTGGCGTATGCGCCGCTGGTGGTTCACGCTGATCACGATGCGTTGACGACACATACGCAGCAACGCGTTACTCGCATCGACGCGGTGTATCTGGATGAAGAAGGTTCGTTGTTGTTGACCACCGAGCACGGACCTGCCGGATTAATCGATACCGATCTCGACTGGGCATTGAGTTGCATGCGTCACGCGCAGGCACCTCTGCAAACGGAGGACATCACCGCAGCTTTAGAAATACCGTCGGGCCAACCCACCGCGTTGACCTTTGCTTGGCAGGGCGAGGCATTGCCCATCATGCGTCTGGATAAAGC
>Ga0065707_10002241_pt1 | contig 11653 bp, 7 predicted proteins | sample SwiRhicommuniRL3_FD_59094 | JGI IMG/M metagenome (GOLD analysis project Ga0065707, IMG submission 59094) | Switchgrass rhizosphere bacterial communities from Rose Lake, Michigan, USA - RL3 v2 (version 2) | ecosystem: Host-associated > Plants > Roots > Rhizosphere > Soil | place: East Lansing, MI... | reverse complement strand
CTGAGATTAAGAAGAATGATAGCTTTGGGATCGCTCGGATGCTGATATCCCCTCCAGACGTGAGAGACACTTATTGAATCCGACACGTAGACGCGCACTTTTGACCCAAGGGTCTTGGTATCCAGCTTCATGCCGGTGACCCGCTGCACTTCCTCGTATGCGCTTTCCATCATTTTAAGAAAAGATGATTCAATAACCGCTCCATGCTGATAAATCTCTATATACGCGCCACTCGCGACTAGCTGCGCCCGCTCTACTACTTGCTCGTCCGAGATCGAACGACGTGGAACAGCGGGATGAGTGTTCCCGGCAGCAACACAAAAGAAGATGAAGACGTAGCCGATTTTCTTCAGCATGGCGATTCTTTGTCACTCAGGGCCCCAAGAAAGCTTCCGGCGGAACGGAATAAAGATCGGCTGTCACTTTGTTCACACCCGGGACGTTCTTAACTAAACTTACGACCTTGTCTTCCAATCCGTGGTCGACTCTACCCTTGACGTGAACATGCCCGCCTTCGGCGCGAACTTCGAGCGCCAGTCCTTTTACATCGGGCGACGCACACAACATGGCATGGACTCGGGAACCAAGAGCGAGCTGGTCGAAAGCTTGGCACGATGCGGCGGTGGGCTGATACTCTTCGAGCTTCGCTGCCTCCAAAATCACACGCTTCGCTCCTTCGCGGCGCATTTTGCCCATGTTGAGAATAAGGTCATAACGATTGGGGTCGCGCCAATCCGTGCCGAACATCGTCATGAGCCGGCGGCTGCGCACCTTATCAACCTCTTCTATGTAATGGCGCGCCGCGATGTCAGTCAGACTTTGCCGCGCGCGAATCTGTTCGATGCGAAATTCGATCGGCGCGATCAAAAGTATTTTCAGCACGTGCGCGATGCCGGGTAACAGCTCATGACCCAGGTGGCCGTGGTAAACCACATTTCCGTCGTGGGCCAGTTCGCACAGTGCCGCTTGGAGAGCGATCCGGTAGGGCCGCAGATCTTGCAGCAAACGCTCCCACCAGTGCGGTCCTTTCTCGACGATCTCGTTGAGCTTTGCTTCGGGTATGCCATAGCGCCGGCTCGCCTCGACGAGAACCTCGCGCCCCACGCAACGGTAGCCGAGAGCCTCGGCCACAGTCTCGGCCAATTCCTGACCTTCGCCGGATGCGCCTTGATAGATTGTGATGATCGGCATGACCGTGTCCTCCTAAGCTTTATTTCAATCAGCCTCTAAGCCTTGTTGCCTCTCTATACGCGCCAGTTGCCCAGAGTGGTTCACCTCTATGCCGTCCAATTCGATTTTCCCTCAGCTTGCGAGCCGCTTTCAATCACCAAGCGAGTACCCACGCTGCCTTGGACAAATGCTTCGGGAAATTCTCGCGCAAATGCGTGAATCGCTTTCCAGCCTGTACAGTGTCCAGGCATAACAAGTCGTGGGCCAATGGCTTTCAATTCCTTCAGGGTTGGAGCAATGATCGGCTCAAAAACCGCGCCGGTCAGGTGCAGCCCGCCGAGCAATGCGTAGATCTTGTCGACCCCGCTAAGCTTCTGCGCATAACGAATGGAATTGATTGCACCCGCGTGACCACAGCCGGTCATTACGACGAGTCCTTTATCCCGCACGTTTACGACTAGAGCTTGATCGTCGTGGATCAGGGGATCGGACTGCCATCTGCCATCGATCTCGGAATAATGAATGGGAAAACCTTTCTCAAACTCGGTTGTCCGATGAATCTGCCCGGTCACCAACACCATCCCTTCGAGCAAATAAGAACAGCCACGCTCTTCGACAAACTCGACGTTTTCCTGCTCCAACAAGCGGCGATCTGGCGCGGGCGAGTGAAGTTCATGATTGTCGGGGAGAATCACTTTGCGATTCAAGAAAGCGTCAGGGTGCAGCAGGACGGGCATGCGCCTTTTCCCTAACCGCTTGATCATCCCAAGCAAGCCCTGTGTGTGGTCCACATGACCGTGACTTAGAATGATACAATGTAATTCCTGTGGCCGTATTTCGAGCACATCCATATTGTGAATAAGCGCATGGGTACTAACACCCGCGTCGAAGAGCAGGCTTGCCGAGTGGTCGCCCGCGTGGACGGTGACCAAAGCCGAGTAGCCGTGTTCGGAAAGCAACGATTTACGTTCTCCCCACGGCAAATCCGATGGTATTTGCGGCCGACGAATTTCAGCCGTGCTGGGAAGAAACACGTCGATGCTATTATCCACCAAAATTGTGATTTCCAGCCGATCGACCGCCCTCGGCGCTGCTCCTGTTTCCGCCATAGTTAACCCTCTGTCAAATCCGTGAACAGCCTCTCAACAAATTAGGCAACTCTCTTGTCAGCGGCTTCTCGAAATTGGGAGAAAGCCCTATCACGCACCCGGCGGGCGAAGACCCTGGCTTTTCTTTGCGGCCTGGTCCATCTCTTCGGGTGTGATGAGTGCCGTGGCTTTGACGTTGGCTTGGCCCGCTCCATTCCCGGCAAGTGAGATGGTTGCGGCGCTTAAGTTGTCAGGAAAATCGACAATGGCAAAAACGTCGGTGTCGCCGAAGGCGAAATAAAAAGCCTCCAATTTTCCACCGACCGATTTGAAGAACTGTTCCGCCGCTTGCTTTCGCTTGGTGCCCCCGTCTTTTGCCACACCTTTTGCACCCTCCTGAGTCAAGGAAACCTGCATGAGAAATTTAGACATATGTACCTCCTTGTTACGGAGACCTTGCCAACATCCCTTTCATCGCATCGGCCGCGAAGATTCGGCGGCTCCCCGAGTAATTCCTAAACGGAAACCGCGACTCCGTAGTCGGATGCATCGCTTTTAACCTCGGGAAATAGCTTCGACTCCTCCATCCAGCGCTGCGTCCGCTCGAACATTTCACGTGTATACGGCTCGAAAACCAGCCGCTCTCCCGGTCCAAAACCACCAACGTCGATCATGTTGTGATATTTCGCCGGCAATTCTTTCAGGAAATAATGTTTGTATCGCTCCGGCTCCAGATCGATATCTCGCTGCGCTCGCTGCAGGGCGGCGAAATAGCGTCTAACGTCCGCGACGTCCGCTTCCTTGTGCATCAGGAAACCAATCATGAATGTCGTATCGAGAATTCTTCGGAATCCCTGTTGCTCGACCAGATACAACGGAGCGCCAAACAAGTTGGCGGCTCCGATCTTACGATCCAACAGCGCGGCCAGGCGGTCTTGCGGTTGTCCGATATAACCCAGCTTGATCTCATCAGGCTTGAGCACTTTTTCCAGCGCCTGGATTGCAGAAAAGTAACTGCCGGAATGATAGCCCACTCCTACTTCGACGCTGGCTAGATCGCGCGGCTTCTTGATCGAAGACTCCGGAGCAACGACAATCGCCGAGGGCGTCACCGAGTAGGCGTGTCCCCACATACGGCCATGGCCCGAGGAGGAGGCCATGTTGACCGCCCAGTGGCACGCGCAACTGATGTCGGCGGCACGACCCTTCTCCATATTCTCGAAGGCGCCTCGCTTTACTTCGGGCGCGGCGGTTTCAGTGGACTGGACGAGAGCGTAGCCGGACGCCTGAGTTGCGTAAGAGGTAAGGAATTCGTAATCGAGCCCTTCGTCCTTAAAATATCCCTTTTCGTCTGCGACCCATTCCTGCAGTCGCCCGTGGGGTTCGATACGGAATTTGCCCATAAAGCTCCCTCCATTCGCCGGTAATCTTTAAGCAACTCAAACTGCTACTTTTTGTTGATCTCGAAAATCGTCGTCGTGCTGCTGATTTCGTGCGATACCACCAAAAGGGGTTTGCCATTTGGGCTGTCGTCTTCCTTGATGAACAGAAGGCCCTCCGGTGAGATGTCGTCCGGGCTCGTGTTCACGTACTGAACAAAACTTGGATGGAAGGGGTCCGACACGTCGTAAACCATCACTCCCGCGGTACGCTCGAGTCCAATAAAAGCATAGGTACGGCCGAAGGCTTTGCCGAGGACTACGCCCTCCGGTTCGGGGCCCTTGTTGTCGCTTCGCGTGTCGAACGTGGCGGAGGTGCCGTTGGAATTGAACGACGCCGGAACTTGTGCGGCGGTGATTTGCTCGAAATCATCGCCGCTGTCAAATACCAGCCCTCCCTGGGCCGTCCGGATCGAGAAAGAGCGCCCGCCCGGTACAAAGATTTGGTCGAAGTCGCCATCGCCATCGGTATCGCCTGTTGCATTCGTAACCGTCAAACGGCCGAGATTGCTATTCTGTTTAAGAGTAGCAGCGTTTGGGAAAACCGTTGGGTCGAGCACATAGCTGGCGCTATTAACGCGTACTTCTTCGCTAAATCCGGTCAAGGCGCGACTTTCGCCCTCATTAACCATGACGAGATACGTTACGCCGCGAACTCGATACGACTCGACTGCATCCGGCTGGTACATACCAAAGACCGGCCAGTTGGCAATGTTGATGCCGCCGTCAGCGTCACTTGCATCGAGCCCGTTTCCATTTTTGCTATGGTCTTTGAAACCAAGCCCTACGAGCTGGGTAAATACACCTGCTTCGATATCCAAGACACCGAGAGCATTGTTCTCCTGCAGCGTCACCCATGCTGTTTTCGAGTCATGTGAGACAGCGATGTATTCGGGCTCCAGATCTTGGGCGAGCGTGGCGCCGGGTCCGTATTTGCGAATGCTGGACGCATTGGTCTTCGGGATGGAATCATCGAACTTTGCAGTTCTGACATCGGCTTGCGTGAGATTGGCCGCGCCCACCGTCATATCGATGATGCTGACCGAGCCCTCCGGATCAACGGTATAGGCGTCATTGGGCTCTCCTTCGTTTGCCACCAGCAGCCGTCTGCCGTTGGGAGTGAAGATCACCATGTCGGGAAGCGCCCCAACGGTCACCGAGCTCAACAGCGTTCCGTTGGTGTCGAAAAATTTCACGAAACCAGGATCCGTTTTGACCGCATTCTCGACAGCCACCGCAACGACGCCCTCATGAAGCGCCACGCTGTTGGGTCGGCCGCCGAGAGGTATCGTAAATGTTAACGTTGGATCGCTCGGATCGCTGATGTCGAGAGCGTCGACGCGGGACAGCGTGGGGTTGATGCTGAAGATCCGCCTGGTTGCCGGATCATAAGCCGCTATCTCCGCGCGCTCGATGCCCGGACCGGCGTTGTATCGACCGATAGGCGTCAGGGTAATTTGCTTGGGCTGCTTTGCGTCGGCCGAGTGCGATAGTATTGCGATACCCAGCAGAGCCACTGCACGGATCGTAGTTCTTAGGCGTCTCATGGCACACCTCCTAAGCTCGAAGTCAGTGTCAAACCTGTGATCACGGCGACGTCCCTAAACTGGATTTGCTAAGTTGATTAAGTTCGTCGTTTTGCCATTGGCTCACCGAAAACCCGCTGGGAAGAGTCAGTCCCGGTGGATGGAAGTGAGTCGACGATGGGACTGGACCGAACGACCCAGCCAAATTGCTGGGCGACAATAGGCCTACTTAAGCATCAGCGTCAAGGAGAAGATCCTGGCGAGAAACCGCCATTGAAATGCGACCACGAAGTGGTGGCTCTCGCTAATGAAGCTGCTCGCACGCGAGCCACCGCGGCAAGAGTCCGGCGAGCATTTTTCATAAGTCCCTCCCCATACTCTTTTCGCACTTGAAACTGCGCAGCGTTTTTACTCAATCGACGCTAATCAAAGTTGCTCGCAGCGCTTCTGGCCATTTCGAGTCCGCATTTTCCCTGCCTCGGTTTGCATCGTGCCGAATATGGTTCAGATTTCGCCGAACTTTTCGGTAGAGCGGAACGCACGATTTCGTTAAACGAAATTTCGCAACGCACGAGATTAGCATTTGCATGCACGCGATAGGCGCCAGCGCAGCGAGGCTCCGGCGGCTCTTTGCCTGCCTGCAGATCGCGCGCCGCTTTCAGCAATCGGCGCCTCAATGCGATAACTCCGGCGTCGCTCGTGCCTAGGTGCTCCTTGGTCCGATCCGCGATGGGCCCACCGTACTGATCCTCCTGGACCGCTATATCCTCTTCACGGATGCCGCGCATGCCGGTGAAATTCTCGGTCCGCTGCCTCTCGCGATCAAGCAAATAGTCGTTCGCTCGGTTGGCGATTGGTTCAAACGTAATTGGATCAACCTCGGCGTAAGCTCCCTTCCATGACTCGATGATGCGAATATCGTCCTCCTTCATGGGTCGATCCGGCAACCAGGTGGCCGTGAAGCCCACCATGTTCATATCGTCAACCGGCACAGCAGCCGTGAAATTAACCGGTGAGCCTGCCTCGCTCGGTATAAGTGTGAACGACGGCATCAAAAACTGCGTGAGCCGCCAATAGTAATGATCTGAGTCCCAGTTACGCCGCGCGCCGATCGCCAGCCCGTACTCGGTTTCTTCGACCAAAAATTTCGGCGCCGAATCTTTTGCACGAGCGAGCAGCACCTGACCGGCAATTGCCGCGTCGAACTTCTCCGGCCGGAACTCGCGGTGTAAGAAAGATACGTGACTGGAGTCGACTTCGCCCTCGACGTTCTGGAGATAGTTGCAGTGCTGAAATCGTTTGTGTATGTACACGTGACTGTCTGGAACCAGCGTCCACTCGAGCCGCGGTAGCTCCGGCATCGTCGCCTGAGACCCCATGTAGGCCCAGATCACGCCGCCCGCCTCGCGTGTAGGATACGCCGTCTGGCGGATCTTATGCTTGAAGTCGCACTCAGCGGGCTCATTGGGCATGTCGATGCAGGCGCCGGTCACGTCATACTTCCAGCCGTGATACACGCAACGCAGACCGTTTTCCTCGTTGCGACCGAAGAACAGCGAGGCACCCCGGTGCGGGCAATACCGCGCAAGTAGTCCAACTCGCCCGGTCGTGTCGCGGAACGCGATCAGGTCCTCGGAAAGAATCCTTAGGCGCACCGGCGGACAATCCGGCTTTGGCAGCTCGCGAGAGAGCGCGACGGGCAGCCAGAAGCGGCGAAACAAATTACCCATCGGTGTTCCCCGTCCAGTGCGACAGAGCAGCTCGTTTTCGTTTTGTGAAAGCATGGCAGTCTCCCTTCGCTTCAAAGGCAAGCGCAACCGCCGTGCCAATAACAAACCAAGCACGCTCGATCTGGATAGCCCGTCAAATTTTATGGAGAATGCTTATCGCAGGGCGGGGATATCCGTTGCGAAAGTTGCAACAGGGTAACTTTCGTCTTACCCCCTCGGGAAACAAAAGATTACCAGTCAGCCGTGCGGAGGGACTGAATTCTTCACAGGTTGTTGAAAAAAAGAGTTCGGAATGTTTCGGGAACCTTAACATGAACGGAAAACCCTCCTCCGTTCGTCCTGAGTGTCGTCGAAGGAGTCCGACAGAGTTTTTCAGCAGCCTGCTACTGCGCTATTGCCATCCGGTGAGAATCGATTTTCGGATTCACCGCTGCGGTTAGTGAATTTGCAACGCACGAATCAATCTAATCAACGACTTTCCATGAAGCCCTCAAGTCTTGGCCGCGACGGCACGATCACCACGCGTCTGAGCTAGGACTTTCGAGACCAGCGCCCGCCGAAAGTCGTCGATGGCGGTGCGATAAGAAAAGTTCTCCGACTCGGCACTAATAAATTCGTGACATGGCACTCTTCAGGCACACCTCTCCCCGCAAGAGCAATCCCGCATCGACTCTCAGGTTTTTGTCTATTCGGCTACCGCCAGTCCGTAGGGATCATTGCCGACGCCGGTTACGGTGGCGACGACTGCTCGCTTGCTCAGATCGATGATCCAGACCGTTCCGCTAGGAACGAAGGCGGTTCGCGGTCCGCCGGAGATGACTGCATAGCGGCCATCGGAGGTCACCGCCGAGCCTTTCGGCCGGGCGGCGAGACCGTCGGGGCGGGTAAGCGGAATGCGCGCCACCTCGGCACCCGGATCGTGCGCAAGAGCTTTGGAGAGATCGACGATCGACACGTTGTTCGAACGGAAATTGGGCACGATGATCAATCGTCCGTCGGGAGTGAAGGAGGGAATAAACGGCCGCGTCTGGACATTCGGATCACTCGTGCCGACCAGCACGCGCGCTACTTCGGCGTTGGCGCCGCCTACCCGCGCAATATCCACATCGATAATGGAGATTGTGTTTCCTTCAAACGCGACTTGCTGGCTCTCTCTGTTCGCGGCAACGACCCAGCGGCCGTTGGGACTCGTGGTGATACCCCANGGACCNATCTGGGTTGGGATTCGAATGATCTCGGCAGTCCGGTCNCCCGCCAACGCGTCCTCGAGATCGATCACCGAAACGTCGTNGGTGCCNCCGTTTGCAGCGAATAAATACCGTTTGCCGTCGCTGCCGCGCCCCAGCGTTATGCCGTTGCTGTCCGGAAAGCACCCCCACGCGGGGTTCGGAGAAAGTAGCGGAACCGGCGACGGAGGCCCGTGAGGAGAGACGAACGGCACTGGAAAATCGGGGCAGGCAAAACCGGGATTACCCAGGGCAAGCTCGACCTCTCCTCGCAGACTGCCGGTCCGCCGGTCAACGAACGTAATTCGATTTCCGCCGTCCTCGGTAAGGTGGCTCTCCGCATTGCCGATAATGAACATGTCGGGAAGAAGCACGAGTCCCACCGAGCCGAAGTGACCACTGTCGATATGCCTCACGAGCGCCGCGGCGGTATTATCATTCTTCTTTTTCACCATCTCCTGGATGGTCATGATCGCGATGTTCCCGCGACCGCCGTGCTGCAGAAACTCCGCATTGTCGATGGCGCCGTGATGATTCACCACATAGGCGGTCTTGCGGTCTTCGCTGACGACGATGTTCGCCGGATCACCGAGCGGCCTTCCGTCCAGACGATCCAGCGCCACCTTCGATCGGCTGACGATGGCGTTCGGCGTATTGTTGTTTTCAGGCTTCAGCGCTTGCTCCAGGTCGATGGCGTAGATTCGCGGATCCCGGCGACCCGTGGCCAGAATGAAGGTATTGTCGGCCAGCAGGTCTTGGGTCAGACATAGCAACAAACCGCTTGCGGCCATCAAGTTGGGGATTTTCATTTTGCGCCTCCTTTTGGGTCTATGTTTACGGCTTCTTACCTGCGGCGATATCGGCACCGGACTTTACTCTCCGACGATTCGGTCTGCAAGCGAATCTTGCTCGCCGCACTAAGTCTACAATTTGAAAGCTTGAAGGTTCTTGTCGAGCCGACTAGTTTAAGATTATGAGTCGATTGCCCAAGATTTTTACCTCGCGGACTCGCCAGCAGAAAATGCGGATCGCCATCGCGAACAGCCCTTCGCCAGCGTCGGCTGAAAACCATCTCCAGGCGCTCCTCGAAGTAGCCGGGGCCAATGCATTCGGTAAGATTCCTGACACGCATTTGACTGCGCTTATTTACCTGCTGGGTAGCAGTACCTACCTGAGCGATGGGTTGATCCGTCACGGAAAACACTGGCCTGAGATGTTTCTTACTCAAACAGGAATCGCCCGAAAAACGGTTTCTGAACACCTGGCCGAGCTGACGCTTTCAATGAAAAACTTGATCTCGCTCGACGATTCTTGCGCTGCATTGCGCCGGCACAAACAGCGCGAATACCTGCGCATCGGCGCGCGCGATCTGCTGCCCTCGGTTTCACTGGAAGAGACCGTGCGCGAGCTGTCGGCCCTGGCGGACGCTGCTCTCGACGCCGCCTACCGTTTCTGCCGGGCGGAAGCGGAGAAAGACTACGGGCCGCTTCTTCTCCCCGGGTCCAAGGAGCCCAACCGCTTCGTCATTCTCGGCATGGGCAAGCTCGGCGGCGGCGAGCTAAATTTCAGCTCCGATGTCGATGTGATCTTTCTCCACGAGAGCGACGAAGGCGAAAGCGCCGGCGGGCCCAAAGGCAAGGTATCGCCAAGAGAATTTTTCAGCGCGGTGGGGAAAAAGATCATTCAGGCCATGGGCGATGTCACCGAGGACGGCTTTGTCTTTCGGATCGACCTGAGGCTTCGTCCGCTCGGCGCCAACGGACCGCTGGTGCAGTCCATCGACTCCGCCATGCTCTATTACGAGTCCTGGGGACAATGCTGGGAGCGCGCCGCCTTGATCAAAGCGCGCCCGGTCGCCGGCGCGCTCGCCCTGGGACACGCTTTTCTCAAGGAGGTCGAACCTTTTATCTACCGGCGTTATCTCGATTACAGCACCGTGGATGAGCTCCGCCACATGAAAGCGCGCATCGAGACCGAACTGCTGACGCTTCAGGACAAGGAACGCAATGTGAAACTCGGAGTGGGCGGCATTCGTGAGATAGAATTTTTCACCCAGGCGTTGCAGTTAGTGAACGGCGGCTATGAGCCGGATTTAAGGGGCCCCAGCACTCTACCGGCGCTGGCGGCGCTCGCGCGTCATAATTTCATTTCCAAGAAAGAGCGGGATTTGCTGGGCGAGGCTTACCGCTTTTTGCGTCAGGTCGAACATAAGGTGCAGATCGTCCAGGAATCCCACGCCCATACCATTCCCGAGAGCCAGGAAGCGGAACAGGCGCTGGCTCGGCGTTTGGGCTACCGGCGAAAGGGCAAGCGCGGCGAACGGGAGCAATTCTGGCAGGAGTATCGCCGCCAGACAAAAATCGTGCGGCGCGCATTTGACCGGCTCTTTTACGGCGCCCAAAAGGAGATCGAACAAGGCGCCCAGTCGGCCGCAAGTTCCGTATGGAACGATCTGGACCGTCAGGAGATCGTCATCGCAGAGCTCGCAAAAACCGATTTCGCCGATCCGGCAAAGGCCTACACCCACCTGCTCGCCATCCGCGACGGCGAAGTGTATGCGCCGCCAAGTCCGAAAAGATTGAAGGTGATGCGCCGGCTCGGTCCGGCACTGATGGCCGAGATCACGAGCTCGAGCGCGCCGGAACGGGCGCTCGTGAATCTCGCTGAATTCAGTCATCGTATCGGCGGGCGCACCGGGTTTCTGACCCTGCTTGCGGAAAATCCGGAGACCATGCGCCTTCTGATCACGCTTTTCGCCGAAAGCCAATTTCTGACCGACCTCTTTCTCAATCGGCCCGAGTTGATCGACACCTTGATTCGCATCGATCTCACGCGCTTTGAAAAAACCAGAGCGGAGATGCGCGAAGAATTGCGCGCCGCCATCGCGGAGGACGGCGACACGGAAGCCAAGCTCAACGCTCTGCGGCGCTATAAAACCGAAGAGTTCATCCGCATCGGCTTGCACGATCTCGGTGGTGAGCTGGGTCTCATGCAAACGCTGACTCAATTGTCCAATTTAGCCGACGCATGTCTTCAGGCAACCGTGGATATGACGCTGGCGGAGCTCGCCCGGAGTTTCGGCCCGGTAGCCCACGGGCAATTTGCCGTTATCGGCGGCGGCAAACTGGGCGGCCGCGAACTGGATTACAATTCGGACCTCGATTTAATTTTCGTTTATCATGCCGAAGCCGAAGCAAAGAGCAGCAGCGGTTTAGCGGCGCACGAGTATTATGTTCGCGCCGGACAGAAACTTCTCACCTACTTGGGCGCGCCGATGGAAGAAGGAATCGCGTACAAAATCGATATGCAGCTGCGTCCGTCCGGCAAAGCCGGCCCGCTGGTCTCAGCGCTGGACGCTTTCCGCGAGTATCACCAATCGAGCTCGCAACTGTGGGAAAGACAGGCGTTGATCAAAACACGCTATGTCGCGGGCGATCCGGCGCTGGGAAAAGAGGTTGAAAAAATCACCCGGGA
>Ga0065707_10082872_pt1 | contig 11654 bp, 11 predicted proteins | sample SwiRhicommuniRL3_FD_59094 | JGI IMG/M metagenome (GOLD analysis project Ga0065707, IMG submission 59094) | Switchgrass rhizosphere bacterial communities from Rose Lake, Michigan, USA - RL3 v2 (version 2) | ecosystem: Host-associated > Plants > Roots > Rhizosphere > Soil | place: East Lansing... | reverse complement strand
CGCGTCCTCGCGCGACTCCGCCGAAGCTGCCGGCTTTGCGGCAGCGAAGGGCCTCGACGGCCGAGCACGGGGTGGCACACTCGCGAGGACAGGCAATCCGCATCTCTCCTACCCTCACGGCGGCACACTCACTGCACGGCGTGCTCGACGCGCGAGTTCAGCCTCGTAGACGTCGAGCGTCATTGGATGCACGGGGCTCGTAGTGAGCCACTCAATCTTCAGGCTCAAGAATCTCGACTTCATGGTCGTAATACTCGCGACCCTCATGGTCGATACCCGTCACGTGATCTTGATCGAGCGATCCATCGGATTCGTATTCGCGCACTACGAACGACGGCATCTGTTCAAGCATGAGCCTTACCTTTGGGATGCGTACTCCTGACACAATTCCATCTTCCATGACGATCTGAAACCGAGGCGCAACCTGTAAGTCGCCCTCCCCGGATCGAGTAGGACACAGCACCGCTTGATCGCGTTCCAAAATCCGCCGCACGCCTGCAAATTTACGAGCAGTATGATCATAGATATCCGCGATCAGTCGATGGACGGTTTCCCGCTTGGCGTCCGTCTCCACATTGCGGCGCGTTTCCGCCGCTTCATTGAGTGCGTCAATCGCTTCGCGAAGATCAGCGGGAGTGATGCAGCAGGAAGGTTGAGGCGATGAGACGACTACAGAGTTCCTGACCGTCTTGGCACGGGTGCGCCACTGGTCAAACCAATCCACCAGATCGGCACCGCTCACGTACTCGTCATTGTCGAAGGCTTCGGCCTCGTAGCCCAGAGCTTCGTCAATCAGGGTCTCTAAAGATATCGGCATGGCTATCTCCGTCAAAAATTCAGGCAAGACAACGCCCGCCCAGCGGATGCGAATGCGCGCGGCATCCGCACCCGCCAGGACCGACTCACTCGTTTGTGCGCAGCAGTTCGGGCAACCAGCCCTTACCCGCGACCCGGCTTTCCGCCGCCTTTCCCAGCGGCCCCTTCTTCAACGAGGTCAGCGTTGCGGCAACCTCCGGCGAAACGGCCTCGCGGACCACGTCCAGAATCCGCCCCTTCGGCACTGCCGCGAAATAGTTCTCGGCCGTTGGGGTCCACCAGTCCGCCATATTGAGTCCCACCGCGCGAGCCAGTGAATCGAGGGGATGCGGGCTTTCTTGCGACTGCACACCATCGATGGTCAGCGCAACACAAAAGGCCAGTAGCGCCAGCACGTCGGGCTGCGATTGCTTGAGTAGCCAAGGCAGGATTTCATCGGGATCGTCCGGTAGTCCAACCCGCACCCGCTCTCCCTGTTCGATGAGCGCTAAACTGGCCTTGGAGCGGTCAATGTCAGACACATGCTGTTGCAGAGTCGTTTGCGTACTCCTGATCTGCAATGCACTCTCGCCGGATTCTCCGTAGGCAAACAGGGCAGACAGCGCCAGTCGATGAGTGAGCGCCGCGAGGGCAACGTCCGGCCGCTGCGCCAGCGTCGCCTGCAAGGCCAGCGTTCGATGCGCCGTAAGCCGTCGCACCAGAGGGGCTGAATGAATGCGAGGCCCATTCGCCTTTGCGACTCGTGTAGCGGCTTTCGCGGCGCGCGCAAACCGTTTGGCATCATCTGGCTTGAGCATGTCTCGCTCGATCCGCACCTTACCATCGTGGTTGATGGTCACAACTGCTCCCGCAACAGCTTTCTGCTCTGCCGACGGAACTCGCTGCTGCTCTCGTAAGGCCCCGATCTTGTCGTCGTATTCCTCCATCTGTTCATCCAGCCTTGCGAGCTGATCTTCGTCGTCCTCCATCTTTTCCATCTGTTCCGCGATCTGCGCCTGCGTCGATTCCAACGCAGCCAGTTGGGCCTGTTCCTCCGGCGTGGCATCGCGATACGTAGGCTGAACACGGCCATACTCATGGAATTCGGCATAGTCGAGCTTCGGAATCACCTCCACCCACGCATGGCCTTCCGCCTTCAATTCCGTCGCATACTGATCCAGCTTCTCCATCGCCAGCCGATTGAGTAGCTGCGCATCCATGACAAAACCATCCTCGTTATCTTCCGCAAACAAGTCGCAGCGAATGAGACCGCCTGCTTTCTCATAATTCTTCAACCCAACGAACTTGACGACGGGCTCGCTAATAGCGATTTCAGACTCGGTGAGCTGACGCTTGATGGCTTCCGCATAACGAGAGTGCTTCGGCAAGCCTTTCCAGACCTCTCGTTGCTTGGTGTGATCGTCCGTGAGCGCGAGCGCCATTAAGACATCAAGCGTTACGGCCCCCTTGCGATACTGTTCGATGAACTCTGGGGCGACGTTGGCCAGCTTCAAGCGCCTTTGCACCACAAGCGGTGTCACGGAAAATTGCGCGGCGACCTCTTCAATGCATTGCCCGGAATCCACCAAGGCTTTGAAGGCCGCGAACTGATCAGCGGGATGCATGTTCGCTCGCACATCGTTTTCCGCAAGGCTCACAGCCTGCGCCGCATGCGCATCGTCGATAATGCAACGGACAGGCTCATCAGCCTTGATCTTCTTGCGTTTCACCCGGACAAGCTGCGCAAGGCGTCGGCCTTCGCCCACAGTCACAAGGTAAAATCCCGTCGCCTTTCCTGCCTCATCGACTTCGGTTTCGACGACAAGATTCTGAAGTTGACCATGCGCCTCGATGCTATTGGCAAGCGCCTCGACATGAGATTTGCTATGCGGCATCGTCCGCGCATTTCTCGGCGACCTTTTGAGTTTGTTCAAAGAAATGAACACGAATTCCACATCTTCTTTACGGACAGCCATTGGGAAACTCCTTCGGTTGAATTGGGTCAGGCGTAATTGCCCACCCACTCACCCGAAAAACTTTTTTTGAGGCATTTCCGACGCTGATGAGGAGAGTCCCCCCTCAAAACCCGTGCGGCCGTCTTCGGCCCCTATGCAGCCCGCGTCCTCGCGGGCTGGCGCGGGTTTTGTGGAAGTGCGGCATGGAACGAAGAGCCGCGGCAGCGCACGCGCGCAGATCTCGTGACGGCTCTGCGGCACGGGATCTGCCTTAAGTCTTCGGATCGGCTCTTAAAAGCCGGCCGGGCGGCGAATGCACACCCAGCCGGCGCGAGTTTCATCCAGCGCCAAGTACTGGAGCAGGACTTTTTGGGAACCCGAGCACAATGAGCGGCACCTCCTGGGCTTGTGCGACCTCGTTTCCGGCCTCGATAACATCGACCGTGCGCAAGCGGCAGACTACGAGTTCCCCGCGGCGTTGAATCATCTCCCGCAGGTGCTTTTGATCATCGAGCGTGCTGTAGGGCAGAAAGTGATCACGCTTCGCGCATTCCGCAAAGTGCGAACGCCAGCGGGTCGAGGAGCGAAGGCGAGCGCAGCCCGCGATGAATCTCGCAAGAGCGAGGACCTGGGCGTCGGTCAATCGATCGATGGTTTTCATGCTGATGCTCCGATGAGCTCCGGCGGATTGCCGGCGCGTCTGAGCGCCACGCCGCAGCGCAGCGGTCCAGAGCGAAGCCGTTTGCACGGCGTAGCCGGCCGCTTGCGGCCGGGCGCGCGTCCGCGCGCGACTCTGGACGGCAAGACCGGCGTGGTACGCTGATCGCGCACGACAATCACGTCATCTCAGTCCAAAAAAAGGGAAAAGGGCCGCCTGCCCCGAAGGCAATGCGGCCCATCAGCACGCGGGCTAGTAACCGCGCGTCTCAACCGTCCTTTGTTTGATGAGTGACGCGAGCGCCGAACACTCGACATCTTCGAGCGCTTGGCTCAGCGCTTCGATGGTCGAGGTGTTCCACGTGCCAGGGAACACGGTGTTCTGCCACTTGGCGAAGTCTTTGATCTCGAGCAAATCGGCCGGATAGACACTCGCATGGGGATCCGCGGCCCTGATAAGTCCAATGGCGTCGAGATTCCAAGCTTTGCAGCAGGAGACACCGAGCGCGAGAACGCTATAAAAGAGCGAAGCGTCAGAGCCGCACTGCAAATGATAGGGGCGTTGTGAATACAGCCCGCATCGGTACGCTTCGTAATAAAGCGTTGCGGACTCTGGCAGCGAACCCATCAAAGGCTGTCGCAGATAGTGAATGCCCTTTTTATTTAGGATGAAGACTTCGGCGACCGGCTCGTTTCGGTCGGCATCGGTGAACGTGCAAACAGCCGTTTGGTGGCTGCGGCGGATGAGAAGATTTTTTCGATTGAGGAGGTCCATGTCTGGCTCCCATCTGACCGGGCGGATTGCCCACCCGCAGGGCGGCACGCCGCAGCGCAGCTGTCGGGAGCAAAGCCACACGCTCCTGCGTGTGGGCGCGCGTCCGCGCGACTCTCGACAGCGAGAACGGCGTGGCACATTGGCGGGTGTCAGGCAATCCAACTGGCGCAACTCGGAGCATTAGCAGATGGAGCGGGCGGGACGTCGAAGACGGCGCGCACGTTTACGACTTTGGAGAAGATTGCTCGAGCCTTGAGGCGAGGGGCCGATCTGTCGTCGCCCAACCGGTCATATATGCCAAGTCCGAGTCGATACGCGAACGAAGCTCGGTTAGAAGTGCACATTGCACGATGTCGCGGCCTGCAATGCTGTTAGGCGACATATAGCCACGGGTCGGACATCCGCCATGACACACATGCCATAGGTTACAGGATAGGCAGGGCTCAGAGCCTCTAAGAAGCATTGGACGGATCGAAATGTGACCAAGAAAAGACTTCAAAGTGGGGCGAACGCCGGATCTGTAGTCGGCGCAAACACCGTGAACAATCGTGCCGTCAGGCTCTATAGCAACGGACCCGGTTCCACAGTCGCATGCGCCAGCAATAGCTTGGCCCGTCACATAGGACTCCAAGGAATCAAGTATGCCTCCATGGAGCTTAATTTCACCGTCGTGAATCAATCTAAGACGAAACAGGTGGTGGAATAGATCAACATATCGAAGTAAGAGACTTCGGTCGACAGGTAAGTCCGTCTGGTATGTAAAACCAACATGAGATATCCCTAAAGCGACCAGATCCCCAACGAATCGATCCAGTTGCGCATGAGTCTCATCACCAAATAACACTACAGCGACCGATGTCAGCACATTCTGGCGGCGGGCGACGCGAACGTGTCTCGCCAGAACATGATGTGCTAGCCTTTTTCTATTCCGCGAATTGGGCGAGATATCTATTGAGAGGTACACGAGATCGACAATAGGGACCAATTTTGCGAACCCCCTTCCGACGGCGATTGCTGTACAGAGCGTGACGTCAGAACACATTCTGTGATCATTTGCCAGCGTTGCGACCGACATCGTCAATGGAAGTGCCCGGGGTTCGAGCGGCTCTCCGCCGATAATTTCGATGGAAATCGGCTTTGTCGCCCTATTCAACAGAAGCGTCAGCGCGCCGAGCACTGATTCGGCATGTTGCGAAAGACGCTGTGAGAGCAAGGTGTTGTAGCAATAATGGCATCCACGACGGCAATCGTGAGTTACAACTACCTTCACACAAGAAACGGGAAGCGGCGTGCCCAACGGCGCAAGCTGTTTATCTATAACTCCGGATGAGGAGGAGGATACGATTTCTTGCGGAAAATTTGCGGCTGTAAAGGTCATTTCTCCCACTCGCTGATTCAAGCAGTGCGTCTGTGGACGTCAAAAGGCCCTGTATCGCCGCTTTGATTCCTGCTGTATCGAGATCGCCTTGGACTGCCAAATGAGCTACCAGTTGGAAAACTCGATAAGACAACCAACCATATAGCTCGGTCTTATAGTTGAGGTGATTGAATGCGATGACGATTCGTTCGCGCAGCGGGCCAGGAAGAGAGAAGGTAAAGTGGACCAAGTATAGAAACTGGAGTGTGGACAGAAATCCCCTGCCGTCTTGAAATGACAGCGCAAGCGCTTCGCGGAGTTTTGTACACTCCAGCCTCTGTTGTGGCAACGTGCCGCAAAACTCTTCCAGCAAGCGCGACTGCGCCTCTCGGGCTGCATCATGCAGCATGCTCGCCAACACGAATGCACAAATTATGCGCAACCGCAAAGCCTGATCTACGCGGAGGTTTTGTTCTATTCCGCCGCGCGCAGAATTGACGGCATTGAATCCGTCCGGCGAAACCGAATATTTGAGCGCAAACGCAGAAATCCAATGGCCAGTGAGCATCCCTGCCGGCAAGCGCTCAAGCCAACCGCAGACTTGAGCTGCGGTTTTGTGCGACGAGTACGCGGCCAACACAGCATGCGCCGGTGCGTTGGCGCGGGCAGCGCGAAGGCGTCGTTCTCGTATTGTAGAGGTGAAGAACAGCGCCAAGCCAGAAGGAATTGGCGGATGCAGGACGAAGGCGAAAATAGGTACGAGCCACAACGGCCGTTGTAACTCAGCGAAGCGCCAGATAGCGCCAACCAACAGCAGGATGGGCAGAAATGAAGGAAGGTGTACAAAGGCCCAGTGTCCGCGGAGCCAGTCTCTCGCTTTAACCAGATAATCCGGTATGGCTACGTCGCTGTCAGCCATCGAGCATTCAACCCGACTTCGTGGACGCCTTGCGCATGTGGTTCTTCGGCGATGCCGGCGACGGGGCGATTGCATGATCTGCGCAGCGTGACCGCAGGATCTCCTCGAGAGCCTGACGATACTTCGCCTGCATTTGCACAGGTATGTCTGCGACGAACCGCGTGGCTTCAGCGCGTTCAGGTTCACTTGGATTGATGCTCGCTTGTTGCATACAAGAACCTTCGCTCCGTCACGCTAGTGGATTGCTTTAGGGAGACTATCGGCTCTCCCCATATTGTGTCAACGCAAGTAGCAGCTCTTGCGGCGGCAGGGTCTGAACGGTGAAGGCCTTGTGTTTATGATGCAGCCCCACGGCAAAGCGGTAGGTAAGGGAATGGGCCCGCAGGGCCGGCAGCACCGAATCGCCTGGGTCTATCGGCGGAATGAGCTTCTGATTGTCCATAGCTCTCGCAGCGCACTCTCAGTCACCTCGACAGCGTCGGTCGATTGCATCTCTGGAAATGTGGGGGACGTGCGTAGGGTGGAGAATAAGTTAGGGGATTTCAGAACACCGACCGTCTCCACTCGATTGACGCAGGATGGTGATGCGATATTAGGCTTCGCTGGTTACCCTCAAATCCATCCAGGCTATCTGGATAGGCCGGCGTTTCTGCACCATGTCGTACGGTAAAGGACGCACACGTCGCGGAAGACGATTTTTGATCGTGCGGTGCAGCATTGGAATGGAGCACGCTGCTGCTGTGCAGCATGACGTATTCAAACACGCATGCGCTTTTCACTGTCGTTTAGGTGCGTGTATCCTTGCCGCCGGGGGTGGCCACCGACTAAAAAGGCGGGCGGCGGGGTTTGGTGCGCGAAAATGGCCTGTTGCCCGAGGCGATATATGCGCGGCGCGCCTTGCAGGAAAGGTCGGCTCGGTCGGGCTGAGTGCGCTCCTGCGAACGTGTCGGCCGAGGGATTAGCATGGAGATTAGGCTGACGCGGGACAAATCGCTTGCGGAGTTTTTGGAGCGTGGGCCGCCTGCAATTGCTGCGCCGCCGCATACGTCTTTGTGGCGCATGGCCCGGATGACACTTAGCATGCCGCCTCAATCTGCAGATTGCCCTAAACAATAGAAGGCACGACAACCATGACCACTCAAATACTGACCTTCCGCCCCGTCGCGCGCTATGGGGCCCTCGCTGTCACATTGCTCATTGGCAGCGCCGTAGTAGCTGGCGGCCTGAAGCTTCCAAAGATTAAGGCGCCGAAGTTGTCGCAAGTGGTAAATGTGCTTTCTCCTAGCGCGGCGATCACCAGTGTCGCAGTGGGGACTGTCGGGGGAAAGCCGGCCGAGGTAGCGCGGAATCTGGATGCGCAAGTGGACAAGGCCGGCAGCGCGGTGGGCAACGCGATTGCGGATTCCGCGAAAGCCGGGCTTTCCTATACGGTCACGCCCTTAAAGGTGAATTCAAGCGCGGTGGAGGCGGCGCTCGGCAACAAGAGCTGGAAAGAGGCATCGACCGAATTTACGAACGCCTACAAGAAAATGGCCGCGAAACAGGGCCAGGCCGTGAAGACCTCCACCGGTGCGGTTGTGGAAGTGAGTAATATCCAGTTCAACACAGAGCGTGACTTAGCCGCTGTCGTGGGTGGCAAGACTGCAACAGAGCTTGTAAATGGCATTCAGGTACCGCAGCGGCTGGCGCAAGCCCTAACGCTCACCGCTGGAGAGTACGCGGCGCTGGTCAGCCAGGGTAAGGATCCGATGATGGCATTCGCGGCACAGTTAGCTGTGCTTCTTGACCAGGCACGTGATGCACACATGCATGATGCCAAGCCAATCCCTGATTCCATAAAAGAAATGCTTGCTCTTCACTATCCGCAGGCGCTGTTGGCTGGCACAAAATACGCCATCGGGTCGATAGAGATCAGCTTACCGAATGGCATTCGTGTGTTTAGTCCGGGCAACGCCGTCGCGCTAAATGGACTGATCGTGTTTCCCCGGGAGCCTGGCCAGGGCCTGAGCTCGCTGATGTGGTGGGCCCATGAGGTTCGGCATCAGGAACAGTATGCGGAGCTGGGGGGCACGCTTCCGTTTGCGTGGGCTTACATGCGGCATAGCGGCTCGATGGAAGGCGATGCGGACCGCGCCGCGGAGATCGTGATGGCCAAGAATTCGGTTACGGAGCAGTTCGTAATGCGGCTGGCGAGCGCCGAGACTACTTTAAAGGCTCGCGCTCTCACCTGCGCAAATACCAAAGGAATCGAGCCACCGCATCGGCGGGATTCACAGGCTGTGTGTGGCCTGAATCTGTATGTCCAGCCTGAAGCGACGGCGGCGACCGGTGTTACCAGAGTCGCCTACTTTCCCGACGGCAAGACGAATCAGTATTGTGGCTTGAATGGTTCGGAGTTGACCTCGTGGATGCAAGAACAGGGGTGGCGGTGTAATTAGGCGCTTCTTCGGGAAGCGCTCATACTATTCGCAGCTATGCGACGTTACTAAGTGCTGCAAGCCACGTCGATTCGAGGTAGGGTGTCCCATCCCGGATCGCAAGCAGGTGGAAGCTGATGACTTCCGCCCGGCGCCATAACCCGCGGCGTCGAGTCATGGCGTGCGATCCAGCCGCTTCGACGACAATATAACCACAGGACAGGACGTGTTTGTACAGCGTTGCGTGAAAGGTATCCGCGGGCGGACCGCGACACATCCGAACGGACTCAATGACGCGGAAGCGAAAGCACTCTTGACCGATGGATGTGGAATCCTCTCCAACTGGTGGAGAAACAACGGCAGTATCACACCTACAGGCTGCCTGCAGAAGCTGACTCGCGTGAACCTCGAGCGACACATCCACGATTACGCGGCATTCGAGGCCGAGACGCCGTTTATTTCGCTGTCCGCTGGGTGCGTCGAAAGAGACGACGCTCTTCGCCTCAACCGGATACACGAGGCAACAGACATCGCGCTGAGGTTTGCGACGAACTGGGGCGAAGTGCACGGCTATCTGTTCCGCTGCTGGGTTGTGGTCGCTCCACGACCCGCGGTTCCCGTGCAAGGGGTGGCAGAAGACGTCCGCAACCTGCACACCTACACACGGTACTCAGACTATCAGCGCGAAGGCGAAATCACTGCGAAGATCAATATTCCCGCCACTCAGATCGAATCCGTCGAGCGCTGGGATAGCAATGGTCGCGGGCGCATAGCCAGAAGGCCGCTTTGGATTCACCTCAATCCGCACTTCCAGCCGCCCGAAGTGCTGTCGAATATCATGGAAGCCATCTGAGGTCCACATGTTGCTCAGCGCCTTTGGCGAGGATACTCGAGGACTTACGGCAGTAATCCGCAGGCGCACCACTTATCTTGAGGCGAGAGCGCGTGCCCTCCGACCTCCCATTCGTCACGGGGAAGTCGGTATGTGGAGAACTAGGATGCTCTGCGCGTCCTTATGGCTCGAAGCAGGAGAGTCGGCAGCTTGCATAGGTCTCTGGCGCCGAGCTGCTACGGCCTTGAAGCAAGGAGCCCTCACCTTGCTGGAGCTGCAAGTTCCCGCGGGTGCAGCGATCGCGGGATTCTTCCCTGATCCTCGGCACGGTCTAAGAGAGCGTGCCTTGAGGCTACTCAGTGAAGTGCAATGGAAGCGATCTGCCCAGGAGAGCAATCAAGAACGCCAGCCCTCGGGCACCGAATTTTCGGCTGCCGCGCTTGAGCAACCACAGCAACTGGCTTACGCATACCTTGCCGCGAGAGAACTGAGCTTTGATGCTGACTTGGAAGGCAACCTACGACACAATCTGCGATCGCTCGGTGCGGTTCCGTTCGGCCGACAGCGGATTCCGATCAGGGATCTCGAGCTGCTAGTGAATCCTGCGGCAAGTCAGAACAATTCAGGGCGGGACGGAGCGCAGGTGCTTATCGACGCGCTTGCTGAGCTCTTCCGCTCGATAGAGCTCGCCCGCATCAACTCCTATCTCTGGGATCGTATGCTGTCGATACCATCGCTTTTCGACGTGGATCTCGCGTTGATGGTCGCGGCTTACACTTCGCGGGATGAGACAGATGAGGCAAATCAACCACTCAGCGCTATCCAGGAGCGTCTTCAGCAACGAACAGACCGACGGGAACGGGTTTTTGCGGATGAGTTTCTGAAGAGTGTCATGCGAATTCGCAAGGAGTCGGGAGATGCACCGATTGCGCGGCGTCTGTAGGGCACGTCTGAAGCGACCCCAACGCTGTTCTCAGGCGGCCTCAGTGCCTTGTCGTTGACCCATTACCCCGGTAATTAATCACGATGGCTTTTGCTCATTTGAAACTCGTGCAGGCCCGAGATGGTGGCGGCGACGCTGGAACATTTCCGTAAGCGGCCGTCATTGGGATTTTTCGATTGCCTGATGCTGGAGATGACTCGTAGGGCAAGACATATTCCGCTGGCACGTTTGATCTGGGCCTGGGTACGCTCGCCGGCGCGGAGCTGATCAGTAGCGAATCCGAACCCGGTAGCGGAATTCGGATTGATCCGGCACCCTATTCGTACTTTCCGGCAGGATTGTCGCAGCGATCTGCCAAAAACAATCTCACGAAGTGAAGGATGTTCGAGACAAGATGCTCGGACACGTGGTTGGTCATCGGCGCCATGGGCGCCGCAGCGGCAAGCGACCATCCTAGCTACGAAGCCATGAGCCCGCTGTAGCTGCCGCCGATTACGCCCGATTGACTCGGCACGGCGAGGTTTTCGGCAACAAGGTGATCGAGCCCCGAGAGCAGATCCCGCGTGTCGGTGTGCAGTGGATGTTCGATGTGCGGGCACGTGTAGACGCACTCGCAGCGCTGGTTGCGAACGGGAGTGTCAGGAATCTTGTGTGTGAGCCGTTGATGGAAATCACTCGCTCAACACGAACCGTTGTTCGAACTGGATAGCCAGTTGCGCCTTGGCAGCATGCCATGAGATCGGCGGATTTTTCCACTTCTCGGTGATGTGACGCAGCGCGAGCCAGATGAGTTTGGTGGCCGCCAGGTCATTCGGGAAATGCCCTTTGTTACGCACGGCCTTGCGCACCGAAGCGTTCAGCGACTCAATGGCGTTGGTGGTGTAGATGATCTTGCGTACCTCCGCGGGGAACGCAAAGAAGGGGATGACGGCCTCCCAGTTGCGGCGCCAGCTCTGCGCGATGGCGGGGAATTTTCTTCCCCACATGCCGGCATCGAAGGCCTC
>Ga0065707_10082871_pt1 | contig 11656 bp, 10 predicted proteins | sample SwiRhicommuniRL3_FD_59094 | JGI IMG/M metagenome (GOLD analysis project Ga0065707, IMG submission 59094) | Switchgrass rhizosphere bacterial communities from Rose Lake, Michigan, USA - RL3 v2 (version 2) | ecosystem: Host-associated > Plants > Roots > Rhizosphere > Soil | place: East Lansing... | reverse complement strand
AAGAATAATACTGCATACGCTAATTCACAGAAAGAGAAACCTGCTGAAGTTGAAGAGGAATCATCAGAATCTCTCACTGAACAACTTTGTAATATCTTGGAGTTAAAGTCAAAGCAAGTTTTGGACATGAACTCTAGTATTGTTACCAAGTTTATAGACAAGGCTCGCAAGATCCGATTAGAATTGAAGGAAACTATCGATGAATTGTTGAAATTGCAATTAAAGAATGAGCTCAATCTTGATGGGAAAGAAACTTTGATCAGGTTTCTATTTATTGATTCTTCTGTTGAAAAGGGATTGCTGTTGATCGACAATTCCATAGTCGACAAAGGCTCGCATCACCCAAGTATGTTGCTTCAAGGAGCAGAAGACGAGAAGAACAAGTATTCTTTATACAAGAGCGATTCGCATCTTAGTGACGATGGAAAGCTCCAAACTCCGCGACAACACAACATTCCACCTAATGCTTCACCGCTTGCAATATCGAGATCTACTTCCAGAACCAACCTTAACTCATTAGATAGACAGGAAGGGTCAGTATTGAAATTACTGAAATTACATGACTTCGATATCGACAATTCAGACCTGACAGATGGATTCTTGAACAAGTGGGGAGGAATGTCTGGAGACGATATCCGGAAAAGGTTGATGGGAGTAGATTTCTCGGACTTGGATAAGATAATTGACTACTTGGGAAAATTGAAGGACAGAGGGATTTCATTAGAGAAGGTGTTCAACAGTTCGACGAACGAAAGCCAAGAGAACAAGCTGATGAAACAGAGCGATGCTCTACGTATCATTGAGATAAAAAACCAGCTAAGAAAACTTGCAGACAAGCAATCTGATGATACCAAGGAAGAAGACCCTTCGACCGACGAAACAAAAGGCGTTTCCGACGGAGACATGGCCAAGGATGTCAGCAATGGTGAAATCCGAGAAGCTTACGATAAAGTCTTGAGAAGTATGACTCTGCAAGAGTAGCTGAGAAGTTGATCAAAAGATGATTTAGATACTGACAATTTTAGACACTTTTCAGACACTTTACAGACAACTTTCAGACAACTTTCAGACAATTTCCAGACAATTTACAAGTGTACCCCAATAATTTGCGTTAAAACCCACCAGAACTCAAATTTAACATATTATTTAATTCTTTAATAACCATAGATACTTTTCTATTAATATTTCATTACACACCATATTGTTACGTAATTCGGTTATATAGTACATTGGATATACGTAAGATATACGAAGATATACGGAGATACACGTAAGATATACGTAAGATATACGTAAGATACACTATCCAGTAGAAGATCTTACGATCGTTGCGATAAGATTGAATGAATTTTGGTTGTATGAATTTTGGTTGTATGAATTTTGGTTGTATGATTTTGGAGGGATAATTTGGAGGGATAATTTGGAGGAATGAATTTGGAGGAATGAATTTGGAGGAATGAATTTGGAGGACTATAATCTGGAGGTTTATCTCGAAAATGAAGATCCCGAAATATGAGGCATGTAAATACTTCGCTGGCTCAGTATTCAAAAGTCGTCTTCAGAATCTACCGTACGCTTCTTCGGATTATCAAACTCATCATCACTATAATCTTCCTGATCATTACGATCTCCGCCGTTTTTGTCAGCTTCTTCGGCCAAATCCTCACAGGCATCGATCCAATCTGAATAAATGTCAACTGGCTGTGATAACGAATGTATAGCGGTTTGGAAACTTTGGCCACAGATCTTACAATGGAGTTCTCCCAACAAGTTCTTCTTGTCCAAGGTGCAAATCACGGATTTCTCGTGATTACAAAACAAACACGTAAACGTGACATCCAAAGTTTGCTTGATTTTCTTCTGTGGCTTCGCCGATGACTTTCTTTTTCCCATGGTGGTGTGTAGTGGAGTCTGAGTTTAGATGTTTAGTCTGAGTTTTAGATGTTAGTTTGAAAAATTTAGTCAAAATGTTTTTTGGGATGTGCACGAATAATTTGCAACTTTCTTCAATGTATAGCTACGCCAGTATATTTCTATGCAGATTAGTAGATAAACGTATAAAGTATTTCTATATAGTAAGATGGGTCATTTGTTCATTAATTGTTGAGCTTTTTTCTTTAATCTCATTTCGAGTCTTAGTTTTTCGAATTTCAATTTCTCAGACTTATCAGGAGTCGGCGATGGCGAGTGGTCCATGGAGCTCGTGGAGTCTTTACTATTTCTGACGCTTCCTGTATATGTCATGGTAATCTTTAGCTTGGGGTTGTATTTGTTGTTCAATTTGATGCCGTATTCGTATAGTTTTAAGTCGTTGTCCTTGCGTTCGTAGAGTTTCAATGCATCCTTGTATAGATCTGAAATGTATTCACTTCTAAACGTAGGATTGGAGATCTTTGCTGGCAAAGGATAATGCAAGAGTAATGACAAGCTTTCACTAAAGTCACAAGTAATCAATTCAGTCTTTTGTTGAATCAAAAGTTGAATAGTCATGAAAATTATTATATCGGGAATCGCCAGCAATGCACTGGCCTTACCGGACAATTGTGTGGCCACCAATTTGTCCCAGAGTAAGGAGACGGCGCTGAGATCATTTCCCAACTCCCGCGAGAGCATTAGACGTAGGTATCGAATAATCCATATTTGCGACTCCAACTTCAACTTGCTGATCAAGTTGTAATGGATCAACTGGTCGACTTTCATCAAATATGCATTGAAACTTTCGATGTTTTTCCATAAAATCTTTTCGTCCTCGTAAAAGCGGGCAATTATCCCACTCTGCACCATGAACTGATTGAATAGAGTGAACAGGTCGTGGGCAATGTACTTGATATCGTACAAATTAAGGATTCGTAAATCGTCTCCAGAAAATGTGTTTGTGGTTGGAATCTCAATGGATTCCGTATGAATGTTGAGGTACAATAGTCCCAATATCTCATGAATCCCCTGTTTATAACCAACTTGGGGGTTACACTTTGACCAAACAAACAAGATTTCAATCATCTGTTTCTTGGACGCAAATGAGTTGGGGTTTGTCGCCAGAAAGAAACTGTCTCCCGGGAACAACCGGTCTATATCTAAAATTATCGTCTGTAACAATTCCAAATCATCTTCTGTTGTCACGTATGGTTGAGGTTTCCTGCTCGGCGAGATGCCAGGACTTCGTAACGGATCGTCGACATTGCCTACCCTTATAAGGTTCTGCTTTATTCTCATTGTCCTTTGTCTTCCAATGCGTGTCTTGTGTTTCGAGGTCTCTTTGGTTAGATAAAACTCACTATCCACATCCAATTTCCACCACGGAATAGCCAAATCCTCTCGCTTAACCAATTCATGATAAACCACTCTCGAATCTGTCAACTTCGACTCCCAGCCTTGTATTTTCAACGTATGTGTCATTAAACATACTTTCCACACCAAAGTCCTCGTAAAGTGTGAACACCCACTTGGAGTATATTCGTTGTCGGTGATAGAAGTCTTGAACGTCGCAAGGTTTCCTTTACATTGTTTGATACTAAGAAGCACCTTGGAGATTATATCGTTCTCCTTTAGCATGCCGAGTTCTAACAAGCAAGACTACTCGTTTTGGTGGAGTTTGTGGTATAAGTAAATCAAGTTTGGATTTGATTTCCGCACTAACTTGAAATTCTGGCATTCTTAGTCCTAACAAAACTCAAGATACTCCCCCTAACAAAGCTGACTCAAAGTTACTTATACCATAATGTCAGAACAAGAATTACAGGAGTCTCTGCAGTTGCAGAGAAGTTTAGATAAGTTGGCCGAATGTGAGCGAGAAATGAGCGTCGCTGATCGTGACGTGGAGATTTTCCGTCTCAAGAGGACCCACAAGGTCTTTGAGGTTCGTAAGGAAATCTTGAAGAACATCTCCAACTTTTGGTATATAGTGTTGGCAGAGAATGATGATTTTGCAGAGTACGTCAGTGTTGAGGACTTAAAATACTTAGAAGCCATTGAAAATATGTATGTTGAGTACAAAATCTCCAGCATCGAAGAGCCTAGCGAGGAAGATCTTAAGCATTTTAAGGACTTTTCCGTGACAATTTCTTTCACAGGTGGATCAGGCGATGGTTCAGTACCGAAACAAAGTGTCACCAAGCATTTTCAAACGATAATAGAAGATGGTGAAGAGAAGATCATCTCAAAACCAGTTAATGTCCAATGGCCACAAGAATTGGAAAATATCAACCCGCAGGCGATCAAGCTCCAGAACAAGGGTAAGGTATTGACCAAGGAACACAGGGCCAATTATAGATTAGGGATGAAGTCGTTTTTTTCGTGGTTTTCATGGACTGGAGAAAAGCCTGGAAAAGAGTTCAGAAATGGTGAGGATTTGACTAGATTGATTATTGATGACTTGTATTTGAATGCTTTAAAGTACTATGTATTGGCCTTACCAAACAACGATGAAAGTGAAGAAAGTGATGAGGAAGATAGTTCCGAAGGAGAAGAATTAGATTTAGATGATGAGGATATAAACGATAGAAAAAGGGGACTCGAGGACGATGAATCTGAAAACAAGAGACAGAAGTGAAGATAAAGTGCAAGTGAAGCAGAAAAGACAGAAGAGAAAGGACAAAAAGACAGAAGTGCCGACAAATCACTGCACAAAAAGCCAGAATAGCTACAATACTGACAAAAACAAGTGTCGAAACGACACTTCTACCTCTAAATTTACACTGAATATATTATCGCATCTTTTCGCTTATGATATTTGACATGGTTGAATAGAATATGTCTGATGAAAACTGGATCTCGGTTGATCCGTTCCCAATTGACCTGGATGTCTTCCAAAAGAACCGAGTTCTCTATGGGGTTTTTGTTGATACTGGTCATGACCCATTGTAGTATTAATGACAGGCACGCGTTCTCTCTGAACACGAATTTGTAGACTTTCAGCAAGTTGTCCAACTCGATGAGGAACTTGCACACATTCGTAAGATTGATCGAGAGCTCTTGTTCTTGTTTCAATAGATAGAATGCATTTATGCACTCTCGGAAGTGGTGTTTCAACCGTTCCAAGTTTTGGTTACATGTGAATTCGCGAGATATTAACCACGAGTACTTTGAATTGGTGGTTGCAAAGATCCATTCGTTAACAAGTGCTGTGGCGCCGGGGTCCCTGAGACAAAATGTTTCTGCCTCAGACACCAAAGCCTCATACTCTTCCGTAGTATCTTCAATGGGTATATGTTCCAACACGACGTACGGTGAATACCTTTGGTTTCTATATATATTTGAACATAAACTGGCGTACCAATTAATGTAACTTATTTCGTCTTTCACCTCAACAGATGTTTGAAACTCGTCTTCTCCACGATGAAAGAAGTCGTCCTTGTCATAATTTAAAACCTTTTTATGATGTACGCTTGGTATGCCAACGTATGGGATATTGGCTCGAACCCCAAGGCAATCGGCGCCCCTGTACTCTAGTAAATTTAGCATCTTTACGCAGAGTTAGGAAATTTCGAGCCGATGTTTTAGTGATATTTTCCAGTCTACTGTTAAGTTATTTGAGAATAATGACTATACTGACTGGCCAGACTGGATAGTTTTAGAAATGATCGAGATTTTAGAAGTCTACTTAAAAGTATAGTTATATGTATCTTTATAAGGATCTTTATAAGTATAGTTATGAGTTCTCTTGGATCCAGGGCATCTAACTGGAATATTATAACTGGAGTCTCATGACAGGAGTCTCATGACCGAGAGTCTCTTAAGAGTCCCGTGACTGAGAGTTTAAAGAGTATTATTCTGAAGAGAATACCAACTTGGGTCCTACTGCAGAATAACTACTGACAGCAGCCCATAATACCCAAAATCATGAACTCACCAAATCACCACACGCGGGTTCATATCATGCTTTGCTTCGCAGATCCGTAGATAATAGACCATCTCCAAGTTCTTAATTGTATTTATTTCTTATTAGAATAGGAATTCTTTACAAGAAGATTTGGAATATGAAATTGTGGAAGCATATACTAATCCTCAATGCTAACGTTTACTGAATGGCACCACGACACAGCTACTTCGATTCATACTACTTCGATTCATGCTACTTCGATTCATTCGAACTACTTTCTAAAATTTCACGGTTCTTATGCATCTCTCACTACAGTGATTATCTCTCACAATCATCTCGCTACGATTACTTAACTCTCCATCTCTATAACTACTTCGAACTTATCGCATGCACTCTTTCTTCCCCACATATTTATCCGCGAATAGGAATTTTCCGGAATCATGAGATTCTCAACGTTTTCGAAATCCTTAATTATTCTCATCTCTTGTTCTTCCTACAGATCAATCCTCAAGATGTCAGACCCTGCTCAAAGAATTATTGGGCATATGAATGCTGACCACCACTTGTCATTGATTGACTACGTGATCTATTATGGCAAAGTTGATGAATCTATTTTGGTCGAAAATAGCGTTGGAATCAGTAGCATTGATAGTGAACGCGTTGTCATTGACTACAAAACTACAAACTCCGATACCTTCAACCACTTTACTCTTAAATGGACCGATGCTGTGGAAAATCAGGATATACCTGTTAAGAATTTGACTGATCTTAGACCCAAGTTGGTCGCGATGGCTGAATATGCTGCTGCTAAACGTGGGTACTCTCATCAACAGATCAAGAAGGTGGTTCTTCCAGGCCCCAAGCAGTTTTTGATGTACGTGGCTTTTGCGATTTTGATGATTAATAGTTACGATCCTCTTCTTTTGTCGAGATTATTGGCTAATGATTGGTTGTTCAATACCGTGGTCGCTTTTATTCCACAGGGTGTGAAGAATTTTTACTTGCTTACGGCCAAGCATGCTGCCAGGATTGCTGTTGCCACTTATATTATTCATATTATAGAAATTCTGATCTTCACACTTCCTTTCTTGAAGAAATATAGAGTCCCTTTGAAACAGAGATTGGCTTGGATATTCATGCATTTCTTTGAAGGATATTTAGTGATTTCGAGGTTGAAGGAGTTGGCGAAGTCTTCCCATTAGACAATGTTAGAAAATCAGCCATTAGCCATTCGTCATCATTGCCCAAGAACTGAGGGCCATATATCCACAATTCTTGCGTTTTTAACTCTAGCTAGCTATGGATTGTGACACTTCCATTTATATGAATTGATATGACTTTGTACCGTGAGGTAAATACTATAAACCAGCTTATCAGAGAGCTATGCTAGGCTACACTAAGTGATGTAATCTCTTATAGTATTCAAAATAAAAACTTCCACAAAAGAGGCAACTTGTCCGAGTGGTTAAGGAGAAAGATTAGAAATCTTTTGGGCTTTGCCCGCGCAGGTTCGAATCCTGCAGTTGTCGTTATTTTTTTTCTAAACTTTCCTGAAAAGAGTTTTTTTGCAACCGTTCCAGAAGTGCTACAAATATCACGGAAACGCCGAATCGTTGGAAGTATACTCACTAAATATGTATTGGCTACCCTTTTTTGTACTAGAATGTTTTCTTCTCGTTGTGGTTGTGATCAATTTCAAGAAAAACCCTGCGCTTTCTATCATTCTATGGATATCTGCTTTATCTCTTTGTATATTTGCAGTTTGCTACTGTTGTACACAGCGCAGGACGAAACTTATCGAACAGGATGTAAATATGGGGCCTGGGAACCAAGAGGTTGGTCTAGTCATGCATGTACCTCCTATCTGGCCGAATATCCAAATTCCTCCCAATGCTCATCTCAGAGATGTCGTCCCGCTAATTGGTGCTTACCCATTGCCCATAAATCCCCCTAAATATTATTAAACTTGAATAAAGTATTAGTAACTTCAGCATTTTCAAATTACCAAATTATTCTCTAGCACGCAAGGCAATTGTGGAGCTTTGTTAGAGTTCCTTTCAATATACATCCTTCTAAACTAAGTTAAGCAAGTTTAACAAAAATTGTGGATATGTTATAGACTAAGTATCCTCTGTAACAGGGGTTTGCTCTGCTAGTCTATTCTAAACATATTTCTACATGATTTGTGTAGAAAAAAAACAAAAAAGAAAATGATTTTGCCCAGGATCGAACTGGGGACGTTCTGCGTGTTAAGCAGATGCCATAACCAACTAGACCACAAAACCCTTTCTTGTTTAGACTAATAGTCTGAGCAGATAGGTGACGCAAGTGTATTTTAGGTTAAGCGGATACTCAACCTTTAATAGGAGGTCTTTATCAGATATATATCCTCATTAGGTGGTTCATATCTCCTGAAGCATTTGGAATATCTGTACTGTTCCTCGGTAGGAGGTGACTAGTACCAATGCGACATCCGCTACATTTACTTACTAATAAGGAGATCTATTTTTGATAGATACGTAGTAAGACAGAACACCAAACTCGCAATAAATGTATTTATATTTGTAGTATGTAGACGAAGTTTGGTAAATGAAGAGTTGATTAAGAATTTTGTATCTGGAGTTCTCCTTCCTTATGACAGGAACTCTTTATTTAGTCTTGACTTATTTAAATAATATAAAGGTATTGGTCTCGAGTTGATTAGAAAGAGAGTGGGTAGAATAATTCTCTTCAAGGACCACAAAAAGAAGATATTGGGTTCATATCGAAAAAGCTATCATATAGATCAAAACATTAGCTGGATATTCAGTAAACGACTTCTTACAGTTTCTATTCCTTGGAATCATCTTCAAGCGTCGGTTCTGTTCGAGTCACATCGTCTCCAGTCCTGAAGGGTCCTAAATAACAAAGAATAGAAATCACCTTGGAGCGAACTGTGCTCTGATTCGAGATACCACCATGTTTATGAGCTAACTCCTTGCTCTGATCCATTCTACCAATGATTCACAGTTTGGCAGGTAAATATGGCCTTGAAGCAGAAACCTGAATTTTGAATAACTAACAATTGATCTCTTGAGTGACAAAGCTGTGCTTATGGTGGAGCTCATTCTTAATAATAATGACAATGATATGCTTCTTTATCGTCTATACTAGAATTGTAGTATCGAAATTATAATATTCAAAAAACCAAGAATGAACGATTACACAATTAATCCTCGATTAAAAAAGTTCTTGATTTAGAAGAGCAGTTCTTCGCTAGTTCTTAATATTGAAAAGACTCCTCCTTTTTAGCGATTGTGGTTGTGATTGATGGCATAAATCGGAAGTAAACACTTATTTCTGGCTACACCAAATCCCTAAATATATTTCTGGTTGACTTCAAAAATCGAACAAGTTCTTGATGTGTATTGAACTCCTGTTGCAAGAGTTGGGTGGTTTCAGGATTCAACTCAGGGTTTGATTTGCCTACTTGATAAGTATCAGTTCCCACGCTCAATTCAATCCAAAACTCTCTGTTAGAATTGATGGGGTCGATGTTGGAGAATACAAACCGTATGAGATCGGTGGCTATGGCTTCGATTTTCAACCCCAAGTAGATTTCATACTTTACGAGTTCAGGATAGTCTCGTTTGATTTGGTTTTCTAGACTGATTTGCGATCTGGTCAAGTCGTCTGTAGTGGACTCGACTATTTTGTTCAATTCTGCTATTTGCAGTTGTAGTTCATTCTTTTGTTCTATTAATTCTTCCTCCCTTCTGACCAACTCGTCCACTTTAAACCTTTGTGCTTGTAGTGCTTCGATCGACAGGTTCAAATTCTCTTTTGTTTTTGATTCCTTTGTCTGAAGATTCGAAATATCGTTATGTAGTTTCATTTCCTGACCTCTCAACTCATTGACTTTGATATAGTGATCTTGCTTGTCCTTAATAAGTTGGGCACGTTTCTCCGTAAGTTTTCGTTCTATTTCCACCGAAAACTCTCCCATCTTCAACTGGAGATCCTCGAATTCTTCTATTGATGATCGAATACTCATTAGATCGGTTAAGAGTTGTATAGTTATTAAGAGTCCTAAAAAGTAGCGTGACGAGAGTGTAGTTTTGTATATGAATTATTCAGTTATATAGACGCAGTTATTGAACTTCTGTCTTGTTAGCTTGCTGGGGTCGTTTATGGATTCGTTTGTTTGTAGATTCGGTTGTTGTAGATTCGTTTGTTTACATCTTCTCACGCGCTCAATTTTCAAATCTTGATTTCAAGAACCTCAGAAACGTAGCGAGTTCTTTCTGGTGCCCCATAATAAGGTAGTTCTACAATATACTAAGAGATCATAACAGTAATAACCAATAACTCAATGGGTAAAAGTTCTAGTAGTCATAGCGAATCAAGAAAATCCGTCAAGTTACTAACGTTTAATACGTGGGGGTTGAAATTTGTGTCCAAGCATCGGACAGAACGTCTTCAAGCTATTGCTGATCGTTTGGCGCAATATGACAATTATGACATAGTGGCTTTACAAGAGGTTTGGTGTGAAGGAGATTGGAAGTACATTGATGACATTTGTGAAAAGCAGTTTCCCTACAGAAGAATCTTCAAATCGGGGATTGTGTCAGGCCCTGGTTTGGCAGTTTTATCGAAGATTCCTATTAGTGAAACCTTCTTGTATAGATTTCCAATCAATGGAAGACCGAGTGCTGTGTTGCGTGGCGATTGGTTTGTTGGCAAAAGTATTGCAGTTACATTATTGGATCCACACGAAGAGAATGCCGTGCCCATTGCTCTTTTAAACTCTCATATGCATGCTCCATATGCACAGTCAGGGGACAACAGCTATTCGTGTCATAGGGCATGTCAAGCGTGGGACTTTGCAAAGATGGTGAGGATGTTGAAAAAAGCAGGCTACGCTGTGATTCAAGTGGGCGATTTGAACTCGAAACCGGGATCTTTACCGCATAAGCTTTTTACAGTTGAGGGTGGGTTGACTGATTCTTGGGATAATCTTCATGGCAATGCTGTGTTTTCTCCACAGCAAATTGCTAGCATGAGTCCGGCTGATCAAATCGAATTGGCGGGGATCACTTGCGATTCTCAATTGAACACCTGGAGAGCTCACAGACAAATATGGGAGGCATGCAGATTAGACTATGTCCTTGTTGATGTGAACAACGTACAGGCTATCAAAGGTTCAGTGGAATTTACAGAAAGACTTCCACCTCCGCTAGATTGTTCATATTCCGATCATTTTGCGTACTGTGCTGAGTTCCTCATCAATTCAAGAGATGATTACGTACCACCTAAACAGGATCAATTCTGTACCGAACGCATGGGTGTTTACAGAGACCTTTTGATGGAAATTGGTGAGTATCGCAAGTATACCATTCCATACCAAGCTACGTGGAGAAAATATCATTTTTTTGCATCGATTTTTGCTCTTATATTTCTCCACATGGCAATATCGCTTGTTTCGACTCCTTGGATTTTAGTCATCATCATGTTGTTAGGAACCGTGATCGGAATAACAGGGGCCATCAATGGTTTATTGTGGTACTGTGGAGTTAGATCGGAACTGCGGGCGTTGCAGGAAGTCCAAATGGAAGTCGAAGATTCTTTTGAATATTTGAAAAGAAAGTAATTAATATTAATGGTAGATTTTAATAAAATATAGATAAAGGGGATAGAGCGTAGTGTATTATCGCAGGCATATTAAAAATGTAACATATTCTACAAAACTGTAGAGGATATGTAAGAAAAATGTAATAAGGGCGTGTGGTCTAGTGGTATGATTCTCGCTTTGGGTGATTGTTTCGGCAATACAAATCTGCGAGAGGCCCTGGGTTCAAT
>Ga0065707_10082870_pt1 | contig 11661 bp, 11 predicted proteins | sample SwiRhicommuniRL3_FD_59094 | JGI IMG/M metagenome (GOLD analysis project Ga0065707, IMG submission 59094) | Switchgrass rhizosphere bacterial communities from Rose Lake, Michigan, USA - RL3 v2 (version 2) | ecosystem: Host-associated > Plants > Roots > Rhizosphere > Soil | place: East Lansing... | reverse complement strand
GGCCCGAAACCGGCTGCTTTCGGAAGACGAGTGCCTCGGGTAAGGCCTGCCGCCGCAATGTGCGCGCGATGCGATTCGAGTTCGCGGATCACGTCGCCCACGTTGGGGACGGAGTACACGTACAACCGCACTCCCAGTTCGGCAGCGAACCGGGTAGCGAGATCGAATTCCGGGCCCTGCGGGCCGGCGGCGCCAAGGTAGTAGGTACTGGGAAGGTTGCGGGTCACGACCCGCAACTCCCCGTCCTGCAGGATCTGTTCGAGTACGGAGGGCGGCTGCGAGCAGGTGCTCAGCAGCAGCGTCGCGATGATGGCCAGTGCGGCTTTCAATTCCGGCCGGCCCTCCACTCAAGGGATGACTAGATCAAGGGGCAGGAAGAAAGTGGCGGAGAGGAAGGGATTCGAACCCTTGTAGGACGTTAGCCCTCAACCGATTTCGAATCGGTGCCGTTGTGACCGCTTCGGTACCTCTCCACCGCGGCCGCGCATTCTATATTCAGCCGCTTCGGAACGCGAACACATCTGTTCCGATCCGGCGGCTGCCGGGCGACTCGCTCGCCGGGCCGGTACCAGGGACGCTCCGGAGCGGCTTACTTTTGGTTACTGAGAGTTACTGTGTTGCAACGGGGGGTTACGGTCGCATTACAGTGCGCGGTTACAGTGCCCGGCAGCTGCCCGCGAACCTAACCGACCCGATCGGGTCCTACTGTCGAGCCGTTACGACTCAAGCCTTTACACCGCCGGGATCCGGCACCAAACTCTTCCGCCATGCCCATGCTGTTTCAACGGTTTGCAATGCTTTTCGCCAGCGCCCTGGCGACCTTGGCGATCTGCGCGCCCGCATTCAGCTCTACCGAGCCGGACGACCTGCCGGATATCGGCAGCCCGGCGCAGGCGATGCTGACCCTGGAAGACGAGCGCCAGATCGGCCGCATGATCGTCCGCGGCCTGCGCGACTCGGACCAGATCCTCGAGGACCCCGAAGTCAGCGAATACATCCAGTCGATTGGATCGCGGCTGTCGAGCCAGGCCAACAATGGCAACCAGAAGTTCACCTTCTTCACGGTGCGCGACAACACCATCAACGCGTTCGCGCTGCCGGGCGGCTTCATCGGCGTCAACTCGGGGCTGTTGCTGGAGACCAAGAACGAGAGCGAACTTGCCGGCGTGCTGGCACACGAAATCGCGCACGTGACGCAACGTCATATCGCACGCAGCCTCGCAGCACAGAGCCGATCCAGCCTGGTCTCCACTGCGGCGATGCTCGCTGCGATCCTGGTAGGCGCCGCAGTCGGCGGCGGCGATGCTGCAATGGCCGGCATGGCGGCAGCGCAGAGCCTCGCGATCCAACAGCAGATCAGCTTCACCCGCGCGAATGAAACCGAAGCCGACCGGGTGGGACTTGGCATCCTGGCGCACTCGGGATTCGATCCCAACGGCATGCCGGCGTTCTTCGAAACGCTCAGCCGCCGCGCCGGCAGCAGCGAGCTGAACATTCCGGAAATGCTCCGTTCGCATCCGGTGACCAGCACCCGTATTGCGGAAACCAAAGAGCGCGCGCAGCAGCTCGATGTGCACCCCAGCCCAGATAGCCCGAGTTACGCACTGACGCGGGAACGAATGCGGGTATTGTCTACGCCGCCCGGTGTCGATCCGCGCGAGTACTACAACGCAGTGATCGTGAGCGACACCGATGCGACGTCGGCTCAAATCTACGGCAAGGGCCTGGCGCTGATGACCGCGGGCCAACCAGAGAAGGCGGTGCCGATTTTCCAACGCCTGCGCGACAGCGACCCGACAGTCATGCAGTACCACACGGCTCTCGGACAGGCGCAGTTGCAGGCTGGGGAGAGCAAACAATCGCTGGCCACTTTGGCGCGGGCCCGCGACTTGTTCCCACGCAACGTGTCGGTGACAGTGCGCTACGCCGAGTCCCTGATGCAGGTGGGTGATGCCAAACGCGCACATGAAATCCTGCTCGATCTGTTCAACGTGGTGGCTCCCACGCCCGAACAGGCAAAGCTCACCGCGCTCGCCGCGAACGCAGCCGGCGACGTCGCCGACTCGTATTTCTACATGTCCGAATACCATCTCATGAGTGGCGACCTGCCGCTCGCGATGAACCAGCTGCAGCTGGCACTGGCGGTTCCCCATCTAAGCAGCGTGCAGCGCGCACGCTTCCAGGCGAGACTTGAAGAAGTGCAGGACGCGATGCCCAAGCGCGGCATGCGACGGGCCTCGACCGGATCGCAGCGCCCACAAAGAGCAACGCCATACTAGAGAAGCGCCGCCCGAGCGACTAATCTCGCGCCGAAGGTCTGACTCCAAAGACGTCGGCTGGGCGAAACTTGCCCAGCGCTAACGAGGTTCTGGCTTCCGCATGATGCACACGATTTCCGCTCCCACGGCCATCCGAGCCGTTCGCTTGACGTGCGTGTTGGCCGTCATGCTGCTCGCAGCCGGCTGCGCCACTGCCCCGGGTCGCACCCATGGCGAAGATCCGTGGCAAGGCTTCAATCGGGGGGTCTACAAGTTCAACGACACTGTCGATCGCGCGACCTTGAAGCCCGTGGCCAAGGGCTACGTGAAGATCACGCCGCGCTGGTTTCGCGCCGGTGTGGGCAACTTCTTCTCGAACCTGAGCTACCCGATCACCATCGTCAACGAGTTCCTGCAGGGCAAGCCTGGGACCGGCCTGCACGACACGGGGCGTTTCCTGGTCAACTCGACGATCGGCATCGGCGGCCTGATCGATGTGGCTACGCGCATGGGCCTGCAGGCCAACGACGAAGACTTCGGCCAGACCCTGGCGGTGTGGGGGGTGGGTTCCGGCCCATACATCATGTTGCCGTTCTTCGGGCCCTCATCGCTGCGGGATGCGCCGTCGAAGGTGGTGGACTATTTCCTGTCGCCGCTGACCTATATCGATCAGCCCTGGGAAGCCGAATGGGGCGAACGCGCGCTCGACCTCGTTCACACGCGAGCGCAGCTGCTGTCGCTGGATCCGACGTTGCAGAAGACTTTCGATCCTTATGGATTCACGCGCGACGCCTGGGTGCAGCGACGCGAATTCGAAATCTACGATGGCAATCCGCCGCCGGAAACGCTCGAAGACGAGAGCGGCGAGCCGCCGCCCGACCCGTCAATCAAGCCCGAGAAATAAACCGATCGGGACACTGCTCGCTGCCGCGAGCAGTGTCCCCGAACTCAAGTAGGGATCGGCGGAGCCTGGTTCGCCGCGGCTCCGCCGTTTGGCATCACCAGATCTTCCACTTCGCTGATGCGCGCGAGCGCATTGATCTGTGGTGGCAGGTTGTGGAAGTGAATGGCTCGCTCGGCAATGCGGGACAGGCGCAGCCATTCGAGCAGCAGCGCCAGGCCCGAACTGTCGCTCTCGGTCACGCCGCTCAGGTCGACGTCGATCGACTTGGACTCCTCGAAGCGGCCGCGGCTTTCCTTGAGCACCGTCACCACGCTGGAGGCATTGAGCGGGCCGCTCACCTTGAAGCGGCCGTTGCCCAGCGATTCCAGGCTGGCGTCGTTGTTCACTGTCACGCCGCCGGCTTGGTAGCCGGAGCTGCCGGCTTGCCGATGGAGCCGCTGGCCACCTGCGCTTCCAGACGCTGGATCACGGCATCGAGTCCCTTCTGCTGGATCTCCGAACCGAAGTCGGTGCGGAACGACTTCACGTACGAAATGCCTTCGATGGTGACGTCGTAAGCCTTCCAGCCGGTCTCCGTCTTACGCAGCGTGTAGTTCACCGATGCGCGTGAACCGTTGTCGCGGCGAATCTCGCTGCGAACGGTGGCACTGGTATCTTCGGGCTTGCCCTGGAACGGCAGGATCTTCAGGCGATCCGGCGTGAACTCGAGCAGCGCGTCGCCATAGTTTTGCAGCATCGACTGGTAGAAGCCTTCGATGAACCGCTTGCGCTGGTCTTCTGTAGCCGTACGCCAGTTCTTGCCCAGCACCAGCTGCGCCGCGTACGCCGTATCGAAGTACGGCAGCATGTTCTTGTCGACCAGCTGGCGCACCTTGCTCGGATCCTTCTGGTACTCCGAGCGATGCGCGTCGAGATCCTTGAGCGTGCTCTCAGCCACCTTGGTCACCAGCTCGTAGGGACCGAGCTGCGTATCGGCTGCGGCCGCAATGCTGGCTCCGAATGCACCGGCACCTACCGCGACGGCCGCAAGCAATGTGAACGCGCTTGCGCGCAACAGACTTCTGCGCTTGATCATTTCTCTACCTCAGTCGTCTTGACGACACTTGTTGACGACACCTGTTGACGACACGGCGACTTACTTGGACTCGGACTTCGGCTCCGGCTTGGGCTCCGCCTTATCCGCATTGGACGACGAATCGTCTTTACGGCCGCTGAAGCTGGCCGCGAGCTGATTGATCAGGTTCTCCAGCACCAGGGCATCCTGAACCAGTGTGATCTCGCTGCCATCCTTGAGATAGTCCTCGGCTCCGCCCGCCGTAATCCCTACATACTGCGCGCCGAGCAAACCGGATGTCATGATGCTCGCATCGCTGTCGGAAGGGATCCTGTCGTAGCTCGAGTTGAGCTTGAGCTGGACCACTGCCTTGTAGATGGACTGGTCGAACTTGATCGAATCGACGCGGCCGACGGTGACGCCGGCCATCGACACAGCGGCGCCCACCTTGAGGCTGCCGATGTTCTCGAATCGAGCCGTCACCTTGTAACTGCTGCTGTCGATGGAAAGTTCACGGTTGGTGATCTGGGTCACCAGGAAGAACAGGGCCGCGAAGCCCAGCAGGACGAACATTCCGGTCGAAATTTCTACGCTGCGCGTGGAACGCATAATTGAACCCCAGATGATGAAGTCAGAGCATCACGGCAGTGAGCATGTAATCGAGTATCAGAATGAGCACGGCGGAAGTCACCACCGTCCGCGTCGTCGCCCGGCCTACGCCTTCCGCGGTGGGAATCGCCGTATAGCCTTCGTAGACCGCAATCAGGCTGCAGGCGACGCCGAACACGCAGCTCTTGATGATGCCGTCGCTGACATCGTCGATGTGCACGCTGCCACGCATCTGCGACCAGAACGAATTCGCCTCGACGCCGAGCTGCTGCACGGCAATGAGCTGCGTGCCGAACAATCCGATGCCGATGAAAATCGCCGCCAGCAGCGGCATCGCAATCACGCCACCGATGAAACGCGGCGCCACCACCCGGTAGATCGGATCGACGGCCATGATCTCCATCGCCGAGATCTGATCCGTCGCGCGCATCAGGCCGATTTCCGATGCCAGAGCCGTGCCCGCGCGGCCGGCAAACAGCAACGCGGTCACCACCGGACCCAGTTCCTTGAGCAATCCCAGCGCCGCACCGACGCCGACGGCCTCTTCCGAGCCGAAGCGCGCCAGGATGTCATAGAACTGCAGGCCGATGACCATGCCGATGAACAGGCCGCAAGTCATGATGATCACCAGCGACAACGCACCGGTGTTGTAGATTTGCTCGATGACGAGCACGGGACGCATGACCAGGCGCGGAACCTGCCCCAGGATGCGCAGCAGGAACAGCACCATCGCGCCAACGATGCGGACGAACTCGCGTATGTTGTCCGTGACTTCCCGCAGCTGGCTCATGCTTTTCTCGACAGCAGCTGCTCGAAATAGTCCGGTGCCGGATAGTGAAATGCCACCGGCCCGTCGGCCAGGCCGTTCATGAACTGGTTGACGATTTCGGACGGATGGTCCTTGAGCTCGACGAAGCTGCCGCTGGCGACGACCTTGCCGCTGGCGATGATGTAGCTCATGTCGGCCAGGATCGAGAGTTCTTCGACGTCGTGCGAGACCACGATGCTCGTGATGCCCAAGGCGTAGTTCATCTGGCGCACCAGCCGCACGATCATGCCCATGGAAATGGGATCGAGCCCGGTGAACGGCTCGTCGTAGATCAGCAGTTCGGGATCGGTAGCCATCGCACGCGCCAACGCGACGCGACGCGCCATACCACCCGACAGCTCGGGAACTTCCAATCCGGCAGCGCCGCGCAAGCCCACGGCTTGCAGCTTTGTCAGCACGATGTGCCGGATCAATTCGTTCGGCAGCTTGGTGTGCTCACGCAGGGGAAACGCGACGTTCTCGAAGACATTGCGGTCGGTGAGCAGCGCGCCGTTCTGGAACAGCATGCCCATGCGCATGCGCAGCTTGTACAGATCGCCGAGCTTCAACGTAGACACGTTGATGCCGTCGAACAGGACCTGGCCGCGGGTCGGCTTGATCTGGCCCGTGATCAGCCGCATCAGCGTGGTCTTGCCGGTGCCGCTCGGACCCATGATGGCCGTGATGCGGCCGCGCGGAATCGAGAGATTCAGGCCCGAAAAAATCGCACGTCCGCCCACTTCATAGTGGACGTCCTTGATTTCGACGAGAGTGCCGGTTGCCGCCGGCAACGGTTCCGCTTGCATATCAACCAGGTTGGATCGTGCCATTCGGCTCCTCCGCGCACGCGCGCGCAGGCTGCCGTGGTTGCATGGCGGATTGCAGCGTAGTGTTGATAACGGTCAGTGTTTTCAATGTCGGTATCGAACTGGTTTCAACAGGCAGGCAGATAACCGGCACTCCATGTCGACCCGCCACGTCGATGTGGGTCGATGCAAGGCGCGCCGGTTCTCTAAGTCTGCTTCCGATGGTCAGGCTGCGTCTTGTTCGTTCTTCGCAGTATAGGTGCCAGTCTGCGCCATCCCGTTGAGTTTCGCGCGGCGGGCGAAAGCCTTTTGTCCCGCGACGAAACCTTCAGGCTTGCCGCCCCAGGCTTTCAGCGCTTCATCCTGCAACGCGCGGCCATACGAGAACGTGAGCGCCCAGGGAAGCGGCCCGAGCGTATTCATGATGCTCAAATGTTCGCTCGCCTCGGCGGCGCTCTGGCCACCCGACAGGAATGCGATGCCAGGAACGGCGCCGGGTACGTAGCGCTTGAGCGTACGGACCGTGGCTTGCGCAACCGTCTTGGGATCGGCACGGTTCGCGGCCTTCTTGCCCGAGATCACCATGTTGGGCTTAAGGATCATGCCTTCGAGATAGATGCGATGTTCGTGCAGCTGCTGGAACACCGAGGCCAGCGTGCGGCTGGTGACTTCCTCGCAGCGTTCGATCGAATGCCCGCCATCCATCAGCACTTCCGGCTCGACGATGGGAACGATGTTGGCTTCCTGGCAGAGCGCGGCATAGCGAGCCAGCGCATGGGCATTGGCATCGATTGCGAACTGCGTAGGAATGCCGTCGGCAATGTCGATCACCGCGCGCCACTTGGCGAAGCGCGCACCCAACGAGTAGTACTCAGCAAGCCGCTCGCGCAGGCCATCGAGGCCCTCGGTGATAGTTTCGTTCGGGAAGCCGGAGAGCGGCTTCGCGCCCGCGTCCACTTTGATACCGGAAACCACGCCCAGCTGCTTCAGGTAAGCAGGGAAAGGTGTGCCGTCCTTGGTCTTCTGCCGCAGCGTCTCGTCGTACAGGATCACGCCGCTGATGTACTTGGCCGCATCCGGAGTGGTGAACAGCAGTTCCCGGTAGGTCCGGCGGGCTTCCTCGGTGGATTCCAACTTGATCGAGTCGAAGCGCTTCTTGATCGTACCGCTCGATTCGTCGGCGGCCAGGATGCCCTTGCCCTTCGCCACCATCGCCTTGGCAGTAGTTTCGAGTTCGCTGCGATTCATAACACTCCTCGTCTTTGATGATTGAAGCCCGGCCCGGGACGGCGACTGCCGTCCAGCGTCGGCCAGGCAAATGGGAAAGCCCGGTGGAGGCTCGTACGGCCTCGTTGCCGCCTAGGATAGCAAAAACCCACACTTACGGTTCCTGAACGGCCCAGTCGCCGCGACTTTCATGGCGGGAAAGCAACGACCGCCAAAGTCGCCGCGAGGGCGCCACAATGACCCCGGAGAACATAGCGCAGGAACATAGCGCAGACGGATTTGTCGCCCAAGCCCCATTGGGACTAAAATGGTCCCATATTGAATCCCACCCCTGCCGCCGCCACCTCCCCTACATGATCCGCATCAGCAGACTAACCGATTACGCCACGGTGATCCTGGCGCTGCTGGCGTCCGACCCGGAGAGACCCCTGGCCGCCGCTGAAGTGTCAGAGCGCACCCGGATCGCCTTGCCCACGGCCAGCAAGCTGCTGAAGAAGTTGCAGCGGACCGGCCTGGTCATCTCTACCCGGGGCAGTCATGGCGGGTACCAGCTCGCGCTGCCCGCCTCCGAGATTACCGCCGCCAAGATCCTGGACGCGCTGGAAGGCCCGGTTGCGATCACGGAATGCAGCGGCGAGCACAGCAGTTGCGGCCTCGAATCCAATTGCAGCGTGGGTTCGGCATGGCAGCGCGTGAACGCGGCCATCCGCAAAGCATTGAACGACATCACCCTGGCGCAGCTGTCCGGTAAGGAACGCAGCGTCACGACGGCCACCGTGCCGTTGCATCGCATGATTCGCAGCAGGCACGAATAGTGGCAAGCAACCCCCAGAACGATCCTACCCTCGAAGCGCTGGTCGGGCAGAAATACCGACACGGCTTCATCACCGATATCGAATCGGACACGGTCCCGCCGGGACTGGATGAAGACGTGGTGCGCCTGATTTCGCGCAAGAAGAACGAGCCCGAGTTCATGCTCGAATGGCGCCTGCGGGCGTTCCGTCACTGGCTCACCATGAAAGAGCCCCACTGGGCCCATCTGCGGGTCTCGCCCATCGACTACCAGAGCATCTCCTACTACTCGGCGCCGAAGTCGAAGGCCGATGCCCCGAAGAGCCTGGAGGAAGTCGATCCCAAGTTGCTGGAGACTTACGACAAGCTCGGCATTCCGTTGCACGAGCGCGCGCGGCTCGCAGGCGTCGCCGTCGATGCGGTCTTCGACAGCGTGTCGGTGGCGACGACGTTCAAGGAGCGCCTCGGCAAGGCCGGTGTGATCTTCTGTTCGTTCTCCGAAGCCGTGCACAATCATCCCGACCTGGTCGAGAAGTACCTGGGCAGCGTGGTGCCGCACACCGATAACTATTTCGCCGCGCTGAATTCCGCTGTGTTTTCCGATGGATCGTTCGTCTTCGTGCCCAAGGGCGTGCGCTGCCCCATGGAACTGTCGACCTACTTCCGCATCAACGCGGCGAAGACCGGCCAGTTCGAACGCACGCTCATCGTTGCCGAGGAAGGAGCGCACGTCAGCTATCTGGAAGGCTGTACTGCTCCCATGCGCGATGAAAATCAGCTGCACGCAGCGGTCGTCGAACTCGTGGCGCTGGAGAACGCGCAGATCAAGTACTCGACCGTGCAGAACTGGTATCCCGGCGATGAGAACGGCCGCGGCGGCATCTACAACTTCGTCACCAAGCGTGGCGAATGTCGCGGCGCCAATTCGCGCATCAGCTGGACCCAGGTGGAAACCGGCTCGGCGATCACCTGGAAATATCCGAGCTGCGTGCTGACGGGCGACAACTCCGTAGGCGAGTTCTATTCCGTCGCGGTCGCCAACAATTACCAGCAGGCCGACACCGGCACCAAGATGATCCACATCGGCCGCAATACGCGCAGCACCATCGTGTCGAAAGGCATTTCCGCGGGGCACGGCCAGAACAGCTATCGCGGCCTGGTGAAGATCCTTCCCAACGCCATCGATGCGCGTAACTACACGCAGTGCGACTCGCTGTTGATGGGCGATCAGTGCGGCGCTCACACGTTCCCATATATGGAAGTGCGTACGCCGACGGCCATCGTCGAACACGAAGCCACGACGTCGAAGATCGGCGACGACCAGTTGTTCTATTGCCTGAGCCGCGGCATCTCCGCCGAGGATGCGGTCAACATGATCGTCAACGGTTTCTGCAAGGCCGTGTTCAAGGAACTGCCCATGGAGTTCGCCGTGGAAGCGCAGAACCTGCTGGCGGTCAGTCTCGAAGGGTCCGTAGGTTAAATGTGCGTCGAATGTAGGTCGAGTGAGCTGTGAAGGGTCAAGACATGCTGGTGATCGATAATCTCAAGGTGCGGGTCGGCGGCAAGGAAGTGCTGAAAGGCCTGAACCTCACCGTGAATGCCGGTGAAGTGCATGCCATCATGGGCCCCAACGGCTCGGGCAAGAGCACGCTGGCCCAGGTGCTTGCGGGCCGCGATGGCTATGAAGTGACCGGCGGTTCGGTGACCTACCAGTCGCGCGACCTGTTGCCGCTTGCGCCGGAAGAACGGGCTCGCGAGGGCGTGTTCCTGGCGTTCCAGTACCCGGTCGAAATTCCCGGCGTGAACAATGTCTACCTGCTCAAGGCGGGTCTCAACGCCATCCGCAAGCATCGCGGCGAACCGGAAGTCGATGCGTTCGAGTTCCTCGCACTGGTGCGCGATAAAATGAAGCTGATGCAGATGGACGAGAGCTTTCTCAATCGCGCCGTGAACGAAGGTTTCTCCGGCGGCGAGAAGAAGCGCAACGAGATCCTGCAGATGGCCATCCTCGAACCCAAGCTCGCGTTGCTGGATGAAACCGATTCCGGCCTGGACATCGATGCGTTGCGCATCGTGTCGAACGGCGTGAACAGTCTGCGTCGCGCCGATCGGGCTATCGTGCTGGTCACGCACTACCAGCGCCTGCTCGATTACATCGAACCCGATCACGTGCACGTGCTGTCCGGCGGACGCATCCTCAAGAGCGGCGACAAGTCGCTCGCGCTCGAACTCGAGAAGCGCGGCTACGATTGGGTCAAAGAAGACCCGGCGGCAGCATGAGCAGCGTCAGCGCCTTCAACCAGCCGCCGGCCGTGGATCACTACCGGACGCTGTTCGCGGAGCGCACCGCCAAAGCCGGCGGCGACGCACTGACGGCGTTGCGACAGGCTTCGCTCGATCGCTTTCTCGTGTCCGGATTTCCGACGCAGCGCGATGAGGCCTGGAAATATACGAGCTTGCGGCGCCTGGAAACGCGGCGTTTCGCGCTCGCAGAGGCTCCTCCGGTCGCTACCGACGACGAGCGGTGGATCCCGGACTGCGGCCACCGCATCGTGCTGGTGAATGGACGCATGTTGCCGGCGCTGTCCACTCCTGCTCCACAGCCTCCCGGCCTGACCATTCTGTCGCTCGCGCAGTGGATGCAGCACAGTCCTGCGGAAGTGGCGGAGTTTCTGTCCCGGAATGCGTTTGACGCGGCCGGCCCATTCGAAAATCTCAACGGTGCGTTCAGCGACGACGGCATCGTGATCGACATCGCCGCCGGCACGACGCTCGATCGTCCGCTCTATATCGTTCACCACTGGCGTGCGTCGAAGCCTTCGACATCGCAGATGGCGCATCCCCGCATCATCGTGCGTGCGGGCCGACAGAGTCATTGTTCGATCGTCACCCATTACACCGGCGACGATGCAGGCGAATCGCTGACCAATGCCTGGGTATCTTTCGACGTGGGGGCCGGGGCTCACGTGGAGCATTTACGGCTGCAGGAAGAAGGCTCCCGCACCTTCCACATCGACTCGTCGCAAGTTCGCCTTGCCCGGGATGCCCGCTTCACCAGCCACGATTTCGCGCTCGGCGCATCGCTGGGGCGCAGCAGTACACTCGTGCACCTGGCGGAATCCGGCGCGTCGGTGAATCTCAGCGGCTTGTTCGCACCGACCGCCACGCAGCACCTGGATACCTATATCCGCATCGACCACGCC
>Ga0065707_10001066_pt1 | contig 11665 bp, 11 predicted proteins | sample SwiRhicommuniRL3_FD_59094 | JGI IMG/M metagenome (GOLD analysis project Ga0065707, IMG submission 59094) | Switchgrass rhizosphere bacterial communities from Rose Lake, Michigan, USA - RL3 v2 (version 2) | ecosystem: Host-associated > Plants > Roots > Rhizosphere > Soil | place: East Lansing... | reverse complement strand
ATCTCCCTGGCACCGCCCGCCATCGCGGAGCATCCCCGAAGCGCAGCGAGTGGGAGGGCAGGTGTTGCGTGCTTCGCGGTTGATAAGTTCCTTGTCACAGAGTCTTAAGCCTGACCGTCTTCATTCCTGTAAGCAGATCATGAGATAAGGAGCAAATAATGGTTCAACCCAAAGTACAAGTTTTAGTGATCGGCGCCGGTTATGCTGGACTGCTGGCAACCGTGCGCCTCGCGATGAAGACCGGCATTCAGAATGTTCAAATTACACTGATCAATCCTTCGGAAACGTTCGTGGAGCGACCCCGTTTGCATCAATTCGCGGCGAACCAACCGCTCGAACAAAGACCGATCGCCCGGGTTTTACAGGGAACGGGGGTACAGTTTCTTCAGGCCGTGGTCACTGCCATCGATCCAAAGCGACGGGAAGTGACCCTCCAGACGGGGATCACCAGCCAGCGACTCAGTTATGATTATCTTTTGTATACGGCTGGCAGTGCGGTTGAGCGGGAGAGTATTGCGGGTGTCCGTCAGTATGCCTACACCTTGAATCCAGGGGGGCCGCGTTCAGCCGAGGCCTTGAAAAGCATACTTCCGCAGCTCAATCGGCAGGCAGGTCATCTGGTCGTTGCAGGCGGTGGACCCACAGGGATTGAAGCGGCAGCAGAGTTTGCCGAATCCTATCCGGGCTTGCGCGTCTCACTCATCACACAGGGCGAATTGGGCGGGCTCTGGGGAGGTAACATCCAGTCCTATATCCATCAAAGGTTGACACATTTCGGGGTCTCGATCCGCGATCGAAGGACAGTTCATGAAATCAGGAAAAATGAGCTTCTTACAAGTGCAGGGGAATCGATCGGCTTTGATCTCTGCCTGTGGGCAGGCGGCTTCGTGGCCTCGCCTCTGGCAGGAGAGGCTGGCCTGGCTGTGAATGAACGTGGGCAACTGCTGACCGATCTGTATATGCGTTCCGTTTCGGATCCCCGCATCTACGCGGCTGGAGATAGCGCACAGCCTGTCAGGACCTCGGGAGTTCGTGTTCGCATGGCAGCCTATACCGCCGCGATCACGGGCGCGCATGCCGCGGACTGCTTATACAATGCCATGACGGACCGTCCGCAAAAGCCGCTGGACTTTGCCTATTTAGGGCAGGGAATTGCGCTGGGCCGCCACGACGCAGTGGGTTTCAATAACTTTCCTGACGATACACCCAAATGGCCGACCTTTACAGGGGAGCTCGGTGTGCTGGGTCGTGAGTTTTTCGTGAACCTGCTTGCGGATTTGCCAGCCTTCGAGCGCCGTTTCCCTGGACTTCACTTTTGGCCTGGCCGGGGGAAGAGTAAACCTGTTGCGGGTCTTCAGGGTCGAAAAGAAGAAAGAAGAACAAGCCCGTCCGAATAGACCGAATAAATACGTCAGCACACCTGCCAGGGATATAAGGGTTGACCCAGGCAAATAGTGACTGCAGATCTCGGCGAGCATGTCGTTGCGAGGCTGGAACGCAAAGCGTTCCAACTGAAGCAATCTCCTACTTAGAAAGCATTTCTTAAGTTCAATGCAGCGTGAAAATGCGCCTTAGCCACACACCTGTCCTGGCGGATGGTGCCAGGGGAAATCACCGACTGCGCAAGCGCACAGAGATTTTTAAGAGCGTTTTCTCAGAGGTCTCTGTGCGCTCTGTGGCAAAAAGGTGTTAAGAAAAACTCTCTTAGCGAAATTTGGCCGATGAAGAGGAGATTGCCACGCCCTGCGAGTCGGCGGGGTGCTAACGCGAAGACCCATACAAAGTAGAGGAGTCAATTTGGTCATGGCGCAGGAAGATCGACGAGCTGGACCAGTTCCGCCTCGCTCACCAATTCATGCAGGCAGATGTAGTGACGGAGGCTGGATCACGTATATCCGGATCGTTTTTCAGGTACGACAGGAAAGACCTCCCAGCGTGCTTGGCCTGTCGAAGGTGTTTGGGTACTACCCTGGAAGGGCCCACCAAGCACGGAGACCATCGCCAAGCAGGAGTATACTCTCGACGATGCAATGAACAGCACGCCAGAGATTTGACCCAGCCATTGGTCGGGACATCGCCTATAGGCAAGTTTACGTGGTGGGGATTTCAAAGACTCGACAATAAATCAATCGAAGAAAAAATCAGGGCAGGTCTCCAAATCGGCTAAATCCTTTAGGCGACCGGCTGCTTTGGCAGCCTCAATCAGTGCACGGTGTCCCACATCATCTACGGCTTCCGATTTGTAGCGCCCTTTACCGAGAAGGGAATGCGCGGCAGCAAAAACCTGGTCTACACCCTTACATGCCCGCGCCAGAGATCGTGGATCGATAAGGTCGCCCTGCATGACTTCTGCGCCGGCTCGCTTCAAGTCTTCTACTTTGGCAGGCGTCCTCACCAGCAAGCGCACTTGCTGACCCTCGGAAAGAAGTTGTTTTGTCACTGCGCGGCCTAAAAAACCGCTGGCACCAAGAATAAGGATCATTCGCACCTCCCTTGGTGATTGGTTTGACGCGCCCGAAAAGATGGCGCGTCAGCGGGTGTTTTGTTCAGTGTGGCTGCGGGAGAAGGCTAAGCTGTTGAAGTATGGAGAGGATATCCACCGCATCCCAATGCTCTGCAAGCTTACCGTTTCGCAGTAGATGAATGTCAATGCCGGAAGCAATCGCAGATTTGCCGGTCGCCGGGAATCCCATGAACGTTCCATGATGTACGTTGTGATTCGTCCAGCGCACCACAACCTTTTCGCCTTCCGCAATCATGTCCTCGATCGTGAAGTTCATGGTAAAGGCGGTCTGCAATATTTCGACCCGCTGAAAGAACCCTGCCAAGCCTTGTCCCTGGCCGGGAAAAGGATTATGCTCAACATAGTCCTCCACGGCGAGTTCGTTGAGTACATCCCGCTTCCCCTGGTTATGGACCTCCTCATAGTATCGTTGAACTGTGGCTTTATTTGTTTCGATTGACATAGTTTGCTCCTTTCATCGTCCGCTAAAATGATCGTACTTACATGCTTAGCATAGTCCAGGACGATGCCCAAGTCCACGAACAAACTCGTACATTTTTCGTACAGATCCTATGTTGACACAATTCACCCGTGATTGGAATAATGAAGGTGTACCACTGTAGTAGAGGTTGAAATGGCGCGAGACCAGGAATCTACCTTTGGCCGCCTGCTCAAGCATTACCGGCGCTCGGCCCGCCTCACGCAGGAGACTCTGGCGGAACGCGTAGGCTATAGTCCCAACTACATTAGCATGTTGGAACGGGGTGTCCGTATGCCTGCCCCGGCCACTGTGGACGCATTCGCGCGGGCTTTAGGTTTAACCTCTGCCGATTGGACTACGTTGAATGCTGCCGCCCAGCGGCTGGATATTGACGTCCCGCTAGCCACTCACCTTCCAGTGACACACGGCCGCTTGATTGGGCGGGAACAGGATGCGTCCATAATGATGTCACTGTTACGACAGCCGGACATACGCTTGCTGACTCTTATTGGTCCCGGTGGCGTGGGGAAGACTCGCCTGGCGGAGCAAATCGCTGGGGCGTTGAGCCACGACTTTTCGGATGGGGTGTTATTCGTTGACCTGTCGCCTATCAATGATCCAGAGCGCGTTCCTTCTGCAATTGCTCAGGCGCTCGAGTTAAGAGAAGCGAGTGGCGAATTAATCCAGAACAAGTTGTTCAGATACTTGCGCAAGAAAGAGATGTTGCTGCTGCTTGATACTCTCGAGCGAGTCCCGGACGCCGCTTCATTCATCTCCAACCTTCTCACCCAATGCCCTCATATAAAGGTTTTGGCCACCAGCCGGGTACCCCTTCGGTTGCGGGAAGAGCAGGAATTCCAGGTGCAGCCTCTGACGTATCCTGCCTCTGCCTCACTGCTTTCCGCCGATGATCTGCTTCAGTTCTCTGCCGTAGCACTCTTTGTCCAGCGCACGAGATTGGTCAAACCTGATTTCAAAAACGACCCTGATTCGTTGAAGATAATTGCCGAACTCTGCCGGCGATTGGATGGTTTGCCGCTCGCAATTGAGCTTGCTGCGGCGCGTGTCAAACACCTTTCCCTATCCGAGCTTCGCGATCAATCCGTGCACCGGCTTGAAATTTTAACGGGGGGTCCGCGCGATGTGCCCGAACGGCAACAAAGAATGTCTGATACGATTGCCTGGAGCTATGAGTTACTTAAGCCTGCCGAACAAAGTATCTTTCGACAGTTGTCGGTCTTCATCGGGAGTTGGAGTCTGCAGGCCGCGCAGTTCATGCACGGCCCTGACGCGGGACATGCGAACCTGCTGGATGCTCTCCGCGTTCTGGTTGACAACAGTCTCGTGACTTTGTTGGAAGCTCGCTATCGAATGCTGGACACCATTCGCGAATTTGCCCAGGGACAACTAGCTCTCTCAGGTGAAGCGCAAGCCATTCATCAACGCCACGCAGATTACTATCTGCATTTTGCCCAACAGGCTGCACCAGCTCTCGAAGGTGGGCAGTTAAGCGAATGGCATCGCAGATTGGAGCTAGAAGAAGAAAACTTACGAGCCGCATTGCATTGGCTTATGGAGAATGATCAGACTGAATTAGCTTTGCGCCTCGCCGGTTCCATCTGGCGTTATTGGCAGCGACAAGGGAATTTGGGCGAAGGTCGCCGTTGGCTGGAAGAAGGGCTGGCCAAAGGGAAAGATGTACCGAAAGATGTAAGAGCAAACGCACTTTGGGGAGCCATTTGGCTCGCCTATCATCAGGGAGATTATGTTCGTGCGAACGAAGAGAGTGCCGAATATCTCCCCCTGGCTCACGAGTTAAACGATCCTTTGAGCGTGCGCAATGCACTGACCGGGCTGGGAGTGACTGCTATTGCGCAGGGTCGCTATGACGAAGGAGTGGCGTATTTGCGAGAAAGCCTGGCGATCTGCCGAGGTGTCGGCAAAAACTGGCACTTAGGCACCTCCTTATTGCTTTTGGGCCAGACCCTCTCGCATCTTGGAGACCCTCAAGAAGCGCTGCTTCTGTTGGAAGAGGCATTGGCAGTTTATCGTGAGCTGGGGAACAAAGCCTTCGTGGCAAGGACAGAAGGGTACTTGGGTTATGCCGCTCTGCTGCGGAGCGATTATGAGCTTGCGCAGAACTATTTTCGACAAAGCCTGCGCGAGTTTTCCGATCTTCACGAGACGATGGGGATTGCAGAGGACCTGGAGGGATTAGCCGCCGTTTTCGCGGTAACCGACCGCGCGGATCGTGCAGCGCGCCTGACAGCCGCGGCGGGGATCATTCGTGAGACCATTGCCGCACAGGCCCTGCCTTTGGATCAAAATACATTTCAGGGATACGTTCAACAGGCACGCAACACAATTGGCCCGCAAGCCTGGGCAATTGCCTGGCAGGAGGGGAGTAGAATGAGCATAGAGGAGGCGGTAGCTCTCGCCTTAAGATAAGCCCAAACAACTATGAATTCGCACTAGTACGGATGATAGAAACGCCTCTCAATTTAACCTAACGATGGCAAAGCGGTGGGAAAAGCTGCGATCGAACCGATGGGGTGTGTTTCCTCCAACCCGCAGGACTACATCGGCTATGCCAAACAGTACTTGTACCTGGACTTGGGGTTTGACCAGCTCTGCATGGTAGCGCACGCATGCATAAACGAAAATTTGAAAACCTGGCCTGCACTTCGCTTCAAATGAGGTGGAAGATTTATTCTCCATAGCGATGCATCACTTTAACAGTGACAACACGATCCAGCCTGAGAGTTCTGCCTCGCCCACCAATTCACGCAGGAAGATATAGTGACGGAGGCTGGATCACTTATCTCCGGATCGTTTTTCAGGTACGACAGGAAAGAACTTGCGGCGTGATTTGCCTGTCGAAGGTGTCCCACCAAGGTAATGAGACCACCGCAGGGTCAAGTCTCAGCGGGGCGCTGCGCAGAGATCCACGCCGAGCAGAGATTTTATCACTGCCTGCAGGAAGTTGACTGAGCTAACGAGAGCCTGCCTGCTTTGGCACAAATTTCTCAGAAACACCGTCTTAGAATGCATGATCGAGGAAATGCACAGTAAGAATTTCCTCTGTGGCTTTATCGGTGAGATGCAAAAAGGAGGACGAGATGTCTCAACCATTCTTCCGCGGATTTCGAAATCCGTTATTGCTCCTCGTGATGGCGGCCGGATTGATCGTGTCTGCCTGTCTGCCAGACCCTGAAGCGGTCACGGCTTCGCCGTCCACGCAGAACCCTGAATTGACCCATTCCCCGGCCACCTTATCTGTGTCCACACCCATATCCACGGTCACCGCTTTGCCGACGGCAGCGCCGATCACATTGGTTCCCTCGTCTTCAGCGGACTGCTCCTCACTGCGTTCTGTCGAGGGTTCCACTTTGATTTCCGTTACGTTCGTAAATCGGAGCGGGGAGGCGGTCAACGTAAATTGGATCACCTATAACGGGTCAGAGGAATTCTATTTTGACCTGCGGCCAGGTCAATCTCAGAGGCAGGAAACCTACGTGACCCATGCCTGGTGTGTAAGAGACAAATGGACCAATGCGGCACTCCTGGCAGTTGTTGCCACACAGCACGAGCAGGTCGCTACGGTGCCCGGAGAGATTGACTGTACCTCCGGATGGACGCGTCTCAAGGCTGGCAGTTACGCCAAAGTATCTCAGGACCAGCCAGCGCCTAATCGGGTACGGCAAGGGCCGGATACAGGTGCAAAGATCATCTACCGGATCGATCCGGGCGAGATCCTCCGTTTGATGGAAGGTCCGATCTGCACAAACGGGCTGATCTTCTGGAAAGTGGAAAGCACCCTGATCCCTGGTGGTGTTGGCTGGACGGCGGAAGGCGATGGGAAAGAATACTACCTGGAACCCATCGAGTAGGCTGGACGATGGCAGAGATGTGCTGCCAAAGCTGAAGCCGTGAAAAAGGGCATCGCTTGGCGAAGGTGTTCCACCGAGACAAAAAAAGACCGCAAGGTCTCCTGTCCCATAAGCTTGGAGACCTGCGGTCCCTGGAAGTCTCGGCGGGGTTGGAAACCCACGCCGAGCAGAGAGCGATAAACTTCTGATGGGTCATCGCAACCTCCATCTGCTTTCGAGTGTTGTCATTGAAAGAGAGGAGATTCGCCATGACGTACAAAAACTTCACCACTTTTGCTGCTGTTGTCGCCTTTGTCTTTGCGCTGGGCTTCATCCTCATGCCAGCCCAACTGCTGAGTTTTTACAATGTGACGCTGAATGACGCGGGCCTGCTCATCGCCAAGCTCTTCGGTGCAACGCTGCTTGGCTATGGGCTGCTCAACTGGCTCGGGCGGGACTTCCGTGATGAGCAGGCACGCCAGGCGCTCATGACGACCAACCTGGCTTCCGATACACTTGGCTTCATCTTTGCGTTAATTGGACAGCTCGGTGGGGTGAGCGGAGTGAATTCGCTGGGCTGGTCAACCGTGGTGATCTATTTGATCTTAGCGGCCGGTTTCGCCTATTTACGCTTTTTCGCCAGGTAAGACTTAACCCTCGGTTTGGACAAATATAAAAGCGGACCGTGATATCCTGTCCGCTGGTATTCGTTTAAAGATGTTCTGCTTGCCGAAGAGGATTGACGAGCTCAACGAGTTCCGCCTCGCTCACCAATTCATGCAGGCAGATGTAGTGACCGAGGCGGGATCACGTATATACGGATCGTTTCAGGTACGACAGGAAAGACCTTATGGCCTGATTTGCTTATCGAAGGTGTTTTGGTACCACGCTCTGAAGGCCCACCGAGCGCGGAGACCATCGCCAAGCAGGGGTATACTCTCGACGATGCAATGAACAGCACGCCAGAGATTTGACCCAGCCATTGGTCGGGACATCGCCTATAGGCAAGTTTACGTTGTGGGGATTTCAAAGACTCGACAATAAATCAATCGAAGAAAAAATCAGGGCAGGTTCTCCAAATCGGCTAAATCCTTTAGGCGCCCGGCTGCCTTCTTGTTGGTTTTAAGGTGAGGCAGATCGATGATATTGACTTTCACTCCATCGAAATCATCCACAATTCGGCTGGCGTAAGAATCTTCAAATTCCACCCCTGAAANACCTGTTGAAATTTCAAGGCGCATCGGCGGATGCCCNATTCGAATGANCTTATTTTTCTGAAGAAAGAGTTCAGGNGTTACATAGTGCCGCACGCNTGTAGTCATGCGTTTACTTTACTTTGTATTTGAATTTCAGCCTATNAATCTATGTAAAAGGTGAAGTTCATAATGAGACAAGCGGTGGTTCTGGATGATCGAAGCCAAATTCCTTCAATGCGTTGACAACTCTTTGAGCATTGTCCGGATGGATTGCGATCCAGACATCCATGTCATTTGTAGCACGTGGATAGCCGTGATATCCGACCGCATATCCCCCGATCAGCAGATACCTAACGCCGTTCTCGTTCAGTAATTTCAAGAACTCTTTGAAGTCGAACGGTAGCTCGATGTCCATAATTGATCCTTCGAAGGATTTCTACCTGTTGGAGGCGTTCAGACGGGGTGCGAGCGAGCCAATATGCCTTTTCATCGGAGGGTTCCGTTATTGATCCGACAGAAAAAGCGTTACGATCTACCTTCAAATTCGCGGGCAAAGTGCGTGCCATTCGACAATTATACCTGACTGCTCCTTGCCGAAGGTCCCCTCTCCACACGCCTGACCAGACCAACACAAGTCGGCAACGTGCTGGNCTATGGAAGAGATGTGCTTCCAAAGCTGAACGCGTGAAAAGNTGATCGTGAAGTCGAATGCCTAAATGCACAAGCTCAACAAATATACCTGCCAGGGAAAGCCATCGCATTCCATACTTTGCCTGCTCATAAAAATAATGGAGAGACCGACCCGGATCGGTCTCTCCACCATACGAAAGCAATTGTGTTGACGAACAAACAGGGTTTAGCGACTGGTGTGTAACAGAATATCGTCTGAGCGCGCCGGGCCTGAAGGCTGTTGGGCACCCACTTCTGCTGGAATGGCTCCGGCTGCGGCAGCCAGACCCGTTGCGGGAGTATAAGTAGCCTGGTCGCAGTTCGGAGTGGCTGTCGCACAATCCGAGCCACCCGCGGTGGGCGCGTTGGCAACTGCAAACACGCCGTGTGCCAGACCATCTGAGCCGAAGGAGGTCGAGATATAGTCACCGACCATCCGGCCCTGGCTGGTGTCTGGCAGCCAACTCAGGTTCATCGGTCCAGCGATGGCAGTTGACGTGGACCAATTGGCACCGCCATCCGCCGAAGAGATAAATCCCACGTTAAGTTGACAGTCGGCCAAGGTGCAGTTGGCAACCGGGTAGTAGTAGTACGTCAGCCCGATGTGCGCACCGGTACCCGAGGTTGATTTGTCAACTGCGATGCCAGGGATGAAGTGATCCACTGTGCTGGAGACCGCGTCAATCGGGATGCGGATGAGCGGTGACCAGGTGACGCCATCTGTTGAGGTGCTCATCACGATATCATTCGATGAGCCACCACTCCGGAAGCTAGAGTCTTCCCAGACCACGTAGACTTTGCCAGAACCATCGACCTCGGCGGAGGGGAGCGGGCTGGTGCGCAGATTGCCTGCCACGGTGTGGAAGCTCACATTGGACACCAGGACGGCATTGCTCCATTTGCCTCCGCCGTTGGTGGAACGGAACGCCCCGATCTGTGAGCCGTTGAAGTACGGCACAATGACAGTGCCATTCGGCTGAACGACCGGCTGACCACCCAGGCCGTGGAAGCCGCCCGGGGATTTCTTGGCGCCCCAGGTCAGCCCGCCATCGGTGGAGGTGCTCATGTATAGCTTGTTGCCCAGGCCGTTATCGTCCCAGGCGGTGTAGCAATTCCCAAAGAAGGGACTGCTGGGAGTGTTATCACAGGCGATCCAGTTCTTATCCACGTTGCCGTTCCGGCCAGCAGTCACAACGGTCACAGGGTTGCTCCAGGTGGTGCCACCGTTCGTTGAGCGACTGGTCAACACGGCCTGCCCCTTGATTCCGCCGCTGACTTCCAAAATCGCCAGCGTTGAAACCATCCAAACATTGTGCTCGGCATCGTAAGCCACAGCTGGATCGCTGACGCGGTCATACGGATTAGCCGGGTTGTCATGCTTGGTGATGCCGGGCAGGTTGCCTGTCGTCCAGGCGCCACCGTTATTGGCAGACGTTGACCAGGCAATGTTGGATGCGCCACCGTCGAAGAAACGTCCGGTTTGTTGGGCCGAGACGATGGTTGAGCCAAAGGAAAAGGTATCAGGCTCCACCTGAGTCTTATGCTGGCTGGTCGCGTTTGTGTACGTGTCCACGCTGATTTGGGTGAGCGCTACGTTGGCGAGAGCAGCCAGCGGTAGTGCAAGCGCCAGGGAAAGCGATATGGCAATTGCGATCACAGATCGCCGTTTGAAATTATTAAATTGAAACATCAAGTCAACTCCTCGTTGTGTATTGACTGTGATGGAGCTTTGGTGCATGAGATTTCGGATTCGATGGATCATTGTCCAGGACGGGATAAGGATTAGATAGGGCGATCACCTCCTTTCGTGGAGTAGGTTCGTCTCGCTTGTGCAGGGAATCGGGGAGTCACCGAATGATCAAGACTCACCGAACGGATCGAATGGGATGTGCTGAAGAGTAACTTGAGCTCTCAGGCGAATCGTGTGTAATCATGGCACGCCGCGAAATGGTTAAATGGATGCAGATGATTTGTGCACAGTTGCTAACTGCTTACGCACAGCAGCATTTCCACGCTTCTATCAAGCGGGCTTTGACTCTGATGTCCAGCCACATCCTCTGCGGTGATATAGAACTCCCAGGTCCCATGGCCTTTTCCGGGCATATCCACCGCCTTGACGGTGACCTGATATTCATCGCCCGTGGCGTTCATCTCTGTGGCGGCGTAAGCCGGGTCTGTGCCCACGCGGGAATGGAGCACGACCCGTTTGATCCCCGACAGAGCTGTGATGCTGGCGGTTACGGTGACCGAGGTCGGGACGCAATCGATTGAGAAACTCTTGCTGGAGGTCGTGATACGATTGAAAATAGGGCCGGCCGTGTTCTGAGGCATGGGTGGGATCGGAACCGTTGCTCTTCCCTGACAGGCGCTGATCGCCATGGCAAGAATACAGGCCTTTACGACTCCCAGCGAATCACTCCATGGCTGTGGAATTCTCGCAATCTGTAGTTCCAATAGTATGTAGAAGAATTATGGTCTGTGGGATTGTGGTTTGTTCGATAACACTATACAACGTTGAGTTTTGAATTTCAAGGGTTTTTTGATTAATCTTTAGTGAGAGTGCTTATTCCTGATGATCAATTCAATTTATCAGGGACTCATCTTAGATTACCCAGATGCCCTGCGCCCTGCAGGAAATGACCTGTTTCCATACCGCCAGGCCAAGTCAGGACAAGTTTCTGCTGGACGATGGCAGAGATGTGGTTCCAAAGCTGAAGCCCTAAAATGGTATCAAGGACACTCTCAACAATTCTCGCCCTCGGCACGAAAACAAAACCCGCTGATTGGCGGGATTTTGATTTNGTAATAATCTAAACTAAAATCTGAAAACCTGGCCCACACANCGCTTCAAAAAGTTTAGTAATCGATGAAACAAGCGGCATTTCTATACCGTCGGAGTTGACCAACACCAGTTTTTGCTGGACTCTGGAAGAGCCATGCTTCCAAA
>Ga0065707_10082868_pt1 | contig 11668 bp, 7 predicted proteins | sample SwiRhicommuniRL3_FD_59094 | JGI IMG/M metagenome (GOLD analysis project Ga0065707, IMG submission 59094) | Switchgrass rhizosphere bacterial communities from Rose Lake, Michigan, USA - RL3 v2 (version 2) | ecosystem: Host-associated > Plants > Roots > Rhizosphere > Soil | place: East Lansing, MI... | reverse complement strand
CGCGCAAGCGTTTCCGGACGCCCCCACCTCGATCCTCCCCCGGCGACCGGGGGAGGAAGTTAGAACGAACCCACGCCTCGATTTCGAGATGGGGTCGAGCGAGACGCCGGCATGTTGAATTCCCGCACCGTCGTGGTTGGCTTCATTCCGTTGCTGGACTGTGCGCCGCTGGTGGTCGCTTTGGAAAAGGGATTTGCCGCTGCGGAAGGCATCGAGCTGACCCTGGTCCGTGAGTCGTCGTGGGCGAACATCCGCGATCGCGTGGTGGTGGGTCACTTCGATGCGGCGCACATGCTCGGGCCGATGGCGATCGCGTCGACTCTCGGCATCGGTCATCTCAAGGTGCCCACCATTGCGCCGCTGTCCCTGGGGCTCGGCGGCAATGCCATCACCGTCTCGCATTCATTGTGGGATGCGATGGCCAGGCACGGCGCCCGCAGCGGCGCCGATCCGCGTTCGCAGGGAAATGCGTTGCAACTCGTGGTGCGGGCACGCGAGCGCGAGAACAAGCCGCCGCTCACGTTCGCGATGGTCTATCCGTTCTCGGCGCATAATTATGAATTGCGTTACTGGCTCGCCGCCTGCGGCGTCGATCCGGATCGCGATGTCCGGCTGCTGGTGATTCCGCCGCCGCTACTGGTCGATGCCATGCGCGAAGGGCAGGTCGATGGATTCTGCGTGGGTGAGCCTTGGAACAGCCTGGCTGTGTCCGTCGGCGTGGGCTGCATCGTGGCGCCGACTACGGCGATCTGGCCGCTGAGCGCGGAAAAGGTCCTGGGTTGCCGGCTCGAATGGGCGCAGCGACGCCCCGATCTGCTGGCGGCGCTGATTCGCTCACTCTACCGGGCGGCGCACTGGTGTGAGGCAGAACAGAATCAGCAGGAGCTCGCGATGCTGCTGTCTCAGCTGCGCTATGTAGGAGCGCCGGCGCCCATCCTGCAGCGAGGTATTGCCAATCGCCTGCGATTGCAGCCGGAAGGGGAAGCGGTGTCTATTACGGATTTCTATCTGACAGCGCGGCATCAAGCTACTTTTCCGTGGACCAGTCACGCGCTTTGGTTCTATTCGCAAATGATTCGCTGGGGCCAGGTTCCCTTCTCCGCGGGCGACCTGGCTCAGGTGCGTGCGACCTTCCGGCCCGACCTGTATCGATTGGCGTTGGCGCCGCTCAACGTCGAGCTGCCCGTCGCGGACAGCAGGATCGAACACGGTTTCTTCGACGGGCGCGCCTTCGATCCGGATGCCTTCGAGGACTACCTGCAACAACCAGTTTAGAACCCCGCTCCAAGTCCGCCCATCTATCTCCCTTCTACTCTGCGAGCTCTGCGTGAGGAATCTCGATCACGCAGCAGTGCAAGATGAGGTGTGACCAAGAATCTCTCGCAGAGCACGCAGAGCTCGCAAAGTAGAAAACGGGAGGAAGGGATGGTTGTATCGATTTTGAGATAGGTTTTAGACACGCTCCGACGCACGAACAGCGTGCACACAGCGAATCTCTCTGCGCCGTCGCGATACATTTTCAGGCTCTTGCATCGAGAGCCGCCCACTGCGTTTCGAGCTAAGTGCTTGTAGCGTAGCGATCTACGATAGCTGGCATATGCATTGCATATAACAACGCAACGGACGCATCTGCGTCCACTGAATGAGCAGGCCCAATAGCGGGCTTGCTGGGCAACGCTGCCGACTCGTCGATACACGCTCCCAAGCGTGTGGCGAAGTCGGTGGCGTTTTTTTTTGCGTCCGATTTTTAGATAGACACGGGGAATGGAATGCGAACGCTACTGATGCTGGCAATGCTTGGCTTGGCCGCGGGCGCGCCAGCGGCCGAACTCAAGCTGGAGAAAGAACAGCTGCGCCTGGGTTTCATCAAGCTGACGGACATGGCGCCGCTGGCGATTGCTTATGAAAAAGGCTTCTTCGAAGACGAAGGCCTGTACGTGACGCTCGAGCCGCAGGCCAACTGGAAAGTGATCCTGGATCGCGTCATCACCGGCGAACTCGACGGTGCCCACATGCTCGCCGGACAGCCGATCGGCTCGACGATCGGTTTCGGCACCAAGGCAGAGATCGTGACTGCCTACAGCATGGACCTGAATGGCAATGCCACGACGGTGTCGAACGAAGTCTGGGCCGCGATGAAGTCCCATGTCCCCGCCGACGCGCAGGGCCTGCCGGTGCATCCCATCAAGGCCGAGTCGCTCAAGCCGGTGGTCGATTCGTTTCGTGCCGCGGGCAAGCCGTTCCGGATGGCGATGGTGTTTCCGGTATCGACGCACAACTACGAACTGCGTTACTGGCTCGCAGCCGGCGGCTTGAATCCGGGCTTCTATTCATCCTCGGACGTGTCGGGTCAGATCAAGGCCGATGTGCTGCTGTCGGTGACGCCGCCGCCGCAGATGCCGGCAACGCTCGAAGCGGGCACCATCAACGGCTATTGCGTCGGCGAACCGTGGAATCAGCAGGCCATCGTCAAGGGCGTCGGCGTGCCCATTCTCACGGACCAGGAAATCTGGAAGAACAATCCGGAGAAAGTATTCGGCGTCACCCGCGCCTGGGCCGAGAAGAATCCCAACACGCACCTCGCCCTCATCAAGGCGCTGCTCCGGGCGGGCATGTGGCTCGATGAGAAGAACGGCGCCAATCGCAAGGAAGCGGCGCAGATCCTGTCCCGCTCCGAATATGTCGGCGCGGATTACCGCGTCATCGCCGCGAGCATGACGGGAACGTTCGAGTTCGCTCGCGGCGACAAGCGGTCCATGCCGGACTTCAATGTCTTCTTTCGCTACAACGCCACGTATCCGTACTACAGCGACGCCGTCTGGTTCCTCACGCAGATGCGCCGCTGGGGCCAGATCCCGGAAAGCAAATCCGACGAGTGGTTCCACGAAACGGCGAAGCAGGTGTATCGGCCCGATATCTATCTGAAGGCGGCGCAGATGCTGGTGGATGAAGGCAAGGCGAAGCGCGAAGACTTCCCGTGGACGTCGGATGGCTATCGCCCACCCAGCAACGAGTTCATCGATGGCATCGAGTACGACGGCCGCAAGCCCAATGCGTATCTAGCCAAGTTCAAGATCGGTTTGCAGAACGGACAGAAAGTGGAGGGTGGCAATGTCGTCGCAGCGCGCTGAAGGACTGTCCATGAAATCCAATCACGCCGTGTTGGCGACACCGCAACCGGAACCGGCGGCTGTTGCCGCAGAGCATCCGGTTGCGAAGCCGCCCGTTGTCGATCGTCCCGTCTCCAGTCGTCCAGCAGTACGCCGGCGTGTGTCGCTCGATCGGCTGCACTCCGTGCTGGGCATGCTCGGACTGGGCCTGTTCAATCCCATGATACGGCTGGCGCGTGGCGAGAATCCGCGGGCACAGCTGCAGGAGCTGTGGAAGGAGCTGGGTGCGCCGCTGATTGCAATCGCGTTGTTCCTGTTTGCATGGAGCCGCCTGTCGGATGGCATCGAGACCAGTCTCGGCAAGATTCCGGGGCCGACCGCGGTGTGGACGCAGGCTGGTTCGCTATGGACGGATCATCAGGCGGAACGCCGCAAGGAACAGGAGTTCTACAGTCGCCAGGAAAAGCGCATAGCCGAACGGCTCGCACGCGATCCTGGCGCCGACACGACGATCCGCAAGTACACCGGCAAGCCGACCTATATCGACCAGATCGGTACCAGCCTGAAGACTGTCTTCACCGGCTTCCTGCTGGCCACGCTGGTCGCCGTGCCCGTCGGCATCCTCTGCGGCTTGTCTAGTTCCATCAACGCAGCGCTGAATCCGCTGATCCAGATTTTCAAGCCGGTGTCGCCGCTGGCCTGGCTGCCCATCGTCACCATGCTGGTGAGCGCGCTGTATGTGAGCAGCGATCCGGTGTTCGCCAAGTCCTTTCTCAACTCGGCGATCACGGTGATGCTGTGTTCGCTGTGGCCCACCATCATCAACACGTCGCTGGGCGTGGCGTCCATCGACAAGGACCTGCTCAACGTAGCGAAGGTGCTGCAGCTACCTTGGCCGGTGCGGCTGTTCAAGCTCATCGTGCCGTCGTCGCTGCCGTTGATTTTCACGGGGCTGCGGCTGTCGCTGAGCGTGGGCTGGATGGTGCTGATCGCCGCGGAAATGCTGGCGCAGAATCCCGGCCTGGGCAAATTCGTCTGGGACGAATTCCAGAACGGCAGTTCCGCATCGCTCGGCCGCATCATGGTCGCGGTCTTCACCATCGGCTTCATCGGCTTCCTGCTCGACCGCATCATGCTGGCGTTGCAGAACGTGTTCAGCTTCGGGAGGAGATGAGCCATGGCATTGCTGGAACTACGGAACGTCGGCAAGAGCTATGGCATCGGCAGCCAGCGCACCGAAGTGCTCAGCGGCATCGACCTGAGCATCGAAGCAGGCGAGTTCGTCGCCATCGTGGGCTTTTCGGGCAGCGGCAAGACCACGTTGATTTCGACGATCGCCGGCTTGACGCCACCCGACACGGGTGAAGTCTTGCTGAGAGGCAAGGCCGTGACGCAAGCAGGTCCCGACCGCGGCGTCGTGTTCCAGAACTATTCGCTGCTGCCCTGGCTCACGGTGTATGGAAACGTGTCTATCGCGGTGGACGCCGTTGCGAAAGGCAAATCGAAGCAGGAGCGCCGGGCGCAAACGCTTCGATACATAGAGATGGTGGGACTCTCGCACGCAGTCGACCGTCGTCCGGCTGAATTGTCCGGTGGCATGCGCCAGCGCGTTTCCGTCGCACGGGCGCTGGCAATGAATCCTGAGATTCTGTTGCTCGATGAGCCGCTGTCCGCACTCGATGCGCTCACCCGCTCGCGTTTGCAGGATGAGATCGAAGCGATCTGGCGGCAGGAGCGCAAGACGGTGATCCTGGTCACCAACGATGTCGACGAAGCCCTGCTGCTGGCGGACCGGATCATTCCCTTGCAGCCCGGTCCGCGAGCGACCTTGGGAAGGGAATTCCGCGTAGATATCGCCCGGCCTCGCGATCGGCGCGAGCTGAATCACGACGCTGCCTATCGCCAGTTGCGCAACGAAATCACTCAATACCTGTTGGACATGGGCCGGCAACGGACTACGTCGAACGGCGATGGCAATGTGCTGCCGGAAGTCGTTCCCATCACCGCATCGAAAGCGGCGCGGCAGTCGACGGCGCCCCGGCCTGCCGAGAACCTGGACAAGTATGTCGAGTTCTACGATGTCACCAAGGTCTTTCCCACGCCGAAGGGCCCGCTCACCGTCGTCGACAAGTTCGGGCTGGACATCCGCAAGGGCGAGTTCATTTCCCTGATCGGCCACTCGGGCTGCGGCAAGTCGACGGTGCTCTCCATGATCGCGGGCCTGAGCGATGTGAGCGATGGCGGCATCGTTCTCGATGGCCGCGAGGTGGTATCCGCCGGGCCGGATCGCGGCGTCGTATTCCAGGCGCCGAGCCTGTTGCCCTGGCTCACTGTCAGCCAGAACGTAGCCGTCGGTGTCGAGCGTGTCTATCCGCACGTCACCGCTGGCGAGCGTAGCGACATCGTCGATTACTACCTGGGTCGCGTCGGACTGGCCGACTGCGCCGAGCGCAAAGCCGGCGAACTTTCCAACGGCATGAAGCAACGGGTCGGGCTCGCTCGCGCATTCGCGTTGTCGCCGAAGCTGCTGCTGCTCGATGAGCCGTTCGGCATGCTCGACACGCTGACCCGCTGGGAACTGCAGGAAGTGCTGATGGATGTGTGGAAGCGCAATCGCGTCACGGCGATCTGCGTCACGCACGATGTGGACGAGGCGATCCTGCTCGCGGATCGCGTAGTGATGATGACCAACGGCCCGCACGCGCGCATCGGCAAGATCATGAACGTGCAACTGCCGCGTCCACGTACCCGCAAGGCATTGCTCGAGCACCCGGACTATTACCGCTATCGCGAAGAGCTGCTCACGTTCCTGGAAGAGTGCGGGCGTGAGCACGCGACGGCCGCCTGATCGAACAAGCGACAAACTACATAGGAAGAACCATGAATCGTTCCCTGCTGCTGGCCATGACACTCATCGGCGGAGTGGCCTCCGCTGCAAGCCTCGGACCCATCGACGGCGCCGTCAAAGAATCGAAGCTGCTGCTGGATACGCGGCTCAGGTTCGAAGATGTCGACCAGGATCCGATGGCGCACGAAGCGGAAGCGTTGACGTTGCGATCCCGGATAGGATTCGAGACCGGCAAGGCGTGGAACACCTCGCTGCTGGCCGAAGGAGAATTCCTCTGGCCGCTGCGTACCGACTACAACAGTTCGACGAACGGCAAGACCACGTATCCGATCGTGGCCGATCCGGAAAGCTACGAGGTCAATCGGCTGCAGCTGCTCAACACGTCGCTGCCGGGAACGACGATTACCTTGGGCCGCCAGCGCATCACGCTCGACGATCAGCGGTTCGTCGGCAATGTCGGCTGGCGCCAGAACGAGCAGACCTACGATGCGATCCGCGTGGTGAATCGCAGCGTCACCAACCTCACCATCGATGTGTCCTATCTCGACCAGGTGAATCGTATCTATGGCAAGGAATCGATCCAGGGTCGCTACAACGGCGACAGCTTCCTCGCCAACGTGGCTTATCAATTGCCGGTAGGCAAGGTGACGGCGTTCGGCTACTGGCTCGAATTCGATCCTATTGCCGGCGTCCCGGCAGCGGTGCGCGATTCATCGCAGACCTACGGCATGCGGTTCACGGGCGAGAAGCCGCTGAGCCGGATCAAGCTCGGCTATGCCGCATCGTATGCGACACAAAAGGCATACCGCGACAACCCGCTGAACTTCGACAACGATTACTACCTGCTCGAACTGACGGGAACGTATAGACAGTACTCGGTTGGCTTCGGCACCGAAGTGCTCGAAGGCAACGGCGTCAAGGGATTCACCACGCCGCTGGCCACGCTGCACAAGTTCCAGGGATGGGCCGACAAATTCCTGACCACGCCAGCCAACGGCATCGAGGACCGTTATGTGAGTGCCGGCGCCACGCTCAAAGGCGTCGCCATGCTCGACACCTTGTCGTTGCAGACCAGCTATCACAGTTATCGGGCCGAACGCATTTCGCAGGCGTACGGCGATGAATTCAACATCCAGGTCGCTGCGAAATACCAGCGCTTCCAGGCTTTGGTGAAGTACGCCGAATACAGCGCCGACCGGCTGTTCACCGATACGGCGAAATTCTGGGTGCAGCTGGAGCACGTCTGGTGAGCAAGTAGATCTCTCGCTGAGTTCGCGGAGTGAAAGATTAAGGGTCGAAGTTCTGAACTCCGAGCCCTTCCTTTTCTGCTCCGCGTTCCCCGCGTTCTCCGCGCGCCTATATCTTTCGAACGTTGGGCTGTTGCCGCAGCACCGGTGAGTACCACCCTCGGACAGTGGCAATAGCCGCCGACAGTGCCGACTGAAAGGGCTTCAAGAATATGGCGCGCGGAGAACGCGGGGCAGAGAGAGAAACAAAGTCGGGACGGGGGCAGAAAAGATAATCTAAGATTTGCTATTCATGATCTCGCGCGCCGCGCGCTCACCGCTCTGCAAGGCCCCCGCGACCGTTCCCGATTCGCCTTCTATATCCGCTGCCTCACCCGCGAAGAACAACGTATCGTGCAGCGGTTTCGCCAATAATTTCCTTGCGGCTGAGCCACCGGCGGTGACGTAGCTATACGCGCCGCAGGCGTACGGATCGGCCTGCCAGTCGTGAAAATGCGCGCCTTCGAATTGTTCGCGTACGCCGGCGTGCTTGCCGAATAGAACCTCGAGGCTGCTCAATGCCCGCTTCACCAGTTCCGGCTGCTTGAGTCCGGACAGGCGAGACGCATTGGGTCCTGCCGCCCACGCTACCAGGATCGGTGCGCGAAACGGCAGCGGCGTCCAGAACGTCGGAAAGACTTCATCGGGCGCATGGAAGAACGCGCCGTCCTTGTAGCAGCCGTCTTCGATCTGCTCCCAGAACGCATCGCGGAATCGCAGCATGATGCGGATCACCGGGCCGACGGCGAGGCATTCGAATGCCTTGCGTTTCTGGCCCAGTACCGGGTCGAAACGAACCGCGTGCGGCGATTGTGACGGGAGCTGCAGGACCCCGAGCGGCAAAGTGACGATGGCTTGCGCCGCCGAAAGCACGATGGCTGTGCCGTGTTGTGTTGCCGTGATGGTGACCTTGCCCCGGCGCCATTTCACTTCGTTGACGACGGCGCCGAGTTTCACCAGCACGTTATCATTGTCGAACGAACCCGTGAGCGCAGAGAGCAGCGACTGGTAGCCGCCGTGCGGACGGAACGTGGGAGCGTCCGCCGAGCCCGAGCTGCTCCATTCCTTGAGCGTCTCCAGCGTGCTCACCCTGTCCGCATCGGCTGCATCGAAACCCTCGACCAGCGTGCGGGCAAACTGCCGCGCCCGGATGGATAGCTTGTTGCGGGCAGCGCCTTCGAGGAACCGGCTGAACGGCAGGTCCCTGTGCGGCTTGCGTGCGCGATCCAAACCTTCCTTCATTTCTTCGAACACATCGTCGGCCACTTGCAGCTTGCCCGCGCGAACCATCCAGTGATTCTGGGCTGCATCTACGATGGGCGTGTGCGATCTTCGCAGCCAGCGAATCGTGGCCGCAGCAGCGCCGTGAATGAACTCTGCGCCCAGGTCGATGGGAATCGAGACGTCGGGATCATGGCGGGTCAGGATCCTGCCGCCGATCCGATCGCGTGCTTCGAGCACGGCGATGGAATAACCCTTCTGCGACAGGGTCGCTGCCGCCGCCAGCCCGGCCGCGCCGGCACCGACGATCAAGATGTCGACATGCTGCTTCATCGGCTTCCCAACGACTTCCCCAGTTCCTGGCCCGATCTCTCTTTGGCCGCGGCCAGGGCCAGTGCCGAAATGCTCAACGCCACGGCCAGGTACGCGATCACTGCCGTCGTCGTCGCATATTTCTTGTACAGGGCGGCGCTGATCAACGGAGCGAGACCGCCGCCGACGATGCCCGCGAGTGTATATGCGAGCGACGCTCCGGCGTAACGAGCGCGAGGGGGAAATTGCTCGACGATGAAGGCCGCCTGGGGGCCGTACATCATGGCGTGGATGGTCAGGCCGCTGATGTAAGCGAGCACGATCATGGTCATGGACCTGGTATCCAGCATCGGGAACAGTGCCAGCGACCACACCAGAGCGACTGCCAGGCCAACGGCATACACAGCGCGCCGGCCGAATCGATCCGACAATGCACCGAAGAGCGGCATGCCGATGGCGTTGAATACGCCGCCGATGGCAAGCGCCGTCAACGTCATGGCCCGGGACAGCCCCAGCACCGTCGTCACATACGATAGCGTGAAGGCCGTGGTGATCGAATAAAGAACGTCCGAGCCGATACGAACGCCGCCGCCCAGTAACAGCGCACGCCGATGCTTGCTCAGCACTTCGCCAAGAGGTGCACGCAACGTGGCTTGCTCTGCTTCGAGCTGGCGAAAGACGGGCGTCTCGGCCACGCCGGCGCGAATCCAGATGCCGCAGGCGACGAGGGCGAAGCTCAGCAGGAACGGCAATCGCCAACCCCACGCCATGAACGTTGCGTCGCTCATGAAGTATGACAACAGGGCAATGAGGATGGTGGCGAGCAGCGTACCGATCGACGGACCCATCTGCGCCCAGGACCCGTTGCGTCCGCGTTGAGTTGCGGCGCCGTGTTCGACGGATAACAGCACTGCACCCGCCCATTCGCCGCCGAGGGCCGCGCCCTGCACGAATCGCAAGGTGATCAGCAGAAGCGGGCTCGCGATGCCAGCGGTCTCGTAGGTAGGTAACAGGCCCATCAGCGTGGTCGCGACGCCCATGACCAATAGCGTTACCACCAGCACGAAACGTCGACCGCGGCGATCGCCCAGGTGGCCGAAAATAAAACCGCCGGCGGGACGCGACACGTAGCCGATCGCATAAGTCGAAAACGCCAGCAGGGTGCCGGTCAGCGGATCGAAGCTGGGAAAGAAAATGCGATTGAACACCAGCGCCGCGAGCGTGTTGTAGACGGCGAAGTCGTAATACTCGAGCGTCGTGCCGATGACGCTTGCGAAAGCGAGGCGGGAAGTCGACGCCTGCGCCGGCGGACTACTCATCGAGACCGAACCCACCGCCTCCGGGCGTCTGGATCACGAATACGTCTCCTGCATTCATGGTCGCTGCATGCGTGCCGCCGAAGGTTTCGCGTGCTGCGGGCGAAGCGTCATCCGATGCGCGTTCGATCCAATTGTTGCCGGTCGCCGCGGCTGCGCCACCTGCCAATCCGAACGGCGCGACCTTGCGATGATTGGCGAGCAGCACCGCCGTCATCGGTTGCAGGAACCGAATCCGGCGCTCGACACCGTCGCCGCCACGAAAGCGTCCACGACCTCCCGAGCCGCGGCGAATACCGAACGAATCCAGCAGTACCGGGTAGCGCCATTCGAGCACCTCGGGGTCCGTGAGCCGCGAGTTCGTCATATGCGTCTGCACGGCATCGCAGCCGTCGAAGTCCGGGCCGGCGCCGGCGCCGCCGCAAATGGTTTCGTAGTATTGATGCTCGCCGTCGCCGAAAGTGAAGTTGTTCATCGTCCCCTGCGACGCCGCCAGCACTCCCAGGGCTCCATACAGGCAATCGGTGACGACCTGCGAGGTTTCGACATTACCGGCAACCACCGCTGCGGGATAGCCTGGATTCAGCATCGAGCCGGGCGGAATGACTATCTCCAGCGGGCGTGCACAGCCGGCGTTCATCGGAATGTCCGAGTCCACCAGCGTCCGGAACACATACAGCACGGCGGCGCGAGTCACTGCTTTCGGTGCGTTGAAATTATTCGGCTGTTGCTCGCTGGTGCCGGTGAAGTCGATGCGAGCCTGGCGCCGGTCGCGATCGATGCGGATGGCGACCTGCACTGTCGCGCCGTTGTCCAGCGCGTAGCTGAACTCTCCATCGTGCAAGGCGTGGATCACGCGCCGGACCGCTTCTTCGGCATTGTCCTGCACGTGGTTCATATACGACTGCACGACATCCAGACCGTAGTGATCGATGGTACGCGCGAGTTCATGTGCTCCCTTGTGGCAGGCGGCGACCTGGGCGCGAAGATCCGCGAGGTTCTGTTCGACGTTGCGAACCGGATAACGTCCGCCGGTGAGCAGCGTCCGCAACTCGGCTTCGAGGAATTCTCCGTTCGCGACCATCTGCACATTGTCGAGCAGCACGCCTTCCTGTTCGACATGCGTCGAATCGCAAGGCATGGAACCGGGCGTGGTGCCGCCGATATCTGCGTGATGACCGCGGGCGGCAACATAGAACAGCGGCGTGTGCACCTGCCCGTCGAAGACTGGCATGACTACAGTGACATCGGGGAGATGCGTGCCGCCGGCATACGGTGCGTTCAATGCATAGACATCGCCGCGACTCATGGTTCCGGCGCGACGTTCGAGAATCGCCTGCACCGACTCGCCCATGGATCCCAGGTGCACCGGCATGTGCGGTGCATTGGCGATCAAGCGGCCTGCAGAGTCGAACAGCGCACACGAGAAATCCAGGCGTTCCTTGATGTTGACCGAACTCGCCGTGGTAGCCAGCGTGACGCCCATCTGCTCGGCGATGGACATGAACAGGTTGTTGAACACTTCGAGCAGGATGGGATCGGCGGTTGCCTTGGCAACTGCCTGGCTCAACGGCG
>Ga0065707_10000990_pt1 | contig 11677 bp, 12 predicted proteins | sample SwiRhicommuniRL3_FD_59094 | JGI IMG/M metagenome (GOLD analysis project Ga0065707, IMG submission 59094) | Switchgrass rhizosphere bacterial communities from Rose Lake, Michigan, USA - RL3 v2 (version 2) | ecosystem: Host-associated > Plants > Roots > Rhizosphere > Soil | place: East Lansing... | reverse complement strand
GAGCCACTGGCGGATCTCCTTGGCGTGTGTTCACAGATCGATAACCTGCTGGTTGGATTCGGGGAGCAGGCGCAGGAGCTAGAGAGACTCCGCGAATACGTGCAGCACAAGTGGGACTGTTCATATGGGCAGCATCTTCCGGGCCGAGGCGATCCAAGCGAAACCTGCACCTGTGGACTGGCAGCCCTCACGTCGGTGATCCCCGACGACACACCAGAGGAGCCGAGGCCGCGATGAGTGACGACATGGATGAGCGCAAATCCGCTGCCGGTGTTGCGAAGGCTGAGGCCGATTTCCAACTGTCTAGGCCGTTTGCTCGCGGCCTGCATCACACAATGAATGCCGCTCAGATTCAGACGATTCACGCGCTCATCTTCAACGGCGTGTTGGGTGGTATTCAGGCATGGGAGAAGGGCCGAGCCTCGCGTGAGTCGGCGGCCTTCTACGAAGGCAAGTCCAATCCGATTACGCCGCCATGACGCTAATGCACTCGACGCAGACGGCGAGCGAACATGAGCAGCCCCACCCCCAACAGGGCGAGCGTCGACGGCTCCGGCACGGCGCTGAATGTGGCGTGCATGGCGACATCGCGATCGTGTGGCAAGTCGGTATCGACGATTTTGCTGTCGGTGTAGAACAGCAACGAGACGCCGACAACGCCCAGACCCAGATTGGTGCCGGTGGTATCCAGCAGCCAGCCGGCGCTCTGCGGCACGAGGTAGGCCATGTAGCGCAACGCGGGGTCAAGCTCGAGGCCGCCTGGGATAGCTGCTGTGAGGCTGCCAGCGCCTTGCCACGGCGTCGAGAAGACATCCCCGGCCCATTGTCCTCGGTCGTTCAAGAGCCCCACAGCGAGGCGGCAGGCGGCCTCCACGTCGGGCGGGGCGACTTGGATGGCGAAGGACTCGAGCCGGCGATCGGCTTCGGGGAGGATGCCTTCAGCCCACAGGCTGTCCGTCAGCCAATTGCCATAGCCCACGCCGGCCTGCATGGACAACTGGCCACCGGTGATGGCGGCGATCGTCAGGTCACTGGCGAAGGTGCTGGAGGGAGCCAGCAGGAGCAGGACGAGCAGGGCGCATTTCATGGCTGTGGAGTATAGCAACGGTGGGGCCAACGATGAGTGAGCACGGACAAGCGAAAGAGCCGCCATTGGAATATCTCAAGGACTTGATGCGCTCCCGTGGCTACACGTTCACAGAGACTGTAGAGGCTGGTGAGCGCGTGGAGCGGATGTTTCGACCTGATGGCAGTCTTGCGGTGACGGCACGCAAAGCCGTTGAGGCCACACAGAGGTAGCGAACATGGCCATACGCCGGCATCGTCGGATTGATCAGCCGATTGAAGATCTCGCCACGCATCCGCATCTGTTCATCACGGTGCGCGTGCTCGCGGAGTATCTCGAAGTCAACGACCGGACCATCATCGGGATGATCCATGCGCAGCAGATCCCAGCCGCCAAGGTGGGCAGGGAATGGCGATTACCAACAGACGGCGTACGTCAGGCGTTTAAGCCCTTGGCGCAGAAGCAAAGCGCATGACTGTTTCCCGTGAAACTACATCTAACAACAACTAACGACTAATACGGCTGTAGACGGAGCAGGTTGAGGCGCGTAGATTCAACGCATGAGAACTGGCCTATGGTTGGTGCTGTGTCTACTGTTCGCTGCGCCGGCACTGGCGCAGGCGACGCTCACGTCAGTTACTGTCTTGGTGATCCCGCAGACCGGCGATCCGCTGACGGTGGCGCCGATTACGTGCGGCGCTGGGCCATGCGCGGTGACGGTCCCGATTGCACCGACGGCGACGATCTGCGGGAAGACGCAACAGCCACCAGCCACCGGAACGCCAGTGAACCCGACGCTCCTGCAGATTGACAATCCCTACAACGCAGCGACGGCGTGCGATTTGGTCCCACCGACAGGAATCCCCAACGGAACCTATCGGTTCGTAGCCTATTTCAGTGCGAGCGGCTGCGTCATTCCTCCATCAACGACGCCAGCGAACTGCGACACGGTCAGGAGTAACGTCACCGGCCCTTTTCAGCAGGTGCAGGCGGTCCCGCCGCCGGCTGCACCTTCGGGGGCGCGGATTATCAGGTAGGCGTGTTGATGCCGTTCGACACGACTCAGCCCAACCTTGGGACCGTTCAGCAGCAATTACTGAATTCCGGTTGGCGCATCGAGTCGGTGGCGAAGAATCGCGGGAATAACCGAACCGTCTGGGCGAGGTGCTTCGGGCTGTGAACTGCATCTGCCGTGACGTCGCCGCTGTTGAGGTCGAACAGGTCCGGCTGATTGAGGTGTACCTATCTGAGTTGTGGTGCCCGGAACGTCCGTTCATTGGTCCGATGCCGGCCATCATTCGCCCTGGCCTGGTGCGCTTCGACTTTTGGTGGTTGCGGAATTTGGATTTCGCCGCCTTGCGCACTTTGCCTTATGCCGACGTGGTCGAGGCGATTAGAGCCGCATGACACACACTCGCTATTTCTGCCCCACCTGTAAGACCGAGTTCGTTGATGGCGGCTGGGTGCTCATCAACAACCAGGGGTCCCGGTGGACGCCTGCTGATGGCTGTGTGCGCTGTCGGAGTGCGGTGGAGAAAGTGACCTACACGCCGGCTGTGCCTGGCCTCGACATTCCGCGCGATCAATTCACCGCGCCCACAGTGACCGTCCAGCAAGCCACCGACGTCGCGGCGCCGCTCCCTATGCGTGCGAATGACCACCACGGTTCGAATGACGTGCTGAGCCCGGACGCGCGGAGCCTCCCTCAAGGCCCGACGCTGACCGAGGACGAATGGTCGTTCTACTAACATGAAGCGCTCACTGCACCACGGCGCAGGGTTTCTCAATGTCGATCATCGGGAGAGTCCCGGCCTGAGTTGGGAAGACATCCCGCTGAAGGCTCGCTTGGCTGGCATGGTGCCTGTCGGCAAGGGCGTGAACTTCGAAGCCGACGCCTATCAGTGCTCACATTGCGAGCGCACGATTGTATTAACGGCAAAGCACCAGGATTTGCACAAGCGCGGCTATTGCCCCAAATGCGATCACTTTGTGTGTAATCGCTGCGAGAAGTGGCGGCGCATCACTGGCATGTGCTGGTCGGTGAAGCGGGCCATCGATCGCGCCTTCGACATCGCGACCAAGTTTGTGGGTGACCCGACACATCCGGATGCCAAGGTGGACGTGTTGACCTTGCGTGAGGCGCCAGCGCCGCGCATTTCACTGACGGACGCGTGGAAGTCATGACGCATGACGATCGCCAATGGCTCAGGGCCTACGTGGATGCCTCGAAAGAGATGGAACTGAACGGCTATAGTGCTGGCGCGCCTGAGCGTCGCCTGATCGAGATCGATCACCAACGCGCGATGTTGCTGCTGGATCAACTCATGCCGGCCAACGAAGCGGTCGTCCCGCGTGGGGCGGTGTTCGTCGTGGTGCCCTGCCGGCCGGATCAGGCGCGGCAGATTGACTTCTTCGTGCGGCTGATGAAGTTGGACCTGCCACCTGGATCACATATTCGGTTCTATCCGGGGTTCTTCGCTCATCATAATCGCACGCTCGGCACGCGGGACGCGCTGAAGGCGGGCGCCGATTATGTGTTCTTCGTCGATGACGATCAGCTGCTGTTGCCTGATGCCGTGACTCGGCTGATGGCGCACGACGTGGATGTCGTCAGCGTCAATCTCCTCTACAAAGAGAAACCGTGGGAGGCGTATATGTTTGATCGCCTCCCGAGTGGGCTCTACGTCCGAGAGCTCGGCACGCAGCGCGGGCTCGTCGAAGTGGACGCGTGCGGCCTCGGTGGCGTGCTGGTCAAGACATCGGTGTTCAGATCGATTACCGAGCACGAATGGTTCGCGGTGTCTCCGGAGGCCGGGACAGACGATCTCTACTTCTGCACGCTGGTGAAGAAGCACGGGTATCGCGTCATGGTCGATCTTGATACGCCCTCCGGGCACATCAACTATTCCGCCGTCTGGCCGGTCTGGAACGGTGACAAGTGGGAAGTGCTCGTCACCTTAGCCAACGGTGGCGAATTCGTGGCCCCTGCGGCAGTCGACAAGCCTGAACTGAAAGCCTTGCGCGAGGCGCTGGAGCTCGCGAAGACGTGACGTAACGAGTTGAACGGGTCTGCTTAGGACGGCCATCCGAAGCTCCTCGAGCCCCGAGGATTGCAGACACCGGCAAGGGCATGCAGACGGAAGGGCGGTCTGTGCGTCGTGGCGTTCCACGGTGTGCAGGTCGCCCTTTCGTTTTGCTAGCCCACTGGGGTCGCGCATGAGGCGTGCGCACGTCAACAGACTGACTTGAAGGAGCACGCACATGGCACGCTGGGCAACGCAAGTTCCAACCTGGACCACCGCGGCGATCGCGGATACCACGGCACTGACCGACGGCAATCACCACACGATCCAGGGCGGGTCGACCACGCAGCGCGGTGAACTGCGCCGCATCTACGTCTCGGGTCAGGCGGCGGCCTCCGCGCCCCAGATCATGGTCTGCGGACGCACAGCGACGGCTGGCACGACCCTGACGACGGCGCGCATGGCCTCGCTCGATCCGGCCACCGCGGCGCTCGCGGCGCCTCCGTCGTGTTACACGGCGGCCACCACCGATCCGGGCCGCAATGCCACCTTGGGCATGCTGGTGGCCTTGGGCTTCAACGCTTACGGCGGGATCGTCAACTGGCAGAACGGCCAGGACGAGATCATCAGCTACCTGGGCAACGCAGTGAACTTCGGGGAGCTGTCGATCAACTGCTTCACCGGCACAACCGCGGCGGCGGTGCAGAGCGAGATCGTCTTCGAGACCCTGTGACACGTCGAGCGTGGGCGTGGTTGATCCTGCTGGTCCTTGCGATCAGTGTGTCTTCGCACGCCCCGCTCAACGCGCAAGTCATTTTCAGCGGGTCTCCGCAGATCAACATCACAAGCCCGGCGCCTGGGTTCTCCTATGACGCCGGCACGAGCTCCACCGTCACACTGAGCGGCACCGGTAAGGGTCTGTCGACCTGCACCTGGACGAACAGCCTGGGCGGGAGTGGCTCGGCGCCGCTCGCGGTGAGTGGCTCGACGACGACATGGTCGGCCGGGTCGGTCTCGTTGACCGTCGGCCAGAACCTCTTGACGGTGACGTGCTCGAATGGCGCGGGTGGGACGGCGATCCGTGCGATCACGGTCACGCGTGCCGCGGCTGGCGTGAGTTGCACGGTCACGTCTGATGGCACGCAATCCGACACACAAACCAAAGTGACCGCGGCGGCGGCTGGTGCTACGGTCTGTATCGCCGACGGTGAGTACACCTGGGCGTCCCAGGTCTCGTGGTCAAACAAGCAATTAACGCTACGTGGCGAGAGCGATTGTTCGCTGTCGGATGTGACGCCGCCGATCACGGTGCCCCTCTGCGGCACGTCGATCACGTTCAATCATAGCAATCCTGGCATCCAGGCCGAGACGTGTTCGGCGACCAACTTTGTCGAGATTGCCCACCTGACCCTGCGGGTCCAAAGCTCTGGGAACGCCTCGGGGATGACCTACGTGTACTGCAACAGTGCAGGCGGGTCTCCAGCGGTCGCACACCGCATTCATCATGTGCAATACGACGGAGACAGCAGGGACGGGTCGACGAATAACTCGGGCAAGCGATGGGCAGTCACCGCAGGGCTCTATGGTCTGTACGATCACGTGCAGTTCCTAGGGCAGACCGCTCGCGCCATGGCGAACATCAGCGCGTTTCCTGATGGCAACCCCGGCTCGCTTCTCTACAACTACCACCACGCGAATCCTCTGGGCACCGAGAATGCGGTCTACGTCGAAGACTCGTTCATGTATTCCTACACCTGGAATCAGGCCAACGGAGGGACCGATAACTACAGTTCGCGCATCGTGTTTCGAATGAGCACGATCTACAACACCGATCTCGCGGTGCATGGCTTTGATAGCCAGCTTCGGAGCGTCTCGACCTGGGAGTGGTTCGGGAACACGTTTATCTTCGACACGACACCGGCGGCGAACGGGTTCGTCGTCGAAGCGCGCGGGGGGACCGGGTTCATCGGGTTGAATACTGTCAAGAACATGTCGGGCGGCTTGGGGTTCAATACGTTTTTCAATTTGCTCTACTACCGAGCGGCCTCTCACGCCGATGCGTGGACGACCGGCGGATTATGGTACGCGGCCGGTCCAACACTGAACGGCTCCGGCCCGCAAGCGAAAGTGTATTACCCGACGACGCCTTGGACCGCCTACAACGGGAGTTCCGTCCTGAGCCCCACACACAGCTACATGGGCTATGGCGGCACGCAGGCGCACGACGGGAATCAGTATGCGGTCAACACCTTCGACTCGGCATGTTCGCGGACGCTGACGGATGTCTCGGCCACGAGCGGGAACCCGGTTATCACCTCGACGAGCGGGGCCTTCTCGAGCAGCGGGAGTCTGCCGGATACGAAAGCCTCGGTCTATTCGTCTGGACTCTTCAAGCCGGGGTATGTCCTATCCTGCTCCACCACGAGCGGAAATGTGCGCATCACCTGCTCGGGCGCGAACTTCGAGACAAACAAGGACGAAGGCCGCCACGTCAGTTCAGACCAGCGCGGGACGTTCGGCGGCTCTGCGCAGGGCACGAGGATTCAAACGCGGGTGAGTGCGACACAGGTCGATCTCGTGGCTGCACCTGGGTTCACGGACGGCACCGCGATCTTGATGTTCGCCGACCCGTTCATCATCTCGGTCGATAGTTCGACGCAAGTCACGATGAGCGTGCCCGCGATTGCGAATGCCTCAGCGAATGGCACCGTGACATTGGGCTGCTCTCACCAAGGGTATCCGGGCCTCGATCAGCCGGGTCGCGGGTCGTTTCCCGAGGCCAATCCTGGTGGCTGGCCGAATGGCGGCACACCGAAAACATACACAGACTCCGAGTTCGAAGCCCTCGCCCCGATCTATCTCGTCGGGAATCAGTGGACGACGGTCGATAGCTCGCTGAACTTTAGCAGCTGCACCAATTCACCGCACTGCAACCCGCCGACTGGCGGGCTAACGTTTGTCAGCACGGGCGGGTATCTGAAACTGGGGCGGGACTGGTATGAACCGTCTGGCGGCCTGCAGACCAACAGCTCAACTCCGTTCAATGGATCAACAGGGACCGGCATCGGCACGCACGATAACCGGCCGACAGACTGCACGGCGGGCGTAGCGTATTGGGAAGTCGATACGGGCTCGTGGAATCAGGGGAGTTTCAGTTATGTCCCCGATCACGGGAATGGGACGTCATACACGCAGGGGCGACTCTATCAATGCACGGTGACTGGAACGCCTGGGACGTGGACACTGCACTACACGCCCTATACGTATCCGCATCCGTTACAGGGGTCGTAGGCGTGTCTGGTGTTGCGGCGTCTTCGTGTTGATCGAGTAGGTCGGCCACGATGCCTTGCAACGCGCGGCGGGGCCACTCAGGAATGATGGGCATGTCAGACATAGACATTAGTTTAGACGAGGGCGCCCGATGGCGGGTAGCACAAACCTCCGGGGATAGCGGCGCAGCCTACGCAGGTCGCGTCCTGCTGGTGGCGGTGAATTAGATGTCGATCGCCGTCAACTATCTCGGGCGCTTCTCCTCGACCGGCGGGCATGGGGCTGGGCCCTTCACGACGGCCTCGATGGCTCCGGATCCGAACAGCGTGCTCGTCGCGATCGTTGCGGCGGTCGGGGCTACCAACAGTGAGAACATCGTCGCGAACCTCTCGCTGGCCGATTCGCTGAGCCATGTGTGGACGGAGCGCGCGTCGGGCCATGTCGACGCGTGGGAGTCCGGCGTCAAGATATTTACGGCGCCCAATACGCCGACGACCTCGTTCACGCTGACGGCCGACTGCGGCGCTGACAACATCCACGCGTACTTCATTGATGTGTTCTCCTGCACCGGCCAGCATGCGACGCCGACGGGCGCGACCGCAGCGGCGAACGACCAAGCGGGCGACGGCGCTGTGTCCACCACGCTCTCCGGCGCGCCTGCAACGACCTCCGTCGTCATCGCCGCGATGGTAAACATGCTGAGTGCATCTGGATTCACCGGGATCCTGCACGGCACCGGCTGGACAGAGATCGCCGATAGCGCGGAAGACCAATGGATCGCGCTCCAGTCGCAGACGCGCACCGAGTCGACTTCGACGACCGTCGGTTGGGACGATGCGTATCAGGGCGTCGGGTCGTCGGTCGGATCAGGATTGGTCGCGGTCGAGATTGTGGCTGCCGCCGCGGTCGTTCCACCGTTTGTGACGACGGTCGATGTGCGCAGGATTTGACCCGTGGCCGATCATGTCTGCACGACGGTCGGCCAACTCAACACCGCCTTCGCGAACGCGGTGGCGGGTGACAATATCCTCCCGCGAGGCGTGGAGGGCGGCGGCAGCGGCTATTACCAGACCACCAATGACACGACGGGTGTCAGTGAAGTCCGCATCAACGCCGGATTCCACTTCGCCAATTCTGGAAGCAGTGGCAACCCGATCACACTGAAGCCGTATCCTGGCGACACTCCTCCCACGCTCTCGAATCGGCCCTCAGGGTCGCCGTCCTACTTTCGGTTCCCCACGATCACCGTCGGCGCCAATAGCTACATCACCATCGACGGCATCAAGGTGGACGGCGCCATCTACGTGTTCAGCGATCAGAACGGCGGGAGTTGGTCGATCACCGGCACCACGATGACCGGGGGCGGGACACGCAACATCGTCAAGAACTGCGAAATCTGGGAAGGCTGGGAGACCACGGCGAACGGCGGCGATGGCAACTGGGCCGGTATTTTTGGCTGCGGCCAAACCTTCCTGCTCCTGCAAAGCAATCTCATCCACGACATCAACGGCACCGCGAATTGCAACAATATGTCGTCGATGACGGGCATCAAGCTGTTCTCCTGCATCGACACCATCACCGAATACAACACGGTCTACAAGGTGATCGGTTACAGCCAAGCCGCCTGTCTCGACGACAAGCAGGACAGCATCCGGAATACGCATCGCTTCAATTGGTTTGAAGATGTCAGCACGGGGCCACGGATTCAGAACCAGAAATCGGGTGCGGGTGCGTCGGCGGCGACGGGGACGAAGTTTTATCAGAATCTCATCTTCCTTGGGAATTACAACGGGCGTGGCTTCACGCACGAAGCTGGGCCGATCACGGACTACGAGTTCTATAACAATTCCATCGTGGCGATGCTGGGATCCGTCTTGCCGGGGTCGGACGACGGCGTGGCCTACGCGGGAAACGACGACTATCCGGCCACGGCTGGATACGGTGGCGCGAAGTTCTACAACAACATTTTCTATGGCCCCACCAGTTCGAAAAACCTCGCGGCTTATGCGCAAATGTTTGCGTCCGGTGGGCTGTGCGATTACAACCACTACTCAGACACCACGCTCGACTTTCGGTATTACCTGACCACCTACGCCGACCTGGCGGCGTGGCAGGCGGTCTTTGATGCCAACGCGACGAGCGGGAATCCGCTGTTCACGAATGCCAGCGGGCAAATCCTCACGCTCGAGGCCGGATCGCCGTGCATCAATACCGGGAAAGTGGGCGGCGTCAGTGGGGGCGCCAACATCACCAAGGGGTGCTATATCACGGGGTCTGAACAGATCGGGCATGTCGCGCCACCTGCCGACCCCACGAACCCACTCCCGCCGTTTATCACGATCATGCGGCGTTTGTAGCAAGGAGCAGTCATCATGGCAAATTTTGTGACGGTGGCCTATGGCCTCGTGACGCGCGAGTCGAGCACGAACGGTGAGAAGCCCGCATTGACGGTGTCGGATGATCCGTGGATCGATGTCAGCGGGATGAATCCGCGGCCGGTCATCGGCGACCACTACGACGGGGCGGACTTCACGCTGGATCACACGACGCTGACGACGGCGAAGGGCGAAAAACTCGCCGCTCTGCGTGACATCTGCGCGAACCATATTAAGTATCTCGGGTTCACTGGGTGGTTCACCGAAGATAATCCGGCTGTGTATTGGGTCTATGCAACAGAGAGCAAGGACCAGTCGAACATTCATGCCGCTGCGGCCGCGGCCAGATTGCACGATGGTGAGACGATCGAACAGTGGTCGGCTCGGCTCTGGTGCGCAGAGGCTCAGGATTCTACGGCTCGTGTTGTGGACGGAATCAATTGGGATCGTCGTGACCATTCGGCGAGTCAAGTAAGTCAGATCGCCTTGCGGTTACACAAACATGTCGAAGACGCCCAGGACGAGCTGCAGGTGGATTCCGTCGCGGTCATGGCGGCCACGACGGTCAACGATGTCAACGCGGTCACGTGGCAGGCGCCAGGTAGTTAAGGAGGTCCGTGGCCTTCCCCTCCGTTCGGTCGGCGATCGTCACTGACGGCGGCACCGCGTCCGCGACACCCGTCATCAATTTGCCCGCGACTCGCGCGGGCGGTGATGTCCTCTTCGTGGTGTTTCGCGTTGCCGTCGCTGGTGTCATCGGCTGGCCAGCCGGATGGACGGAACTCTTCGACGCGTCGTCGGATGCTGCGGATGACCAGATGGCGGCGGCGTGGAAGCATGCCGACGGCACTGAAGGTGCGACCATCACGCTGTCCTGCACGAGCGGGAAGTTCGCGGCCGTGGCGTATGCCATTCGGGATACGCAAGATCCTGATGTCCGCCCTCCTGAACTATCGACGGTTGCGACTGGCGCGTCCGCGAACCCCAATGCCACGACCTGCACGCCGACGGGCGGGGCAAAAGATTATCTCTGGTTGACCTTTACGGGCCGTGAGGGAGAAGCCACCGTCCCGCCGACCTACCCGACGAACTACACGGTCAGCCAGCTGACGGCGACATCAGGCACGGGCGGTGTCGTCACGACCAATGTGCGTGTGTCAGGGGCCGTCAGGACGAATAACAATGCGGCCTCTGAGGACGCGGCGCAGTGGGCATTCAGTGACACGGAGGACTGGACCGCCTACACCATCGCCTTCCATCCCAATGTCGCGCTGGATAACGCGCTGATTGGAGAGGCGCTCGATCCTCCGCCCCAGTACAAGCGGCCGTCCGTGCCGATGGCGCTGGCGGCGAGTCTGCTGCTGTCGACGCTGGGCGATGTCACTCCGCCATTCGTGCAATCCGACTGGCCAGATCCACCGCCGAAACCGCGCGCCCTCGTCACGACGATCAACACGCGGCCGTCTGAGGATGCGACGACACCGTTCCTGCAGACGGAATGGCCACCGCCACAGAAGACACCGTTCTACGTTGGCAAGGTCGCGTTCACGTTCGGGCCTCCCCCGAACACGCTGGACATTGCGGCGGATCCGTTTATCCCGGTGGTATGGCGGAAGCCGGATCGCTTCCCACCGTGGCCCATCGTCACGACGGTCACGCGTCCTGGTGATTCGCCGGTCCAGGTCCAGGCGCTGCCGTTCAGTCTGGCGGACTGGCCAAGACCGCAATGGCCGCGGCCCAAGCTCAACTTCGACATCGTCTCGACGCCTCCCCCTGCGGAGGTGGTGGCGCCGGATCCGTTCATTCCGATCGAGTGGAGGAAGCCGTATCGCCGTCAGCCGTGGCCGATCACCACTATCGTCACGCGGCCTGGTGACTCGCCAGCGCAGCCCGCGGCCGAGCAACCCTTTAGTCTCAGGGACTGGCCGCGCGCGGCTCGAGCC
>Ga0065707_10082865_pt1 | contig 11679 bp, 6 predicted proteins | sample SwiRhicommuniRL3_FD_59094 | JGI IMG/M metagenome (GOLD analysis project Ga0065707, IMG submission 59094) | Switchgrass rhizosphere bacterial communities from Rose Lake, Michigan, USA - RL3 v2 (version 2) | ecosystem: Host-associated > Plants > Roots > Rhizosphere > Soil | place: East Lansing, MI... | reverse complement strand
CTTTCATCGACGATGTAGAGTTACAGATGGAGGAAGAAATCACCTCCACCAAGGAGGGATTCTTTGTGTACTGGGGACCATTGGTAGACGACCGTACGATGAACGGAGGAGCCAAAAAAGGGTCTTCCAAGACGAAAAAGTAATAGTTGTTTTGTATTTATATATACTCTCAAAACATATTTTAGTAGATGGCCACCGAGCCGAGATTTTAGAGCATTATATGACTCGAGAATATGGGAATATAAGGAGAAACAGAAATGTCGTTATGATTTTGTATGAGGATTTGTCGGAGTTCTCAGAGAGTCAAGACGGAGTTGTTCTCACAAAGATTTTCTTGCCGGAGTTGTGCCGGAGTTATTCTCACAAGAGAGTCTTGCCGGAGTTGTCCTCACAAATAATGTCTCATCTTGTTTTTATAAAGAATGTCTCATCTTCTAAAACTGCCTCATAATTATTCTTGATTAACTCTTAATTCTTTCAATTGTAATGTTCAACATTTCAGCAGCATTAAGTTCAAGCAGGTTGGACTCGGTTTTCTCATATTTCTGTCTAATCTGGGCAATGTTTTGCTCTACTTTAGCCACAGTCTCATCGAGAAGTGTGTTATTTTCAATAAATAACGGTTCTCGTTTGCGTGTGACGAGGAGATTCAAATACGCAGACAACGTGGATAGTTTCTGAGGATCGATGCGTGAGGTACCGTTCTCTTCAATGAAAGTTTCTTCAATAGAAATTTCAATTAACTCGAAAATGTCTTTTAGTTTTTCTTCATTCAAGGTGAAAAACTTGGTGGCTGGTGTACTGTTTCTTGACGGTAATGGAGGAGCCTTTGAAGATGACTTAGAGGAAGGAATAGCTGAAGAATCCGAATCTGCTTTAAAAGAGTCAGTTTTAGTGGAAGTTTCTTGAACCTTTGTAGGGGTATCAACGTCAACCTTAAAATCAGATCTAGACTTTGCAATTTGTTCAACTGTTGATGGATCAACTGTCTTTGGTTCTTCATCATAAATACGAACTTTCTTCAAATCGTCAGCCAAATCATGAACTCTCTTATCTTTGGTAAGTAATTCTTTGAATATTCCCACTAAAATTGCCTTTACGCTATCATAAGGACAGTTGTGTAAGGAATCTTTAAGGAACAGGTATGCTGTAGATTCAGGAGAGAGCGCCAACACTTTTGTAAGCAATGTCAAAGTAATATAGCGGAAGTTCGAACGATATTCATTGACTGAAATCACGTACAAAAGCACTTGGTAGTAGATGGTAAGCAAAGCTGGTTCCACCTTTGAAAGCTCAACCTGTAGCGATGGTTTTTCATACATCGAGTACCACGACCAAAACACAACGATATCTTGGATGTTTGTAGATGCAAAGCTTTGTCTAACCATTCCAGGGATTAATGCTCTCAAACTGATGGCAATGGCATCTGATATAGACAAGGAAACTTCGTTAAATTGACGCGAAGTTACAATATGGTAAGTGTAGAGGGTCATAATCCCAGGAATCGAGTCGTTGATAGTTTTGGCATCGCTGTTGACGATGACATGGGCGATATTGGTCTGATAATCGATCAAAATCCTTTCAAATACTTCACCAGTGACATCTTTTCCAGTATAATCGATTTTACCAAGTATTTCGTTAGCATCCTTTAAGTACGTTGTGAATGTTGCAGACAACTCCAAATCGTAAGACAATGCTAGTTCATACATACGATTCATCACCGGAACTGAAGAATCGAAATTATGTTTTGAGGTGATAGTGCACCCCAACAAGTGTGAAAAATGGTCTCTTGCTAGTCCAAGGAGAGCCCGTTCACCAACCAAATAGACAGTTTGGGTGATAAACGCCGTCAATAATCTTCGTTGCAACATTTCTTCAGATTCCTTGATACTCTCCAAGTTCTCCTCATCGTCCACATTATCAGGTAATGGAAGAGTATTATAATTTCTTGCAAAAGAATAAGCTCGTTTCAAAATGAAATGGTAATTGGAAGACGTTTTGATGGGATTTGTATACACTAAATTCACAAACGAAGCCACGGTCATGGCCAAGAACCTGGATGGATACAACGTTTTGATTCTCTTCATACAACTGTCGATCAATTCGAAAATACAATAAATTTTCACGTCAAAGAGGTTTTCTCGGATAGTCCAATTATCGAGAAGAGCTGGATCTTCAAGTTTAATAGTAGTGAGCAATTCACAACTCTTGAGGAACAATTCCTTAGGGTTTCCGTCAGTTGCTAATATTTCCATGAGTTTAAGCACTTTATAGATACACGGCGCCGATCTCAAGGATCCAGAGAAGTCGTAGTCTGAATTCATGAATGGGATAAGAATGGTTGGCAAGTCCCAGGCAATTTCGTAGGTGAGTTCTTTGCTGGAAGTCAATATCTTCAGCAATTGATCCAAGAGGAGTTCGCGTTCTTTATCAGTATATTGCGACGGGTCTCCAAGGTAAATATCAATTAAAGTACTAAAGGAGAGATAGTCTTTCAGGGCAATGGCATCTGAGGCTGCAGACGTGAGAATTTCAATGACTTTTTCCACCAGAATTGATTCTGGTTCGAGAGTAGAGTTCTCTGTACCGCTAGTCTCTGATAAAGTATTAGAATCTGGCATTGTGATGAGGAATGTGGGATAAGGAAGCGCTGGTGGATTTTGAATCTTGAGCAATTTAGAGAATTGGGTCCCACACGAATCTCATAGATTTATAGTAGATAAAAAGAGGTTTAGTGATAACCAGAGTGTTATATATAGAGTGTTATTTATAAAGAGTTCTATATCATCAATGTTTTATAACCAGCCTATATTTCATATTCCCTACTACCAATAGCCCCAATGGAACTGTCTAACTCTGCGTCACCCTCGCTTATCTACGAGTCTTCTCCCCTGCCACCTAAGATTCCGTTATCCACATCGATAATTCTAGATCGTGCACATATCGAACCCGTCAAGAATATCACTGGCGACAAAATCACTATACGATTCCAGCCAATTGGATCCACGCCCGCCATTACGCCTAGAGTGTTTAAGATATCTGGAAATCAAACCATTTCAACGTTAAATAAGTTTTTAGGAAAACGATTGAAATACGACCGGCTGATACAGTTATATATCCAGAGTTCGTTTCTGCCCAACCCAGATGAAGTTTTGAAGGATATTTATGATATTTTCAGAACAAATAATGAGTTGATTGTGAGTTATTGTTACGAAGTAGCATTTGGATAGAGAAAGAGGAAAGAAGGAAATTAGAAGAAAATAACTAGAAAAGAACAAGAAGACATAAACTAAAAATTTCTTGAGTCTCGTGAGTCTCATATTTCAGACTAAATTGGCTAGAACGTCTATATTTTCAACCCCAATATAGTAGTGAACGCTTCAAGAGAAAGAATGAAGAAGAAGAAGAAGAAAGAGATCCTAGAGAGATCCTAAAGAGATCATAGAAAAACCCTAAAGAGATCCTAGAGAGATCCTAGAGAGATTCGAGAGAAAAAGATGTTGATCAAACTATGGCCCAGCCCTACTTAACTATCGCCAACCCAGCCATAAACAATATGAAACAATATCAAATGCTACAGAGTCGTATAAACCAGGATATTAACGCTATAAAGTAGAAAGATCCCGATACCAGAAGACCATCATCGATATTAGACTTGTGCTGCGGTAAAGGTGGTGAACCGAGCAAATTCATCCAAAAAGATATCAATTTGAAGCATTCTTTGCTAAAGGTGGCTGTTTCGAAACCTCAATACTTGAGATTTTGTATCCGAACTTTCCTGGAATCATTGCAAAGATCTTTCCCGTAGAGAGTGTCTCGATCTAAATTGCTTTAACTCTGAGTTCCATCCAAGACTTGAATATTCTAGTTAAGATGATCTAAAAATCTCATTGGATCCATCAGCTCGTCAGCGTGATCGTGGTCTTCCTGAATTAACCAGATACTCGTATATGAAATCAGCTATCAGTATTCAAAAACTTGCCGTACCCGCTAAGCTTCAAAATGCCCGATTTTAGTTTCCGAATTTATGTTGGACGTACACCAATGATTTTTGGGCAGACCAAACAGAGTTTTAGAAGAGATCCGACTACCATCTCTGTTAATTCTATGGTTTTACGATGAAACTGGAATGATGGGACATTTTCTAAATTAATTCAAGATGAAAAAGATCACCACCGCCGTACTAAAAAAAAGATTATCACCTTTCAATATCGATTGATAACCATGGTGAACATTTTATAGTCCTTTTCATACCGTCATTGATTATCTCTAGTACAAACTTGACCCAAACATAAAATAATATTTAACCAGAACAACTTTAGATAATCAAAAGTAGTGTAGATAATCAGAAAACTCTTGATATTCAATTGGTTAAAAGCTAATCGTTACTGACTATCTCTATCGCTATTTCTTTCTCTCTCTCTCACTAATCTACCATTACACTACAGTCAACTCTTAAAGATTGAATAGTATACCCAACCGAATTTAATAATACTAAATAAAACAAGAAAACTAGCAAGCTAGAAGAAAAATGAAAGCGAACTTAAAGCGGCGGGTCCGATGAACGGTCAGAAGCAAAAACTTATCTCAGGGTATCAGAAAGTCTAGTAAAAGACAAACTCGGCGGAACCGGAGGTGACAGTGACGGTACAACCATCGGAACCTTGGCCGTTGTATGAACCGCCTTCGTACTTACAGTCACCAACAACACTGGAGCCAGCAGTACCTACAATCTTGATGTTGTAGTTTGGAGTATCCTTGTTGTTTGGGTTTGGAATCAACGACAAGTAGGTGTTACCGTTGGACTTACCAGCACCTAAAACAACAGGGGCCCAGTTACCAACACCAGAACCGGCAGTACCCCAGATACAACCATCTTCGACGGAAACACCAGCGTTGTTGACGTAGTATTGGGTCGAGGTCTTTCCTCCTTGCCAAGTGAAGTATGAGCTAGAGTCAACGACGGAACAAGGCTTAGATCCACCAGCAGAAAGCAAGGTTGGAATGTTCATGTTTTCGGAACCTGGGTAGTCGGTTCTACAGATAGCAACTTCCTGAGAAATTTGGGACTTGAAAGACGCAGAATCAACACCCCATTCACACAAGTTTTTTTGGTCTGGGTTGGATCTGTACAACAATCCGTTCTTACATAAAAGACCACCGACAGACATACCGTTGGACGGTTGTTCACTTGGCCATTGAGTCTTGGACATACCGGCTTGACAAGCGTAAGAACAGTAGAATCCGTCCTTACAAGTGGACGAAGTGTCACCGTTTGTGTTCATGATAGAAGTCCAGCCACCGTTTAAACCAGAGACCCAATCGACACCAATGACACCTTGACCAGTAGGAACGGAGCCACAGGAGTATTTTCCGTCTTCGAATGAGCCTGATGGGTTGGAGAAAGCGGCAAGATCTCCATCAATACCACCGGCACCACTAGAAGTAGATCCAGATGGAGAAGCAGAGCTGGAAGCGGCAGCAGAACTAGCAGCAGCAGAACTTACTGATCTGGAAGAAGTAGTACCAGCAGCAGAAGTGGCTCCAGCAGAGGTAGTAACTGCAGAAGTGGTTGCTTTGGCAGAAGTAGGAGCTGCGGCAGAAGTGGTAGCTTCAGTTTCAGGTGCTGCCAGGCCGGTTGGAGTCACAGTGTTTCCACTTCCATCAACATAAACAACTTTGGTAACGGCCAATCTCTTGTCCAAGTTATGTTGGTGATGTTTGTGTCCTTGTAAAGGAACAGAGGCAACCAAAGTTGCAACTGTCAAAAGAGTAATAAATGAAGTCTTCATTAAAGAGTGTAGATAGACGAATCGATGTTTGTCTAGAAAAGAATGTAGGGACGTGTGAACAATGAAAGACAATAGTTAGATCAAGTAGAGAGATCTATACAACCAATAGTTAAGGAAAGACTAGGATTAAACGTAGGGAAGAAAGTGATGTTAAAATGTTGCCAAATGAGTTTTTAATGTAGGGAGAATTTTTCGTCTGGAAAGGGAAAATTTACAACAGAAAAAGAAACAAAAGTGCGAGAGTCTCAAACCACCGTGCGTCGGCCATAAGTAGGACAACAGTGCGACAATAAGTGCGACTAGTATGGTGGAAATATGTTACGGTACCTCTTTTATTAGTGGAGAATTCGCTTAAGGAGCCGCTACAGGAGTCGCTGCAATACTCGGCCTGGTTTAGCTTGATGATGTTAGTCTTTTGTCGGCCCTTTTCGGGGTTCATTGTGCTTTTCGGGGTTCATTGTGGTTCCTATTCCCTCCAGATAGTCCCCATAGAATTGATTCCTGCAGGGCCGAAAAAAAAGTTCTAGGCTCTGTATTCAATTTATCTCGATTTGTCTGCATTCCTAAGCTAAATCATGCATGGTGCCTATTGTGTCAGCATGTTGGAGGCATAAATGTTGGAGGTAGATATGTTGGAGGTACGATTGATGGTACTTTTAAGGGTACTTTTGAAGGTACAGTTGTAGGTCCAGGAATTAGTAAGTTTGGAGGGGTTGAAATTGGGTGAAAAATTCGATGAAAATGTGGATGTTTGTTGTTTGTAAACAAAAGTATGAGCCATCGAGGTACGCGAAGGTTTCAGGGCAAGTAGTATAGCAATAGAATGTGAAAAGTTTCTAGTGGAGTCTCTAGTGGAGCCTCTAGTGGAGACTCTAGTGGAAGTGTGAATTCTACGCCATAGATATTACCATAGCCATAGCCTTAGCCTTAGACAAAGATATAATCATAACCATGGCCATAGTAAGCACTTGCTGCGCTCGCTGCACTTACTAATTGGCTCAGGTCCTCCAATTTCATCATTTGCATGCCTAAGATCTAGAATCCATAGCCTCAACTCCTTCTAACTCTCGTTCTACTACAATTAATACCTTACTACACCTTAGTGACATTGTCGCATTCTCTGTTTCATTTCAGCCTTCGTTGCGGCAAGGATGTTTGTGGAAGCAGTTGTTGCAAAGTGCACGTGATTCTTCTTTTAATAAGGGGTAACACGAATAGGAGGCTTAAGTAACTATGGGTCTTTAAGTAACTCTGGGTCTTAAAGTAACTATGGCCATATAATAGAATGGTAAAGCTAACTTCAACAAGTAGTGATATCAGAAAGATTAGTAGAATCAGAAAGTGATGTGATAGTTACGTCTCTCAAAACAATGAAATCAACTTTTCACGGTAATCCAGAATCATTACCAGAAGTATATTACTTCTCACAAAACATTGCCCCAAGTATCCTCCAATGACTAATAGTGACTATTGGTGACTTCTCACCACATCAACCACTCTTCAAATTCATCACATATTGCTGTGTAGGTGAATCCCTTAATATCTGATGCGTTCCTTCACCAACCAACACATTGTCAGGATGTGTAGCCTTGATGGTTTGGAGTTGTAGCACTTTAATACGCGTGTGTCAGATTTCCTGTTGATACTTACAATGTAAACATTGATCTCATAATAAGTGGGATACGGATTTGGAGACGTGGAGCAACCTCCAACGTAGGTATTAAGACCCACCAAGGAGAATACGGTGTGCAACGGTGCACGTGATCCATACTGCTTTTGGACATCATGTATTATAAACCATTCTCTAAAGTACCTTACTAACAGTCACTAACTACTTCTAACCATCACTAACCGAATTATGTCCTTACCAACATTCACTACACACCTCTAACCATCTCTTGTTCTCTCGTTTCCATCCCTTGTACACAGAACACGTGAGAACTGATGCATATATTCGCCAGGACACGCCTCTGTCACAGAATCTCTTTGTTTATTTTTGCAACACATCTAGCCACCATTCATTACTCTTCTGGGCCTCTAATGAAACCTTTGGACCCGCAAATCATGTTCGTCTGATGTAGAACTCTTGAACCATGAGCAGACCCCTCAGTTTAATCTAAAAGCGGATTTCACTATATCAATTTAGGTGGACTAAATAAGGTCTAGGATGATCTTACCGACGAGAAAACATCTAGAGCTTTATAAAGAGAGTGTCAACCAGAACTTGATAAAGAGAGATACTGACATTGAGAACTCAATCAAACACAACTGACATTTTGGTGAAAAACATAACTAATCAAGATTACTCGTACTCAATGCAACAAACAACACTGACCATGTTATCAGCCATGGCATCTGAATACTTCTCTAACCCAAACTAAAACAACATCAAGCAACATATTTGCAATAATTTTTACTACTTGATTACAGGTTGCAAAGCAGCACTAAAACAAGCCACATATTTTCACGATACTTGCTGATTGGGTAGAATGAATAACCGACTGACCCTATAATTTAACTAAACCAGTACAATGAATCAGCAATCAGCTTTGTTCATATTTGAAGAACTCCATATTTATTGCCTTAGAGTTCGTTTATTCCCGAGCATAGTGATACAGTATGCCCAAGAAGGTATACTGGGCTACATACATCGAGGATAGTTCTAAGATTAAGTTTAATTGTCAATTAACTATTTCCGCAAGTACTAGAATACTCTTATTTTAATTTCACTACAGGTTTATCACAAGTTTATCCAGATACACAAGTAAACTTTTAATCATTATAGACTAAAACAGTAAAGAATCATAACTAAAACAAGGAGAAGTAAAATAACCAACCAGCCAGAAAAATATAGCAAACTAAGAAAATGTAAATGGTGCAAACAGAAATCAATTATAAGGTTCCTTCGTCTTCTATTCCCAAGTTGAACCATGGGTGGTTCAACGCATCCACGGCAATTAGACGTTCTTCGGGATCGATAACAAACAACTTGCGTAACAAGTCGATGAAAAACCACCAGAATGTGAAATTGCCAAAGTTAATCAAGTGTTTGTTCTTTTGATAATTGAACAGCAACGAGTAGTCAAAGTTGATTTCAAGGCCAACACGATTGCTGACAAATATATCAATCCTTGATAATTGACTGACACTTTTTATAAACTTGGAGGGTGTTTTGCGAGTAGGGAACTTTAGTGTGAGCAGGTGAAGAATAGTAGACTCGTCATCTATAATCACGTCATCATCTTCTTCGTCACTGCTTCTGTCTTCATCGACGTCACTCTCAAATGAATGGTCTACCGGTGAATTTGACACATACTGTTCGGTAAAGTATTCCAAGCCACATTCATTCTCTTTTTGCTTCGACATCATCACCAATTTCTTATCAATCTTGTATCCACACACTTTTTCAATCATAGCCAAATGTTCCAAGTTATCATGAGTTCGAAAAAGTGGTTCTCCTATCACGAGCTCAACGAGAATACATCCAATAGACCACATATCACATGGGAAGGACCAGCCAATTCCCAACACGATTTCCGGGGCACGATAGTGACGAGTGGACACTATTGAAGAGTGATATTCATCGTTAAATATTGCACTGCCAAAATCAATAATTTGAATAAGTGGATTCTTCAATATTCTCAGATACCTTGGAGCTTTTTTAGCAGTGCCTTCCTTTTCTTGAAAAGTAGACAAGTTGAGGTAACTAGCTATTAATGTGGTGGATTGAAGATGTTTCTTAATGAAGTCATCTTCATGTAACAAGATATTTTCCGGCTTCAAATCTGTATGGATCAAGTTTAAATCATGTAAGAAAGTAACAGACCGAATCAATTGTTTCAGCACCGCTTGGATATGAGAGCCAGGAAATGCAATAAACTTGTTGTTCTCCATAAAGTCGTAAAGTGAGATTTTGAGAAGATCTGTGACGATACAGATATGTCCACGGTAATCAAAGCATTCACGCAAATGAATACAATGGTTCAAATTCTCGTTATCAAAGTTCTTAAGGGTAGAAAGGATTCTCAACTCTATCTTTGCAGCATCTCGATACTTTTGGATATTACGGATGATTTTGATGGCTACGTTTTCACGTGTGATCTTGTCGACACATTTCACAACCTTACCAAAAGTTCCCTGGCCAAGCAACCTCACAATCACGAACCTGTTGGCAAATGGTTCATCGGGGTGGATTACGTAGTGTCCGTTTTCATCGTCACATGGTGGCAAATTGAGTTGATGCGGAATCACGTTCGTCTTTATGTTACCGAGCTTGGGAGTTTGCAAAATGTAGTTGTTGGGTATTTTATTATAGAAGCATTTAGCTTGAGGAAGTTGGGGAAGGGAGTTTGTACGTTGCTTCTTTATTGGGTTGGCTTTGTTGAACTCAATTTCGAACGGATTTGTCTGCGTGTTATTGACATTGAACATGTTGTAAGCTGCAAACGCATCGTGATCCAAAATCAAGAGGGAGTCTGAATTATTCCGTTTAGGCTGGATGAGTTCTCGTTCTTCTAGTATAACCACGTCGTCGTCGTCGATCGGTTCGTCGATAAACACTTGTTCTGTTTCGATATCGTCGTCATCTTCATCGATAAGGTATACGTTGCGACTGTTATTTCTTTTCGAACTCATTAGCGTGGAAGCTGAGTGTGCAGATTTGAATGGGTTTATGAGGGCTGGTGGCGGAGACGAGTTAGTTATGGATGATGATGACATAGAATTCTCGCTCATATCGTAGTCTAGATGAAGAGTCTTGGAGTTTGTTGATGAGACAGTTGCAGAGCTTGAAGGGGCGATCCCTACATCTTTGGTTGTATTCTTGTTTGAAGCAAAGGTTTCGCTGAAACCTCTTGGTCTCTTTCTATTTGAAATTAACGACATTTTGGATCCTACACTTGTGGGAAATTGAGTAAATAAGAATCCGTAGATTTCAATGAATTGGTTTTCACCTCAGAGTTCTCTATATGAGCCGTTCACTGTTGCTTATACCTTGTAGCTTTAATTAACGCTTAAGGGGCAAGGAAGTGGAGTTTGTGTACTTTCTGGTTTCGTGAGCAGAAAGAAGTCAAAAATATGCCTTGAAGTTAGTGAGAAGGTGCCAGAACAGGACACGACGGTTCTCTGGCTATCTAGATAGTATTGAAATAAGTAAGTTGAAGTTTGAAACTGTAATTTTGAGTGGTGGTGGAGATTTCTTTAAATTTGGAATCTCACTTTTCTCAAAATTGCGGGTTGTACAATTGCATGGAAAACGTTTTGTTAATTGGCCCGACTGATAGGACCCGGAAACAGCGCAAATCAAGCTGGAGTTCAGTGTGCAATAATGAGATTATTCTGGGGGTACTCTCAGACAGCATACGATATGATTCAACCAATTCTACGAGCTTCGACGAGAATGGTAAGGGGGGTCGAAAGGTCGTGTATGTTGACTAATTGATAGTTGTGGGTCAAGCACTATTTTTGTGAACAAAACGTTCCTGCAGGATTCTCGATAATTGCCATGGTAATTATCAACACCAGGCCTGGACCCCAGGACCTCCAGGAACCTGGCCAGGACACAATTTTTTATGGCTAGTTGATGATTTATAGTTAGTCAGAGTATAGAGGGAGAAATATCCAGGTCTCTTAGTTCTTTCTGGAAATTAAACAATTTTAGAATTATGTAAAGCAAGTCTAGATTGTATTTTTCACCTCGTAGATATAACTCAGGAAGATTTGGAAAAGACTCAAAATTACTTCATTTAATATTCCTATATATAAAACTGTTAGTTTCACCATGTTGCCACCATTTGTAGGGTCAACATGGTCTATTGTTAATTGATTTTCTTGTTAGTTTAAATGTTAGTTTAAATCTGGGAATAGTGGCGGGGTTTGAAACTGGAGG
>Ga0065707_10082864_pt1 | contig 11680 bp, 12 predicted proteins | sample SwiRhicommuniRL3_FD_59094 | JGI IMG/M metagenome (GOLD analysis project Ga0065707, IMG submission 59094) | Switchgrass rhizosphere bacterial communities from Rose Lake, Michigan, USA - RL3 v2 (version 2) | ecosystem: Host-associated > Plants > Roots > Rhizosphere > Soil | place: East Lansing... | reverse complement strand
GGGGGGGGGGGACAAGAAGCCCCTAAAGTCGCAGATAAACCATAAAGATAAGTCTTAGAATATGTATATTATGTCAAAAATGACATCCTTTAAATAGAACAGAAAGGTAGAGTATCAAGTAAGAAAGGATATATCAGTAGTATAAGAGGTTCAGCAAATCATACAACGTTTAATTAAGACCATGTTGCACCACAGATACCAGTGAAGAGTGATCTAAGTGAACTTGTGTTCACTTGTATCGTTATCTCACACATGTTCCTACGTCACTTTTACTCAGTTGAACCGCTAAACACTTAATACTTATAATTCCTCTGAGTCCACATGCTCCTAAATATCCTCATCCTCTTCGCTAACATCGATCTTCTCTAACCCGATCAATAAACTATCCAACTTCTTTGCACTCAACTCAAACCATTCCTTTTGAGCCTTAACAAAGATCTTCAACAACTCGACATTCTTTGAAGGAGTCAACAACTTCTTCATCTCTAAAACTGCGACTTCGGTAGCACTGACTAATTCGTCTTCCTTGGCAATTAATTCTTCGCTTTCTTGATCTTCCTCGTCAACAAACTTGGATCTAATGAGGTCAAACTCAGATCTGGTGGAGTACACCTTCTTTCTCAATTCGTTGACCTTGATAAATTCTTGATTCAAGATTTCCACAAGTTGTCCGTTTAATTGTGTCATGATAATCTTATCCTGATCCAATCTGGCACTGGCGATCTCCAAATAAGTGGATGAAATCTGTAATAAAGCTAAAGACAAGGCAGAACTCGATTCTTTGAGTTCTTCACTATGTTTACCCGCAATTGTTGATAATTGTCCGTATAAAGTCTTTGGAATGTCGATTGAGGTAGTTTGTATGGAAACTTCTTCTTCTTCCTTTCCTCCCATCAAAATCTTCTCCAACTCCTGCGGTGACGACACATTCTTCAACTGGTTGAATTTGCTTCCGATTAATCCACCGACATTTGCATCCTTCAATTTGGAGAGTGCATAGTTTCCTGGTGGATAATCATACGACACCTTTCCGTAAGTCTCACTGGTGAAGTGGATAAGTTCAGTAAATAACTTTAATAAGAGATCAGTATTTGCTTCTAATTGGAGGTAGTCAGATGGAAGCTCACTTATTTCGATGTTTGACGCAACATTGACATTTGCCAAGTGTTGGACTTGTTGTAACTGGGAAGAAATCAACTGAGTTGTTCTGTTGGCAAATGGCTGGATCGATTTTTGGAATTGATCGACGGTTTTGCCAGGGTTGACTTTGGAAATTGATTCCTTCAACTGGTCGACGGTTGGGAGCGAGTCTTGAATCGATTTCAAGTCAAACGAAGGAAATTTAAACGACATGGTGAGGGTGATTTGTGTTGGAGATGTGTTGACGATGGTGGAAGGTAAAAATAGGGAGTCGAGATTGTCGTAGTTACGCGTTGTATGCATGACATAAGTCACGTGATAGATTCAGAATCTGATCTACTTTAGTCCAGATCTAGACATATGTCCTAAAGAGTTTTTAGAACTACGGTAGTAGATATATATATAAGCCAAATTCTATGTAGTAATAAACAGACATATCGGGAGATATCTTTACGCTGTGTCTGGCAATATCTGATTTCATAATCACGTTAATCTTGTAAATCATGTACTGTAGAGATTCTTTCCTTTTATCTAAGTAAACGCTATTGAATATGTAGTCTAAATGTACAACTACAACTACAACCATCTATGTATATATATAGTTGTATATCTGCTTGCTGATTCTATAATATTTAATCACCAGTTCTACAATTCATAAATAGCTAAAGATCCATACCGCAACGCAATTAGAATTCATCAATCAAGATCCATCACTCAGAATAATCAAGAGCTTGTCAATTATCGGGCACGAAACGTCACGGCATATTTTGTGGATCTCATAAAATCATCTAACTATTCTCTGGACTACTCTGGATTGCATAAACCATCTAAATCACAGATATATCAATCAGCCACGGTATCTTCGCTATGCAACCAGCATATTCTGATAAACGTATCATCCTCCACAAATCACATTTAATAGAACCTATTATCCGACATCGGATCCAAGACTCCATATTCTACAAACAACATCTCTACCTAACCAATGAAGCCACAATTTTACCCGTCATCACTCAGAATATCCACTACATCGCAGGTACAGACTCTGTTGGCAGACCTAGTCCATATCTATGCTGTCTCTTACGACTATTAGAGCTAGAGCCTTCAGAGGAAATACTCGACATATACATTGACCAACTAGGATACAACGAGTTCAAGTATCTAACTGCAATTATAATCCACTACATGCGGTTGGTGTTTCCGAGCGGATACGTTTACAACAAGCTTGATAGTTACTATGAAGATTTCAGGAAACTTCGGGTGAAGCTTAAGAGTCCCGAGTTCGATTCCAAGAAGATGCCTATCAACTTCAAGCTCACATATATGGATCAATGGGTTGACAATTTGCTTTCTCAAGAGAGAGTGGTTGATATTATTCTTCCGAGGATGATTTCAAGACAATTGTTGATTCAAAAGGGAGAGGTCCAACCGAGAAAGTACTACGTAGAGGCTGAGGAATCTGAAGCAGACGAAGAAAGTGATTATCAAAGTGATAGTGATTAGAAGAATCATATTTTTTATCTACGAGGACGATGTTTCACAACTAGAGGTAAATTGGTAATTCCTCCACTCATATCAAGAAGTCATAGTACTAATCCTCAGACTTCTCTTTAATCTTGCATATTCTCGCCCAATCCTCTAGTTCTCCAATTCTTTAATATTTGCATAATCATCTTACTATAACATTCCAACACAAGATGTTCCTTCGTTAGAGAATCAGACAATACGCCTTCCTAGATGAGCTTTGTGAAATTAGTTAAAAACCTGATGCTGTGAAATTCTGAATATCGATTCCTTTCAACAATTGTGACTTTCCATATTGGTATCATCATCTAATAATCTAGAATACAAGAAGCTCAGTAGCTCGCATAACAAGTTATTGATATTCTTATCAACTCACATACCAATAATTGTGCAAGTCTAGGAATTTTTCCACGGTAGTTCTTAACTTAGTAGTTCTTACCTTAGTGGTTCTTGCTTCAGTTATTTTGTCTTCAAAACCTCAGGTTGCAAATGTATTAACCTGATTTTGTGCTTATCCAGCTAAACCTTGTTATTATTGAATACCTCGAAGTAAGGGATGAACTCTGCCCAGTCTCCCCACCCTAGCTAGTATTAAAAAGCATAAATATAGTCCAGGAATCTTTAACATTTACCGAGAATTTGCAACTCTTAGTTGTCGTCTCACAGGACTTTTAGCCCCGTACAACACAATATATTTTCGCGTATTGAAAATAATTATTGATTGCTTAACCATCCATGATATAATTATACACGATGGCTATAACAATCATTTCAGAAGCAGGAGCTTCGGAATCATCGTTCCATGAGTCCTCGAAGAAGAAGATTCTATTTATCACGGGATTGTTTCTCTTCTCGTTGTTGACGTTTGTTACCCAAACAGAATTCACATCTCAAGCCTACCAACTTGGATTCAGCGAACCGCTCATATTACTATTAGTTACCCATGGATCTTGGTGGCTCTTGTGGCCATTACAGGCGTTTGTGGTGAGTTTATGGAAAACTTTCCAGAAATTCCAACAACAACCGAAACCAAGAAAAATGCCTGGTTCTGTAAGTCACAATATTAGTTCGGAAATCCAATATCAACGTTTGAATACGAATTCGGCCAGTCAACTATTGGAGGAAAACGAGTTTGAAAATACTTCAAATGCTACCATCCCAATACTGAAGGTTAACTACTGGACATATTTCAAAAAGTGTGTAGTCAAACAGTTTCATAATGTGTACCATACATCGATTTTGATCTACGAAGCAAATGTCAACGGCGATACAAGTACAAATCATTTGAATGTACTTATAGACCAAAATCCTCATATTTCAAGCACTTCGTCTATTACGTCTTGTATCAAGACGTTTGTTGCAGCACCTTCGGTAAGATATATTATCCACAAGACATTTTTGATCACTTTGGTGTTAACTATTGCAGGTGGAACTTGGTACGGATCTATGGCTATGACGTATGCATCTGACGTGACTGCCATCTATAACTGTTCCGCATTTACTGCTTATGCCTTTGCTATTCCTATTTTGAAGGAGAGGTTTTCGTGGTTGAAGGCTACTTCAGTTGTAGTAGCCGTCTCGGGAGTTTTCATTGTGGCTTACTCCGACGATTCACAAGAAGAAAAGAGAGATGACGACCCATATCCATATAGATTTTGGGGAAATTTGCTCATCTTGGGTGGCGCTGTCCTTTATGGGTACTACGAAGTACTTTATAAAAGGTATGTTTGTATTCCTCCACACTTGGCCAAGCTCATCACTCCTCGTCGTCAATCGACATTTGCCAACTTTGTCATGGCCCTCTTGGGTGGGTTTACATGCTTGATTCTCTTGTCGATTGTGATTATCGTTCAAGTATTCCATATCCATGATTTTAATATCTTTTCCTACGGCGAAAACACAAAGATCATTTGGCTCTATGTTTTTGGCTCAATGGTTTCCAATTTGTTATTTAGTGCATCGTTTTTGTCCTTGATGGCATTAACAAGCCCTGTTTTATCATCTGTTAGTTCTTTATTGACCATCTTCTTGATCGGTCTCGTTGAATGGTGGTTTTTGGGCAACACCTTAAGTTTCCAACAATTATTGGGTGACTTTTTTGTTATTGTGGGATTTGTGATTTTGACCGCTGCCTCTTGGAAAGACATTAGTGAAGGTAATGAAGCTGATGATGTGGAGAATGTTAGTACTTATTCTTTTGCCCTCAGTTATGACGGTAATACAAATGAAGGCCAGAGGTAAGTCATTGATTAGTGCTAAGGGGTGTTATAGCATCCATTCTAAAGAGACAAGAACAATATTGTCTCCAATTAAGAAAACTCGCTTAGAGAGTGAGTATCAGAACTCAGTGGTTTCTCAGAAATCCCAGGTTTAACCTCATAAAGACTAGACTACGCATCCAGTCACGAATTAAAATAACTATAGTCATGTTACTGAGTGTTTGCAACTGTTTCAACTATTGATCAATAATATTTCAAGAACCTCACACAGATCGTCTCAGACTGGTACTCAGACACGGTGCTTAATGATGGTATACAGAATTTTAGTTATATGTATCAAATTGGAAACTTCAGTATATTCTCTCAATCTTATCTGCAACATATTCGAAATAAACTGTTGTAGTTACTCTGACGATAACCATATTCGTAGTCAATGTGCTGTTGGCTCAGTTATCAATACCACTCGCTGAGATGAGTATAGTACTAATAACTGAATTAAGGATAACGCTGTATCTCGCCATCTTCAACAGTAGAATTTATGTATAGTTGGCTAGTTGTATCTATTAATTAGAGTTGATCCATTGTCTGTGGTCAAAATATATCTCTAATAACTCAATTTGCAACACATATATGGTCGTGCACCATCCAGATCATATAAAAATGATTTGCCTCCACATATAGTAAATACCAATCACCACTACAGACATGACACTCCAGGAAGATACTGCAGATGTGTCCTTTCGAGGATTAATGAAGAGTTTGAACCTCGACGAAGCTCAATTCAAGACATACACTACCGGATTCCACCAGTTAAATTTCCAACAACTAGCAGCTACCAAGGTCGAAATCGAAAACCAATTGTCAACTCTATTTCGTATATTACAAGGCGAGTACAATGCCAACATGGAGACGGAGCTTGTAAGCCGGGACGGGTTTCCTCGAGCAGATATTGATATTGTGAGTATACGACTTATACGAGTAAAGGTGATACGGTTGAAAAATGACTATAAGGAAGTGTTGATAGAATTAGAGAGCAAGATGGAGGAAGAGTTTACAAGAAGAAAAGCTGAAGGTGGTGAAAAGGGTGAAGAAGGAGAGCCTGCTATCGACACTCTACCATCTACAATTCCTCAGTCCAGACCACCGTTTGCCATCGTTAGAGATGTAGCTACCACTGGGCCAGCGTTCAAATCAGGACTTAGAGATGGAGATCATGTTGTTTTATTTGATAATGTTATACATGCTGCCAACCATGAGAAATTAAGCGGTATTGTTACAAGAGTCAGAGGTGGTGTTGATAAGAAACTCCCAGTACAAGTGTTACGTAATGGAGTGAGTATGGAATTGGAATTGATTCCAAGCAAGTGGGAAGGCCAAGGATTGCTAGGATGCAGATTGATGCCATTATAAGTATGATATTAATTGCCTCAAGCATGAACCTTTACGAGTAATTGGTTCACCAGTACCGAACATTACTCTGAAATAAGTATATTTAGTACGAGGTAACATATAGAGATGAAAAATGTATCTATTCCTGAGATATATACAGATGAAAGGTATAAATATTCCTGAGATATCTATAGATGAAAAGCGTGATTATTCGATGAAGTTCTAACAACTCTTAAGTCTGATTAATGCTACTATTAGGGCTCTCCATAGGATGCTCAAATTTCTCTAACAGAGAGGATGAAATTGGCCATAATTGGTAAGAAACAAATTCAAATATACTAAGGACGGAATATTTGGTCAAATAGTATAATTTTTGTAATAATAAACAGTGGTTCATTACTACAATCTGTAGAAGATTCATATTCTTAGTTCCAAGAGTAGTTTGTAATATTATCGTACATATTACAGTTCCCACTATACACGCAAGTGATAGATAGAAAATAGCTAGACTCGGTAGGTTTGATTCTCTATTTAAACTTTCCTCATCATTTTGTTCACTAGTGTTCCACTAGTGTTCCACTAGTTAAAAGTCACTAGCTTAGGCTCTTCGGACGTGATTAACCCCCATGTAAAGTACTTGTGAACGTGAGCACATCTCCAGCCTCTACGACGTATTCTTCCATTCCTTCCAATTCCCAGTCAGTATCATTTATCAACACAAGAATCCCTGGACGGACAGTTTCATCCTCAATAAATACTGGAATATCTTTAGGACTAGTCACGAGAGTTTTGGCAATGTAATCGACTACTTCTTTCATGGTAGCTTCACCTTCTTCCAAAGGCACCACACACTTGTGTTCTCTGACACCACTAGAAATGACGTCTAAGCCACCTAGGAACTCAACTTTGATCTTGAAAGCCATTTGGTGTGGATCTCATCGAAGGGAATGGAAATTATATTTAAGCGCGTTAGTGACGAAATTTTATAATTCTCACTAAAATTACTGGTTTTCGTTGCATTATCAGTAATTAATGCTTAATTATCACGAATTCTAATAATTTAGTGACATTCTCACAAGAATATTTAAAGATTTCGCAGTAATTGCCTTGTTTCTCACTAAACTCAGAGTTTCTAGTAGAACGTGTTTTTGCTGCTATGCAATATATTCTATATCAGATGGTGATTATTCACATCATATATCCATTTGGAATATGTTGCAAGGTCCAATATCTAATTTCCTGCTAATATAACACTGTAGAAGCAAATTACTCACCCTTTTTGAATACTCTCGCGAAAGTGATATTAACCACTAACGATGAAATACTCATTAATGTAGCTATTTTTGTATTTCTAATACCCCAATACTTACAATCATTCCACATATCCACTCTAATAATTATTCACCTCATTACCTTCAGTCAAACCTCGTAAATCATGGATATCACTTTCTATTTATTATCCTGTATATAGCTCCACATAACACGTAGAAAAATCGACCTCCAAACTTCACCACCACCGATCAATCTTCAGGCTCCAACATGTTTCATCAATTATACATATTATTGGCGTTCTTTTATACAATCGTCAATTGTATCGCCGTTAGTGATTCTCCCGGAGATTTCTCACAAGTTTTAGTGCTTCATGATTTGAAATTGAATGATTTTGGTGGTGAAGGTTCGTCCAGCGTTCTTGAACAATTGTCGTCGTTTGATTTGAAATTAGCCACATACGACTCAAATTTCACTCTCTTTTATGAAGATCAACCACGTTATGATCATTTGATCCTTTTTCCTTCTTCTAAAAAAGCTCTTGGTCTTTCTCAACAAGACTTGATGAGATTTATTGAAGTTGGTGGAAACTTAGTGGTTGTCGGTGTGAGTTCGAGCGTTGTTGCCGATTCCGTAAGAGTCTTTTTGAACGAGTTGGGAATCTATCCTTCTCCAAAGAATTTCGAACTTATTGATCATTTCAACACTGTCGATGGCGAAGTCGAATTAACCGAGAAGAACTTGGTCAACAACAAAATCATCACTTCATTGAATGCCAAATACCATGGGGCTGCTGCCTTGGTATCAAACAATGACTTGATCTTTCCAATTATCAGAGGTTCTCCAACAAGTTTCACCGCAAACCCTCAACAGGGACCAGTGGCGGAAGATACTACTTGGACTTTTGGTGAACAAGGGTTTTTAGCAGTTGGTTTACAAACTTTATCCAACTCAAGAGTTTCTTGGGTAGGCTCTGAATCTTTACTCGTGGAAGAACTTTTCAACTGGACCTTTCAAAGAACTGGTGTGTTGAAGTTACAATTTGTTCAGCACTACAAAAACGAGGAACCTACCAAGATTAACCCAACTTTGTATAGAATCAAAGACCAGGCCATCTACACTGTTGGTGTTTCTGAGTTAGTAGATGGAAAATGGGTTCCATTTGAAGCCAAGACCGAAGACGATCAATTACAACTTTCTTTCAAGATGTTGGATCCTTATCAAAGATTAAATTTACAACCTTTGGGCCCTGTCGCTTCTAATGAGGACAGTGATGTCTTGGATACATTTGCTTACTATACCAACTTCACCATTCCTGACCATCACGGTATGTTTACATTTGAATTGGACTACAAGAGAGTTGGTGTTTCCTTCTTGGAAGACAAAAGAGTGGTTACTGTCAGACACTTGGCCAATGATGAATACAAGAGATCTTGGGATATCACCAATGCTTGGGTATACATGGCCAGTGCTGCTTTAGTGGTGCTTGCTTGGTTGTTGTTTGTGGTAAACTATATTTACGTGGGGAGTGTGAATGTTGCTAAGAAGAATGTTTAGATAAATATATGCGAAGAACTTCTAGTACCTTGAATACTATGACAAACTGAGAGATATCAATAGAGATCAAGCTCGGCAAGTCTATTCGTATTATTATTAACCGATAAAGTTCTGATAAAGCGCTTAAAGTCTTGACACTACTTTTTTATGCTTTAATTTTATCAGTGGTTGGCATGAAGATTTATAGACCTTTCCAATTACTTAAAATAGTTTGCCATATCTCTATTAATCTTCTTGATATTCGATATATCTAGTACTCTCTAGAACTACTGATTCTAATAGATATATATCAGTATCGGACCAAGTAGTCTGAGATCGACATGGAATACTTTATGTGAGTAGACACAAATAAGAGGCATAAGTAGATTTTAGAGCAATAATAATTATATTAATCTATAGTTCCTAGTCTTGAATATTACTAGTCAAGACCCTACTATAGTAGTCTGAAAAATACAGAACTTCGATTATTGTTAGTGTTCTGTCGAACACTAACAACACTAACATTCGCTTCATGAAAACTAAGACCACTTGACTCATCACTCATTATATCACAGCGGGGTCTCACCAAATATATTATCAGAAATTTTTCTACTATCTGAACAACATCACAGATCACTCAGTTGTCCCTATCAAATGATCATCATTAATATTTTGGTGGATTGCCGTACTAATTGAGTGTAGAGTCAGTACTGTCCATAAGTATGGTACTAACATATCCTTACGTATAGTAACATTTCTTAAGTCTAATAAGTCTTAGTTGAACATTTCATTCGTATCGCAGTAGCTTAGAAAAGAAAAATGGTGAAAATTCCATCGACTTTTTTATAGTGCGATGAATGTATGGCCGGGTAACACATTCTTCCATATGTCAGGGCCATGTCGGAGAAGTTGGATGATATCACATATTAAAGTAATTATATGGGATCAACGAGTAGGTTCTAGTCTCAGTCCACTAATGAATTTATCTGATCAAAGTATTCATATCACAAGTATAGCTATGAATTATCACGTGTCGTAGTTATCTAACAATATGGTACAGAAAATGCCTGCAAATTCATGAAGGTCCATAAATTAGAATTACTCTTCCTCTACTTCTTATGACTTGTTAAGACTTGTCATGACTAGTGCTATCTAACTCATTGATAGTACTCTTAGGTCTACTTTTTATAATGGGATCGGAGGTCGTGTGCCATATACAAATATGAAATATACCAAAGATATCTGCGGGACAAGTGTCTGATCAAACAGATAATTAAGTATACAAGAATTGACGTGTCAAAGTCTAACTCTACTAAGGCGTGCTGAGAACAAACTACACGCTAATCATTGCTGTGTTGACCTAGTGATATTTGAATAAGTAACAGAGATATCAACTACCCCTTAGATCTTAATTTCACGATCTCAACAAATTAGAGGCACAATAGAAGAACTGATAAGAAGATCCGATTCAAAGAACTTATTAGAAACCAGTAGGAAGTACTGATTCGAATAATAGTAGGAAGTACAGATTTTCAAATATCTAGCGGATCCATTTTCACATATCCAAACCAACTTTAACATAACCAGACTAATATCACAGCTCTAAAAGCATATCTCTAAAGTCCAATTATCCCTAGTACCTAAATCACCATGTTTCATCTAGTTTCTTCGTTGTACACACAATATACCAAAAGAGAACAATACAATATATTGATTCTAGGACTAGATAATGCTGGCAAAACTACGTTTTTAGAACATTTAAAATTACTGTACTCATCATCCACAGACACATCCTCCAACAAAAAAGAGTCTGATGCCCGTTCGATATCCGATATCTTGAAATCCAAACGAATTTTACCCACCGTCGGACAAAACACAACCACTATAAAGTTCGAGTCCTCGATAGAATCACATTTATCCTCACAATTTAAAAATATAAACTTGAAGTTTTGGGATCTCGGTGGCCAGAAATCATTAAGAAACATGTGGTCTCGTTACTACAACTCGTGTCACGGTATAATTTTTATAATAGACTCAACAGATACTGAAAGATTTCAAGAATGTTACGAGACTCTAAAGGAAATTGCCCACGATGAATCGTGGAAGAATCTCGAAAACGGTGACGAAAACGAGATTTTAAATATCCCCATTCTAATGCTTGCAAACAAGCAAGATTTGCCCGAAGCTGTTGATTTGGTTTCGTTAAAAACGGGTGTTTTTATTCAATTGGTGAGTGAGTTGGAAGCAACGGATTCAAAGTTGTTGCCAGTATCGGTATTACAGAATGAAGGGTTAAAGGAAAGTTTGGAGTGGTTGGTGACAAGGTTGATTTATAACAAAGGAAATAAGATGCCTGAATATAAGTAATTGAAGTGAATTGACCATATTGATGGAACAATTCAACTACAACAAAACTATGCATAACGACTGTGTAATTAGCGAAATGGTAGCAAGTTTGCATGAGTCGTCAAATAACGTTTTAACTATTGAAGAAATGTCCCTAGTCAACTGGTTTATCCACACCCTTTACATTGTTGCAGATTGAGTCTCCAAATATTTAGGAGCTGTACTCGTAAGGATATTGCTAGAATTTCTAGAGCTCT
>Ga0065707_10082863_pt1 | contig 11683 bp, 5 predicted proteins | sample SwiRhicommuniRL3_FD_59094 | JGI IMG/M metagenome (GOLD analysis project Ga0065707, IMG submission 59094) | Switchgrass rhizosphere bacterial communities from Rose Lake, Michigan, USA - RL3 v2 (version 2) | ecosystem: Host-associated > Plants > Roots > Rhizosphere > Soil | place: East Lansing, MI... | reverse complement strand
GAAGGAATCATTTGGACTGCAAAAGGAACAAACCATTGAGTCTTGCCTGGCTTGATGTGTGAGTCGACGGCGTAGGAGATCCAGAATCCAACCAAGTCACCAACTCTCCAACCGATTTCATAACTACTTGTTAACTGACCTCTGATGGCAGGCGGTGACACTTCGGATATATAAACCACAGTTAAATTGGTGGAAAACCCAACCGCAACCCCAGCCAACACTCTCCCTGCATAAATCGGACCCAAACCATTGGCAGAACTGGCTGCCAACATAATAGCGGATCCAACAGTAATTAAAACAGCAGCAATGATCAAAGAAATTCTTCTTCCCAAATAGTACGAGAAGGGGTATGAAAATAATGCTCCAAAGAAACAACCAACGTGGAAAACAGAGATGATATTAGAAATGATGTACTTTGAATGGTGGTCACCGGTCAAGCCAAATTCCTCTTTAAATGATGGCAACGCTACAGTCCCACCAATGAAACCACCATCGTATCCGATAATAATCGCGGCGGCGGATGCCATGAGTGCAGTAGCATAGATTCTGTAGTTGTATACTTCTTTAGGAGTTGGTCTTTCTTCAGACTTTGCAAACAAGTTTTTGAACTTGAATCTGGACTTTTTTGGTGGTGGTGGAGTAGCCCCGTAAGGAGAGCTTATGGAGTCACTGGTAGATTCTGCCATTGAACTGGTGTAGTTTTTATCAACACTCATATTGGATGGACGAAACGGCTCTATGAAGCGACTTATATGTATATGAATTTCAACTAGCGGACTTGAAGTAGTAACTTTAACTGAAAATGTCCGTGATAAACTTTAACTGAATGGTGATATTCAAACTATTTTGTAAAGCTAGATGGTTGTCTGGCTTGTACTTAACTTTCCTGTCTTAAATAAACGACGATATGGATCTTTATATACCCATCGTTTACCCTGAATCTACCCCACAAATATCCCGTAAAGTTCTTAATCGAGGAAAAGAGAAAGACTTAGTGTCTTAAAAAATATGTTTTTCGACTTGGAAGGGATCTGTCCCCCACAAATCGTGCGAAACCCCCAAAAATCCACGTTTTGCCTCCAAAAGGCGCGGGGGATCATACATAAATTGAATGTTTTGGGGGAGGTTGGGGGAGTTTGGGGGACACTTTTGAGAAATTTGGAGGATCATGCAATGGGGGAAGCAATGCTTAATGAATAAAGCACGATGTTATACATGGTGTATGAGTAAATGAGGTAGGGGTGTATTTGTTACTGGGGTAAGGGGTGTATAATTACTGGTTAATGAATGCTGGGGTAATAGACAGTTGTATTGGTAATATTGGGGTAAGATGGTTGGGCTTAGAGGCTGCTCCAAGAAAGAATCCCAGAACATTGCTACAAAGTAAAAGATATAGCCACAGTACTACCACAATATTGGAGTAATTCTGTGACAACACTTGAAGATCAAGTTTTAAACCTGTCGTTTTCACGACATTCAACCAATAAGTAATTACTGTACGCAAGGCTAAACGCAATCGGTCATTATATATAGATCGATTCCTGCATCTTCTATCTCAAAAAGGATTATGTAATGCGATGAAGTGAAGAGGAGTGGCTTGAGTGTCAGAACTTACGTAACCTTAGTTAAGAGACTCGAAGGATAGAAGTAGTAATAATATTGTATTATTATATGCAGGTTTGTTCAATATTTACACTACCTCCAAAATGGATACCATAATATGGATACGATATATATAAACTCCAAAACAATGATACGAGAAGCAATAGTGCCCCAAGTTACTTCGTTTCATATGTATACATATATCTATCGATGATGGGTCTTCTTGAATTGATCAGTTAACGCGTTTATCCTGCATACCAGACCCAACGCGTTGATACAAAAAAACCAGACACTTTAAACGTCTTGACAGACTCCAAGAACTCGTGACGACTATGTATATTACGCCCGACAAATATTCCCAGACATTCAGGGAGATCAAGCGAACGTCGCTATCACATTCTAATTGTAAATTGGTGATATTTGTGTCGTGTTTGAACATAGACTCATTATGTGGAGCCAAAATTCTCAGCTTGTTATTGAGGAAAGAATTGATACAATACCAGTTGATTCCAGTGGTGGGATACACAGACTTAAAACTGCATTTCATGAAGTTGGATGGCGACGTTACCAATGTCTTCCTTTTGGGATGTGGAGCAATGTTAGACTTGGAGCTGTTCTTTGAGTTGAATGCCGATGACTATGCATACGAAAGAAATGATCATAATGACGATATAAACGACGACTTGGATGAAAACCCTTTGAAAAACATTGCTCTAAGACGTAAAATCTACGTCATAGACGGTCATCGACCATGGAATTTGGATAACGTATTTGGCTCGTCCATGGTGGTGTGTTTGGACGATGGGTTTATAGAGTCCAATTTGAACGAAGAGAAGTCTGCATACACAAAACTTGTTGATCAGTTTGATGATTCAGACGAGGATTCAGAAGACTCGGACGAAGACGAAGAACCAGAGGATGATATTGTAGATATAGACTCAGACGATTCTGAAATTATCATCAACTCGCAGGACTCCGAGGATACAACTTCACGTAAGAGAAAGAAACAGGAACTACAAATAAAGAAATTGAAAAAGAAACGCAGACAGGAAAAGTCAACGTATGAAGACCAAATCCAGAGCTATTATAATCAAGGTACGACCATCATGACAAGTGCAACTGCCACCATCTATGCATTTTTATCTTCCATTGGGGAGTCCAGTATCGAAAATCTCTGGCTCGCAATCATTGGAACTTCCTCCTTGGATAGTCATTACCCCGAGGTTTATGATAAACTTCAACCTCTATACAAGGACGAGGTTCTTCGGTTAAACCCGTCCAATAACTCCACAAATAATATGCAAGAAAAAACTGCCGATTCCACATCACTCAGCATCGAACGAGATTATCACCTCTTTCTCTTACGCCATTGGACACTTTACGATTCATTTTTCTATTCAAGTCATGTCAATTCGAAGTTGAATCTTTGGACCGAAGATGGTAAGAAAAAGTTACACAAGCTATTTGCAAAGATGGGTGTTTCACTCGCAGTAGCACAACAGAAATGGCTCTATATGGATATCAGGGTCAAAAAACAATTACCATTCATATTTAACAAGTACTTGCCATTGTATGGACTCGAAGGAATTGTGCGAGATGGGTTTATCAGAACATTCGGATTTATGGGTCAGTTATCTGCGATGGAATGTGTCGAATCCTTAACAGCATTGCTTGAATTGGACCGTAATTTCCTTCAAGAAGGAGACGTGGAAAACACAGAAGATAACGACCAAGATGAAGACGACAGGATACGAGGTCGTATTGATAGAAAAGAAAAAGCATGGGTGAATAATTTCTGGTCATCGTGGGATGCCTTAAATCTAACCTCAACCACAATCAACACCAATAAGAACATCCATGCCAACTTCAAAAAACCAAAAGGTTTTGAATTGTTGTTGGAAGGCTTGGAACATGCAAAGCAAATTCAACAAATTATCTTCCGTACAGGAATGTCTTTGCTCGAACGTAAGCTAATCAAGAACTTGCGATTATATCGGTTATGTGTATTGAACGACGGATCAATTCCTGACTTGGATATATTCAATAATCCTCTTATGTTATCCAAGCTTGGTGGATGGTTACTTGAAAACATCACTGAACTTGACTTCATGAACAACAACAAATCACTAAAACCGCTAGTAGCTGCAAGTTTAGATGTCTCGAGTGATACATACTTGGTGATCGGACTAGCTCCCAAATATCCCCGAGGCATGGACCAAAACACAAGAGCAAAGTTGGCGCAACAAAGCAAAGGTACCAACGAAGATGAGACTACAGTGACAACAAGATTAAACACATTTAGTGTTGCCTTCCAACAATTGGCTAATGTCTCTGGTGCCAAAATCAGAATAGATAGTTTTGATAGTTCAGTCATAGAAATCAGGAAAGACGACTTACCGCCTTTCTTGGAAAGTTTAACCTTAAGTGGGTTGATTTGAATATACAAATTAGAGTAAATGATAAAGATCAAATACTGAGCGTAGCGAAATTGTGAATTAGTAGGATTTTGTGTTGTGAATAATAGTAGCTGTAAGCAAATAGCTGCAAATTCTGAGAATCGCACGACTTTTCGTGGGGGAGAAACGGTTGCAATATGTGAATAAAAGTACCACCATAGAAGCGATATGAGATTAGAATATTTTTAGATGCTAGTAAGTGCATTTATTTGTCAAAGATGTTAGAATATAAGGATTTACTGGCATCTTATCCACTTATTAAATATTCACTAATACTGATCGTATTTGGCCATCAAACTAACGTGACACAATGCACGTGATTAAAAGAGCTACCGATATACAGATATAGCATACTACCTTTAGATATCGACACAAGTAGAGAACAATACCTTTAGATAACGACATAAATAAAGGGTTCTAACAATTTGATGACTTTCCCATAGAAATAATAGTACATTATATGAATATTTGAAAAAGTATGGTCTTCCAGATCTTGAGTTTCAGCCGTATCTATAGTTGATCAACACCGCAACAAAATAGTTTACTTTGATCAACCATAACACCACCACTACCAGATATAATAAGTCCTCTTAACTAACCCTGGTAACTTCATATTAAACCCATGAATTATGCCCAGATCTACAATTTTGAGATTACGATCTCGTCCTGGAAGATCTCTTTTCAGCAAACTGAATAATCATGGCCATCGATCGCGATCCCTCGGCAAAAACAGAAATTCGTATCAGTTGAGAGCTTTTACTCTCCTATTATTTCCACCAATAGCCTGAGATAAGTCACCACACATTCTGTAACTGTAAATTCTCTCAAACTATGGTTCCCCCTAGCTAGTTCTGATCCCTTCGTATAGTCGTGTGATACCAAATCGCCCCACACCGTAAATCGTACGCTAAATCTCGGCACAGACAAAGGCCGTTTTCAGATAATGACTATGCTTACACATTTGGAGACGTTACAAGCTCAAACAATGAAGGGATCGGTGAAGACAGACTTGGAATGAAGGCTCAGCAACTTTAATACACGACACTACCGACTACTGGTCAATTAGCCAGTCTGTCTTTTATCGCTCCTAACAATCATGACCAACACTTTCACCTTACACAAAAGCAACCTAATCCGTGACACAAAAGTTCTCTCAAAAGTCTCATGGGGAAAACAGGCGCTACTTGCAACAACTACTCTTTTCTTATCAAGACAACTTTTTGCATATTAATCAAGATAATATCTACTGAATTACCTTCTATAACATATAGCCTACTTATTCATACTTGCTATATTAAGTATACCTTTTCCCGTGGTTTTCCCATAGTTTTACCCCAAGTTTTCTGCCACCCCTTAAAATGACGATCGATTCATCTAGTTCTTCAAATTATGTCAAATCAATAACAAATGAACATTTCCATAAACGCAACAAACTGAGGAGTACCTACAACCAGTGCTTCCAGAACTATTATCATTCATATAGTTATCTTAACCCGAACCCCGTCTATATATCGAATGTTCGCGCTACGATAAACCATTGGCAACTTCGAGATCTCATGAAGTTTGATCATGAAACAAACTCCATATATTATACTAAGGATGATTCGATATCATGCTTGAAGTTGAACAAAGAGGGCAAAGGACATGGCTCAAATGACTCCTTTGCATCGTCTTCCATGCTTAATCTCAAATATTTCCCTCGGTGCTTTAATCATACAAATGGAGTTATAGTAACAGGAGGCTTATTAACAAATGCATCAGATCTATTTTCTTCGAAAATAGAAAACTTGACCACGTCAAGAAGAACAAACAAAGGACTCTTTTCGTTTTACAACTCACACTTGGATGTCAGCAAAACTGTTCGCGTCGGCGAGATGATAAATAACGATGTCACAGTTTATCCATCATCATCAAACAGCCTTGAAAGTTATATCTGTAACAACGATAGCAATCTTTACTGTCTTGATATCAATAACAACGATTCGATAAAAGTTGCAAACAAAATCAACTGTGAAATCAATACATGTCTTAATAATGTTGTGAGGAATCCAATCAACCACAAAATTTTAACAGTAACAGGAGACTCGTCTTCCATTTTTTTAGTTGATCCAACGAGTTCTTCCAAAACTTTCAAAACAATCTCAACTGGTCACGATTCGGGTTTTGGAATTTCTTATCACCCAAATGGAAATTTATTCTCATCAGTGTTTCAAGATGGTACTTGTTTACTTTATGATTTAAGAAACATCAAAAAGGACGAACCGTTGATCGAAATCAAATCAACCAGACCTGGCCATCAATCTGGTGCATTTAGAGTTTGTAAATTCTCTCCTGAGAACGATTTAAACGATTTGTTGATTATTTCTGAACATGTTGGAAGAGTCCACGTTATTGACTTGAGAAATTTGAATTATGACAATGTGAATGATCATCAAGTTATTGTTGCCCCACTTGCCTTGGATCAATATAGCGAATTTAAGAATAGAGCGGGTAAGGTCAATACCGAGGAAGATGAAGACGAGGAAGAGGACAAGAATAAGCATCCATCGATAAATATCTATCCCAATGACATTCCATTCACAGCCCCATTGGTTTATGACTACAACTACTTGGCAAATATTAATCCAAAGTTGTTTATGGATTTCGGTTATGTTCCACCACCACCAACTCAAAAACCATCCAAGGAGTATTCTCCTCCACCCAAGTTCAATTATCCTCAATGGAATTCAAATGATTCCAATTCAAATATTGGAAACTCCGGCATTTCTCCAACATCCCAGAGACCTTCAATTTCTCAGGACCCTGTAGAAATCGACGAGGACTTTGATACAAACCCTGATATCGATGCCCATCTTCAATATGTCTACGAAAGTTTGGATTACGACGTACCGTCTTCATCAAACATTCCTCGGAGTTCTTCGAATATTTCCAACTCCACAAATATGCAAGCGAGTGATTCGGGAAATCCTCATGCTAGTTTCTACAAAGATTCGTACCAACAAACAATCAGTCATATTTACGGAGAAATGGAATTGTCTGGTATCGAATTTTGCAACCCCAACAACAGCAATGATTCAAAAATATTGCTTGGATGTCAAGATGCAGGTATTTTGATGTGGGATATCAATGGGGTTGGAAGGAGAAGTTTTGGCAGTTTTGATTATGTGTAATTGTGTAATCTGAACGAACTCACAGGGACTTGAAGATTCACCTAAAAAGAATAAGTTTAAAGAACATCAGGATGATAAGCATAGATCCAAAATGATAGTTATTATATGACTTATTCTTGATGAATGAGTTCAAATTTGACTGGAATAATAAGACTCACTGGAATGAATGTCTTCAAATTGTCCAATTATTCATTGAATGGATAATCAGAGAGACTAAGAAATGCATGTAACTGCATAAGATGACAGAGCAAATGTGTAAAGTCATAAAAGTCATATTTCAATCAAACAACTCTCGCATAAGTTGACATGGTTATAATTTTACTGACTTATAATGAAACGTCAAGAAGTCTCACAGCTGATCATCAATGATGAAGAGCTGAGGTAGCCTTTATCAAAATATGTATACTACTTACATACGCGTTAGACCTCAGGAGGTACTAATAAAAGAATTTTTAACAAATCCTGTAGACAAGAGGTACCAAACCAAGACTTTAGTATACACTGAGTATTTTGGTGAGCTTTTTCAGTACTGAAGCAGCAAATTGAAGAATTGTAGAGTTTTTGGCTTCCAAACAAGTCCAGATTTTAGATCCAGATTGTTGTTTCTAGTCCTGTAACCCACACATAATCAGTACTAAACCCTAATTATCCATATTAAATACAACAATTGAAATTGGTCAATTCTACAATTCTTCAATTCTTCAAATTCCACGGAAAATGGATAATATCCCAGGCAACGCCACCTAGTTTGTATCATAGTTGTTCTCTTCCCTACCCCACGCTACCCATCATATTGACAGCTTACTCAGCTTTGTAATTATGGCTACGTTTATATGCACCACCCATACCCTCTAAGTATTATTAATCAAATATTATATACAGGCGGCTGCAAAATATACTCTTTGTTCGTAAGCAGCTAGTATGGCAGTAGAAGAAGTCACTAACTAAATCAAGTATAAAAAGAGAGGCAAATCGTGATAGAAGAGAATTCTTTAACTCCAAGATATCCTCTCTAAGTTTATTCACCCTCTTATTTCACTATCCACATGTCAGTTTCAATTGCTATTATCGGTCTTTCTGGCCTGTTAGGTAAGCCTGTACTCGAGGCTGCCCAAACCATCTTTGCAGACCAAATCAAGTTCCCTATCAAGGCCCTAACTACTAGTGCCGGAAAAGTATCTACTGATAAGGTTGAGTATATTGTTGCCAACTACGATGAGCCAGAAAAGGTTGCTGAATCCGTAAAGAATGTCGATGTGATTATTGATTTAATAGCCTTCAATCCTGCAGCCACGGGTGGTGTTGACAAGGTTATCTCTATCGTGAAGCCCAAGTTGTATATTCCATCACAGTTCGGAATTGAGATCACGAAAGCCGATAAGCTTTTGCCCGGATTTGCCAAAACTAAAACCGATCGTTCTGTCGCTGCGAGAGAACAAGGCATCAAAACCGTTGATATAATTACCAATTTCTTTGCTGTACCAGGCTCGTTCTTATATGAATTGGTTGCACATACAGGGATCGATACAGCCTCAAAAACCATCACCGCTATTGGCAGCCTTGACACAAAGTTTGCTTATGCCACCATTGATGATATCGGAAAATCAATAGTTTCCGTAGCTATTCAAGATCCTGCAAAGCTCCCTGATACCGTCAGAATTCAAAGTGGCACCCTCTCATTCAAGGATGTCAAAGAAAGGTGGGAAAAAGATCATAACGCTACTTTAACTGTCTCAAAGAAATACACCAAGGAAGAAGCTCTTGAGGAAGCCCAGGCTAAATTTGCTAAAGGTTTTGAATTTGCTGACTTCTACTATTACTTACATAATATCGCAGCTCAAGGTGTTGACAATGGTTCTTCCTATAGTAAGAATGAGAACGAGTTGGTCAATCCTGGTGAAAGTTCATGGAAATGGGAGGACTATTAGGGAAGATGATTGGTTCAGAAAATATGATTTCAATTTGGTGACTGTAAATATAAATCTAAAAGAATAAATTTAAATAAATTTAAATAAACTTTAGTTGAATATTATTTTATGAAATTTTGCACCCAAAATGAAAATTAATGTAGACCAGAGCGAATAGTAAAATATCTATATCTATAATTATTTCAATCAAATTACTTTAATTGAGAAATGACCTTCTGCGTAAAACCTCATAATCAAATATTATCTAATGACGGTATTTATATTAAGATATACTTTGACTCCCAAATTAGTATTAAAATTTACTTCTTTATAAAATTTAAAGATTACAAATTTATCTTTTATTTATCTTTTATCTCTTATTATTTTTACAGACACGAAGGACACCAGAGGTAAGAGAACTGATTTTGAAATAAGTCTCGGTCTCCCATGAAATATGTCCAGATTAGTGTGTTGTTCGGATTGGTATCGTACATTCTTGCCAACATATCTCAAGAGAGCGACCAGAAATCAGTTTCCAACAATTCACCACTCAATTCTTGAAGAATAGTCTCTTTTAATAACAAATGGTTTTGTATTATTTGAATAATCTGTATCAAGTTTAACATTTTGAAATTTGAATGTTATACGAATCATTGACTAATTGGCAAGTCACCTAAATTCAAGTTGGTGATAAGTAGGCAGTTAAGTTGGTAGTTGAGTTGAACATTGCTGGACTGGTGGTTCCGTAGTAACAATTTGAGTCATAATTTAGCTAGTTAATTGGAGTAGTTAGTTAGACTAGTTTGTTTCACTAGTTTGTTTCACTAGTTAATTTCGCTAGAAAATTTGAGTCGTTTTTCTACTAAATATTTCACTAGTTAGTTTGACTAGTTAGTTACACTTGTTAGCTTGAGCAGTTAGATTCAGTAGTTAATTTCAATAGCTAATTTTACTAGTTGATTTCGCTAGTAAATTTGGGTCGTTTTTCTATTAGTTATTTCACTAGTTAGTTTCACTAGTTAGTTTCACTAGTTATTTCACTAGCTATTTCACTAATTAATTTCACTGTTAATTAAAAAAAAAATTATTTATTTAAATAGGTAGTTAGTAATTAACAAGGTTGAGGGTATGTACAAACTAATTATAAGGTGAGAGGATAGGTTTTTTTTTCTTTTTAGATTTTTAGTAAAATTTTGGGTAGAGATGTTTCCATGTACTTGAGTGGATTAAGGAACAAGAAATGCAAGGGAAAACAAGGAAGTCGAGCGAGGGTGTGTTGAGCACCTCGATGATAGTGACAGGAAATGCAAGGAAATGTGTGAAGAATGACGACTGACGAATGAGTCTAATAGTAGAACAAAATATGATCGTTAATACAGAGATCCCAAAACTGTGATTTTTAAGCCAATGCATTACCTTTGAAGTATTCAGCAGTATCAGTTAAGTATGAATAATAACTGAGCGAGTACTGTGGCAAAAAACGTTCAGTTAAGTTCGATGAGAAAAGTACTCTGTTTGTGGGAGAACTAAGTCGAAAACTAAGTCGACAACTAAGTTGAGATAACCGAGTATTGACATAATTAGTTTTCTACTGGTAATAACCATTGTTCAAAGTTATCTTTGACTCTCAAGTTGATGTCTTCAATGGCAGCATCTTCAGCAGTCTTGTCATTTATGTAGTTGATTTCCAAATTGTCGCATTGCTTAATAGCATCCAAGACGATAGCTTCGGTGTTTGGTTCTTCGTCAGCTTCAAAGGAGTTTTGAATACCATTGATAATTATCTTAACTCTCTTGAAGTTTAATATTAAGGCCAAAGAAACCCATCCTTGAATGTCCATGTTCTTTCTCAAGTAAATGTCTCTTATCAAGTTCTCTAACGAGAAGTAGTAGTCGATTTGTTGAACTAATGCTTGTTGAGGGTCTTGTTTAGGAGAAATTGGTGGCGGAATTTGCACCTGAGGTGGGTACTGTGGTGGAATGCCGTTAAATTGTCCACCCATATGAGGAGGCATACCAATAGATCCGTTGCGGTAACCATTGTTTTGGCGATAAGTTCTATTGTTAGGTCTAAACTGGCCGTTTTGAGGTCTGAATTGACGGTTGTTGAAGTTGTTGAAGTTTTGATTCTGTACAAATGGTTGGGGATGGTAAAATCCGTTTTGAGGAACTTGTTGGGGGTGTTGAGGCTGTTGAGGTTGGTTTGGGAATCTCTTGTTAAACTGTTGTTGGCCGCCAATTTGATTATTGAAGCGTCTAAAGTTCTTTGCTTGAGGACCATTAGGGTTGAATTTTTGGTACTGATTGTTGAATTGAGGTGGGTACTGTTGATTTATGTTATCCATATTCTGTTGAGCTAACATAGCGTCAGCTTCAAATGATAATGCAGGGTCAGCGGCAACAGGGATAGTTTCAGATTCAATGGATTCAGCGGACTCAGATTCGGTAGAATCGGCAAATTCTTCCTTCTTAATTATAGGTTGCTGAGGTTGAGGAGAAACTGATGTTTGAGGGTTGTTTGGTTGTTTCTTTTGTGGATGTGGGGCAG
>Ga0065707_10082862_pt1 | contig 11688 bp, 15 predicted proteins | sample SwiRhicommuniRL3_FD_59094 | JGI IMG/M metagenome (GOLD analysis project Ga0065707, IMG submission 59094) | Switchgrass rhizosphere bacterial communities from Rose Lake, Michigan, USA - RL3 v2 (version 2) | ecosystem: Host-associated > Plants > Roots > Rhizosphere > Soil | place: East Lansing... | reverse complement strand
TAAACCTTGCTGCACTTTTAGAATTTTACAGGATATTAGAAAGGCGGGATACTAAATATCAATCTTTGTACACGAATTTGTTTCACATATTGGGAATATCGTTTTTCTGCTTGGCTATGCTGTTTTTTTACCTTAAGTCCATATTCATTGGTACGTTACTGATCACATTAATATCTTGCGGATGGGGAATAGCCGCAAATAGATATTACGCTAGAAAATACGAAGACAAATATGTATTGGGTGAGTTATTTAAAAAGGAAAAATACTCACCTTATGAAATCATTAAAACGTTTGACTTAAGAAACACGCGATATACAAATAGTGCTGAACATAATCTTATTATATACGGGGGAAATTCCCCTTTTATTGGCGTTGGAAACAATGTTGGGGGATGGTCCTTTGTTATTGATTTAAGTAGGTCAAATGAAAATATCATAGGTAATTCTCAGGGATCTATCTCCTTTAACCGGAACGAATTGTATGAAGCACTACACGCGATGTGCAAAGATTTACAGATTGATGGGTTGTTGGATAAAGATTATTATTTTGTTGATGGAAAGGATATCCGAGAGGAAAGGCCAATTCTGCCACACGCTCTCTCGTTCCCTAGGCAAAAAATACCCGCGGCAATACTCGAAAACTATTCAGAAAAAAGCGATGCAAGGATTCGAAAATTCAAGTGGATTCAGCAACACCTTTGGAGCAGCAATATAGTCATATCATTCTTCTTTTACTGCGACATCAAAGGAAATAATCTTTTTGTAGAGGCTAACAGATTTGTACTTTTGCCTGTTGATCAACAATATTGTCAAATTGATGGATTGACCTCGTGGAATCCTAGAACAAAGTTGAATCTCATAATTACCTCTATTTTAAGAGCACCATTATTTGTCCTTGAAATCATGGTAGCCAATTCAGGCAGTGTTTTACCCGAAAATACGCTTGAATTTAGAATCGAGCAACGTGCAATTGAAGACGATCCCAAACACAACTATGGCTCTGCTGTTAGTTTTAGAGAAATGCTTAGCGCCAAGAGATTTGACAATCCGTTTCAGGCTTTGGATGTTCAAATGTTCACAAAACTATTAGAACGCCGTATTCTTAACTCGATTGTAGATTTTCTAGACCAACACAATATTGATACATCGGATATCAAGGAACGCCAAACCACTATTCTTAATAGTGGCGTTATGGTACAGGGAGGAAACATAACATCAGATTCAATAGCAGTAGGGGCTGGCGCGCAGGCTATTGTTAGCAATTCTCCTCCATCCAAAGAAAGGAATAAAACATCATGAACAAAAAGAAACTTCGCCAGAGTAGCAACCAAAGTAATGAAGGTATTCAAGCCAACGTAATAAATGCCAAATCCATAGCCGTTGGTAAGGGAGCAACAGCTGTAGTTAACCAAAATATCGATTCGAAGGAAGAAATTGATGAGATATTTTCCAGTCTTCGACAAAGAGCAGAGAGTCTTAAGAGCGAGACAGACAAAGATGAAGCGAATATTGCTATTTCTGCATTAGAAAAGGAAGCTCGAAAGGGAGACAATGCACAAGAGAAAGTTGTCAATAAGTGGATAAACTTCTTGTTTGAAACAGCTCCTGATATCTGGGAGGTTGCAGTAACAACATTTTTAAATCCGGTTAAGGGCGTTAGCTTGGTTTTCCAAAAGGTCGCTGATCGCTCAAAATCCGAAAAAGTAGCACGCAAGGAATGACCGAGTGGTATACCAAATTTAATATGCCAAACACCATCCTCTTCCGCGACGTTATCGAATCCAACCTATTTATCCTCTTCGAGCAACAACTTAGTAATTCTCTATGAAACTTGAATTTGTAGCAACGGATCAATTATCTGATCTCCAGAAGAATAACATTCAGAAATTAAGATCAGCCGTGTATCCGCCCGAGGTGTTGGCGACACTTCCCGGCATAGCCTTTACGTGGGCGTCGCCGCAATGGTCCGTGTTGGTATGGGACGAGGATGAGTTGGTCGCAAAGGTGGGATTGCTCACGCGTGAGATCGTTACCAATGGAGAGACAAAGTCTATTGGCGGGGTTGGCGGAGTGATGACACACCCGGCAAAACAAGGTCAGGGATTAGCCAGTCAAGCCATGCGCGAAGCCTCCAAGTTATTTGATGAAGAGTTGAAAGTTGCGTATGCGCTTTTATTTTGCCGTCCGCATTTGGTCAAGTATTATCAGCGTTTGGAGTGGAAACCGTTTCAAGGTCAAATATTCGTTGAGCAACCCAATGGCAAAGTTGAGTTCTCAGCGAACGGCGCGATGGTGCTTGATGTAAAAGAGTCAGCACCGTTGAATGGGGTATTAGATCTCAATGGTTTGCCGTGGTAATACAAATGTAGCCTCCCTTAGCGCGAGTTGGCGCCCAGCGGCAAGGCATAAAATATCACAAGTGCAATGGTCATTCCTAAGGCGAGCGGTGCGCTAAAGTACGCGATCACGAGACAGAGAAAATATATTGGAGGACCCAATGAGTATGAACGATTGATGGAACGTACTTCATCCTCTAATACATCCTGCCCGAGCAGGCGACGACCGTGCGCCGCGTAGCGCCATATTAGGTTGAAGAAAATCGCGATGGCGAAAAAATTTCCCATATACACCATGGCTGCAACTCTCTGTTCGTCATGCCCGATATATTCCGCCAGCAGGGATGTTGTAAACGGCACAACCGTCGCGCCCAAGAGCAACAACGCATTGAACACCAGGAGCAAATGGTCGGAGCGTTTGATGAGTGTAAATAGCTTGTGGTGATTTATCCACATAATGCCGATCAACGCAAAACTGGTAACGAACGCCAGATAGGACGGCCACTGTTTTAGCAATGCATCACCCAGCGTTGTCGTTTCAGGCAGATCGCGCGGCACGCGCACATCCAGTATGAGCAGCGTAATTGCAATTGCAAATACGCCGTCGCTAAAGGCTTCGACGCGTCCCGTTTCCTTCTCGTCTCGTGATACGATTTCCTTTTGATCCATGCATACTCCTGCCAACCAGATCCATCAGTTCGTCAGTGTGAGTAATTCTTCGTTTCCATGGTTTTATTGTATTAAGGACAACACATTTTGCCTGACCAAAATTGCTTTCATAAAAAATCCACTCGTTACGAACGGTATTTGATTTTGCGGTTTTTCATCACCTAATCTCGCTTCGAAACATCCTCACCAGTACGATTGCCGTTGCGATTGTCGAAACGATGAATACGACCACAAATTCAATTGGATCTTCACTTCCAAGCGCCGCTTTGAGCCCATCTCCCAAAGCCGCGCCAATGGACCAGCCTGATACATTTGCAAAAATCCACCAGTGGGCATTTCCGGTTTTGCTGCGTAAAACCAGCCATTGAAAGAGTCCAAGCAAGCCCCCGAACACCGCGCCATGTTCCAGACCTTCAATAATTTTTCCGAGTACCCCACTGCCCTCACCGAGCAGGCCAGCGAGGTTGACTGTCCAAAAGATAGCCCAGGCTGCAAACGTTGCAGCAATCCACCAGGCCGAAACGAACCGTCGCAGAGCCAGCCATTGCAGCACCGCACAACCAAATCCGAACGTGCAACCGAGCACGAGTCCAAAAATAAACGGAGGCGCATTGTTAATTGCCGCGCCCAACCCCGTGAACAGGATTATCAAACCGAGGAGGAGTCCGCCGATGGTGGCGAGGGACCACCACAGGCCCAGTTTCCAATCTATGCTGCTTTTCATATATCACTCCTTTTCGCAAGAGTGGACGAGGATGTTTTCATTTTACCCTTTTCAGAAGTCCCATACAGAGTCATTTGCTCGTTTTGAAATTACTTGCGGTTATACTCATGCTATGACGACCGAAACCCTCCTCCGTGCTGTGACCGAATCCGATCTGCCCATTCTCTTCCAACAATAACCAAACCATCTTCCATAAAACTCGAATTTGTAGCAACGGATCAATTATCTGATCTCCAGAAGAATAGCCTTCGGCAATTAGGGTCAGCCGTCTATCCGCCCGAAGTAATCGCAATCCTTCCTGGCCGTTTCTTTACCTGGGCTTCACCGCAATGGTCAGTATTGTTATGGGATGAAGATGAATTAGTCTCGCGCGTTGGCTTGCTCACGCGCGAGATCGTCTGCAACGGCGAGACAAGGACCATTGGCGGCGTTGGTGGGGTGATGACGCATCCGGCAAAACAAGGGAAGGGTTATGCCAGTCAAGCCATGCGTGAAGCGTCGAGATTATTTGATGAAGAACTGAAAGTCGCATATGCGCTGTTATTCTGTCGTCCGCATTTGGTCGAGTTCTATAAACGCTTATTCTGGAAACCCTTTCAAGGACAGGTATTTGTCGAACAACCCAACGGCAAAGTCGAGTTTTCAGTGAACGGTGCCATGGTTCTGGATGTGAAAGAACGGGCACCATTGAATGGATCATTAGATCTTCATGGCCTGCCCTGGTAATACTCGAATCCGCTTGACAGCAGTGCTATACTGTTCTTAATCTAAGCGTGGCGATACCATCAGTGGAGGCTTGTCAACATGCTCAACGATTTCTCTCAAACTCTGGCTGATCTCGAAACGATCTGGGCATCGCTCGACTCTTTTTATCAGCGTTTCTCGCCGCAAGACTGGGCACGTAAACACGGCAAAGAATGGACGTTTGCCGATATGCCGTATCATTTGGCATATTTCAATCAGACAGTCGTCAATAACATCAAGAATGATGGCGGGGGACAGGCAAGGCTCACCTTACAGGAGCTGAATACCTGGAACGATGCACACTTTGCCAAACGTCCAGCCAGTCAGGCAGGAGCCAATGGCCTGGCGTATCTGCATGAAACACAGGCAGCGCTCAGACAATTGACGGCACAACACCCGCCTGAAACGCCGGTCTTCCTACCCCTCATTATTGTCGGAGGCTGGCGCTCCCTGAGTTTTGCCTTGGAATATCTGCTCGACCATACCTGGTTACATTTCACAGAATCGCATCTGCGCTATGATCAAAACCTGCCGGGTTTGCCTTCGGCCCTGGTTAATCGTGTCCTCAACTTCAGCATGGAAATGGCAAGAGGCGCACTTCGAGCAGAAGATCTCGTGGGCGTAAACCTTGTCACAATTCTGCGGTTGACCGGGGACGGCGGCGGGGTGTGGACATTCACCATGCGTGCTGGCAACTGTCAGCTCGAAGCGAATGCCGTTCCACAAGCAGATGCTGAAATAACCACCGATATTGCCACATACCTAAAAACTTCGGTCCACAATATGCAGTCGCCCATCCTTGCGCTGCTCCTGGGCAAGACCAAGATCAAAGGAATGGCTGGAGGAGGACAATTCCAAAAGATTTTCGCTACAACTCCATCACGGATCTGGAATCTCGTGGAGCTTGGAAAAACCACGCCAGACTAATCCGCACACCATACCGTTATCCAAGCCGCTTGACAGCCATGCTATACTGTTTTTATCTGTTTCAGCAAAATAATTGGCAGGAGGTGTTTCGTGAGTGAAGATATGTTGGAAAGTCTGAAGACAATTGATCCACGTATCCTGACCGATGTCGTTCGACAGGATCAAAACGATCCATTGTTTGAGATCACAAAATGGAATGTCAAACGCCTGAGTGATAAAGGGGTTATTAACCCGGATGGTTTGTGGCTCTTTAGCGGTGAGGGAGACAATAGTAAGGGATCACAATTCTGGCAAGTGGTGTTGAAAATTCTCAAACGCGAAGAAAAAGAGTCGCCGCCCAGCGACCTGTGGTATTGGAAGCGCGAACTATTGTGGGCGCAGTCTGGATTAATGGAGCACCTGCCCGGACCAATAAAAGCACCACGCTTCTATAAAACGGAAGAGACTGCCGACGGTGCCTGGCTATGGCAGGAACATGTTGAAAATCAGCGCCCCAATCCGTGGACTCTTGAAGATTATGCTTTTGTAGCTCACCAACTGGGACAATGGAATGGTACATACTTATCTGGAGAGCAGTTCCGTGCTGAACCCTGGTTTACTCGAGGACATTATCGTTCCTGGTATGCGCAAGCAAACCCTGAACAGGATTTTCAATTCCCGCTCAACCAAAAGTATATTATTGGCGAACTTAAAAACCGCTACGATCGACTCTGGATAGAACGCGAGAAGTTCTACAATGTATTAGAAACCCTGCCACAAACATTTTCTCATTTTGACAGTCAGCGCCGAAATCTTTTCATTCGCAAAGGGAAAGATGAACGGGATGAACTTGTCCTTGTGGATTGGGCAGTATGTGGCCTGGGTCCGTTGGGGGCGGAACTATTTTCTTTGATTGGAATGAGTGCCGCACTTATGGAATGGCCTTCTTCTGAGGTAGCGCAGTTGGATCAGGCCGCCTTCCAGAGTTATCTGCAAGGTTTAAGTGAGACAGGATGGTCAGGGAATACAGATATGATTCGTCTCGCGTACACTTCCTGGATTACCGTATGGTTTGGTGTTGTTTTTCCAAACATTACAGCATTATGGTGTACTCCTGATTTCCGTTCGTATGCATTACAGCAATTTGGCTCCGTTGACGAAGAACTATATCTGAAATGGTTGCCATTGATACCTTATTCATTGGATTGCGCGGATGAAGCTCGCATGTTAATGAAGAAGTTGGGTTTTGGTTAAATATGATGATCCTCCTCCGCGACGTTATCGAATCTGACCTGCTCATTCTCTTCGAACAGCAACTCGACCCCGAAGCAACAGTTCTGACGGCTTAAAGATCATGTGGAAGTTCCTAACTTTCAGGCTTTTGGTCGGGGGCTTCGTTACTGGATACCTGCCTTATTCCATCCTCTCATCGCATCCAGAACCGGCTCTCACCCTGCTCAGTATATTGACTATAACCGCCGTGTTCTTGATTGCTGCCGGTGTCTATGTTTATTTGCGATGTATATGGGATTTTACATTTGGCGGTGAGGGTGATAATCCGACAATGCTCGTCGCGCGCGGAACATACAAGTTCGTGCGAAATCCCATGTACGCCAGCCTGGTGCTTATCCTCCTTGGTGAAAGTCTGCTCTTCAAATCCTGGAGACTGCTAGGTTACGCCGCCGCGATCTGGTTCGGTATTCACCTCCTTGTGATTCTCTATGAGGAACAGGCATTGGTAAAAAAGTTTGGACCATCCTATGCGCAATATTGTAAAGAAGTGCCTCGTTGGATTCCACGAGTCCACCGTCTCGCTTCTTGATATGAAATTTGTCAACTCACGGTTATACTGACGTCATGCCAACATCCATCATCCTCCGCGATGTAACCGAATCAGACCTACCCATCCTCTTCGAGCAACAACTCGACCCCGAAGCGACGGCGATGGCAGCGTTCCCAGCACGGGATCATGATGCTTTCATGGCACACTGGAAGAAGATCATGGCATATGAAAAAAACCTTATCAAAACCATTCTCCGCGGTGATCAGGTAGCAGGGTATATTTTGAGTTGGGAAATGGAAGGCGAGCGCGAAGTCGGCTATTGGGTCGGGAAAGAGTTTTGGGGCAAAGGGATTGCAACGCAGGCGTTGGCTGAATATATAAGCATCGTGAGGACCCGTCCGCTGATGGCGCATGTGGCAAGACATAATGTTGGCTCACGGCGGGTATTGGAGAAATGCGGGTTCACGGTCATTGGCGAGGATACGTACACGAATCCTGCCGGAATAGAAGTGGAAGAGTTTGTTTTGAAACTGGAAAATTAAATTTTCAAAATCAAGCCGGTGGTTGAGTAGCCCCGTGTTCGTCGGGGCGTATCGAAACTACCACGCATCAAGAGAAATTCTTTAACAAAATCATTCTGCTTACTTGTTGGTCTCGACACCTGCACTTACGTGCTGGTGCAAGTGTACGGACTACGTCCTACTCGACCAACGGATAATCTATGACAGACTCACAAAACCTCAAAGATCATTGGGAACGCGAAGACCTGAGTGAAGCGATTCGGGCAGCACTCATCGAGTCAGGCAAAGACCTCAACGCACTCACGCTCGATGATCTCGCGCCCTTCGATCAATTTCACGCCGGTGGCAAACGCTTCACGCTGCGTCTTGCAAATCTTGCCGGGTTGAAAAGCAATATGCACATCCTCGATGTCGGAGGCGGGTTGGGTGGACCTGCGCGTACACTGGCGCTTGAGTTCAATTGTCGCGTCACGGTGGTTGACCTCACCGAGTCATACGTCCACGCCGGGCGCCTGCTCACCTCTTTGATGAAGTTGGAGGATCGCGTCATATTTCAAGTTGGCGATGCGCTGAATCTTTTATTTGACGACAATTCCTTCGACGCGGTCTGGACTCAAAACTCGGGCATGAATATTGCGAATAAGGAAAAACTCTACACTGGATTCCAGCGCATCATCCGACCACATGGCCTGCTCGTGATCCAGGAGCCGATGTCTGGACCCAATCAGCCGCCCATTTTCCCGGTGATGTGGTCGCGCGACGGGTCGAATAATTTCCTTCGAAAGCCGGAGCAGATGCGGGCTGCGATCGAAGCGGCGGGTTTTCATCTGCTCCAATGGGATGATGTCACGAATGAAAAAGATCCGCCCAACTCGGTGCGCCCCATGTTCAGCATCCAAAAACTTGTGATGGGTGATGACCTGCTGGCGCAGATCAGAATTGCTGATAAACATAACGATGAGGAACAACGTCTCGTGATGGTTCAGGCAGTCTTTGAACGGAGATAAAATGAGCACATTCCGTCACCTTACCGGTCGATTTAAACTTCAATGGCAGGGGAAAACTCATGTCGTTGGGTGGTTCATGACCCCGGAGGCCGTGATCGCTTTTTTCCTGAGTCAACGAAAAACCGTGCTCACTTTTTACGGGTATTCGGGCATGGGTTATGAAGATGAAAAAACCATGCTCCGAATCGCGCGGGAAGTGTTGTCCCGCTATTCTCCCGAAACCGCGCTGGTCAACATTGGCGCCACCGCTGTTGGCATTGGCGCGGTCTATCCGCTGGCGAAGTCAATGGGATTCGAAACAACCGGGATCGTCACCAGCCTGGCAATTGATTATCCGGAAGCAATCAGCGACGCCGTCGATCACATCTGTTTTGTTGCCGATCCACGCTGGGGCGGAAATTTGCCCAACTCAGATGAACTCTCCCCCACCTCAAAAGCCATGGTGGAGTGCAGTGATATTTTGGTGGGGATCGGCGGCGGTGGGATCAGTGAGGCTGAAATGCTCGCCGGTAAAGCCCAGGGCAAACCAGTCTATTTTTATCCTGCTGAGATGAATCATGCAGTGGCAATAGCGCATGCCAAAAAAATGGGATTGCCGCCGCCCGAGTCATTCATGGGTTTTGCCAGCAATGTGTTTAAAAAGTAGGTAAACACCCATTGCATGGTTGTACGGCGGCCCTGGGCGTTTGGCAAATCAGAATGAGTATCGAGGAGCACGTAAGGTGTCAGTATTCAGCCTCTGTGAATCATTTTAGGCTTTCTTGAGCAAATACGTTGTCAGGCTGCCCGCCTTGGGCGGCATGACATAGACAAAGATCAGTTCACGATCATCCATTGTGGTTGGTTCCCATTCCGGGAAATCAGCGGATATCGAAACCAGCCGCGCGCCAGTTTTCATTTGCTTTTCCAAATATACTGCAAGTCTTGCAACTTCCTTTGAGGTGGCATACACAAATATCACATCGGCTTGACTCAAATCCGCCTTCAGGTAATTTCCCCATTTGACGTGTATTTTATTTCCAAATCCGCTTGCAGTGGAGCGCAGCCAGATCAATGCGCATTGGATAGGACCGATCTCGATCCCCACAGCCTGCGCGCCAAACTCACCCGCCGCGATGAGCAGTACACGACCATCACCCGCGCCAAGGTCATATAGGGTTTCATTGGGTTGAAGATTAACCAACTTCAAGGCTTTGCGGATGCGTTCCGCTTTGGTGGGAACCGAGGGCAGGCCGTAGAACGCGGGAACAAGAATCCACAATAAGCCGATCATGAAAAGCAGAATGAAAAAGCCAAAGAAAAATAATACGATCATGCTTCAGTGCTCTTAGGGCGGCGAAACCACCCCAGAATGCGCGGCAAGATCACGACCCGCTGTGTCAATTCAGCGAGCGCGAGCAGCGCAAAGATGTTGAACATCACGGCTAACAAAGTGACTGGCAAAAAACCGAAACGCTGATAAATAAAAGTGGCAAGCAGCGCGCCGATCAAACGTCCGAGTGAGTGACCGGTCAGGTTGAAGGATAATAAGGTGGCGCGCGCTTCCGGCACAAGTTCGGTCATCATCGGGATGTGACTGACCATAATATATTCAAAAGTAATGTAGAACAGGAACAATCCAGCCAATGCGCCGACCTCGGTCCTGCCAACGATGGGCAACAACAACGCCGCGAGCGCATTCCCGGTGAGACCCAATACCAGCGCGCGCGGTTTGCCGAGGCGGTCTGTGGTCAAGGCAACGAGGCCTTCGCCGCTGATCTCGGAGAGCCCGATCACAGCCGAGGCGCCAGCCAGTGCAGCGATCTTCAAGCCGAATGAGTCTTCCAGCCACACACCGAAGATCAAGTTGACCATTTCATTTGCCGAGCTGGCCCAGACCGCGATGGAAATGCCCGCGAGTGCCGGAACACTCGTCAGCACTGCACGGAAATTTTTTCGAGAATCAGTGACCGTTGGCTGTGAAGCGTGCGGCGCATGCGGGACCATCCACAGGATGACGGCGAACATGCCCACGCCGAGTCCCGCCAAAAGTGGGAAGGGAGCGTTCCATCCATATTTTGAAATGAGAAATCCCATCAGCGGAATGCCAAGAATGAATGACAAGCCCCAGGCGATCTCAGTGATCGCGAGTGCGGTGCCGCGTTTTTCGTAGGCGATGCGGTCGCCGAAGTAGGCTTGCATAGCAGGGTCAAAGAAATATTTGCAGAGCAGGGCAAGCAATAAAGCCAAACCGAAGGTCCATACGCTGGGATACAACGCCACGGCAGTCATACCGATGGTGAAGAAGACAATGCCCAACAGCATGGCAAATTTACGGCCGCGTTTATCCGCCACGGGCGCAAAAATGGGACCAAACACTCCGACAAAATTTCGGGCGGCCACGATCTGCGAGAGCGTGCCAAATTCAACACCCAGCCCGCGTGCAAAAATATTCAGAAATGGATAGACCATCCTGTGCATGGTATTGATGATGATGCGCAGGAACATGAAGATAACGAGCTGGATACGAAGTCTCATAATAATGTGGGGTTTCTGCCTTACACAATGTCATTCTGAGCCGCATGGCGGCGAAGCATCTCCTCGATTACAGCAGAGACTCTGCGCCAACGCTCAGTGTGACATGCCTAAGACATAAGGTTATTTATCTGCTTTTACTTTGGATCTGTAAGAACACACGCGTGACAAAATTGGAAGCCACAAGTGAAAGGATGATCATGGCAACAAAAAAGCCGATGATGGCATAGTTGCCTGATTTGAAGATCGGAGATGGCGGCGGATGCATGACGTTATCCGCCGTGGCAAAGATCAGACGCAAGACAACGATAAATATTACATTGGCAAGGGAAGTAATCCAATCTTTATTGATAAGCCACAAGCCCGCCTGCAATAACACTCCGGTCACTGCAAAGATCATTGCCAGCCGGAAGCGCGGCTCGGCGAGGAAGAGTCCATTCCAGTTGGATTGCATCGCCCATAAAGACAGCGGCAGATAGGTGACC
>Ga0065707_10082861_pt1 | contig 11689 bp, 1 predicted proteins | sample SwiRhicommuniRL3_FD_59094 | JGI IMG/M metagenome (GOLD analysis project Ga0065707, IMG submission 59094) | Switchgrass rhizosphere bacterial communities from Rose Lake, Michigan, USA - RL3 v2 (version 2) | ecosystem: Host-associated > Plants > Roots > Rhizosphere > Soil | place: East Lansing, MI... | reverse complement strand
TGGCATCGGCCGGCAGGCCACCGAGCTCGAGGTCGCGCGCGTCGGCGCCCAGCGCGCTGGCGCCGAAGGTGTTGGCGTTGGTCTTCAGCGAGTGCGCCGCACGGCGGAAGCGCTCGGCAGCGCCGGCCGCCTGTGCGGCACGCAGGTCGGCAATCATCTGCGGCGCCTCCTCGAAAAAGGTCTGCACCAGCTCGACGACGAAGTCGGCACCGGCAGTGTCCTGCAGCTCGGCGAACACGCTGCGATCGATGGTGTCGGGCGTGTCGGGCATGTCATGCATCCTTGTGCACAGCAGTATGCGTGAGCGCACCGACCAGCGCGTCGACGCGGATCGGCTTGGTGACGTAGTCGTCCATGCCCGCCGCCAGGCATTCATCGCGGTCGCCCTGCATCGCATTGGCCGTCATCGCGACGACGCGAGGGCGCGCATCGCCAAAACGGCGCACGATCTCGCGCGTGGCCTCCAGGCCGTCCATCTCGGGCATCTGCACGTCCATCAACACCACGTCGTAGCGCTGGCGCTGCACGGCCTCGATGGCCTCGATGCCGTTGGCCGCCACGTCGGCGCGGTAGCCCATCTGCGACAGCAGCCGCAGCGCGAGTTTCTGGTTCACCAGGTTGTCTTCGGCCAGCAGGATGCGCAGCGGATGGCGCTGCGCCAGCGTGGTGTCGATCTGGGCCTTGGCCGGGGCCGCCGCGCGCTTGGGGGCCGCGTCGCTGCCCAGCAGGCTCACCAATGTGTCGTAGAGCTGGCTTTGCCGCAGCGGCTTGGCCAGCGTGGCGACGAACAACGTGTCGCCCGCTTCACGCCGCCCGAGCGAGGTGAACAGCACCAACGGCATCGCGTGCCCGGCCGCGCGCATGCGCTGCGCGAGCTCGGTGCCGTCCATGCCCGGCATGTGCATGTCGATGATGGCGAGGTCGAACGCGTGCGCGGCCAGCACCTGCAAAGCGCCTTGCGGTGACGCGGCGTCGTGCACGACCATGCCCCACTTGGCGGTCTGCAGCGCGAGGATGCGCCGGTTGGTCGCGTTGTCGTCGACGACGAGAATGCGTTTGCCCTTGAGCGACGGCTGCTCGCCGACGAATTCGCGCCGCATGCCCTGCGGCAAGGCGGCCGTTGGGGCGTGAATCGTGAAGCGGAAGGTGCTGCCCCGGCCGGGGCCCGCGCTCTCGACGCTCATCGTGCCGCCCATCAACTCGGCGAGCAGCTTGCTGATCGCCAGACCGAGGCCCGTGCCGCCGTACTTGCGGGTGGTGCTCGAATCGGCCTGGCTGAATTTCTGGAACAGGCGGCTCTTGCCTTCAGCGCTCAGGCCGATGCCGGTGTCGCGCACCGCGAAAGTCAGTCGATCCGCTTGCGCCGAGACCGTGAGCACCACCTCGCCAGCTTCGGTGAACTTCGCCGCGTTGGCGAGCAGGTTGAGCAGGATCTGGCGCAGCCGAGTGACGTCGCCGATCACCGCTGCCGGCACATCGCCTTCGTAGACATAGGCGAGGTCGAGCTGCTTCTCGGCGGCGCGCGCAGCGATCAGATCGAGCGCCGACTCGACGCATTCGCGCAGGTCGAAGGGCTGGCGCTCGACCTCCATGCGCCCGGCCTCGATCTTCGAGAAGTCGAGAATGTCGTTGATGATCGTCAGCAGCGCGTCGCCCGAGTCGCGGATCGTGCCGGCAAAGTCGCGCTGCTCGTCGTCGAGCTTCGTGTCGAGCAGCAGACCGCTCATGCCGATGACGGCATTCATCGGTGTGCGGATCTCGTGGCTCATCGTCGCCAGGAACGAACTCTTGGCTTCGTTGGCGGCTTCGGCGGCGGCACGCGCTTCGCGGGCCTCATTGAAAAGGCGCGCGTTCTGAATCGCGATGACTGCTTGATCGGCGAAAGTCTCGATCAAACGGGTCTCCGCCGCCGAAAATGGCTGCACCTGCTTGCGCAGAACCGAGATCACGCCAATCGACTCGCCGTCGCGCAACATCGGAACGGCCAGTACCGTTCGGTAGCCATGCCGCTGTTGCATCGCTCGCGCGTCGGGATACTCGGAGTCGTCCAGCGCAGCGACATCACCGATGTGAGCGGTTCTTCGTTCGACGAAGGCGCGACCCACCACCGAGGTCGCCCGCGGGGGCAGTGTGTCGCCTTGACCTATCGTGGCGCGGCCACCCTGCACGTGTCCAGTCACCGCGCGCAAGTGCTCGCCATCGAGCAGCCAAACTCGGCTGGCGTGCGCCTTGCAAAGCACGCGAGAGCGCTCAGCAACCGCATCGAGTACCGGCTGAACATCGGCGACCGAATTGCTGATGACCTGGAGCACTTCGGACGTGGCGGTTTGCTGCTCCAACGCCTCCTTGGTCTCGTTGAACAGCCGCGCGTTCTGAATCGCAATGACTGCCTGCTGCGCAAAGGTCTTCAGCAGCGAGACTTCCCGCTCGGAAAACGGCGACACGGTGGGCCGGGCGACAAAGATGGCGCCGATGCCGCGGTCCTCCCAGACTAGCGGCGCAAAAACGACCGAGCGGCCACCCATCATCTCGGCGCCGCGCTTCACGGCGCTGGGCACCGCATCGTCGGTCAATGCATCGGCAAAATGCACCGCATCGCGCAGCCGGACCACCAACCCGGTGCCGCTGTCGGCATCCAGCCGCACAGGGTAGATGCTGCGGAAGTCGGCCTCGTGCGGGCCCACGAATGCTTCCAGGTCGATCAGACCGTCTGACCGCAACAGGTTGATGCCGACGAACGCGGCATCGAACAACTGCTGGCAACTCTGTGCGATGGTCTCGAACACTGGCTTGGCGTCGGTGACCGATTTGCTGATCACCTTCAGCACCTCGGCGCTGGCGGTCTGCTGTTCGAGCGCTTCCTGCGTCTCATTGAACAGCCGCACGTTCTCGATCGCGATGGCCGCTTGATCGACGAACGACTGCATCATCTCGATCTGGCGGTCGCTGAACGCGCCGGCTCTCATGCGCCCGACACTGAGCAGGCCAATGGCTTCGCCGCCGCGCAGGATCGGCATCATCAACGAGGCGCGGGCGCCCATCGCATCGTAGAGGTGCTGCTCATGCGGCGGCAGGTCGATGGCACTCCAATCGGGCAGGTGCAGCGTGCGGCGCTCGAGCAGCACGCGCGATGGGAAGTTTTGCGTCGGGTCGATCGCGTGGGCTTCGCTGTCGGCGTCGTTTGCGCCATGTTCTTCGGTTGCTACCGATCTGACGCGGAAATACGCGCCGTCGCGCTCCATCAGGGCCACGAACGGCACGCCGAGCAGACGGTGCGCCGCGTCGACGATGGCTCTGAAGACGGGCTGAATGTCGTTGGGCGATTCGCTGATGATGCGCAGAATCGCGGCCGTGGCCGTCTGACGCTCGAGTGATTCTTGTGTCTCATCGAAAAGGCGCGCGTTTTCGAGTGACACGGCCAAGCTACCGGCCAGCGTCTGCAGCAGATTGAGATCACTGTCGCTGAAGGCGTCCTCGCGGTCCAAGTTCTGCAGCGTCACCACGCCACGCACCTGACCCGCAACGAGTAATGGCACGAACATGGCCGATTGCGGGTTTTCGCCGGCCACGATCTGCGAGCCCACTTCCGTCGACCGACGCGCCATGTCGCGGTTGACAACGATCGGCTCACCCGCGCGGGCCATCGCCGCCACGAAGCCGTTCAACGGGCGCTCGTGCGGCAACTCCATGCGCTGGCCACGCTCGATCAGGTACCAAGGCAGCAACAGCTGCCGCGCGGTGTCGATGCCGGCGATGCCCACGGCCTGGGCGTCGAAGATCTCGTGCACCTTGTCACCGACCAGGTCGACGATGGCCTGAAAGTCCAGTGAGCCGGCAATGCCCTGCTGGATGCTGTTGATCACCGCCAGCTCGGCGGCGCGTTGCTCGGCCTGCGCGCGCTGAGCCTGCAGCTCCACGGTGCGTTCGGCCACCTTGGCTTCGAGCCCTTGCGCCCACTGCACGTTGGCCAGAGCCACCGCCGCCTGCGAGGCGAGCATTGCGAGCAGGCCACGGTCGGCGGCACCGAAGCGACCAAAAGCACCTTCGAGGTCGGCATAGATGAAGCCGAGCAGCTCGTTCTGCGCGATCAACGGCGCCACGAGGCAGGAGCGCTGGTCGACGGCGTCGGCGCCGTCAGGCCCGTGGCGCAGGCTCACGGCGCGCGTGCGGCGGGCCTCGTCGAGCCAGGGCGTGATCGCACGCAGCAGGTCGGCGGGTTGCTCGCCGGCCGGCAGCTGGGCGCCGGCGACACGGCGCTCGGAATCCGTCTCGAGGATCAGCAGGACGCGCTCCGCACCGCTGAGCTCGGTGATCTCGTCGATCAGAAACTCGTGCAGAGCGGCGTCGCTGCGCAACTCGTTGAGCCGGGTGCCGGTGTCGATCAGGCGCTTGAAGGGCTCGCCCGGGTCGCTCGCGATCGCCAGGTGCGCCAGGCGTCGCGCGTCGCTCAGGCCGCGCGCGCGCGCCTCGTGCAGCCACGCGCGCACGATGTCGCGGTTGGTCGTGACCTTGCTGAGGTAGCTGCGGCGCAGTCCGTCGTCGTGGACGTTGCGCACGCTTTCGAGCATCAGCGCGTGGGCGCGCTGCAGCGCCGTCCAGGCTTGCTCGGCGCGGCCGTCGGCGGCGAGCGCCCGCGACAACCACCACCAGATGTCCTGGCGATGCCCATGCGTGGTGAGTGCGTAGTTCTGCCGGCGATGGATCTCGGCAGCACGCCGGGCCGCGCGCACTGCGGCCTTCACGTGGCCTTGTTGAAGCAGCGCCTGCGTCAGCAGCATTTGCAGGTTGCGCTCCTCACCCGGCTGGGGGTGGTCCGGACGGCGCAGCGCGCTGCGCACGCGCGCTTCGGCATCGGCGGCGCGGCCCTCGGCCAGCGCCAGCGTGGTCGCGCACACGGTGTGCTCGCGTCGGACGATCGCGTCGCCGTGCTCGCTCACCAGCGCGTCGTAGCGCGGCCACAGCGCGCGCGCGGCCGCCAGGTCACCCATCTCAGTCATCCAGAGCACCACGCTTCCAGTGAGGAACGCGGTGCCCAGCGAGACCCCGACCTGGCCCATCGCGCCGAGGTTGACGTCCGACAGCCGGCGCGCGTGGCGATACAGGCCCATCTCGGCAAAGGCGGACGCGAGGTTGCTGGCGACGATGATGCGGCCGCGCAGATCGCCGCAGCCCTCGTACGCGGCCGCGGCGCGCTGCAGCAGGTCGATCCGCTCGGCGATGTCCTTGCAGGTGAAGGTGAGCACGTTCAGCGCGTGACCGAGGCCGAGCAGGTCGCCGTTCTGGCGCGCCAGCTCCGCCGAACGCTCGGCCGCCTGGCGCGACGCGGCATCGTTGGCGCGGCGCGACTGCGCGAACGCGATCAGCCACAGCGCGTGCCCCAGGTTGACGAGATCGCCCGTGCGCCCGAGCATCGTCGCGGCGCGGCGGCCATGGTCGAGCGCAGCGTCGACGTCCGACAGGCGCAGCCGAACTTCGCCCAACGTGAGAAGACTCAGGCCGAGCAAGGCCGGGTCGGCAGTCTTCGCGGCCAGCGCCAGCGCCGACTCGGCCACCTGCTGCATGTTGCCGTAGCGGGTGGAACGGATCATCACGAGCGCCTGGCAGCACAGCGCGCGCACCTTCGACGCGTCGGTGCCCTGTGTGTTCGCGAGCTCGGCCATCGTTGCCGCAGCTTCAGCGGCCTGCCCGAACTGACCCCGCGCGAGGTGCGAATGCACGCACAGTTCGAGCAACGCCAGGCGGGAAGCGGCGGGCAGCGTGGGAACCGCGAGCGCCTGTTCGCACCGCGCGAGCGCCGCCGCATGACGACCCGACCAGGCCAGATCGCGCGCGCTGCTCACGGCGTCGCCCGCGAAGGAACGCTGTTGCGTCTGCGAGCTGCGCCCGACGACCGATGAATCCACTTCAGAGCGCCTTGCGAACGGAGGAACGGACGAGCGCCTCGACCAGCGCATCGACGCGAATCGGCTTGGTCACGTAGTCGTCCATGCCCGCGGCCAGGCATTCTTCGCGATCACCCTGCATCGCGTTGGCAGTCATCGCCACGATCCGCGGCCGTTCGGCGGGCTTGAACTTCGCGGTGATGTGGCGCGAGGCCTCCAGCCCGTCCATCTCGGGCATCTGCACGTCCATCAGCACCACGTCATAGGGCTGACGCTCGATGCTCTCGATGGCCTCGATGCCGTTGCTGGCCACGTCGGCGCGGTAGCCCATCTGCGAGAGCAGTCGTAGTGCGAGCTTCTGATTCACCACGTTGTCTTCGGCCAGCAGGATGCGCAAAGGATGCCGCGCGGCCAGCTCGCGGTCCATCGTCGGCTTGACGGGCGCCGCAGCCACCTTCGGCGCGGCGTCGCGCGCCAGCAGGCTCACCAGCGTATCGAACAGTTGGCTTTGGTGCAGCGGCTTGGCGAGATAGGCAGCAAAGAGGCCTTCGGTGTCGCCGGCCTCCCGCCGCCCGAGCGAACTGAACAGCACCAGCGGCTGCCTGGCGCCGGTGGCGCGAATCTTCTGTGCCAGCGTGAAGCCACTCATCTCGGGCATGTGCATGTCGAGGATCGCGAGGTCGAAGGACTCCCCGGCGGCCAACCACTGCAGCGCTTGCTCCGGTGATTCGGTATCGCGCGAGCGCATGCCCCACTTGGCCGCTTGCAGCGCGAGCACCCTGCGGTTGGTGGCGTTGTCGTCGACCACCAACACGCGCTTGCCGGCAAGCTGAGGCTGCTCGCCGATGTATTCGCGCCGCGAGGCCACCGGCCGCTGCGCCAGCGGCGCGACGATCGTGAAGCTGAAGGTCGAACCGTGGCCGGGGCCCTCGCTCGCGGCCCACATCGTGCCGCCCATCAGTTCGGCCAGCCGCTTGCTGATCGCCAGGCCCAGGCCGGTGCCGCCGTACTTGCGCGTGGTACTCGAGTCGGCCTGGCTGAAGCTCTGGAACAGCTTGGAAAGCCCCTCGGGCGTGAGCCCGATGCCGGTGTCGCGCACGGCAAACGTGATCTCCATGCGGCCGGCCGCCGCCGGCCCGGCGCCGACGCTGAGCACCACCTCGCCGGTTTCGGTGAACTTCACCGCATTGGCCAGCAGGTTGAGCAGGATCTGGCGCAGCCGCGTCACGTCACCGTCGAGCGCCGCCGGCACCTCGCCCTCGAACAGGTAGGCCACGTCGAGCTGCTTTTCCGCGGCACGGCTGCTGATGAGATCGAGCGCCGACTCCACGCATTCGCGCAGGTCAAACGGATGCGCCTCGATGTCCATGCGCCCGGCTTCGATCTTTGAGAAGTCGAGGATGTCGTTGATGATCGTCAGCAGCGCGTCGCCCGAATCGCGGATGGTGCCGGCGTAGTCGCGCTGCTCGTCGTTGAGCGACGTGTCGAGCAGCAGGCCGCTCATGCCGATCACCGCGTTCATCGGCGTGCGGATCTCGTGGCTCATCGTGGCCAGGAACGAACTCTTGGCCTCGTTGGCGGCTTCGGCCTGTGCCCGTGCCTCCTGGGCTTGATGGAACAGCCGCGCGTTCTGGATCGCGATCACCGCCTGGTCGGCGAAGGTCTCGAGCAGCGCGATCTCCTTGTCGGAGAAGGGCGCCGGCGGAAAGCGCATCACGCACACCGAACCCACGCCGCGTTCCTGCCACAACATGGGCGCCCAGAGGGCCGAGAAGTTGCCCACCCGATCGAGCGTGCTACGTATGGCCGCTGGCATGTCTGCCATCGCGGCGCCATCGGGCACGTGGACGCTGCGCTTTTCACGCATCACGCGTGCGGTGACTGTTTCATCCACCGGGCGCGGCAGCGTCTGGCGCACGATCTCCAACGCCGCGCCTTTCCATGCAGCCAGGTGCACCCGGCCATCGTCCTCGGCCAGGAAGATCCCAAGCTGTCCGGTCGCGAACAGTCGCTGGCAACTGTCGAGGATCTTGTCGAACACCGGCTGCGGATCGGCCACCGAACTGCCGATGACTTCGAGCACTTCGGCGGTCGCGGTCTGGCGTTCAAGCGCTTCCTTGGTCTCGTTGAACAGGCGCACGTTCTCGATCGCGATCACCGCTTGGTCGGCAAAGGTGCGCAGCAAGTCGAGCTGCGTTGCGCCGAGCGCGCCCGCGACCTTGCGGATCACGGAGATGGCACCGATGGCCACCCCTTCGCGCAGCATCGGCACCGCGGTCATCGCGCGGTAGCCCGACGCCTGGAAGTTGCGCCGGCCGACCGCGAAGGGCAGCGAATCGTCGAACACGTCGGCGAAGTCGAGCACCTGGGCGTCGAGCAGTACCGCGCCGTGCATGTAGTCGCGCGACAGCGGAAACGGGAAACGCTGCCGCCAGCCCTCCACGAGCAGCGCATCGTCTTCGGCAATCGCACGCAGTTGCACCTGGCCGTCGACCGGCTGGCACACCGCCACGGCGGCGCCCTCGAACAGGCGCACGCCGGCCTGCACAATGGCTTCGAACACCGGCTGCACGTCGGTCGGCGATTCGCTGATCACGCTCAGGATCTGCGCGGTGGCGGTCTGGCGCTCGAGCGCCTCCTGCGTCTCGTTGAACAGGCGCACGTTCTCGATCGCGATCACCGCTTGGTCGGCAAAGGTCTGCAGCAACTTGACCTGCTTGTCCGGGAACGCGCCGGCCTCGGCGCGACAGACGGCGATCGAACCCACCACCTGGCCGTCCTTGAGCATCGGCACCGCCAAGTTGCTGCGGTAGCCGGCGCGCGCCGCCGCCTCTTTGGGGCCGTAGTCGGCATCGAGCGCCACATCGGGGATCTGCACCGGCGCACGGTCGTGGATCGCTCGCGCGGTAATGCTCGCATTGCCGGGCCGCATCGGAAAGGCGCTGCGCATGACTTCTTCGACATCGGGCGAAACGCCGCGGTATGCCATCAGGTGCACCCATTCGCCGTCGTAACGCGCCACGCCGCTGACGACGGCGTCGCACAGGGTCTTGGCGCGTTCGGCGATGGCATCGAACACCGGCTGCACGTCGGTGGGCGATTCGCTGATCACCTTCAGGATGTCGGCGGTGGCGGTCTGCCTCTCGAGCGCCTCCTGGGTTTCGTTGAACAGCCGTGCGTTCTGGATCGCGATGACCGCCTGCCCGGCGAAGGTTTGCGCCAGCGTGATGTCCTTGTCGTCGAAGGTGCCCACCGCGCCGCGCAGAATGCCGAGGCAGCCGATCGCGTTGCCGTCTTGCAGCAGCGGGACAAACAGGCCCGATTTCCAGCCTATGGCCTGCGACAGCTCGCGGGTGCGCGGATACTTCTCGAAGACTTCTTCGCGGTCGCGCACCACCCGGACCGTTGCGCTCAAAATGCAGTCGCCGGCCACGCTGAGCTGATCGAGCGGCCAGCGACCGACGGCGCTCGGGACCAGCGTCCCGTCACTGGAGGTGGCCGCACGCTCGAGCGTGGCGCCCGCTGCCATGACCAGATTGACCGTCAAGCCGTCGAACAGCCGCTGGCAGCTGTGGACGATGGCGTCGAACACCGGCTGCGTATCGGTCATCGAACTGCCCAGCACGCGCAGTACTTCGGCGGTCGCGGTCTGGCGTTCGAGCGCTTCCTTGGTCTCGTTGAACAGGCGCACGTTCTCGATCGCGATCACCGCCTGGTTGGCGAACGTCTGCAGCAGGTCGACCTCCTTGTCGGCGAAGCGCCCGACCTCGGCGCGATTCACCGAGATCGCGCCGACGACCTGCTGATCGCGAAACATCGGCACGCTCAGCACGCTGCGATAGCCTGCCGCCCTGGCGACCGGCTTGGTCGCGTACTCGGGATCGGCTTCAGCCAAGGCGTCGGCCACGTTGACCACCGCACCATCGCGAATGGCGCGCGAGGTGTACGACGCGCCGCTCGGGCGCATCGGGAACACCTTGAGCGCTGCGTCCAAGGCCTGCGGATTGAGGCCGAACGAACTCGCGGCGTGGATCCATTCGCCGTCGAACCTGAATACCCAACCATAGTTCGCGCCGGTCAAGCGCGCCGCGCGCTCGGCGATGATGTCGAACACCGGCTGCACATCGGTGGGCGACTCGCTGATCGCCTGCAACACCTCGGAGGTGGCCGTCTGCCGCTCCAGCGCCTCCTTCGTCTCGTTGAACAGGCGCACGTTCTGGATCGCGATGACAGCCTGGTCGGCAAACAGCGCCAGCAACTCCATCTGCTTGTCGCTCAGCGCGCCTGGGTGTGGCGAGGAGACCGAGATGACACCGATCGCGCGCCCGTCGGCCATCAGCGGCGCGGAGGCGATGGCGCGAAACGCCAGCTTGCCTGCGTTGGCCAGGGTGTAGGGCGTGGCGTCGCTGCCCATCGTGTCAGCCACCTGCAGCGCCCGGCCATCGAGCACGGCCCGGCCGACCACGCTGTCGCGGTCGACGGATTGCACGTCGGGCCCATGGAACTCGTCGGGCGAAGCGTCATAGCTGATTGCGCGCCTTCGCAGGCCACCCGACTCCAGCGTGCGCAAGCCCGCCTTGCGACCGAACAACCTCGCGACGCTGTGCACGATGGCGTCGAACACCGGCTGCACATCCGCGGGTGAGCGGGCGATCACCTTCAGGATGTCGGCGGTGGCGGTCTGTCGATCGAGCGCTTCTTTAGTCTCGTTGAACAGGCGCACGTTCTCGATCGCGATTACCGCCTGGGCGGCGAAGGTCTGCAGCAGCGTCTCGTGATCGTTTGCGATCGGCCCGGGCGCGGCCCATCCGACCACGATCACGCCGAGCACACGACCGTCCTTGAGCAGCGGAACGCCGAGCATGCGGCGCCAGGCGCCGCTGCGCGCCATCCGATGGTCGTAGTGCGAGTCGGCGAGCGCGTCTTCCATGCGCACCGGTGCCTTGGCGAGCACGGTTCTGCCGGAGATCTGTGCGACATTCGGCCGCGCGGGGTAGCGGCTGCGCAGCAACGCGATGAATTCGGGATCGTCGTGGCTGCTCGCGAGGAAGTGCATCTGCGTGCCGTCGAAGCCGAAGACGTTGGCGAACATGCCGGCGCACAGATGGGCGGCGTTGCGTGCGATCGACTCGAACACCGGCTGCACGTCCGATGGCGAACTGGCGATGACCTTCAGAATCTCGGCGGTCGCCGTCTGCCGCTCCAGCGCCTGTTTCGTCTCGTTGAACGAGCGCGCGTTCTGGATCGCGATGACGGCCTGGTCGGCAAAGGTCTGGAGCAGTTGGACCAGCCGGTCCGGGAACGGGCCTGGGGCCTCGCGGGCAACCGTGATCGCACCGATGGGCTTGCCGTCGCTGAGCATCGGCACGCTCAGGTTGCTTCGGTAGCCGGACTGCCGTGCAGCGTCTTTGAGTGCGTAATCGGGATCGACCAACACATCGGGCGTCTGTACCGGCGCGCGATCCAGGATCGCGCGCGCCGAGGCCGAGCCGCGGCCGGGCTTCATCGGAAAGCCGGCCCGCATGGCGTCGGTGCCTTCGTCGGTCGCCCCGTGGTAGGCCACCATGTGAACCAGCTCGCCGTCGAATCTCGTCACGAGGCCCAGCTTGGCACCGCACAACGTCATCGAACGCTCGGCGATTGCGTCGAAGACCGGTTGCACGTCGGTGGGTGACTCGCTGATCACCTTCAACACGTCAGCGGTCGCCGTCAGCCGTTCCAGCGCTTCTTGTGTCTCGCCAAAGAGCCGCGTGTTGTCGAGCGCAATGAGGGCCTGGTCGGCAAACGCCCTCGCGAGCGAGATCTCG
>Ga0065707_10003406_pt1 | contig 11705 bp, 8 predicted proteins | sample SwiRhicommuniRL3_FD_59094 | JGI IMG/M metagenome (GOLD analysis project Ga0065707, IMG submission 59094) | Switchgrass rhizosphere bacterial communities from Rose Lake, Michigan, USA - RL3 v2 (version 2) | ecosystem: Host-associated > Plants > Roots > Rhizosphere > Soil | place: East Lansing, MI... | reverse complement strand
TAAATGCGAGCGAACAATTGCCGCCGATCAAACCTCGGCGTTTGACCTTCAGCGCCTACGACGATCGTGCCGATTTTCGTTTGTCTTACGGGACGATTTGTTTCGAGACCANGCCGGTGTTGCGGCTGGCCGATGCGAAATTGCGCGGCTCGCACAATATCGAAAACCTGATGGCGACNNTCGCGGTTGGCCACATTCGCGGAATTAGCTTCGAGCAAATGGCAGCGCCACTCTGCGCCTACGAGCCGGCCCCGCACCGGTGCGAATTTGTCCGGACCGTTGCCGGCGTCGATTACATTAACGATTCCAAGGCGACGAACCTTGACGCCGCGGAAAAAGCGCTCGAGGCGCAAACCAAAGCGGTGGTCTTGATCGCGGGCGGGAAGGACAAGGGCTTCGATTTTGGGCCGCTGCGCGATGTCGTGAAAGAAAAAGTGCACGCCGCCATTCTTCTCGGCGAAATGGCGAACCGGATTGCCGAAGACTGGCACGGGATAACGCGATGCGAAATCGCGCGCTCGCTCGCGGATGCGGTGGAACGGGCACACGCGGCCGCGAAACCGGGCGACGTTGTCCTGTTTTCTCCCGGCACTTCCTCTTTCGACATGTTCAAAAGTTACGCCGATCGCGGCGATCAATTTCGCCGCCTGGTTCACGCTTTGCCGAGATGAAAATGATCAAGTTCCGAGGAATTTTTTCGCGTAAGAAAAAACTGCGAGCGACCACGCGACGCGCCACCGCTTCCGGTGCCGACTTCGACGATTTGTCGGAGCCGAACATGAAACTCTCGCGGGCGCTCTTGATCGTGCTCTTGCTGCACGTCGTTGCGGTCGCCGGCATCATCGCCTTCAACGCGATCAAAAGCCGCCAGGGCGGACTGCCAGTAGTCAGTTCGAGCCATGTGACTAAGACGGCGAGCAATCCCGAGGACGTGAAAGAGACGCCATCGTCGCCGGCGAAATCCTCAAAAAAAGCGAAGGAAAACGATTCAATTCCCGACGGTGGCAAAGTTTACATCGTCCGGAAGCGAGACAACCCGGTCACGATCGCGAAGAAATTCAAGGTCTCGTACGACGATCTCCTGGCGGCGAATCACATCGATGATCCCCACAAATTGAAAGTAGGACAAAAACTCATCATTCCGGCGAAAGGTTCGAAACCAAAGAAAGCGACCGAATGAGAATAAGTGTTGAACGCAGGGTTCCGGGTAGCGCACGCGTCTCGCGTGTTGGTGATCGCGTCCTCGCGATCACGGACTTTTTCTCTGCAGCGTTACTGAGAGAAAGATTGTTTCGGCGAGTCGCCGAAACCAACACGCGAGGTCCAAGCCGGACTGGCGTTGCGCGCGCTACCCAATCCGCAGTCGGCACCATCGGTCTCAAATCGTAATGCAACGCAAGAGCGCATATTTCCTTTTTCTGGCGGTGCTGACCATGCTCGTCATCGGAGTCGTCATGCTGTTCAGCACCAGCGCTTTTGCGCGTGATGCCCACGGCGATGTGTACTTTTTCATCAAACGCCAAGCTCTCTGGCTTGGGATTGGGGTCACGGTTTTGATCGGTGCCGCATTGGTCGATTACCATTTCTGGTATCACACCTGGTGGTTGTGGTTCCTTCTCGCCCTCGGAACTCTGGCCCTTTGTTTCGTGCCGCATCTCGGCATGCGCATTAACGGGTCGCGTCGCTGGGTCGGGGCCGGCCCGATCACATTTCAGCCGTCGGAAATTGCCAAGACCGCCGCGGTATTCTTTCTGGCGTGGTGGTTCGTTCGTTTTGAGAACCGCACCCGTAACCTGATTTTTGGCTTCATCATTCCACTCGCGGCGACGGCGTTGCTGATTTCGCTTATCATNACCGAGGTCGATCTTGGCACCTCGGCCCTGATCGGGGCGACCACNCTGGTNATNATGTTCGTCGCTGGAACAAATCCCATCCTGCTCNGCGCCTTCTTCGCGACGGCGCTGGGTGGATTTATCTTTACCGCTACCTGCGTGCCGGAGCGGATGAACCGGCTCCTGGCTTTTTTGCATCCGGAAAATTACAAACAGGATGCCGGCTTACAGCAGATGCAGGCGCTGATCGCGTGGGGTAGCGGTGGAATGGAAGGCCTTGGCCTCGGTCACGGACGCCAGAAAATGCTCTATCTGCCCTACGCGCACACCGATTTCATTTTTCCCATGATTGGTGAGGAACTGGGATTACGTGTGAGCTTGGTCGTCGTGTTCCTGTTTATCGTCATCATCGTTTGCGGAATGATGATCGCGCTGCACGCCAAGGATCGTTTTGGCATGCTCCTCGGGTGCGGGATTGTTACGCTGCTGGCGTTGCAGGCAGCGGTGAATATCGGGGTGACAACTTCGCTCTTGCCAAACAAAGGGTTGCCGCTGCCGTTTATCAGTTACGGGGGCTCGAATCTCGCAGCCTGCCTCTTCGGTGTCGGTATTTTGTTAAGCATTTACCGGCAGGCCAAACTGGAACCGGGAAATACGAAACGCATCACCATGCAGGCGCGCATGACGCCGAGGATATGATTTTGACCCGCAATCTCAATCTTATTCCAACACGCGAGAACAACACACGTGTCTTCCCGAGGCGCGAAGACAACGCCAGTCCGGCTCGGACCGAGGGATCTCACCAACTGCGAGTGGGGCGCCGAAAAGTCTTTACGTTCACACATCCGTCGATGCGGGATCCCTCGCTTGCGCTCGGGATGACAGAGGGTGGGAGGCCGCAATCCGCAGTCTTATGAACGCCGTTATCGCATGCGGAGGAACTGGCGGGCACCTTTTTCCGGGACTTGCTGTCGCCGAAGTGTTGCGCGAGCGCGGACACGAAGTGCTGCTTTTTGTCTCGGAAAAGGACGTCGACGCGCTCGCCTTAAAGGAACACCCCGAAATTCCGTTCGAGAAACTCCCGACAATCGGTCTACCGTCCCCATTTTCGCCGGCTATCCTGGGATTTGTTCGCCGATTTAACGAAAGCTTCCGGCGTTGCCGTTCCATCTATCGCCGATTTAATCCGCAAGTTGTTCTCGGAATGGGAGGGTTCACCTCCACCGCGCCGGTGCTTGCCGGAAAAATGCGGGGGGTACCGACGTTCATTCATGAATCGAATGCCATTCCCGGCAAAGCCAACAAATTGACGGCGCGCCTGGTGCGGGCCGTTCTGCTCGGCTTTAAGGAATGCGCGCCGTTTTTCCCGAAAGTAAAAACAGAAGTGACGGGCACACCGATTCGGACGGAGTTGCAGCGGCTCGATCGTGGGGCGGCGCGTGAAAGGCTCGGGTTAAGAGCGGACCTCACCACCGTGCTGGTGATGGGCGGGAGCCAGGGAGCGAGCGGAATTAATCAGGCGATGATCAAGTCGCTCCCAGCACTGGATGGCGCGGCGCTGCAAGTGATTCACCTCACCGGAACACGGGATGAAAGACTTGTGGCGGACAATTATCGCCGCGCGAAACTGCCGGCCTTTGTGGCGGCGTTTCATCATCGCATGGAAGAATTGTACAGCGCGGCTGATTTCGCAGTTGCCCGATCGGGCGCTGCCAGTCTGGCCGAGCTGGCTGCCTTCGCTCTGCCCGCCATTCTGATTCCGTTTCCCTACGCAGCCGACGATCATCAGACACATAACGCCGAGGTTTTCGTCAAGGCAGGGGCGGCCATCGTGGTCAAGGAATCGGAAATCCTGGATGACGCGCTCGCCCACAAACTCCTTCCGTTCGTTAAAGACCAAGGCTCTCTCCAGCGCATGTCGCAAAACGCCGCCAAACTTTCCACTCGAAATGCCGCCAGCGCGGTGGTGGAAATGATCGAGAAATATACCAGCGTCGCCGAATGAAAACCGGGCCTACACACCTCAGTCTGGCGCGCTTTCTTACGCGAGAGCATCACCGCGTCCATCTCCTTGGCGTGGCCGGAAGCGGAATGAGCGGTGTCGCGGCCCTTTTGCTTGAGCTCGGCCACCAGGTGAGCGGATCGGATAAATCGAGTTCGCTCGAAGTGGAACGCTTGCAGCGCCTGGGCTTGAAATTTTTCCAGCAACACCGCAGCGAAGACGCCGCTCAAGCCGAGCTCATCGTCTATTCCTCCGCCATCAGNCCAGATAATCCAATTCTCGTTAGCGCCGGCAAATCGGNGACGCGNACNGCGCGGCGCGCAGAAGCGCTGGCGGCAATCATGCAGGGGAAACGCGGGATCATCATTTGTGGCATGCATGGCAAAACCACCACTTCGGCCATGACCGCACATGTCTTGCGGGAAGGCGCCCTGCACCCATCGCATTACGTCGGCGCGGAAATTCCGATTCTCGGCCAGAATGCCCACTGGGACCCGCGGGGAGAATATTTTGTGGCCGAGGGCGACGAAAGCGATGGCACCATTCGCTGTTTTCATCCTGAACATATCCTGGTCCTGAATATCGAGCCGGAGCATCTCGATTTTTATGGGGACCTGGCGGAAATCGAGGCGGTCTTTGATCAGTTNATCGGACAAACCTCCGGCAAAATNTTTTTCTGCCTGGANGACCCCGTCGCGACGCGGGTTTGCAAATCCGATCGCTCGGTTTCCTACGGGTTTAGCGAGAATGCCNATTATCGNGCGCAGGATATTTCGCTGGAGGATTTTTCCTCAGTCTTTNCTGTATTTCATCAAGGCGAAAAACTGGGNGAGGCGCGGTTGAACGTTCCCGGCCGGCACAATGTGCAAAACGCCACNGGCGTGATTGCGCTGGCGAGTGAACTCGGCATCCCGTTCGAGAAAATCGCCTGTGCACTAACGAAATTTCGGCACGCCCGCCGCCGTTTCGAAATCAAATACGCCAGCGATCGCTTTTTGCTGGTCGACGATTACGCGCATCATCCCACGGAAATCCGCGCGACGCTGGCGACAGCACGCTCCACGGGGCGCAAGCGGGTACTGACAATGTTTCAGCCGCACCGTTACACGCGCACCAAGGCATTGTGCAATGAGTTTGGCGCCGCCTTTGACCAGGCCGATCGCGTCGTTATCACCGATGTTTATCCGGCGAGCGAGCCGCCCATTCCCGGCATTAGCGGTCAAACCATCGTCGACGCCATATCCGCGCACGGTCATCGCGGCGTGACTTATCAATCGCGTTTTATGNGCGTGCATCNCGACATCGGCAACATGCTGGCATCGGGCGATCTCATCCTTAGTCTCGGTGCCGGAAANATTCACGAACAACTCTCAATTCTGGCAGCNGAACTCGTCGTTGCCGAAAAATTAAAAGCGATTGTTGGCGAAGAAGGCGACGTGCGTCTGCATGAGTCGATGGCGAAACACACGACCTTNCGCGTTGGCGGTCCGGCGCAGTTTTGGGTCGAGCCACGGACGGAAAAAACATTTGCCGAACTGATTCGTGTTTGCCGGCGCGAAAACCTCCCGCTCTTCGTCGTCGGACGCGGTTCGAATCTGCTAGTGCGCGACGGCGGGATCGAAGGCGTGGTCGTTCATCCTTGTGGTGGAGAATTCGATGACATCACTGTCAGTGGAAATGAAATTACGGCCGGGGTCGGCGCAAAACTGAAGCACGTTGCGTATGCGGGCCGCGATGCCGGTATCGGCGGCCTGGAATGGATGGAAGGAATTCCCGGGGAAGTCGGCGGCGCGTTACGGATGAACGCCGGCGCCATGGGCGGGCAGACCTTTGAGCACGTCGTGAGGGTGCGTGTTCTCGATGACGAAGGAAATGCCCACGTCATGACTCCGTCGGAGATGGAAGTGCATTATCGTCACGTTCCGACCCTGGAAAAACGATATGCGGTTTCGGCCGTATTTCGCGGCACGCCCGCAGCGAAGGAAGAGATTGTGCGCAAACTCGAGGAGTCGCAGCACAAACGCAAAACCACCCAGCCCGCGGCCTCCAGCGCCGGATGCATTTTCAAAAATCCGGACAGCATTCCGGCGGGAAAATTAGTGGACGAACTGGGTTTGAAAAATTGTGCGATTGGAAAAGCGCGCGTCTCCGAAGTACACGGCAATTTTATCGTTAATGATGGCGGCGCGACCGCGTCGGAAATGCTGGAGTTGATTGAAAAAATCCAGGCAACCGCGCGAGAGAAACGCGGCGTCGAATTACAAACGGAAGTNCAAATCGTGGGGGAGAATGCATGAAGGGAATGCAATCGAAANGGGAGAACTGAAATGAGCGCGCTACCAAAACGCATTGCAGTATTAATGGGAGGACCCGGTTCCGAGCGGAATGTCTCCCTCGCCACAGCACGCGGCGTTGCCAAAGCCCTCCGTTCGCGCGGGGCGGAAGTTTTCGAGATCGATGTTCGCGATGAAAATTTCGAGCTCCCACAGAACATCGACGTGGCCTTCCTCACCATTCATGGGACCTTCGGCGAAGACGGCCAAATCCAGCAGATTCTGGAAGATCGCGGTGTGCCCTACACCGGCGATGGCGTAAAGGAAAGCCGGACCGCGTTCGATAAAATCGAATCAAAGAAAAAATTCGAGGCTGCCGGTGTTACGACTCCTCGCTGGCAGATCATCGGTTCGAATGAGCGACCGACCCTTCCGCTTCCCTTCGTGGTTAAGGCGCCACGACAGGGCTCAACGGTTGGCATCTACATTATTAAGAGCGCCGATCAGCTCGAGAACGGCCTGGCGGAAGCGCGTAAATTCGATCGCCGGTTACTGGTCGAAGAATTCGTGCCCGGCCGCGAACTGACGGTTGGCATTCTGGGCGATCAAGCCCTGCCGATCATCGAGATAATTCCGAAGAGCGGCTTTTACGATTTCACCAATAAGTATCCATTCCTGAATCCGCAGGCCGGCGGCGGAGCAGAACACGTTTGCCCGGCCAAGATTGAAGAAACGCTAACGCGCCAAATTCAGGACCTGGCGTTGCGGGCGTATCGCTCGATCGGTCTGCGCGTTTATTCGCGAGTGGATGTGCTCCTGCCGGAAAACGCGGCTCCGACGGTTTTGGAAGTAAACACTATTCCGGGAATGACGGAGGCGAGTTTGTTGCCGGAAGCAGCCGCAACTGCGGGCATCAGCTANGAGGACCTGTGTCTGCGGATTATCGAATTATCGCGCGCGCGGAGAGGGAGCGGGAAATGAGATNGAGCAGCTCCACTCGCAAACGGTCCCGCAACCAGCGCGTCTCGAATCCGCGTCAGCGCAAACANCANCATNTGCTTGATGTCAAGGTGCGCGCGCGCAAAGCCACGCAGCATCGCAACCGACGCGTCCTGGTTTTCATGTCCAAAATCGTTCTTGCCGCCGCCGTCTGCAGCGGAAGCGTTTTTGGCGCGCGCGTGGCAATGCGACGGTTCTTTTTCGAGAATCCGGATTACCGCCTGGCAATGATCGATGTGCAGACGGATGGCAGTTTGCTGCGCGATCAAGTTTTAAGAGCGGCCAATTTGCGTGAAGGCGAAAATATTTTTCGCGTCAACCTCGCGCAGGTCCATCGCGTTTTACAGCAATTGCCGCAGGTGGATGAAGTGGAGGTGGTGCGCAAGCTCCCGGGAGAAATCGACATTCGCATCGTCGAGCGCAAACCGATCGCCTGGATCACGGACGAGAAAGAGATTTCCGATCCATTTCAGTCTGATGTCGCATTTTTGATCGACGCGCGCGGGGTCCTGATGAAGGAAAGAAAATTGTTGCCGGAATATCTCGGGCTGCCGTTGATCACCGGTTGCACCAACGAATCGCTTGAGCCGGGGAAAATTGTTCAGTCCGTCGAGGCCAAGGCGGCCCTGGAATTACTGCGTCTGAGTGCGGCTAGTTTCATGCAAACCCGTTTCCAAATTCGCGAGATCGACCTCTCCAAAGGCTACTGCCTGGTCGTCACCGACAAGAATCACACTCGAGTCACCGTCGGTTTCGATCAGCTCGAAAAACAGATTCAACGGCTCGAACAATTCCTGGTTTATGCCGACGATTCTAAGCGCGAGATCGAAACGGTCAATTTGCTGGTGCAGCGGAACATCCCAGTCACCTTCATGAAACCACCGGCCGAAGTGATTAATGACACTATCGATCCGGAGGAGACGCCTCGCATTATGAAAGCGATTCCGGTGCATCCGCCGGCTCCGGCGTCGGGAAAAGGAAAATCAGCGCCGACGGCACCGGGAAAAAACCAAAACGGACCGCAACCTTTTTCGTTGCAAAAACAAAACTCAGAAAAGAAAGAGCGAATCGGAAATGGCCAGTAATGATCTGATGGTAGGGTTGGAAATTGGGACGTCTAAAATTTGTGTCGTTGTCGGTGAAACGCGTCTGGACGGGACGACGAAAATTTTGGGCGTCGGGCAGGCGCCTTCGCGCGGTGTGCGCAAAGGCGAAATCGTCGATTTCGAGACGGCCATGAAATGCGTGCTGGAAGCGTTAAGCGACGCCGAAACGAAAAGCGACGTGATGATCAAGGGTGTTTATGTCGGCGTGACCGGCGCGCACATTCAGAGTTTCAACAACCGTGGCTGCGTCATTCTGCCGGACGACCATGATGAAATCGATGAACAGGACATTGACGACGTGAAGATCAATGCGCGCGAAGTGAGCATTCCGGCGCAGAACGCGTTTCTCCATTCCATTATTCAGCACTATCACGTCGACGGCCAGGATGGCGTGCTCAATCCCGTCGGCATGCTTGGTCACAAGCTGGAAGCGGATTTTCACATCATTCATGGTGTGCGCACTCGTATTCAAAACACCATTCGCTGCGTCAAGGAACTGCCCTTGGAGGTGGAAGATGTCGTCTTTAATCCGCTCGCCACCGCTCAGGTGGTCCTGGGCCAACAGCAAAAGAACATGGGAGCGCTGGTGATCGACATGGGAGGCGGCACCACTGATTACATTCTTTATGTCGATGGTGCAGTGAAGCAGAGCGGTACTCTGGGCATCGGCGGCGATCACATTACTAACGATATCTCGATGGGATTGCGCATCCCGATGGCACGCGCGGAAAAGTTAAAAATCGACGAGGGCAGCGTAATTCTTGGCAATTGTCTTCCGGGGGAAACNGTGGTGTTAAAGGACGATTCCGGTTTCGCCGGCAAGGAAGTGGAACGNGAGACGCTCAATACCATCATTCATTTGCGGGTGCGGGAGACACTCGAGCTGCTCAGGCGGACGCTGGAGGAAGAATCGTTCATCAATTTTATCGGCGAAGGCATCTTCATCACCGGTGGATGCAGCCTGATTCGTGGCATTGATAATCTGGCCGAGGAAATTTTTGAAATTCCGGCGCGGGTCGCGCATGCCCAGACCATGTCGGGGCTAACTTCTGCCTTTCAGAATCCGCAGCTTTCCACCGCGATCGGGCTGATCAAATACGCGCAGGCCGTGCAGGCGGAGCGGCCACAACGGCGCGGATTTGGTCGCATTTTCAGCCGTTTTATTCCCGGAATGCGATGACCGAGGTGCAAAATGTCACAGANTTTGTTCTAACGATAAATAGACTAGAANGAACCACATGATTCAACTAAGCCGAAACTACAGTTTGCCGGAACGAGAAGAGCAAATCATCCCGATCAAAGTGATCGCGGTGGGAAGCGCCGGGTCAAATGCACTGGATCGCGTTGTGCTCGATGGGATGGACAAGTCCGATCTCATCGCCGCCAACACCGACGCGCAATCCCTCGCCAGTTCGGTGGCGGCGGTGAAAGTGCAATTGGGACGCTCGATTACGCGCGGCCTCGGCACCGGCGGCGATCCCGAACTCGGATTCGATGCCGCCCAGGAAGCAGCCGATGAAATCCGCCAGGCTCTTACGCAAGCCCGGCTGATCTTTATCTGTGTCGGTCTCGGCGGCGGCACTGGTTCCGGAGGAGCGCCGGTGATCGCCCAAATCGCGCGTGAGATGGGAGCGCTCGTGATCGCATTCGCGACTGTGCCGTTTACTTTCGAAGGAAAACGTCGTGCCGCTCAGGCTCGCGATGCCCTTGCTCGTTTGCACGAATCCACCGATGCCGTCGTCTGTTTCGAAAACGATCGCATGGCCGACATGGTCGCGCCCAAAGCTGGTATCCATCAGGCTTTTGCGGTCGCCGACATGACGATCAGCCAAAGTTTGCGTTCGATTGTAAATTTGATCCAGCGGCCGGGGATCATGCGCATCGGTTTCGATGATTTGCTCGCGGCACTGCGCGGCGGGGGTGGACGTTGTCTCTTTGGTTTTGGCGAAAGTGATTCGGATAATCGTGCGCACCAGGCCCTGGCGCAGGCGTTGAAGAATCCCTTGATGGATCGCGGGCGCTCGCTCGCTGATGCCTCGAGCGTGTTGGTGCAAATCACCGGCGGTCCTGGCATGACTCTGTCGGAAGTGGAAATCTTGATGCGCGATTTGAACAAACACATCGGCGAAGAAACACAGCTTCTTTTCGGGACGGCGGTTGACGGTCGGATGGGCGATCGGTTGAGCGTTACATTGCTCAGCTCGCTGCCCGTCGAGGAAACGGAAAGTACGCCGCGGAAACCAAAGCGCCCGGTAACCGCAACCACTCCGCCAACACAGCCCGTTATTGAAATGTTGCCGGAACCCACAATCGAGTCGTTCGTTGAACCCGAGGCGGCGAATATACCGGCGACGATCGAGCCGGAGCCGGCGCAGCCTGTTTTTCAGGAACCGGAAATTTGGCAGCCCGAGCCCGTAATCGAAGAAAATTTGCCACAGCGCGAAATGTCTGACGCAACCCCGTTAGTCGAAGCGCACATGGAAGAGGACCCTCCGCCTCAGCCGCCGACGCCGCGAATCATTCCGCCGAAAAAGAAACCGCTAATCGCGCCAAAGGCTGAGCCTGAAAACCCGAAGCGCGAAAAAACTGCCGCTCGCCAGGAGGTGTTGCAGTTTGAGCCGGTCACCCGGGGTCGCTTTGAAAAGAGCGAGCCGACGATTGTCGAGGGGCAGGACTTGGATGTCCCGACATTTTTGCGGAAGAACATTCGGGTGAAATAAACGGGACGTGAAATACCAAGTCGCTATTTCTTCATCAAATCCAGCATCGCTGCCGTCATTGCCGCAACCCCAGTCCGAATAGTCGGTTCCGGCACGGGTGCGAACCTGCTCGAATGCAGGGTTGGAAGTGGCGCCGCGCCTGGCTTTTTTGATTCTGCTAATTTTGCCGGATCGACCGCGCCGACATGAAAATCGACCGCTGGAATGGAATGCTCCGGTAGCAAACTATATTCGGAGAAATCTTCCCCTCCCATCGTCGGATCGACCATTTCGACGTTTGGATCGCCGAACGTTTTTTTCCAAACTGCGACCAGTCGTTTGGTTAGCTCGGGATTGTTGTAAGTCGCGGGTGCGAAGTGATCACGCAGCACATTCACGGTCGGCATCTTGTCGGCTGGTAGTCCCGCGGCAGTGGCGCAGCCCTTTGCGATGCGTTCGATTGCGGCCAAAACGCGTTCTCGTACCTCCGCTTTGTAGGTTCGAACCGTCAGCTGCATTTTCACTTCATCGGGAATGATGTTGTGCTTGGTCCCGCCGTGAATGGAACCAACAGTGACGACAATGGGATCCAGCGGATTGTTCTCGCGACTCGCGATCGTTTGCCATTGGTTGATTATTTCCGCAGCCAGCACGATCGGGTCTTTGGTTCGGTGGACATACGCGCCGTGACCGCCAATGCCGTGCACGGTCACATCAACCGAATCGACATTGGCGGACGTGTAACCCTCGGTAACGCCGATGTGGCCGATCTCCAGATCAGCTTTGTCGTGAAA
>Ga0065707_10082845_pt1 | contig 11706 bp, 10 predicted proteins | sample SwiRhicommuniRL3_FD_59094 | JGI IMG/M metagenome (GOLD analysis project Ga0065707, IMG submission 59094) | Switchgrass rhizosphere bacterial communities from Rose Lake, Michigan, USA - RL3 v2 (version 2) | ecosystem: Host-associated > Plants > Roots > Rhizosphere > Soil | place: East Lansing... | reverse complement strand
GAGAGATTTGATTCTAGCCTAAAACTTATTCAGAAAAGTTTAGTGTTTTATTAGACAAGCGGTGCGTTTGTCTAACATTGCTGATCCAAAGGAGACGTTCATGGATTTTTTCCTTCAACAAGGTATTGATTGGATCGTCGCCATCCAATCCCTGGGCAGCTGGCTCGAACTCCCCATGAAATTTTTTACATTTTTAGGATATGAAAACTTTTTCCTCCTGGTGTTGCCGTTGATTTACTGGAGCGTGGACGCAGGCTTGGGATTAAAGGTTGCCCTGGTGCTGGCCTTAAGCAATAACTTAAAACCGATTTTTAAATTATTGTTCGCCGCGCCGCGACCCTACTGGCTAAGCGCGCAGGTGAAGCCTTTATTGTATGAGAGTTCCTTTGGGATTCCATCGGGTCATGCTCAGGATGCCGTAGCAATTTGGGGAATGATGGCGTCTGGTGTGAAGAAGCTTTGGGCCTGGATACTTGCCTTTGTCATTGCCTTTTTGGTTGGCTTCTCACGTTTATATCTGGGCGTTCATTTCGTCCACGATGTGCTGGCGGGCTGGCTGATCGGATTTCTACTTCTTTTCGCTTTCCTGAAATTCTGGGATCCTATCGCGGCCTGGCTCAGAACGAAAACAGTGACTGGACAGATCACACTTGCCTTTGTCGTTTCGCTCATTATGGTCGGGATCGGTTTGTTGAGTGCTGTACGCCTGCACGGATTTATCTTTCCGGTGGAGTGGACGGAAAACGCGCGCCGGGCTGGAGAATTGCCGAATCCGGTCTCGATGGAGGACATCATCACGTCAGCCGGTTCACTCTTCGGCCTCGCGGCCGGTGCCGCCTGGATCGCCTCGCGCGGCGGCTACCAGGCCTCTGGTCCGCTGGAGAAACGAGCGTTCCGTTACGTGATCGGGCTGATCGGTATCATGGTTTTGTGGACAGGACTGGGGCAATTATTCCCGCGCGGCGAAACGCTCCTCCCGTTAATCCTGCGATACATCCGTTATTCCTTGGTTGGTCTCTGGGTAATGGCTGCGGCCCCTTGGTTGTTTTTTCATTTCAAATTAGCAGACCGCCCCAAGATGTAGGCTGCCCGTCTGTTATAATCCCAAGTCTACGGCATTTTTTTTGGGAGACGTTGCGAATTCATGACCCTTGAACGTGGCGCGTTATTACATAAGCGATACCGCATTGTGGAAATCCTGGGCCAGGGTGGGATGGGATCTGTTTACCGCGCAGTGGATGAAAACCTCGGCGTGGATGTGGCGGTCAAGGAAAATCTCTTCACGACTGACGAGTATGCGCGCCAATTCCGTTTGGAAGCGGTCATTCTGGCAAATTTACGTCATCCAAATCTGCCGCGTGTCACCGATCATTTTGTCATCGGGGATGAGGGCCAATATCTTGTTATGGATTACATCGAGGGGGAGGATCTTCGTCAGCGTATGGAGCGCATGGGCAATATTACTGAAGACGAAGCGATATTAATTGGTGCCGCAATGTGCGACGCCCTGGCTTATCTCCATACGCGGAAGCCACCGATTCTGCACCGCGACCTTAAACCAGGCAATGTGAAAATTACGCCGGATGGGCATATCTTCCTGGTGGATTTTGGCCTTGCAAAAGTGCTGCACGGGAGCCAGGCAACGACGACTGGTGCGCGGGCAATGACTCCTGGATATTCACCACCCGAACAGTATGGCACGGCGCGCACCGACCCCAGGACCGATATCTATTCGTTGGGCGCGACCCTTTACGCCGCGCTAAGCGGCATCATCCCTGAAGATGGTCTGGCGCGTGCCATGGATAACACGCAGCTCACGCCCCTCCGGAAACGGAACAGCAAGGTTTCGCGTCGCCTGGCGGCCTCCATTGAAAAGGCCATGGGCATCGATCCTGCCGACCGCTTTCAAAACGCGGATGATTTCAAACGTTCCCTGCTTGGATCAAAAACAAAGACTCAGCTTTTGCCGGGCGATTTCATAATCGAACCTCCTCCGGCCGAACTCATGGAGGAATTTCAGCAAAACCCAAATGAGAAAGCTTCCAACATAGCTGCCGATTTCAAAATGGGGAATGGAAAAGAGGCGGTCCACGCCGAGGAATTGCCTGTCTTCAAGCCTCGACGTCGAAAAAGAAAAAATCGCCGTGTTCTGACAATATTCTTGCTGGTATTACTTCTGCTTTCTTTCGGGATCGTGGGGGTTGTCCGCTACAAGCCAGAGCTGGTGCCGACTGGCGTAATGACTCTGTTGAGTCCTTTGCGCGATTTAAGTTTACCGTTCCTGCCTGCAATCGATTCGCACACGCCAGTTCCTGTTCCAACCAAGACGGCGCTTCCCCTGCCGACAGTGACGCCCCTCACCGTTCAATCCACGGGCGTGGCTACTCTGACTGCGACGGCACCTCAGCCAACACCGAAGTTTACATCTACGCCGGCTAGCACAGCGATCCCCGTCGCGACCTCAGTAGGTGGGGGGACCGGTCAAGTTGTATTTGCATCCTCGCGCTCCGTGATTCCACAACTTTATCTTATCAATGCGGATGGAACCGACCTGACTCAGCTGACCAATATGGAAAACGGCGCCTGTCAACCCTCCTGGTCACCGGATGGCAAGCAGTTGGTTTTTATCTCTCCCTGTTTGGGGCGGGGTGAATTTTTTGAAAATATTTATAACGAATCCAGCCTGTATACGATCAATGCGGACGGGACAGGCTTGAAACAATTGACGGTGTCCCCGGGTTCAGACTTTGAACCCGCCTGGTCACCGGACGGAAAGAAAATCGCCTTTACCTCAGTACGCGGCGGTTTCAGACAGATTTATACATTAGATGTTGACTCTCAAGATATTACACTTCTGACCAATACAACCGATGCCATCGAAAGCAGTCAGCCTTCGTGGTCACCCGACGGAACAAAAATCGTCTATATGGTAAAACGAGTTAGCACCTATCAGGTCTGGGCCATGAACGCAGATGGTCAGGAAGCTGTTCAACTTGTCCGCAGCGGGCAGGATCTGTGGGACTTTCTCCCCTCCTGGTCGCCGGATGGTAGAACCATCTTTTTTAGTCAGCGACGCATGGGCGCGTTTCGTCCCTGGCTCATGCAAGTTGATTACCAGGACTTAACGCTGGACCCGCGCAAGTTGAATTTCATTACTCCGATCGAGGACGTGGCGTTCTCCCCGGATGGTTTCTGGATTGTCTATGAAGGGATGGACAATGATGGCAATCGTGACGTCTATTTTATGACGATCACCGGCAGTGGTCGGACACGCCTGACAAATGACCCAAAAATCGATTTTGACCCCGCCTGGCGGCCTGGAGGGCGCCCATAGGTCTTGCAAACACACCTTTGCCCATCACTTACAATAGTGATGGGCTTTTTCTTACACTTCTCTTATTGACGTCCTTCTTTTCCACATGTTATTATTATCTACCTTTGAAATAGCACTCTCTATTAGAGAGTGCTAACTATGTGAACATGATTGAACTTACCGAACGTCAGAAGACTCTTCTTTTATTAATTATCCGTGATTATATTGAATCCGCTCAACCGGTCGGCTCGAAGCGGTTGGTGGAGCATTATCGCATAAACCTTTCCTCAGCGACCATCCGCAATGAAATGGGAGCGCTCACCGAGATGGGGTATCTGCGCCAGCCACACACCTCGGCGGGACGTGTTCCCACAGAGGAGGGCTATCGCTATTTTGTCAGCCAGATGATGAATCAGGCAGAGTTACCCGCTTCGGTTCAAGCCACGATCTCGCATCAATTTCATCAGTCTCGTGCGGACGTTGAACAGTGGATGACGCTGGCCGCCTCCATTCTCGCCCATCAATCCCAGGGCGTTTCAGTGGTCACCGCGCCGCATACCGATAAGGCAAAGTATAAACATGTGGAATTGATATCGACCCAGGGACGTCAGGTTCTGATGGTGCTGGTGATGGTCGGAGGCGAGGTAAGTCAGCAAATCCTCACGCTGGCTGAACATGTCTCGCAGGAACGATTGAGTCAAACCGCAGGTCGTCTGAATGGTTTGTTGGCGGGTCTGGCGGTGGATGCCATTGCTGCCCTTCCAACTCGTTCGGACACCCTTGATCAGGATATCCTGACTCTCATCGTGCAGGATATGCGTCGAACGGCCGATCTCATCTCCGGTGAGATTTATACCGACGGTCTGAGCAATGTCTTATCCGAGCCTGAGTTCGCCGAATCAGATGAAGCGCGCCGGGCCTTGAAGCTTTTTGGCGAACGCGCCACCTTGCAGGATTTGATCGCGCGTACCATGACCAACAGCAATGTTGGAGGTCTACAGGTTTTTATTGGCGGGGAAGGTGGCTGGGAGGAACTCCGTCAGTGTTCGATGGTAATTGCTCGTTATGGCGTCCCCGGTATGGCCACTGGAGCCCTGGGCGTGTTGGGACCGATGAGAATGTCTTACGCACGGACAATCCCCACCGTCCGCTACGTCGCAGGATTGTTAAGTGATTTGGTAAACGACAACATTTCGGGCGAATAAGTAGATTTTATGTCATGGCGATCCCGATGGGCGAAGCAATGACAGAATGAAAAGGTGAGAAAGAACGTATGACCGAAAAAAAGAAACCTGAATTTGAAGAAGAACTCGAAGAGAATCAAGCCGAAGCCGTCGCCACGACGGAAACCGGCTCTTCAGAGGTGGAGCAGATTTCGGCAGAGCTCGCTACATTGAAGAAGCAGCTTGCCGATGCGGAATCCAAGGCATCCGATTATAAGGATAGCTGGCTGAGGACCCAGGCTGACTTCCAAAATTATAAGAAGCGTATTGAGCGCGATAATGAAATGATGTACTTTTCGATGAAAGGTGAGATCATCAAGAAAGTCTTACCTGCCCTGGACGATCTTGAGCGCGCTCTGCAAAATCGCCGACCAGAAGATCCCTGGGCAGATGGCATCGAGCTCATTGCCCGTAAACTCCAAAATATGCTGGAGAGTGAAGGCGTAAAGAAGATCGACGCGCTGGCTAAAGAGTTTGATCCGAATTTTCACGAAGCGATTTCCCATGAGCCCGCCGACGGGGTCAAAAGTGGACATGTCATTGGTGTGGTTCAAAACGGATATATGCTCGGCGAGCGGGTCGTTCGCCCTGCCCTGGTAAGAGTAGCACAATAAAGAAATTTCGATATTCTTGTAGGAGCCGTGCTCAAAGCATTCTCTCTACAAGAATATACTCAAAGGAGTACTGAACTTATGGCAAAAATCATCGGCATTGATCTTGGCACAACCAACTCGGTTGCTGCGGTCATGCAAGGCGGCGAACCCATCGTGATTCCCTCGGCGGAAGGGGAGCGGCTTGTTCCCTCCGTCGTCGCAGTCAACAAAAATCATGAACGTCTGGTCGGGCGCGTGGCGCGCAACCAGGCAATCACCAATCCGCAAAATACGATTTTCTCGATCAAGCGTTTCATGGGCCGCAAAGTAGATGACGCGGAAGTGGAACGCACGAAAAAGCGCGTCCCTTATATCGTTACGGAAGCTGCCAATGGGGATGTGCGTGTGCAGCTTGATGAGAAGGATTATTCTCCGCCTGAAGTGTCTGCCATGATCCTTGCGAAGATCAAACGCGATGCCGAGGCGTACCTTGGCGAACCGATTACTCAGGCTGTGATTACCGTCCCTGCCTATTTCAATGATGCGCAGCGCAATGCCACGAAAGATTCAGGCAAGATCGCCGGGCTCGAGGTGCTCCGCATTATCAATGAGCCAACGGCCTCTTCGCTGGCCTATGGGCTTGATAAAAAGAAAAATGAAGTGATCGCTGTCTACGATCTGGGTGGCGGCACCTTCGATATTTCCGTGCTGGATGTGGGGGATGGCGTCTTCCAGGTGCGCGCCACGAGCGGCGACACCTTCCTCGGTGGCGATGACTTCGACCTGCGCGTGATGGATTATCTGATCGAACAATTCAAAAAAGATAACGGTATTGATCTGAACAACGACCGACAGGCCCTGCAGCGTTTGAAAGAGGCTGCCGAAAAAGCCAAGATCGAACTCTCCACCACAATGCAGACGGAAATCAATCTGCCCTATTTGACGGCGGATGCCAGCGGTCCCAAGCATTTGGTCATTACGATGACCCGTGCCAAACTCGAACAATTGACCGCTGATCTTGTTGACCGGACGATCGCTCCCCTTAAGCAGGCGTTGTCAGATGCTGGATTGACCGCGGGTGACATCAACGAAGTCGTGATGGTCGGCGGGATGACTCGTATGCCTGCCGTTCAGGATCGCGTTCGGGCCTTCTTTGGGAAGGAACCTCATAAGGGTGTCAACCCCGATGAGGTGGTTGCGATCGGTGCAGCCATCCAGGCGGGTGTGCTCGGCGGCGAAGTCAAGGACATTCTGCTCCTGGACGTGACTCCGTTATCCCTGTCAATTGAGACGTTGGGCGGTGTGGCCACGCGACAGATTGAACGCAATACGACGATCCCCACCCGCCGCAGTCAGGTCTTTTCCACGGCCAGTGATAGCCAGACGCAGGTTGAAATCCATGTTCTGCAGGGCGAACGCCCAATGGCAATGGATAATAAGTCGCTTGGAAAATTCATCCTCGATGGAATTCCACCTGCGCCCCGCGGTATGCCGCAAGTCGAGGTCACCTTTGATATTGATGCAAATGGTATCTTGAAAGTGACCGCCCAGGACAAAGCCACAGGACGCTCGCAACATATTACGATCACAGCTTCTTCCGGCCTTTCGGACTCTGAAGTTGAAAAAATGCGTAAGGACGCCGAACTCCATGCGGAGGATGATCGCAAGCGCAAGGAGCTGATCGAAGTGCGCAACAATGCTGATAACACTACCTATGCGGCGGAAAAAGCCTTGAGAGATCTGGGTGAGAAAGTTCCAGCGAATATTCGGTCTGAAGTGGAAGCAAGCGTGGCGGAAGTCAAGAAAGTCGCGGAGAGCGAAGATGTGGCCGCAATCAAATCCGCGACCGAGGCCTTGGGCCAGGTCATTCAAAAGATTGGAGCCTCTGTCTACCAGGAACCAAACGTTCCGGGGGACGGAGCGAGCGAGGCAGGCGAATCCGGCACGAATCCAAATCCCGAGCCTGAAGCCGGACCCGATGTAGTCGAAGGTGAAGTGAAGGAATGAGGCGCGGAGAGCAGAAAGTAGAGAACAGAGACTAGTCTCTACTCGTCTGCTCTCTCCTCTCTTGGACTATGAGCAATCGCGATTACTACGAAGTCCTTGGCCTTGGACGGAACGCAAGCAACGATGACATCAAAGCCGCGTTTCGTAAGCTTGCGCGTCAATATCACCCGGATGTCAACAAAGAAGATGGTGCGGAAGAGAAGTTCAAGGAAATCAACGAAGCGTATGGAGTGCTTTCCGATTCAGAGAAGCGGGCCCGCTATGACCGCTTTGGTAAAGAGGGACTCGGAAACATGGGCGGCGGATTCCACGACTACACTGCGGATTTCGGCGATATTTTCGAAGAGCTTTTTGGGCAATTCGGTTTTTCGACCCGAGGCAGTTCCCGCCGTTCGCCGCGCCGTGGTCGAGATTTGCAACTTCAGGTTTCCTTGGCGTTTGAAGAGGCCGTATTCGGTGTTGAGAAAGAGATCGAATTCCAGCGCGAAGAAACTTGTTCACGCTGTAACGGTTCTGGAGCGGAGCCCGGAACCACACCTATCCGTTGTGCCACTTGTAATGGACAAGGCGAAGTGCGCCAGGTCCGGCAGACCTTCTTAGGACAGATGGTTCAAACGGCGACATGCCCAACCTGCAACGGGCGCGGCGAGACGATTTCATCGCCCTGCAAAACCTGTCACGGGGCCGGACTCGAACGCAAAACAGTCAAAAAGAAAGTACAGGTTCCCGGGGGTGTGGATGGCGGGACTCAGATCCGTTTGGCAGGCGAGGGCGGCCCCGGGACCTATGGCGGACCCAACGGAAGTCTGTTCCTGATCCTGGATGTGAATCCTCATCAGTTCTTCAAACGCCGTGAGAATGACATTTTGCTGAACCTCGATATCAATATTGCACAAGCCGTGCTTGGCGCAGAGGTCGATGTTCCCACCCTGGATGGTGATGAGAAATTGAAGATCCCAGCCGGAACCCAACCTGGCAAGATCTTCCATCTCAGAAATAAAGGGGTTCCCCATCTGCGCCGTAACGCACGTGGCGATCAACTGGTGATCGTCAATGTGGCAATCCCAACCAAACTGACAAAAGAACAACGTGATTTGTTCGAGAAGCTGGCCGAAAATCTGGGAACCACTGTCAAGCCGCAGGAAAAAGGATTTCTCGATTGGTTGAATGACGCGCTGAGTGGATCATAGAAATTAAAGATTGTAAATTAACAACAAGCGAACCAATGTTCGCTTGTTGTTTTAATTCCAAGAATGAAGGGATTCCTACCTGGAACGATCTTAAGTATTTTGCCGTCTTATAATTTGATTGTATAAGAGAAAATTTTCACGGACAGGTGGTAAACAATGAAACTTGGCAAGCGATCCCGCTGGATGATTATTTCCGTCATTTTGTTTACAGTTTTGGTTACTTTTTTAACGAGGATTGACTTTGTCCAGGCGATAAGCGAAGCGTATGCTGGCGAGGTTTTGGTTCGTGTGGAGACTGAAATCATGCAGAAGACGCCTGCTGGACAATATTACAATTCCTTGCTTTTGGAACACCTTTCTGAGTTCAATCAGATCGTGAGCGCTGATCCTGGGCACCAGGAAGTTCTAGTCGACGATATCCTGGTTTTCATTCCAGAGTTGAAAGCGTTGTTGGATGGAAGGGGAGATACAGTTCAAATTACTTCTGAACATGTGAAACGGCTAAAAGCAGAATTGGACTGGTTCGCTTCCAGAGGAAGTCCTGCTTTAGGCGAAGATATCCAAAATGAGCAACAGCGTTTTCCTCTTGATAACTTTGTCGGCATGACAATGAGTGATGCTTTGGAACTTATTAACTCCAAGGTGCCTCTCGATACAATGCCAAAGCAAAATCTATTGCCAGACGTCACTCATCACGTAGTTACACCCAACCCACCGGTGAAACGAACTCTGGTGCCCGGCTCTGACGGGAAATGGGCATATTATGTCCATAACGGAGTCTATTTTGAGTACCCTGCCAATTTATCTCTAAGAAAAGACGTGGATTATCCTGATTTCGTTAGCTTCACATTATCACCGAATAAACTTGAACCAGGACACCTGGGGCCTTTTCAAGTCCACATATGGACTGTTGCAGCTACCGAAAAAGATATAGAAGATCCCAAGTACATGGGTTTCGGAAATACTGCTCCGAATATTATGAGAAAAAGCGCGATTCAAACCGCGCAATTTAAAGGTGTTGAATTTACTCTAGGTTCTTCACAAGGACTGATAGTATATCTTTATGCCTTTCAATATAACTATGAGCATCAGCTTGCAGTAGATATTTTAATGCGTATCAATGAAAACTTTCAGACACCAGATGGATTTGATAAATCCGCAACCATAGAAGAAAAGTACGAGTATTTTCGCCACATGGTCGATAGCGTCCATATTCAAGAACCATGAGCAGGACACCTCTAATCTAAATGTCCAATAACAATTATCCAATGCATATCGTTGCCGCTGGTGGATTCGTGACGAATTCACAAGGCCAAGTCCTGCTCATCAAAAGTCCGCGTTATGGCGACTGGGAGTTTCCAGGCGGGCAAGTGGAAGAAGGGGAGACCATTCCTCATGCTCTGGAGCGGGAAGTGTTTGAAGAAACAGGGATTGTTGTTGAGGTTAAATCATTAGTCGGACTTTACTCCAATACTCGCAAACCTCCGATTGTCAATCTGGATTTCATTTGCGAATATGTTTCCGGGGAACCAAAAATCAGCGTAGAGAGCACAGAAGTAGAATGGGTCGATCGTAAAGAGGCCTTATCTCGTGTTAGGCGAGAAGCGATCTACAAACGACTAAAAAACATGCTGGAATTTTCCGGGGAGATTACATACCGAGCCTATTTTGTCGATCCGACCCGCCTCGATCTGAATTACCAGGAATTGGAAGATAGGAAAATATAGACGGACTTAAAAGAATTGTTATTTGACGATTCTCTTTTTCTATGCTATAATTATGAATACTTGAGCAATTATTCATATATTATGTTACTCAAAGAACAAACCGCCACTCATTTAGCCGATCTATTCAGTGCTCTCAGCGACCCTACCCGCCTGCAGATTATTTCAGTCCTGCAGGATAGCGAATTAAACGTTGGGGAGATCGCCTCTCAGCTCACAATGACCGAGTCTGCGGTGTCACACCAATTGCGTGGCCTGCGACAATTGCGGCTGGTGCGCAGCCGTAAAAATGGTCGTCAGGTCTTTTATGCGCTGGACGATGACCATGTGACAAAGCTTTATCGGCTGGGGCTTGAGCACGTAGAACATGGCTAGGAAGATTCGTTAAACAAATTATGGATACTCCCTCCTCACATACTCATACTCATCCACACTTGGACGAAGCCTCCAGGAAAACAACGGCTCGTCTTTCCCTATCGCTTTTTCTCACGCTGGCGTTCGTTATTATCGAAGCGGGGGCAGGCATATTCGCTAACAGTCTCGCCCTTCTCACCGATGCTGCCCATAACCTGACCGATGTCATCGCGCTTGGACTAACCTGGTTCGCAGTCCGCATTACTTCACAGCCTGCCAATGCCCAAAAGACCTATGGGTATCACCGCGCCGGGATCCTGGTTGCTCTTCTTAACTCAACAACCCTGGTACTTATTTCGCTTGGCATTTTTTATGAAGCCTATCAACGCTTTATGAATCCACCGGAAGTGCAGTCAGGCATTCTTATCGGTGTGGGACTCATCGCCGTGGTTGTCAATCTTGTCACAGCATGGCTTGTGCATCGTGGCAGTGAACATGACCTCAATTTGCGCTCGGCGTTTGTCCATTTGATGGGCGATGTGCTTTCCACAGTCGGCGCCGTGATTGCAGGCGTGATCATCTATTTCACGAACGCCAATTGGCTCGATCCATTTGTCAGCGTATTGATCGGATTTCTGATCCTTTATAACGCCTGGGGGATCTTGAAGGACGCGATCGATATTCTGCTCGAAGCCACCCCCCGTGATGTGGATGTCCAGGCCATGGTCAAAGATATTGCCCAGGTGGAGGGTGTATTGGGTGTTCACGATATCCATGTCTGGAGTCTTACCCAGAGCCTGCGGACGATGTCTGCTCATATCCTCACCAATGACCTGCATCTCAGCGCGGGAGCGGATATTCAACATCGGATTAATGAATTGCTTTCACACCGCTATAATATTGCCCATGCCACGCTTCAACTGGAATGTGTGGATTGTGCTCCCGATTCGTTATATTGTGATTTGAAGGGTCATGTTCATGTAGAGGCTTCGTCTATCGCCTCACATTCCCATCATAATTAAGCCGTTCGCCGATTCTGCTCAAGTAATATTTCCAATAAGCCGGGCGTCCACAGGACGCCTTTTGTGTCATAATCACCGGCTATGATTAGAAAATTATTGCTGCAGATTTGGCGGATTCTCCCAGCCTGGCTTCAATCGATATTATCTCGGATCATTCGTCCGTTATTTCAAGTCTTCGCTGCGGCTGTGATGTTCGATGAAAACAAAAACATATTCCTTGTCAAATCGACCTATCAAAGGTTTCATCCCTGGGGTTTGCCTGGAGGCAGCCTGGAATACG
>Ga0065707_10082859_pt1 | contig 11709 bp, 13 predicted proteins | sample SwiRhicommuniRL3_FD_59094 | JGI IMG/M metagenome (GOLD analysis project Ga0065707, IMG submission 59094) | Switchgrass rhizosphere bacterial communities from Rose Lake, Michigan, USA - RL3 v2 (version 2) | ecosystem: Host-associated > Plants > Roots > Rhizosphere > Soil | place: East Lansing... | reverse complement strand
GTCGGGAGCGTCATCGGCGTGATGTGCGGCCGCCGCAATAGCGGGCCAGTTCAAAGCGAGCCAGCTCGCACTCATCAGTTGAGCTGTACCCGACAGAAACGAGCGCCGCGAACTCATCGTGTGCTCCGAGTGCCGTTTTTATAAACGTTGTGGTGAGCGCCTCGATACTCGATCACCCGCAGCAACCAAGTCAAGATGCTGCGGGGCGATCCTGCGGCAATTCGCGGCCCGGCCAGATTCCACATGCTACCGGAGCACGTGGCCTGCGGTCTTCTGGTGCGTCTACGGTGTCTCGCGCTGCCATTCGGCGCATCATCGAGCGTGCCCTGGAGCCAATCCTGTCGGAAATGTCATGTCCTTGCTGCAGGACGCACTAGCGCGGGCAGCGGTCTTTGCTAGACTCGCGTTCATGCCTTTTCTCAGGGTTCTCAAGCGTCAACGCTGGGTACTGTCGATCGCGACGGTACTGTTCTTCATCGGACAGCTCGGGGTCATCGCTCACTCGTTGCATCTCGACAGCGGCAGCAAAGTCGAGGTGGCCTGCGGGTTTTGCGCTACTTCGCACGCATCCATGGATGGGCCCCAGGCAGGGGCCATGGCCAAAGTTGCCTACCTGCGCGACGAACCGTTCGGCGGCGATACCTCCATCCTAGTTTCCTTCGATTTCCCGGCGTCGGCGCGAGCTCGCGCCCCTCCGCTCAGCTGACAGTTCGCTTTTGCATGCCTGCCTGCGGGCAGGGTGTGCGTTAGCAGGTTCGTCTGCACTGTCATCGATGCCGGAGTTCCCATGCATCCCTTTGCGATTAATCGTCGTTGCCCGGCGCCGCTGCGCCATGCGATTGCTGCGTGCATCTTCCTATCCTGTGGCGGCCTGGTGCCGCAACTGGCGTCCGCGCAGGGCGCGGTCACCAGTAATGCGTTCAATCCAGCGTTGAGCCTGATCCTCGACGGCAAGTATTCGAACTATTCGCGCGATCCGCGTGATTACCAGATATCTGGCACGTTGCTCGGTGGCGAAGCCGGCCTGTTGCCGGAAGGCTTCTCGCTCGGCGAGACCGAACTCGCCGCCAGCGCCAACGTCGACGACAAGTTCTATGGACAGGTGACCTTGTCCATCTCCGATACCGACGAGGGCACCGACCTCAATATCGAAGAAGCCTACGTGCAGACGACGACCCTGCCGGAGGGCTTCACGGCCCGCGCCGGCAAATTCTTCTCCGACATCGGCTATCAGAATTCCAGGCATTCGCATGCCTGGGACTTCGCCGACCAGCCTCTCGTCTATCGTGCATTGCTCGGCGAGCAATTCGGCGATACGGGAGTGCAGATCAAATGGGTCGCACCGACGACATTGTTCGTGGAACTAGGCGCCGAAGCGTTTCGCGGTAGCGAATTTCCGGCGGCGAAGGCTGCCAATAGCGGGACCGGAGCGTACAGCGCCTTCGGTCACGTCGGTGGCGACATCAGCAATGAAAGTTCCTGGCGAGCCGGCATCAGCTATCTGCACACCGACGCCGAGGATCGCGAAAGCGTGCTCGCGACAGACGAGGTCGTCGCCTTCACAGGGTCGAGCCATGTGTGGATCGCCGATGCCATCTGGAAGTGGGCAGATCATGGCAATCCGCGCTCGCGGAACCTGGTGGTGCAGGGCGAGTATCTGCGTCGCAAGGAGTCCGGTGACCTGACGGTCGGCCCAGCAGTGGCGGGCTACGATGGCACTCAGAGCGGCTTCTACCTGCAGGCTGCCTATCAGTTCATGCCTCGGTGGCGAGCAGGTTTGCGCTACGACCGGTTGACTGCTGACAACTCGGTAGGTGCGCTGCCCATCGATACGCCGCTGACCGACGACCGCGATCCGTCGCGTGTCACGGCCATGGTCGACTTTTCCAACAGCGAGTTCAGCCGCTTTCGAGTGCAGGTCGCCGACGACCGCTCACGGGCCCGCGCCGACAAGCAGGTCATCCTGCAATACGTATTCAGCCTCGGCGCCCACGGTGCGCACCAGTTCTGAACCCATCGCTTGAATCGAGCAGCGTGACCATCCCAGGAAGTCTGCGAATGCATAAGATCATCGTTCTGATATTGCTAGGCAGCGTGTTGGCCGCTCCGGCCCATGCCGCCTTGCGAGTGTTTTCCTGCGAGCCCGAGTGGGCGGCGCTGGCCAAGGAGATCGGCGGCGACAAAGTCGATGCGACATCGGCGACGTCGCCCGAACAGGATGTGCATTACATCCAGGCGCGACCGAGCCTGATCGCGCAGATGCGGCGTGCCGATCTGGTCGTCTGTACGGGTGCGGACCTGGAGGTGGGCTGGTTGCCGGTGCTGTTGCGGCAAGGGGGCAACTCGAAGGTCCAGCCCGGACAGGACGGCTACTTCGAAGCGTCTTCCGCCGTCCAGTTGCTGGAAGTCCCGAGTTCGGTCGATCGCTCCATGGGCGACGTGCATCCGTTCGGCAATCCGCACATCCAACTCGATCCGAACAATATCGGCAAGATCGCTGCGGCCCTCGCGGTACGCATGGCAAAACTCGACGGTGCCGACGCAGAGACGTTCAAGCAGCGTGCTGCCGACTTCAACGCACGCTGGGAAAAAGCGGTGGCGAAGTGGACGCAGGAAGGCACTGCACTCAAAGGCATGCAGATCGTCACGCATCATCGCAGCTACGTGTATCTCGATCATTGGCTCGGACTCGAGGAGATCGGCAGCCTCGAACCCAAGCCCGGCATCGAACCCACCACCGGGCATCTGGCCGAACTGCTCGACCAGATGAAGAGCAAGCACGTGAAAGCCATCGTGCGTTCTTCCTACCAGGACAGCCGTGCATCGGACTGGCTGTCCAGCCGGACTTCGGTCAAGGCGATCGTGCTGCCGCACACGGTCGAGAGCGTCCCCGAGGCGAAGGATCTGTTCGCGATGTTCGACGTCATCGTCGCCCGCCTGATCGAGGCGAACAAATGAACAGCGATGCACTCGACGTGAGTATTCTCGGCCCGGCGCTGCTAGCCGGCGTGCTGGTCCTGGTGAGCCACGTGCCGCTCGGCAGGCAAGTGTTGAAGCGCGGCATCATTTTCATCGACCTTGCTATCGCACAGGCCGCCGGCCTCGGCGTCATCGCCGCTGGCGTGCTCGGATGGGATCCACATGGATTGTCCGCACAGGCGGCAGCAGTGGTAGCTGCATTGCTGGGCGCATCGCTGCTCGCATGGACCGATTCGAAATTCGGTGAAGTACAGGAAGCGATCATCGGCGTGTTCTTCGCGTTGTGCGCCACCGGCGGCTTGATCCTGCTGGCGAACAATCCGCATGGCGGCGAGGAGCTGAAGGACCTGCTGGTCGGGCAGATCCTGTGGGTCGACGTGCACAACCTGCTTCCCGCCACCATCGTGAGCGCCATCGTGCTGGTGCTGTGGTTCGGCTTTCGCGAACGCATCGGACGACCGGGGTTCTATCTCGTCTTCGCGCTGAGCGTGACAGTGTCGGTGCAACTAGTCGGTGTGTACCTGGTGTTCGCAAGCCTCATCGTTCCCGCATTGGCGACGCGTCGCCTGAACGATCGCGGCGGCCTGGTGTGGGCCTATGCCATCGGACTGGTCGCATACTGCGTCGGACTCGTCGCCTCTGCATTGTTCGATCTCCCCACCGGCGCCGTGATCGTATGGAGCCTCGCAGCCGTCGGCCTGGTCGCGCGAGCGATGATGAGCAAGTCGCAGCTGGCGACTGCTCCGGCGACCGCTGCGCATGGGGTGGAGGTGTCTTGAGGCGGCTCTGGCTCAGCCAGGAGCCGCATGGCATGCTACGCAGAGCTTGTTGCCGTCGGGGTCTCTGAAGTACGTGCCGTAGTAGTGCTCGTGGTATTCGGGCCGTAAGCCCGGCGCCCCCTCCGACGTGCCGCCGTTTGCTAGAGCCACGGCATGGGACCGGTCAACGAGGGTCCTGCTCTTAGCAAGGAAAGCAACCATTTGACCGTTTCCGGGCGCGTGTGCCAAACGATCATGCGGTGTTCCAATGAGGAACAGGGGTCGCGGACCGGGGTTCGACTGCCAGCCTGCCCATGGACGCTCGCGGTCGCAGAAGCGAGCTTCGATCCCGAGCACCGACATCAGCGGATTGTAGAATGCCAGGGCTCGATCGAAGTCGCTGACGCCGACGAAAATGTGCGAGAACACGCAGTAGTCTCCACGGTCCGATTCGGGGGTGGCTCGGCGTTCAAGCTTGCCAGAAAAGGAATACGACGATGTATCTCGCCAACTCGCAACGCTACGAACAGATGACCTATTCGTGCTGCGGACGCAGCGGTTTGAAGCTGCCGCGGCTGTCCCTGGGCCTGTGGCAGAACTTCGGTGGCGACACGCCGTACGAAAATTCACGCGAAATGCTGCTCCGTTCGTTCGATTGCGGCATCACGCATTTCGACCTCGCGAACAACTACGGTCCGCCACCGGGCTCGGCCGAAGAGAACTTCGGCAGGGTCATGCGGGCGGACCTGCGTGCCCACCGCGACGAACTCATCATCTCTACCAAGGCGGGCTACCTGATGTGGCCCGGTCCCTATGGGGAATGGGGTTCGCGCAAGTACCTGCTCGCGAGCCTCGATCAAAGCCTGGCGCGGATGGGACTGGACTACGTCGATATCTTCTATTCGCATCGCTTCGATCCCCAGACGCCGCTGGAGGAGACGATGGGTGCGCTCGATACAGCAGTGCGCAGCGGCCGGGCTCTGTACGCAGGCATTTCCTCCTACGGACCGAAGAAGACACTGGAAGCTGCCGCCATTCTGCGCGATCTCAACACGCCGTTCATCATCCACCAGCCGTCGTACTCGCTGTTGAACCGCTGGGTGGAGGACGGCCTGCTCGACGTGTTGAGCGAGGCAGGCCTCGGATGCATCGCCTTTTCGCCGCTGGCGCAGGGGCTGCTCACCTCGAAGTATCTGAACGGTCTCCCGGAGGGTTCGCGTGCATCGCGAGGCGAGTCGTTCAGTCCGAAGATACTGACGGAAGGCAACCTGGCCAACGTGCGTGCCTTGAATGACATCGCGCAACGCCGAGGACAGACACTGACCGAGATGGCTATCGCCTGGGTGCTGCGGCAGCCGGTAATCACCAGCGCGTTGATCGGAGCGAGCCGTTGGGCGCAGATAGAGGAGTGCCTGGGTGCACTGAAGTCGCCTCGCTTCTCCGACGAGGAATTGGCGGCTATCGATCGGCACGCGCTCGATGGCGGCCTGAACCTGTGGGCGGCGTCGAGCCAGGCGGACTGAAGTCATGAAACTATTCCAACGGTCGTCGAAGATCGGCGCCTGCGTGCTGATACTCGCTGCAACTGACGGAAAAGTATAAGCCTGTGCTCTACGTGGAAAAGGCCGCGGGCATCGATGCTGCCACTGACGAGACCGCGCTGAAAGCGGCAGTCGCCGCTCTACAGGATAGCTATCCAGGCGTCGGCATGCGTCGCGCTGCCGGTGCCGATGGTCGCTGGGCCGTGACGGTGCCGGAGAAATACGATGTCGGCCACGAGGCGCATTTCGCCGCCGTCATGGATCGCTTCCTGCGCTATCTGCGTGCAGGCAAACTGCCCGACTGGGAAGTGCCGAACATGCTCACGAAGTACGCAACCATCATGCAGGCATACGAGCTGAGTCACCAGGCTCGCTGACTGCCGGGCATCGATCAAGGCTCGCCGGCAACCGGCTTGAAATCGGGCGGCGGCATGCGATGTTTGGTTGCCGCCTCGTACGCCGCCGCAATCTGCAGCAGCTTCGGTTCATCGAACGGACGTCCGAGGAAGTCGATGCCGACAGGAAGCTTCGCTGCGATGGGCCCTGTCATACGCACACCTTCACGCGGATTCTCCCCACCGCCTTCTGCACGTGCCGGAGGAGGCGCGACGGAAGGATCGCGAACCCAATCGTAGACCTGGGTCGTGAACCCTGCCGGGACGGTGATTGCAGGCAGGCCCTGTTGACCGAGGAACGTCCATACGACGCTGCGACCGTTGACTTGCGGCGGCGAGGGCGAACCCAGTTTCGAAGGCGGCAGGTTGCTGGTGGGATAGGTGACCGCGTCGAGATTCTGCTCCTGCATGCATTGCATGACGATCTGCTGGACGGCGAAGCGTGTCTGCATGCGCACCGAACTATCGAACGCCAGCGCCTGGTCGGCAGTCTCACGCGTCTTCTTGCGATCCGGGAAATGCGGATCCTCGTAGAATCGCGCCTTGTTGATGAGATCGGTGTTGCTCTTGATGTTGGCGTCGCCGCGTTCGCGCAGATACTGATTCATCATGTACTTGCCTTCGCCCGGCGCCTGCGAGGTGCCGAGATTGCGGATGGTGAGATCGTCGGGAATGAGCCTGGCATCGAATTCCATGTCGAGCAGCTTCGCGACGTGATCGGCGGTCGGCTTGCCCTGGGCATCGACCGGAAACAATTCCGGATGCTGCTTGGTGAACGCAGCGTTGCGTAGTTGCGGAGCGAAGCGATTCACACAGGTCTGGAACAGAGCGCCTTCCGGACCCGGGTCGACTATCGTGGCGCCGAGCTTGCGCAGCTCGCCGATGGCGTGATCGACGATATCGATACTTTCGGCATCAGCCACGGTGAACAGTTTCTTGTTCATGTATTCGCGCAGGACGCCGATACGCATGCCCTGCAGGCTCTTGTTGGTTGCAAAGCTGGCATAGGGCTGCGCAGGCGTGCGTCCGACGCTGAACACAGTGAGTTCGTCCTTCGGATCGTAGCCGGCAATGACATCTAAAACTCGTGCCGCATCCTGCACGTTGCGGCAGATCGGTCCGACGCGCGTGTGGATGCCGCGCTGGATCATGCCTTTGCGGCTCACCAGTTCGACGGTCGCTGCGATGCCAACGGCATTGTTTGCTTCGGCGGGACCGCGGATCGAGGAGCTGGATTCTTCGGCGATGGCACAGGTGACCATGTTGACGGCGACGGCAATGCCCGATCCCGCACTCGACGCGTTCGGCGTACGTTCGGTGTCATAAGGATTGCAGAACGTGCCGCCGAACGCACTGCGAGCGCCGCCCGATGCGTACTCCGCAAGATTAGCTTTCGCCAGGATGATTGCTCCGGCCTCGCGCAGCCGCTTGGCGAACGTCGCATCCTGCGGTGGACGGTCGTTGGCCCAGAACGCATCCGCACCGTCGGTGGTACGCATGTCGAATGTGTCGTACTGATCCTTGATGGCGATGACGACGCCGTGCAGCGGGCCGACGAGCTTACCGGTCTTCGCGAACTGGCGATCCTGTTCCGCGGCGACTTCCAGGGCGTCCGGCATCTTCGGATCGTTGTCGACCGCATCGGTCATGCTGCGTGCCTTGCGTGCATCGAATCCCAGTGCCTTGCGAGTTGCCGGCCGCAGATTGAGTGTTGCCAACGCGTTGACTTGTCCCGCGTGCGGGATGGTTTCCACCGGCCCCAGCAGCCCTTGCGGCTCTTTTACGCAAGCGCCGTTGTACGCCTTGACGCGTTTGAGATAGAGGCGCACCAGCTGCTCGGTAGTGATTTCCTTCCTCTGGATCGCATCCTGGATGTCTGCAATCGTGGCCTCCTGCAGATGGAAGCTGGCTGCAGCGGCGGAATTTCCCGCTGCACAAGCCAGAGTCGAGGCGACGAGGAGCAACAGGCCCCGGCAGATGCCGCGGCTGCGAGTGTGAACATTGAGCATGGAAGAAGCGGTCGCCGTTGCGTTGGATTAAAATACTGTAAGTCGGGTAGGGCCGGCATCGGCCCACATCTGCCCTACATCGCTGCTGGGTCGCGAATCCTTGCCATGAAACGAGACGGCACGCGACGGGCAAACCCTACCCGCGACGCTGTACCATGCTGGGATAGTGCATGGTGAAGGGAATGAGGCTCCAGTAGCCGCTGCCGAATGCAGTCGCTGCCGCAATGGGCGACGCTCCGCCGATCATGGCCAGCGCCGCTATGACGAGGGTGGCGAGCACGGCGAAGACATAGGCATCCGGCGTCCAGCGCTCCGACACCTCGCAACTGCGCTGGGCGAGACGTTCGAGCGATGAGGCCATGGGTCGTGCGGGGCTCTTGCAGAGGGCGACGGGAGAATGCCTGGGATAATCTCCCACATTATCCTGTGAAACGCCTCGCGGCGCCCGTCTTCCGGCGGTATGCACGCACGATCCGCCAGACAACAGAAGAGACAAACCAAAGAGACAAACAAAAGGCGGATGGTCTGCCATCCGCCTTGGTGCTCCTCAGCCGCTACCGCGGCAAAGAAGGTCAGCCGGCTGCTTTACGCAGTTCCAGTGAATTCTTCACTTCCTTTACACCCTCCACGTCCCTTGCAATGCGTCCTGCCTGCGTACGGGCGGCGGCGCTATCGACGAACCCACTCAGTTGCACCGTTCCTTTGAACGTCTCTACCGAGATCTGGTGAGCTTTGGTGACTGGGTCCTCGATGAGTTTCGTCTTCACTTTCGCGGTGATGACGCTATCGTCGATGGTTTGGCCGGTCGACGCGCGATCGGACGTGGCAGCGCAACCCACGAGCATCGTGGAGCCCAATACGGCAGCAAGGATCACCGCCGAGGTTTGACGTCGCAACATAAGTCTTCTCCTGCAACAATTACCGCGTTCGCCGCAGAAAGTGGCGATCACTCCCTGTCGTGACGCGAGGTTGCTCCTACAACGCCTGCTACGCCCGCAAGTTCCTGCGACACGCGGGGGATGGAGCTCGCGGTGGCATGATGGATGGCCGTACGTCGGACCGGCCTGTGCGACCAGCCGGACTTCGCTACGTACCGATCAGCCTGCGCACGATCTCGATGCTGCCCGCATCGTGAAGGACCGCTATTCCTACGCCGATGAGCACGAACGGAGCCAATCTGTGTCCGTAGCGCCGGATCGGAGCACCCAACACTGGATGCAGTACCAGTTGGCGAGCGAAGACACACCAGGCCGCAGTCAGGACTGCGAAAACAATGCCGACGATTGCCAACTCCATGCCTGAGCGAGTCGCGAGGAAGGGAATGTAGACGCCGATGTTGTCGCCGCCATTGGCAACCGTGATGGCCGCGACCGAGAGAATTCGACCGGACGCGGCGCCGATGGAACCATCCTGATCCGACTCATCGTCCTCATCGCCGCCCCAGTCGAGCAGCAGCTTCACGCCGATGCCGATAGGTATCAGGCCCAGCAGGCCAACATACTGCATCGAGATAACGAGCGACACGAACGACGCCAGGGCGCTGAACGCATAGAGCGCACCGATTCCCAGGTATTGCCCGATGATCACATCGCGGGCACGGAAGCGCGGGTCGGCGAAGAATCCGAGCAACAGGAAGACGTCGTCCAGATTCGTCGAGACGTAAACCGCTACGGCCAAGCCGACCAGTACCCATATCGAATCCACCAGGAGGCCTTCCCATGGAACTGCGCGAGTGCGGCGTACGATAGCCGAAGCCATATCGACCTTACACGGATTTCATCCGCCATGTTCGGCGAGACGTCGGCTGCGACGGGCATGCTGCGCGACGAAAGCACCAAAGGCAGCGGCAGCCGCGATACCTGGAACGATCTACACCTGCCCCATGCATCCCGAGGTCCGCCAGGCCGGGCCCGGATCCTGTCCGAAGTGCGATATTTCTGAGCGTCGATCGGCAGTTGGCGGGCGCCATCGCAGTGGGCGACGCGATCAAGGAATCGACTCAGGCAGCACTGCAGGCCTTGCGGGAGGAAGGACTGCGAATCGTCATGCTGACCGGAGACAATCGTGCGACCGCGCAAGCAGTCGCCGCTAAATTGGAGATCGATGAAGTCATTGCCGAGGTTCAGCCCCAGGACAAAGCGCGGACCATCGAGCGGCTGCAAAGCCGGGGGCGTCGAGTCGCGATGGCCGGCGATGGTATCAACGATGCGCCGGCGCTCGCACGCGCCGACGTCGGCATAGCGATGGGCACCGGCACCGACATCGCAATGGAGAGTGCCCAGGTGACGCTCGTCAAAGGCGATCTGCGCGGCATCGTTCGCGCCCGACAGTTGAGTCGCGAAACGGTGCGGAATATTCACCAGAACTTGTACTTTGCCTTTGGCTATAACGCGCTGGGCATTCCCCTGGCCGCCGGCCTGCTGTACCCGTTCACCGGCTGGCTGTTGAATCCGATGATTGCCGCGCTCGCCATGAGCGTGTCATCGGTGTCCGTAATCTCCAATGCTCTGCGATTACGCGCGTCTCGGTAGACGCGAGACCATCGATCGTCATCAAGACTTCTTGGTCCGATACGCGGAGAACATCGAGAACACCCAGGGACGGCAGGCCAGGAGCAGGGCAACGCTCGTTTTACTGCGCGGCGGCAGTTGCACGTCCAGCGCCGCCAGGTCGGCAAAGTCCGCAGCCAGCTTGTCGATCTTGCGCAGCAGCAGACGCACCGAAGTCGGCGACAGCTCGGCCGAATGAAAGGTGAGGGCTTCATCGTTGGAAGCGAACGAGCCTTGCAGGAACTCGGCGCGAACCTGGCGTTCATACAGTCGGCGTACCGGTCCGTCAGCACGCCAGGCGATGGGAAGTGTCGCGTGTAATTGAACATCGCGGCGCGGGCCGACATCGAGCAGTCGGGCAGCCGATAGTCGTCCCAGCAGCGTATTCATGGTGCGGGCCGAGAGTCCGAGGCGTTGTTCGGTCTGCTCGACGGTACGCCCGTTGAGCAGAAGATAAAAACAGGCGAGGAGCGATGGCGTACTCGCCAGTGTCCGCTCCTGTTCCATCGTCAGCGACGACATCTGTGGCTGCTGCTGCGTCTCACGCGCTCCTGCCGTCATGCGCGCCAGGTCGGCGATGGTCATTCCGAGCGCGCCACAGATCCGTTCGAGGCGTGCAACGGTGAATGAACCGTCGGAGAACAGTCGTTTCATCGACGACTCGCTCAGTCCGACGATGCGTCCCAGTTGGCCATAGGTCATGGAACGCGCGCGCAGGCAGCGTTTGAGCGTATCGAGAATCTTTCGGGTCTCTTGCATCGATCACCTTCGAGCGGACTGGTTGGCGGCACGCCCGGTATCGTAATCCAGTACCGCGAACATTTGGGATTGTTTGGCGCTACTCACCGAGCGACCTTATGCCCCGCGGACCGACTCCGCGAAAATAATCAGAAGGCAGAGGTAAAGATGAAGAAGGCAGCAGTATTGACATGCGCGTTGGCATTGCCAGTCGCCGCTACAGCGAGCGACGTCGGTCGATGGTATGTGAGCCCGCAGTTGGGCGGCATTTCCGTCGACAACGACCGGCCCGTGCAGGACAAGGATTGGCTGTATGGGATTGGCTTGGGCAAGCACATCAACCAGGGCTTGAGCGTCGAGCTCAATGCGAATGGGGCGCAGATCGGCGGCGGACCCGGCCGGGCGGACCTGAGCCTGTACGGCGGTTCGCTGGATTTCCTTGGAGTGATGAACCGTGATGGCGCAGTGGCTCCCTATGTGAGCGTCGGACTTGGCGCGGTCGACAACCAGCGCAGCCCGGGATCCAATGCGACGGACTTCATGGGACAGGCAGGCGTAGGCCTGATGGTGAAACTGTGGGAGGGCGATTCCGGAAGCTTCGCGCTGCGCCCGGATTTGAAGGCCCGCTGGAACGAGGCCGGCGCCTCGGGCACGCTGGTGGACTACATCGGAACGCTGGGCTTCCAGTACTCGTTCGGTCGAACGGCGGTTGCGAAGCCGATCGTGGCTCCCCCCGCACC
>Ga0065707_10001514_pt1 | contig 11712 bp, 10 predicted proteins | sample SwiRhicommuniRL3_FD_59094 | JGI IMG/M metagenome (GOLD analysis project Ga0065707, IMG submission 59094) | Switchgrass rhizosphere bacterial communities from Rose Lake, Michigan, USA - RL3 v2 (version 2) | ecosystem: Host-associated > Plants > Roots > Rhizosphere > Soil | place: East Lansing... | reverse complement strand
TCGGTGAAGCTACAGCAATGCCAAACCATTTTTGGTAACCTACCGCCAGCCCATCCTGCTGAGCCTCGGTCTTCGATGTAAAGCTGTTCTGCATATCAAGGGGTTTGAAAATATGTTCCTTGATATATGTCTCATAAGATTGACTGGTGACAGCCTGAATGATCATGCCCAGGGTGACATAGTTGGCATTGGAATATTCATAACGCTTGCCGGGCGGTGCACTGAGTTCAACCTTCGCCAATGCTCGCACGTTGTTTTCAATTGCGGAATCGCTCAGGTCGGTATTTGCCAACTGCGTCTGCCCAATGGAGTGCGGAAGTCCGCTTACCTGATTAAGGAGTTGCCGAACGGTGATGACTGCTGATGCCTTGGGATCTGCGACACGAAACCACGGCAGATACGTTTGGACCGGCGCATCCAACTTGATCTTGCCTGCTTCAACCAATTGCATGATGGCGAGTGCCGTAAACGATTTGCCTGTTGAACCCGTGAAGAACGGTGTCTGCGGCGTGACGGGGCGGCCTGACGCATCGGCGACCCCAAAAGCCTTAAGATGAACAATTTGATCGCCTTGCACAATCACCAGCGCTGCGCCCGGAATACCAAGTTCTTTCATCTTCGCGCTGATATAAGCGTCGACTGCATCGAAATCTGTGAGCCTCGCTTTCGCGAAGGATCGACTGACGCCGAAACTGGAAGAAATGAATACGAAAATCGCAATACTTACAAAGGTGATTTTGCGAATCATAAAATCTACCTCCTTCACTTTTCACGGACCTGCTGGACCATCTGGAGGATTGCTTCAATGGCAGCCTTCGGCTCGTCAGCTTGAACATTGTGACCGCTGTTTTCTGCAAATAAATGCTGGCTGTTGGACGATAGCTGAAGCAGTTCAGTCTGCCACTCCGGCCATCCTGGATTGTCGTTCAGTTTGGCGGTCAGAACAATCACAGGCAGATCGTCGAGGGACTCCACGGTGGCCGCCTCGGCCGCCGAGTCCGGCAACCCCCGATATTCATTAGCAGAAGCTTGCAAAGATCCTGGGCGAATATAGAGCGGATAATAGGCTTCCTCACCAGCTGGCCTACTGGGAGCAATGGCCGGCAGCTTCACAAGCAGCCGCCCTACTCCAAAACGCGCTAACACAGCTTGCAAAGAGTACTGCTGAGCTATTGAGCTCGACAGAGACTGGCTTACCTGTTTGGGATTCATCGAATCGATCAACACAACCCCGGCAACTTCTGAGGCGTAATCGTGTGCAAATATACGGACGACAAAACCTCCGAGCGAATGCCCGACCATGACATAGGGTCCCGGGACATTGGCGTTTTGCAGCAGCGTATGCAGCTCCCTAGCGAATTGCGCTGCATCGCTCGATAGTGGACTTGCTTCGCTCCATCCCAGACCAGGTCGATCATAGGTGCAGACCCAGGTCGTCCTCGCCACTTCTGGTTGTACAACTCCTCCCCAAGATGTTGACCAATCCCCTGCTCCAGCTACAATCACCACGGTGGGACTGCCCGTGCCGGTGCAGTTGATATGCAGGCGATACCCGCCGACATCCACCAATTGACCGGGAGGCGGATATGTTTTTGCATCAGCAGCTTCTGCCAAGGATTCGTAAATGTAACCCACCAGCAGGAGACCCAGTAATACAGCCAAACCACGGCCAAGCCACAACAAACAGCCTCTACCCCGACTCTTGGAAGTATGTGTTGTTCCGGATTGATTTTGATCGTTCATGGTGAAGCCTCCATCATTAACAATAAAAAGCCGTTGCCCCGTTGCCAAAGGAAATACTAAGGATCGGGTTTCTTCGTTTTGATAGAACTCTACAAAAGATCTATCAGTAGAGAATAAAAGTAAGGTAAAGACTTAGAGTTTTCTGATACCGAATTTATTATGGTGTTGAACTTTTTAGATTTTTTCCAGATGATTCTGATGATGTCCCCAACATTAGGTGGTTATGCTGAAATCATTCTGTAAAACTACTTTGTATATTCATTATACCCGCGCGCTAACTATTGGGGTTGACCAAAGTTATCCGGTCTTCCATGGTCAATCGGCTACATTTAATGATTTCTCGATCATAGTAGTTGGATAGATTGACCACATGATGAAGCAGATTTTTTCATTTCAGGGAAATCTCGGATTTCCGGTTACATTGTAATCATGATCTTCTGTCTCTTCAAAGATGTTTTCAGCGTAGAATTCGCCCCTTATAATGGGTTTATACTACGCCCACATTTTGTACCGTGTTGTCATTGAAACCCAATTTTTCTCAATGCCAATGTTGTAATTTGTCCCCGCAAGTTCAAAAAGGATAGTCTATGGCCGGGCTTGGACTCGCAGTTGACCAGGCCATTTAACCTAAGCATATCAACAGCCATGAAAACAAATCTTCCTACAGGCACTGTCACCTTTCTCTTTACAGATATCGAAGGCAGTACAAAACTCGCCCAGGAACATCCTGACGAGATGCCATTCCTGCTTGCACGACACAACGAGATTTTGAATGAGTCCATTGCAGCGCATCATGGCTTTACCTTTAGAATTGTTGGTGACTCTTTTTCTGCATCGTTTCATACTGCCAGTGATGCACTGAACGCCGCACTGGATGCGCAAAGAAAACTGCAAAACGAATCATGGTCACCTGCCCCCATCAAAGTACGGATAGGCATTAACACAGGCACAGCACAGTTGAAGGATGACCCACATGGACAGGGCGCATTTTATGAAGGATATGCTACGTTGGCATTAACCCAACGGATCATGTCTGTGGGACACGGTGGGCAAATCCTGCTTTCGCAATCCACATATGATCTGGCAAAAAGCAAACTTGATGGCAAAACAGAACTCCGTGACATGGGGGAACGTCGTCTGAAGGATATAGCCAAACCCGAACATCTTTATCAGGTAGTTGCTGCTGATCTTCTCTCTGATTTTCCGTCCATAACCACCCTGGAAACATCAAATCATAATCTTCCCTTGCAGCTTACATCTTTCATCGGTCGGGAGCGCGAGTTAACCGAAGCCAGGAAATTATTATCATCGACGCGTCTTTTGACGTTCACGGGTCCGGGAGGGACAGGCAAATCAAGAATCTCGCTTCAAGTCGCGGCAGAGCAATTATCGGAATTCAAGGATGGGGTTTGGCTGACCGAGCTTGCGCCTCTCATTGACCCAACTTATATTATCTCGACGATCGCCTCCACGTTCAACTTGCGTGAAATACAAGCTGTCCCACTCATTGACACTGTCACAGATTATTTACGCGGCAAGAAAATCTTGCTCATCTTGGATAACTGCGAGCATCTCATCCAAGCGTGTGCCCGAATCGCAAATCAACTTTTACACAACTGTCCAAACCTGAAAATCATCTCCTCGAGCCGCGAAGCATTGGGAATCGACGGGGAAACCGTGTACCGCGTGCCTTCGTTGTCATTGCCACCTGCACCGGGCGACAGCAGCAAGGATTGGATGGAGTACGAATCCATACGTCTCTTCATCGAGCGTGCCGTCCAGGCAAATTCACAATTTATGCTTACAAAAGACAATACTCCATCTGTAACCCAGATTTGCGAACGACTGGACGGCATTCCGCTGGCGATCGAGCTGGCGGCGGCGCGCGTCAAACTGTTCACACCGCAGCAAATAGCAGAACGGCTCGACGACCGCTTCAAACTGCTCACCGGCGGGAGCCGCACGGCGTTGCCGCGTCAGCAAACCCTGCGTGCATTGATCGACTGGAGCTACCTCACTCTGAACGAGATAGAACAGAATGTCTTGCGCCGGCTCGCCGTCTTTTCTGGAGGCTGGACCTTTGAAGGCGCGGAATCTGTCGCTGGTGAAGTGGAAGCGATGGATGGGTTGTCCGGATTGGTCAACAAATCCCTGGTCCATGTGGAAGAGAAGGAAGGCGAATCCCATTATCATTATCTGGAGACCATCCGTCAATACGCCATGGAAAAACTATTGGAATCAGGAGATGAAGTCGAGGCGCGGGAGCGTCACCTGGCTCATTTCCTGGAACTAAGCCGGCGCGCCGAAGGACATTTTAAGACCCCGCAGCGACTCGCCTGGATGAACCGGCTCGAGTCCGAACACGACAATATCCGGGCTGCATTGGGTTGGGCACTGGAAAGCGACCCCAAATCCGCGCTGCAAATGGTCTGTTTATTATCCACTTTTTGGATGTCAAACAATTATTTGACAGAGGGATGCAGCTGGTGTCAGGCAGCAATCATGCGCCTCGAGGCATCATCCCTTGATCGCGACAAAATTGATCCAACGCGTGCCCGCGCATATTTGGTCTTGGCGATCTTATCCGTCAATCGTGGAGAACATCACGCAGGGCTGATCGCGGCCAAGCAAAGTGTTGCCCTTGCGCGAGGGTTGGACGACAAATCCATACTGGTTCAAGCACTTGCCTTTGTAGGGTTTTCATCTGCCTTTCTGGGTAATGTAGCACTGGCATTCGACTCTCTGCATGAGGCAGAAGATATCTGCCGAAAATTGGGCTATAGAGAGGAACTCGCTGAAGTCTTACAGGCTATGGCGTATGTAACTATGGAAGTTCATGGATCACAGGCTGCAGAACAGCTGGAGGCCTACATGCAGGAGAGTCTCATCTTATCTCAAGGGTCCATGGACCCGGAGGCAGCAGTACGAACAGAGGGACTCTTAGCTAGGATGGCACTCTTTCGCGGCGACCTCGTTGATGCTCGAAAACATGCAGACCTTATGTTGGACCGCCATCGCGAAATGGGAGATCAACTCGCAGTCACCGGGCACCAGAGCGCAATGGCACATGCCGCGCGGCAGCTCGGCAATTTTGAGGAAGCCCTTGCCTTATATCGCGAAACGATACAGGGGTGGCAGGAGATCGGTCATCGTGGTGCCGTTGCCCATCAACTAGAATGTTTTGCATTTATCGCCAAAGCACAGGAAGAAGGGGAACGTGCGGTCGCCCTGATGAGCGCAGCCGAGCTTTTGCGCCGGGTCAGCAATTCTCCGCGGACACCTCAGGAAAGCATGGAGTATGACAGAGAGTTGGCAGGACTTCGCGCAGGTATGGATGAGAAAACATTTGAATTGCTTTGGGCAGAGGGACAATCCATTGACATGGATCAGGCAATCGAATTTGCATTAGAGCATGACATTTCATAAGATCGTAAATCCGTTGGGCATATTTCTTCATATCGCGGGTGCGAAGCCGTCGGAATCGCAGAGCGTAACTGGCTAAAGAAGAAACCTGGCTTTCGGACAAACAAAGACAACACTTGACCGCCTTTCTCGTGCACATGTGATACATAATCCATGGCCACCCCTCTTCTCTGGAAGCGGCGCTGCTTCCATTCGGTTGTGTCTATTCATCGACAACTATAAGTTATCCAGCAAAACTCCCCACCAGTGGGAGAGATTTGGGATAGCCACATGGATAATAAATTGATATTCTAAACAAGACCAAGCGTATGATTTGGTTAGCAATACTTGATTCTAAGAGAGACAGCCTCATTTTTATTTAAACACTCGGTGAATTTACGTTCCTCTGTACGCGCCCATCTTGCCCGGTAAAGAATGGATATTGATAGGCAATATTGCTTATCTGAAAATAAGTGAAGTAGCCCTGAATAATTTTTGTGGAAACCTATAAAATGGCATAATCAATCGTGAGGCACGCATGAGTATTTCACCAATCCTTTCTATAGATCAGCCTTGTAATGATGCACTGCATTGGATCAATCAACGGTTAATAGAAGCAAATTTGCGTTCTGCGCAAACTTTTGATTTACACGAGGCAAGGACTGGATCCATTGGTTGCACTTGCCCACATCATGGAACAACAGAATGCGATTGTCAGATGGTAGTTATACTGGTATACGGAAGTTCAAACGAACCTGTGACTCTGATCTTGCATGGTAACGATGGAAAAACGTTGGTTTCCATCGGAGACATTCCGCTCCTCAAATCGGAGGCTGGACTCATAAGGGCAATTCAGCAAGCTCTTGAAGTCAACGGATCTGCACCGGGTACCAATACGTAAGGGAATTAATGTCATTAGACACAACGAATTTCCTGCCGAAATCCAAGCGATCCATTTTTCAACAGATTGGTGAGCATTGGCTTGAAACCTTCCTAATCGTTTACGGTGCTTGGGTGTTCACTCCTTTCCTCGCGCCTGTCTTTCTGCACATTGGCTGGATTGGCATAGGGAAATCAATTTACTTCATTTATTCCTTTTTTTGCCATCAGTTACCTGAGCGCTCGTTCTTCTTCTTCGGCGAAAAGAGCATGTATTCGTTGGCTGAAATCCAAGCCGCCTGGCAGGATACGGTCAATCCGATGATCCTTCGTCAATTTATCGGCAACGAAACCATGGGTTGGAAGGTCGCCTGGTCAGACCGAATGATTTCGTTCTATACCAGTGNGTGGTTTTTCGCTCTAATCTGGTATCCACTTCGACGAAAGGTCAAAACACTCTCGTGGTGGGGCGTGTTACTTTTGCTTCTCCCTATTGCTCTCGACGGAATTACACATGCAATTAGTGACTTTGCTGGGATTGGGCGGGGATTTCGTGATACAAATACATGGCTGGTTGTGCTGACAAACAACACCTTCTCGACAGCCTTCTACTCAGGAGACGGGGTCGGCTCCTTCAATTCATGGATGCGCCTCCTTACGGGAATTCTGGCTGGAGCTGGTATTGTCTGGCTTGCCTTCCCATATATCTTCCAATCGCAAGTTTATAATCAACAATTAGATGAAAAAAGTTATGCCCAAGTCATCGAGCAAATCAAAGACCAAAATCCGCGTGCTTCTGGCGGATGATCACCACATTGTCCGCGCGGGGGTGAGACAGTTGATTGAAAGCGCCAATGACCTCCAGGTCATTGCAGAGGCGGGAGATGGTGAAGAAGCTCAGGCTCTTATCCAACAACACAAACCTGATGTTGCTGTGCTGGATATCCAAATGCCAAAAGCTAGCGGCATTGAAGTGACACGTTGGGTCCGTTCGCACCTTCCGGAGGTAGGTGTTTTGATTCTTACCGCCTATGATGACGATCCCTACGTGATGGCTGTCTTACAAGCAGGAGCTAACGGATATGTGCTGAAAACGGGTCAGGCCGATGAATTGATTCAAGCTGTAAGAGACGTATATGAAGGCAAGTCGGCTCTTGATCCAAATATCACGCGTAAGTTGATGGCCAGCATCTTTAAAGGTCCTGAAAAGAAAATTATTGAGCCACTAACGGACCGAGAATTAGACGTATTACGACTCGCTGCAAAGGGATTCACAAACAAAGCCATTGGTGTGCAACTAAACATTAGCGACCGCACAGTCCAAGGGCATCTCGCGCATATCTTCGCCAAACTGCAATCCAATAGCCGAACGGAAGCTGTGATGCGCGCGGTTTCGCTGGGGTTGATTTCACAGAGCATGGGCAATACGGTCGAAGAATGACCAAGTCACGAGTACCTTTTCTGCGCGGACTCACCGTGCAGTTGTTTGCCATTACGGTATTGCCACTCACCTTACTTCTATTGCTGATTGCATTCGGGAGCGTCTCACTGCATCAAAGGGATATGCGCGCCCTTGTCGGTGAACGTGATGAACGCGCAGTTCAAACTGCTGCCGCAGCGCTAGGTTCCGAACTTCACCATCTAGCGGCCAACATTGCTGATCTGGCTGCGTTGGCTGCTTTATCCGATGACACAGTTTCCATACCCACAACCGATGATCTTAATGCTGACTTCGACGGTGGACTTGCTTATCTCGATACGGATAGGCAAATCATCGCAAGCACGCGTCAAACTGAACTTTGGAATTGGGTCGCGCATAATAAGGTGAATTTGGCTTCGTTGTCAGATCCTGATCCAATCTTTTCTGCCCCTTTTCTTGATTCGAATTCAAATAAATTCTTCGTCATCATTTCCCAGATTATTCCATCTCGCAATATGATTATTGCTGGTGCGTTTTCGCCCGAAACCCTCGCACAGAGTACGCTCTCCACTTCCTATCCCGACAGCACGCACGTAACGATTTTTCTTCTTGACCCTTCACAGCAGGTGCTGTATTCCAATGGTCCGCTGGCTAAAGATAAAATCTCGCCTGAGCATCCCGGTGTAGCTGAAGCCCTGCAAGGCGAAAGTGGAACCACATACGTCAAGCAAGATAACGTTGAACACGTTGTTGCCTACAGTTCTATTAAGCCTACAGGCTGGGCGTTGGTGACCGAAGAAGAATGGGAAATGGTTGTCAGCCCATCTCTGCAACTTACTCAAATCGCTCCGCTTGTGCTAGTGCCAGCTTTTATCCTTGCCCTTCTCGCGCTGTGGTTCGTGGCGACAAGAATTGTTCAGCCTATTCAAAAATTGGAATCGAAAGCTGCCGCCCTCGCCTGGGGCGATTTCGATGCAATTAAAGAGCCGGTCGGCGGAATACCAGAAATTCAGTATCTGCAGCTGGAACTGACCGAAATGTCGAACAAGGTGCAAGCGGCACAAGAAGGATTGCACGATTACATCGGTGCGATCACTTCAGCACAGGAAGAGGAACGAACAAGGCTCGCGCGCGAATTGCATGATGACACAATTCAAGCGGTCATTGCACTAAAACAGCGCGTACAACTTGCCCAGAAATTGGTGAAAGATCAAAATGGGAAGCAGTCCCTGAAAAACTTGGAGGATCTTGCGGAACAAACGATAGAGAATCTCCGCCGATTGACGAGAGCATTGCGCCCAATTTATCTTGAAGATCTGGGACTCGTCACTGCACTCGAGATGTTGGCACGTGAAATCGGTCAGACAAATGATCTTCACGTGGATTTTTTTAAGTCAGGACAAGAACGTCGTCTTCCTAGTGAAGTGGAATTATCACTCTATCGCATTGCGCAGGAAGCTTTGAATAACGTTCTACACCACGCAAAAGCAAAGTTTGCTACGCTGTCCATCTTCTTTGATGACGAAATTAAACTGCAGGTCAAAGATGACGGGATTGGATTTGCTGTGCCGAAGAGTCCTACTGACTTTGCTCCCGCCGGACATTTTGGTTTGCTCGGAATGAGGGAGCGAGCCGACTTAATCGGAGGCATACTAGAGGTAAAAAGTGAAGCCGGAGAGGGGACAAGTTTATCTGTTCGGCTGACGAATACGTCGGGCCCACTACCGAAGGGAAAGACCCATTAAACAGCTTAAGCCAGATGAGGCCTTAATCCTCTAAAACGCATCGGCTATCATTTAAGATAGCCGATGCGTTTTAGCTTTTCGCGGCTTACCCTCCCTCCCGTAGTCCGAATGCATCACGGATCGCCGCTCGCTGCAAACGATAGAGCGTCTGTGCCAGGTCATCGGCGCGGTATGGACGACGCTTCTCTAACCACCATTGCATGAAAGCAATTTGCGCTCCCGCCAAATAGTTTGCTAGCAAATCAAGCGGGATGGCGCTGTCGACATCAGCAAAAACGACGCGTAGATTCGCTGCAATTTCTCGCGCACTCCGGTCACGGATTTGCCGCAGAATTAATGCGCTATCCTTACCCTGAAAAATGGGATGCAACAGCGCTCGGTCCTCCTCAAGGTGTTGATATGCCAAAGTCATCTCTGGTGGCATCTCCAGTGATAGCAATTCTGCTCGGGAGAGTGGATGAAATAGCCCAAGATGGAATTTGCTCACGATGGCTTCGTGGCAACTCAAAAATAATTCGTCCTTGCTGTTGAAGTGCAGATAGAATGTAGTTCGCCCAACATTGGCGCGCTCTACAATTTCCCCAATCGTGACTGTATCATATCCACGTTCGCTAATCAGCTCGATCAGCGAATTTCGTAATAATTCCCGCGTCCGTTGTATTCGTCGATCAATCTTAGTCATGAATCACTCTTTATTTTTATTGTACTCTACCGATTAAGAAGAAAGGATCAAAGTTGAAGTTTCTGAACAATTTATCCACATTGTTCAGAAATAAACAAATCCTGCACCTTGATTATTGCTATTTATCTACGAAGCACGTAGTATGGGCATCATTGGTTTCAAATTATGTAACGAGAAATAACAAGGAAAGGATGTTAGCGATGCATCGAATACACCGCGATACCAATACCAACATAGGTTCCCCCAAGACCACGGGTGCCACTATTCACACAGCTGCCCGATACGATCTTCACACCAGCCTAATGGGCTTAGGAGTAAATCGTTCCAACAGTAGGATGATCATCGAAATGGCAACGATCAAACCGGGAGACAAAATTCTGGATTTGGGTTGTGGTTCCGGCAACCTGACGTTAACAGCCAAGAGATATGTGGGAACATCTGGTTCGGTGCACGGAATAGATGCATCTCCAGAGATGATAGAAGTAGCACGTAAAAAGGCAGAACGCAGTAAAGCTGAGGCTATTTTCGAAGTTGGATTAATTGAGAAGCTCCCATACTCAGATACAACTTTTGATGTAGTGATCAGTCGCTTGGTGATTCATCACCTTCCAGACGATCTGAAGCGTAGGGCATTCGCAGAAGTATTTCGGGTATTAAAACCAGGTGGATTATTCTTCATTGCAGATTTCAAACTACCGGCCAACCCGATTCTCGCCCATGTTGCATCTACGATGTTTGGTCACAGAACAATGATGCAATCCAATCTGGAGAGTGTTACCCCGATGCTCAAGGAAACAGGCTTCGTTGACGTTACTTCCGGACCAACACAATCTGCCTTCCTAACTTTTGTCAGCGGAACAAAACCATTAGATCATCAGGAAAAATAACTGTGTCGCAAAATCAACCCAACTGCGGATCGTCTCCCAGCCTGCCGACCTGGGTGAAGGTATTTGTGATCATCTTTGTTGTTATTTTAGCTTTGGTCATTGCCCTGCACCTCATGGGTTTTGGATTCGGTTCTCATAGGGTAGGTGAAGCTAATAACCTCTCGGGCTTTCATACGGTTGATAGAGTGCGACTTACTGGCATTAGCATCGAGTATCCTTTACAGGTCGCACTGACATCCAATCTACAGGGCACAGAACAATAAAGGCAAACACATGACGCCTGGCATTCGCAAGTTTGTACGTACCGCGCATATCACATTCACCGTAGGCTGGCTTGGTACGGTTGCCAGCTTTTTTGTCCTCTCCGTCGTTGGGCTCAACAGCCCGGATGCTCAGATGGTCAATGCTGCTTATCTCGCGATGAAGATGATCACGTGGTACGTGATTGTCCCATTTAGCCTTATCCCCCTCTTATTGACCGGGCCCATTTTGTCGCTCGGCACGCCATGGGGCTTGTTTAGGCACTATTGGATTCTGGCAAAGCTTGCGATCAACATTCTTTCTACCCTAATCTTGCTTGTTCATTTACAGCCAATTAATTATCTGTCACGTCGGACAGCGGAAGCAGTACTGTCCAGTGCCGATCGTACTCTACAAATTCTGATGGTGATTGCTTCTGGTGTTGCACTTTTGACATTGCTCGTTGCTACCAGCTTAGCAGTGTATAAGCCGCGAGGCATGACTCCATTTGGGTGGCGTAAACAGTATGAGAAGCGTCCGAGCTCATAAACATGGATGAAGCGAATATATAAGCATCAGTACACAAATCATCTAAAAATAGGATCAATCCAACACGCTGATGGACATCTGCTTATCACCTCGAAGCAGCTCTTGGTTGAACCATTCCCTGACACTTAATGGCTTTGAAAATGGTAAGCATGTTGGCCCATTGAG
>Ga0065707_10082858_pt1 | contig 11713 bp, 11 predicted proteins | sample SwiRhicommuniRL3_FD_59094 | JGI IMG/M metagenome (GOLD analysis project Ga0065707, IMG submission 59094) | Switchgrass rhizosphere bacterial communities from Rose Lake, Michigan, USA - RL3 v2 (version 2) | ecosystem: Host-associated > Plants > Roots > Rhizosphere > Soil | place: East Lansing... | reverse complement strand
GTTGGTGACTTGCCGTGACATAGCAGGGCGGCTCTGTTAAACGCCGTTCTCACGAATTGGCGTCCGCCGCGGCGGACGCCCTACAATCGCGTGACACAGATCGTTGTTCGATGTTGGATGTTCGATATTTCATCATGATTCCGACCTGCCAAATTTTGGGCATACAATTCTTCAACGGCGACGTCGATGAAGCGGTCCGGTCAATGACACGGCGCGGCGGGTTTTTGATTGCGCCTTCGGGAACTTGTTTTGCCCGATTGCGCGAGGACGAGCGGTATCGGCGCGCGGTCCTCGCGGCTGATCTGGCGATTGCCGACAGTGGTTTGATGGTTGTGTTGTGTCGTTTGTTTCGTCGTGAAAGCCTTCAGCGCATTTCGGGACTGAAGTATTTGAAACATCTGCTCGCCACCTTGAAAGGCGGAGGAACTGGAGAAGTTTTTTGGATCGTTCCCAGCGGTCGCGCCAGGCAAAAACTGTTGGATTGGTCGCGGCGGGAAGCGTTACCGATTACCGGCGAGGATTGTTATGTCGCGCCGCGCTATGGATTCGACGTTGCCGATCCAACTCTTGTTGCACTGATTGAGCGCCGGCGCCGTGCACAAGTGATCATTGCGATTGGCAGCGGCGCACAAGAAAAACTCGCTCATTATTTGCGCGAAAATTTGTCGTATCGGCCTGCGATCCATTGCATCGGCGCGGCGCTCGGTTTCCTCACGGGCGATCAGATCGCAATTCCCGAGTGGGCGGATCGCGTCTTTCTCGGCTGGTTTTGGCGATTGTTTGCGCAGCCGCACACTTTTGTTCCGCGATTGGCTCGCGGTTTGGAACTCCCGTGGTTGCTTTGGAAATACGGGGAGAGTTTACCGCCGATGAAACACCGATAGAAATCGAGAGCCACTACTTGCCATTTGGGAAACTCCAGATTTCGGAAGTCTCTCACAACCGAACTGAGGACGTATTCCGCATTTTTTTTAGCATCTGGACCAGAGAACTCGGCAGCCACCGATGACACTGACGACCGATTGTTTCACGCAGTGCGGAACATAGAGGTTTTACTGGATGATAAAGTTTGTTTTTCTCGCGGCCGACTCTTAAGAACGGCGGCCGATATCTCATAGTCCCAGTGTCTAACAAACCGATGCTGTTCGGTTCAGATTCGGTGTAAAAGTTCTCCCTCACGTCTGGGGCGTAAATCTGCCCTTGCCGCCGATGTCCGCGATCGCGAAGCCGTTATGATTCAGCAGCGCCAGCCGTCGGCTGTCCGGTCGAGTGGTCGCATGTCAGCGAGCAGTTCCCATGGTCCGCTGTAGGCGCGCAAGTACGCTCCCACGTCCGGCATGACCAGACGTAGGACGCCTTCCCGCGACGGCGGCATCTGAAAATGGTAAGCCTAACCGGCAGTCCCAAAAGTATACGCCTGGATACGAAACAACATCGAGGTTGATCCATCCTTGTATCGGATTTTTGCCACAACCGATGTTCACGCCACAACCGTTTTGCGAAGCGAGACTTCTCCGCGCCGAACAAGCAGTAAACATTCGTCTGGTGGCAAGCCGGACCTCAGCGGTGACTTGGTTGACGAGGTAATCCGGGAGTGCCTTCGCCATAAGGCGTTTGATGGCCATTCGCATTGTTCCAGCTTAGCAGAACACGCACCTTGAATCTCGCTGGACGTCGCGTCGCCTTTGACACTTGAGTTTTTCCGCAGATAATTGGCAAATTCGCGCCGCTGCACGATCATGCGACCTTTTTCCTTGAACGCGTAACTCGGAGCCGCCTTGCCCCCGTTTATTCATAACGTCGCTGATTTAATTCGGCGCGTTCTGTTTCTCGCGCGGCCATACGGTAAAGCGAAGCTGGGCGCCGTTTTTTCGCTCTCACTTGCGCAGGCGCTTTTCCAAGTCATCGGCATTACGTCGATCTTTCCATTTCTGGCCATTGCTGCTGATCCTGAGCGCATTCGGCGATCTCACTTTGGCACACGTTTTCTAAACCTCTTTCCGCCGATGGAAAACCGGCAACTGCTTCTGGTCGCCGGCTTGATCGCTATCGCCGCCCTCCTCGTATCCAACGCAGTGAACCTGCTTTCCGAGTACGCGCGCACTCGTTACGCCCAAAACTTTGCTCACTGGTTGCGCGTGCGACTGCTGCGGCGGATGGCATCACAGCCATACACCTATTTTCTTCAGCGCAACTCCGCCGATCTGCTCAAGAAAGTTCTCGGCGACGTAATGAATTATACCAGCGGAGTGCTTCTCCCGTTACTAGACACTGTCGCGCGCGTACTCACTGCAGTGCTCCTATTGGCCACACTATTTTTGGTCCAGCCGGTGATCGCTCTGTCGGCCGCAATCGTGCTCGGCACCTACTATGTCATTATTTTTCGACTGCTCACGCGCAAACGTCGAGAGGTCGACGAAAATCTAAAGATATCCGTCGCCGGCTCGTATCGCGAAGCGCAACAGATGCTCGGCGGAATTAAGCCGGTAAAAGTCCACCGCGCGGAGGAACATTTTCTCAGCCGGTTCTCCCGCCATTCAGCGGTTCTCGCGCAGATGTACGCTCGGCTGCCGATTTTTGCCAACAGCGCTCGCTATCTCGTGGAACCACTCGCGTTCGGCGGCCTCGTTGTAGCTGTGTTGCTGCTCGCAGCGAAGGGACGCGATTTTTCCGACATCCTTCCCAACCTCGGCGTGATGGCTCTTGCGGGTTATCGGCTGCTGCCTTCGCTCCAGTTGCTCTACGCCCAGCTCACACAGGTAAGCTCGATGCGCCACGCGGTTGACGAGGTGTACGACGAGTTTGTCGCCGCGGGGATGGACAGATCAGTTCCGCCCGTAATAAGCGCCGAGTTTGTCACGCCGGCGAGTCCTTTTCGTTGGAATAACGCAATCACCCTGTGCGAAATCAGCTACCGTTATCCAGGCGCAGCGCGCCCAGCCTTGGAGGGGCTGTTTCTGATTATTGCCAAGAACACTTCGATCGGTGTGGTTGGTCCGACCGGTTCGGGAAAATCAACTTTCGTTGACCTGTTGCTTGGCCTCTACCATCCAACAGCAGGCGAGATCCTAATCGATGGACAGCCGCTCACACCAGGGCTGGTGCCTTCGTGGCAGGCCTCCATCGGTTATGTCCCACAGGATATCTTTCTCATAGACGACACTATTGCGCGCAACATCGCATTCGGTGTGTCCGACGAGAAAATCGATGAAGCCCGATTAGGCGAAGCTTGCGCCATGGCGCAGTTGCTCGACTTCATCGAAGGAGAATTGCCTAAAGGCTTCGATACAGACGTGGGCGAACGCGGCGTCCGCCTCTCCGGTGGCCAGCGACAGCGCATTGGTCTTGCGCGTGCCCTTTACCATCGCCCATCGCTGTTGATTCTGGACGAAGCAACCAGCGCGCTGGATGTGGCGACCGAAGCAAAGCTCCTCGAGGCATTGCGCAGTCTTGCAGGTAAGCTCACCATGATTGTGGCCGCTCACCGCCTCAGCGCCGTAGCTAATTGCGATCAACTACTTGATTTGGGCGAGATGGTCGGCGCCGTGAAGGCAAATTACGGCCTGCGCTAAGGCGCCGACGCAATTAAGCATCCGTGGCAACAATTACCCGTTATCTCCCGGCACGCTTTAAACGCTCCGTTATTGCTCCGCGATTTCTCGAGCGCCTGAACAAATCTCACGCTGTAGTCGGCGGGCCGTTCAAGGGAATGCTGTATCACGGCAAAACTGTGTGTGGCGCAGCCGCTCCCAAGCTGCTGGGTGTTTATGAATCCGAACTGGCACCCTGGTTTCAAAAATGGTCCGCTATCCCCTTCCAACACATCATCAACGTCGGGGCAGCGGAGGGATACTACGCTGTTGGGTGCGCAATGTTATGGCCGTACGCAACAGTTACGGCATTTGAAAGCAGCGAAGAAGGACAACGACTCCTCACTCGCAATGTGGAAATGAATGAACTGCAATCGCGCGTAAAAATAATGGGACATTGCAGCCAGGAACAACTCCGGACCGCGATGCTCAATGGCCAGCCTTCACTTGTCATTATCGATGTAGAAGGTGCAGAAGGACATCTGCTGAAACCCACAAACATTCGCGCCTTGGCAGACGCGTATATCATCGTGGAAATTCACGACTTTGTAGACGAGCGGGTGGGCGAGACCGTCTGGTCACAGCTGCAATCAAGCCATGTCATCGAAGAAGTGCGGACTGAAAGACGAACGTTTTGGGATTTCCACGAACCGCGGGCGCTCTGGCTAAGGCTCTGGTTGCTGCCCTATCTGAAGCAATATGCGAACGAATTGCGTCCGGGATCAATGAGATGGTTTTGTTGTACGCCGATCAATGCCAGGCGGGTGCAATCAATGATAATGACTAGCCGCGCGCATGTCACGGTTTGCGCACAGCGAAAGGCGCTAAGGCGAAAATTTGCTCCCGGCCTTCTGCGGCCATTCAGCGGTATGAATGTCTCCGTGCGCCTGGGCGAGATTGCACAAACCCTCCTCTCGCGCTGGTCAATTCCTCCTAAAACAGCCAAACCGACTTCGACCTTGAACTTCTGCTATCTCACAGTCAGCGACCGCGCGCATTGGCTGATGTTGCGGGAAAGTTTGTTTTCGTTGTACCGCTCATGGAATTCGTTGCCGAAGATTACTGTCGTGTCGGACGGAAGTTGGAAGACGGATGAATTTGCAGAGATTTTCGCCTGGTGGCCCGCGCCGATCTCTGTGTTGACGCGGGAAGAGGTTTCGTCGGCGGTTTCGTCCGCCGGGTTTCCAGACCTTGCAGACTACGCCCGAGAAAGTCCCTACGGTCTTAAGCTGGCTGCGATTGTGACTCAGGCAAGAAAACAGCCGGTGCTCTTCGTGGATGCTGATATCCTTTGGTTCAGAGATCCGGCGCCGCTTTTGGGTGATCCCGCATTGTGGCAGAAACCTCGAGCGCTACGGGAAAGCAACTGCCACCAGCGTCGAGACATCGCGATAAAGTATTGCGTGCAGGTGTTGGAGCCACCATTTGTGAATAGCGGAATTGTCGCTCTGCATGGCGAACTAATGACCCCCGCGCTTCTGCGCAGCATGGTGCGAGATGCATTGCGTGATCCAAAGGACAGCTCGTGTGAGCAAACCATCATTGCCACCGTCGTAAAGCTGGGTGGAGAATTCTTCCCGGAGAAATTGAGCTTTGTTGAATTCGACGACGTCCACAGATTCCGTTCCCGCAGCATGAAGGCTGAGAGCTATTACTCCCGGCACTACGTCAACTGGATGCGGCACCTGCTTTACCGCGACGCCCTTAACCTCCGTTTGCGTCGCGGCACGCTGGAAACCGCGGGCCGAGTCAGGCAGGATGCCTAATCTCCATCGAAACGGCGGAGCGCACTTGAAGTCGGAAGAAAAATTAAGAGTGCTGCTCGTTAGCATAGTACCTCCTAAAAACGATTGCGGTGTGCGCATAGTCATGCACCGGCAGTTGGTGGGGGATTCTCCGTTTGAACTGCATGTCGCCAGCAACGCGAATTTTGAGGACAACCTTCTCGTGCATACGAGGCTGCGGCTGCCGTATCTTATTCATCGATTGAGAAAGAGCAGGTTCGGACCGCGATTGGCTGCATGGATTACCGACTATGAAAATCTCATCTGGCCGCTGACAACTAACGGAGCGTTGGAAGGGGCGGTCGAGGATTTCAAACCGGACGTGGTCCTTACATTGGCGGAATGTGGGTTGTGTCACGTTGCTCGAAAAACAGCAGAACGCCACGGGTTGCCGCTGGTCGGACTATTTCTCGATTGGTTTCCGATGATGAAGGGTCACTACGGTCACACATTAACCCGGCCAATTTTGAGCCGATACTACCGCGAGCTTTATGCCGCCTGTGACCTGGCGTTTTGCACGAGCGATGGAATGCAGGAAGTGCTCGGCCCGCATCCGAACAGCCATGTGATTTATCCAATGCCGGGCAGGCATCGTCTGCCCGAAAAGCCCTGGCCACCTTCCACCGGAAAATTCCGTCTGGTCTATGTCGGCTCGGTGGAAAATTTCTATGGCCGGATGTTGTGTTCGCTCATCGAAAAAATCGAAAGTACGAGCGATTTAGAAATCATCGTAGTCGGGCCAAACGCCGACTGGCAGCCCCCAATCTTACAACGCGCGAAAGCAAACGGAATTTATCTTGGATTCAAACCGCCCGAAGAAGCAGCGGCGGTGTTGGCAGGTGCGGATGCATTGCTGGCGGTGATGAGCTTCGAGAGAGAATACGAACTTTTCATGCGCACCAGTTTCACTACGAAATTCCTGGACTACGCCGCATTTGGAAAGCCGGTGATTTTATGGGGACCGGAGTACTGCGGGCCGGTTCGAATCGCTCGAAAGCACGGTGGGGCAGCGGCCGTATCTACTGATGACGCCGGCGCGGTGATCTCTCTTTGCCGCCAAATCGGCGGAGACACAGCATTGAGCAACGAGCTCTCAAAACAAGCGCTGCAATTGCATGAGACGCTGTTTAATCCGGACCGGTTGCAGTCGATTTTCGTCGGCGAGATTGAAAAGCTTGTCGCAGGTCGCGCGAATCAATGAAGTCTGTTTGTCTGGCCATCCTGAATTACAACGGGAAAAAACATCTGGAGCATTTGCTGCCCACTGCTTGCGCGGCCGCCAGGAAATTTAGCGGCACGTGTGCGGTTGTAGTCCTCGATAACCAAAGCACCGGCGATGATGTGGCCTGGGTGCAGCGCGAATTTCCTTCTATCGAGGCAATTGTGGCGCCGAAAAACGATTTTCTCTTCTCTTACAACTGGCTTGCGCAAAATAGGAGTGAAGACATCTTCGTTCTGCTGAACAACGACTTGAGAGTGGATGAGGATTTCCTCGCTCCGCTATCGCGACATTTCGAATCGCCCGATGTTTTTTCTGTTTCGGCGCGCAGCTATGATTGGAACGGAGCGGAAATTACCAGTGGCCCGGCCCGTTTGAATTTCAAAAGCGGCTTTTATGGCTGGAAATTCGATACTCAACACCAGAAGACGTCTTACACTCTGTTTACCTCCGGCGGCTTTATGGCTGTTGATCGAAACAAGTTTGTGAAAGTGGGAGGTTTTAACAGACTCTTTGCGCCGGCATACTGTGAAGATGTGGACCTCTGTTTTCGTGCGTGGCGTCGAGGGTGGCGTTGCATTTACGAGCCACGCAGCGTCGTGTGGCATCGACATCAGGGCACGTGGTCACATGATTCGAACGACAGTCTGAACTCTCTTGAACTAAGAAACCTCTTACTGATGCAATGGTCCACGTTCCCGATGCACAAGGGCCGGTGGGCGAGATTGCGAAGCCTAGTTAAGCTTTTCATCGGCTCGCTTTTCTCCGGTGATCGAGTTTGGATAAAGACCTATCCTATAACGCTCCTTCATTGGTTAGCCGTGCGCTGGCACTACCGCTGGATGAAAGTGCGCGAGCGTGACCTACGTGAGATTTTGGCTCACATCGACGAACAATGCTGATGCAAAAGGGCAATGGGTTTCGCATGCGCGCGCGATCTGTGTTTAAAGCCATCTTTTTTCGTCTCGTTCGGCTCGGAATTCGACGCTTGAAACATCATTGATTTTTCGGGACATCGCGGGGAAGACCAGCGGTTGTGGTGGAGTTTAGCGGCCAGGTGCGTCTCCGACGATTAGCGCGGCCCGCTTGAGTTATTTTGAACTAGAAATATAGAACGCCAATCCCCCATCCCTGCTCCGGATTTTTAATGATTTCTTCATGGCGATGTGACGCCTTCAGTTCATTCCAGAAGCGTGGCACATCGCCACCAGCTTTCTCGGGGTGTTCCGCTATATCATGAAAGGCCACAATTCCACCTCTGCGAATGAGCGGAGAATAAGAGAGAAAATCGTGTTTGACTCCCTGGTAAGTATGATCGCCATCAATGAAAAGGACGTCGAGGGATTGCGTGATGCGCCGAACTCTGGCCGCAACTGCTTCCGAGTGAGAATTGCCACGAATCAGGTGCATACGCTGAAACGATTTGCCGAATGTGTGATAGAGGAGAGAGCGGACGTTGCTCTGTCCTCCCCCAAATTCGCCGCCGGGAAGATCAATGCTAATGATGGTGGCTCGCGGAGCAGACAGTCGGGCGAGCATACAGAGTGTTCCTCCTTGAAATGTGCCTATTTCTAACACTCTTTTCGGGCAGATCGAGGCAACAATTTCCGCGAATCGGTGCAATTCCGAAGGCACTTGTAAAGGTCGTATCGAAGGATTTGACAAGATGAAATCAACTATCTGACGCGCTCCGCGGTGAAAGCGGAGATTAACGATAAGCAAGAGAAAGGATGCTGCGCGAGATATTTTGCCGAGCATGTCCGCCAAAATTTTAACACTCCGCATCCCTAAAACGTAGGCTATGATGGTGCTTCAACAAACCAGGTCTCTGATGTGTTTATCTGATCAGCTTATACATTTACGAATTACGCCAGCGCGCCTTGGGCTGCCCTGCTAAAGAGAGTCCGATGGACCCAGTTGTCCTTACCTTGGCCAGTAACAAACGCTACTTCCCGGGACTCTATTGCGCGGTCGCGAGCGCACTGAGGTACTTGGATCCGACGAGAAAAGTGGATTTGAAGGTGCTGGATGGCGGAATCTCCGAGACATTTAGGAAAGTTCTTTCGGATTTGGTGGGAAGGTTTGGGAGGCGTGTTCAACTGGAGTTTGTGACGGTGAACCCATCAATATTTGGTAACGCCACGCTCGGGCCGGGCCAATCGCACATGACATATTGCCGCACACTGCTGCCACAATTACTCGATGTGCCGCGTTTGATCTATCTCGACTGCGACGTATTAGTTTTCCGCGATCTGTCCGAGCTTTTTGATCTTGAATTGTCTCCAGGCAAAATTCTCGCGGCTGTTCCCGATTCGCAGACTCTGACGCTTGGCGATGACTCTCACGTCCTAGCAGGTGCGATGAATCTTTCGGCTGATGGCCGCTACTTTAATGCGGGCGTGATGCTATTGAATCTGGACGAACTCAAGAAACAGAATTTCACCGAGAAATCTCTCGAGTTTTTTACAAGCTGGAGGGGAGACTACCGGTTTTGGGATCAATCGGCGATCAATCTTCTTCTGCACGGGCAGATTGAGGAGTTGCCCGAACATTGGAATCGAGCAGCTTGGCGCTTTGACGAGCAGGATGACAATAGTCTGGACTGTATCCTTCACTATACGAGTTCAGCGCCATGGCTCGGTGGAACAGCTGGTCCGGCCCAGGTGTTATTTGAACGATTCGCAGCCGAGGCCGGTTTGCCTGTGAATCGGCAAAGCGCAGATTGCAAAAAATCGCAGCGACAACAATCCCTTCGAAATGTGCTTGCACCTTTTCGAGCACTCGCTTTTCCGATGATATCCTTGTTTTACAAAATCATTGGAGAGAAAAACAAATGTGCGGCTTATCAGAAAGCGGGGCGTTATTGGCTCCGCTATGTTCTTGAGGCGCCGCGGCGGCGACGGCTTAACCACAGGCGTACCGAGCAAGTTCAAGGTACGGAGTTTGAATTTGCCGCCTTTAAGTCTACAGAATGAAAGTATTGCAGCTCAACACTCACTGCGGTGGCGGCAGCTATGAATATGCGGCGCTTTTTTCCACCGCATTAGCGGAGCAGGGGATTGAAAGCTGTGTGCTCTGCAAGGATTTGGCCTTAGCAGAAACCGGCAGACCTCTCTTAGATCGCGTCATTCGTCGATTATATGTTTCTTTATCCACTGACCCATGGCACGGAACGCGCCGATTATTGTCTCCGCCGCCAGCCGAGGATCTGCGAGGAATTGACGTGGTGCACCTTCACACGGTGGCTGATTGGTTTGACGTTCCCCGTTGGCTCGAGACGCTGCCGCGCAGAATAGGCGTTGTGATCAGTCTGCATGATATGTGGCACATCAGTGGAGGCTGCTTTCTTTACCGTGGATGCGATCGATACCGTGATACATGCACACCTTGCCCGATCTTGAAGCCACCTTTGGACCGAGTGCTGGCCAAAGACGAACACAGGCGAAAATTACGGGCGTATCAAAGTCGCCGCATAGAGTTTGTCGCAAACAGTCAATGGTTGGCGAATTTGGCTGAGCGAAGTCCACTTGTTAGGGCTTCCGGTGGTTTACGAGTGATTACGCCCGGAATCGACACGGAGATTTTCAGGCCGCGAGAGAAGGCGCAGTGTCGTGCGAGCCTCGGCATCCAGCAGAGCGCTTTTGTGATCGCGGCTGGAGCCGCTTCGCTGGCCGACGCGAATAAGAACATTCGCTGGTTATTGGAACAACTTACACGACTACCGGAGCTCCAAGACCTGGTAGTGCTACTCGCTGGAGAAGGTGCAGTCGATATACCGGCTGGACTCAATGTGCGGATGATTGGTGGCATTACCGATCCTGCGGCGCGGGCGATCTTTTATGGCACGGCAGATATCTTTGTTAGCGCGTCGTTAATGGAGACGTACGGGCTCACGCTGGTTGAGGCGATGGCGTGTGGAATACCAGTTGTAGCGTTTCGAGTCGGCGGAATTCCTGAAGCTGTGCCTGATGGTCAGGGCGGGATCCTGTGTCCATCACAAGATGCCGCGGCATTGCGTGAGGCTATTGCCAAGTTACGCGAGTCGCCGCACCTTCGCGAAACATTAGGCCAGCTTGGGCATGAGACGGCGCACAGCCGCAACGCCGCGAGTTTGTTTGCGAGCAGGTTTGCGCAGCTTTATCGAGAAAGCATGGGTCTCGAGCGAACGAGCCGCGCACATACTCCAGCCACGGTGACGTGAAAGTGCAGGCTCCGTTTGGCTTTGTGACCGGTTGCCATGCCTTAGACAAATTCATGGTCCAGGCCACGCTCGCCAGCATGAGGCATTACTGCCCCTACGTGCCCATATGCCTTACGGTCGATGGCGATTTTGATATTTCGCATTTGAAGAAAGAATACGATTTAATCATTTTGCGTGTTTTGGAGGTGCCTTCGACAGAAATGCGCCAGCTGATTTCCGCAAATTTTGGCGCCAAGCTTGCCGCATTGTGGAAGGGTGCCTTCGAGTTTTATGAGTGGTTGGGTTCAGGCGCGCTGTGGAGCAGAGTTCTTCTACCATGAACCAGAGACCAAGAATTGGTTTCTTAATTCCAATCGCTTCGCCACGGAGAGTAAGCGACTGGCATCTTGCCTGCGCCTATTTTAAGCAAACACTCTCATCTATATCTAACTCGAGTGGCGGGGACTACTGCGTGGTAGTGGCCGGTCACGAGTCTCCGGATTTTGAACTGCCGCAAGATTCAAAGTTCAAACTCTTATCGCTCGAGCATCCTTTGCCGCCTCTGGAAAACGGGTATTACCTCGCGGCAATTAAAGACAAAATAATTAAGTTGGGGGCGGCTTGGGAGTACGCGAAATCGACGTGGAATCCTGAGTACGTGATGAAACTTGATTGGGATGATCTTGTCAGTTCCCGGCTGGTGGACTGGCTCGTTTCGGCCGAAGATGAAGCTGGCTACCTTATAAAACACGGGTGGGTCTGGCGCGCGCGATCGCGTTATCTTGTTCAACACACGGAACAGTTCGATCGCGTCTGTGGTTCGTGTCTGATCATCCGAAGCGACTTGGCGGATAAAACGGGACCGTTTCTCCATTCTTGTGACGGCACGAAATTCGACAACATGAGCCAACAAATCGAAGCCACTGATGCACATTCGCTC